>Ga0209505_1000242_pt1 | contig 44264 bp, 28 predicted proteins | sample COGITO_mtgs_1103_2_FD_184794 | JGI IMG/M metagenome (GOLD analysis project Ga0209505, IMG submission 184794) | Pelagic marine microbial communities from North Sea - COGITO_mtgs_110331 (SPAdes) (version 2) | ecosystem: Environmental > Aquatic > Marine > Epipelagic ... | reverse complement strand
GATGGGAGATGCGGGATTGCTGCCGACGCAGCGGGCATCGCACCATCAGCGCCGCGCGTGCTAATGCTCATGATGACGCTTTTAGGCTCTCAATTGCTGTCAAAGAAGAAAAAGTGGCGTTTTGGAGAAAAACTTTCCCGAAAAGCACACTCACGCGTCACAAAATCAATGACAACATATTCCAACGAAGAACGACCTCGCAAACTTTCATCCGCGGTAAACCTAGACCAAAACGAATCGGTCGAGACCACGAGAGTTACCATCGAAGAGAATTGCACGTGTTACGCGCACTACTCCGTGTTTTTGTTTGAAAACGACGGGGAGAAATCCCCTAGTAGGAATGCCCTACGATTTAGCACCAATGAAGAAGAAGGCGAGGAACAACTCGCGCTGGCGATATATGTGGGCCAACCGAACGCGCGACACGTCGCGTGCAAAGGCGTCGATGAGTGCTTGCGATTGATGAAAAATGTCGGCGAGAAGGCGTCTTTTGTGATACCTCCTTCGTTAGGGTACGGGGATGCTGGAAATATCTCCTTCCCTTCGATACCGCCGAAGTGCGAGTTACTCGTGGAGATTGAGCTGTTGCACGTGGAAGGGACGAAAGAGACGCCAGATACCAATCGAGCGGATTTAACGTTCGAGAAACGGATGGAGCGGTGCGAAAATTTGAAAAAGAAAGGGAACGAGAAGTTTCGAGATGGATCGAAGAAAGCGGCGGTGCGGTTGTACGAGAGCGGTTTGTCGTACATCACGGAGGATTTGATGCAACAGTTGGTGTTGCCAAAACACGTGGATTTAGCGGAAGAGTTGAGAGCGACGTTGCGATTGAATATGGGCGGGAGTTTTTTAGCGTTGAAGGAGTACGCGTTGTGCGTCAAGTATTGCGATTTGGCGAGGGGCGAAGGCGTCTGGGGCGACGCCGTGAAGCGGTGTCACTTTTTTCGCGAGAAAAAGGAAGATTCGTGTTGGTTGACGAAACCACAACAGGTCAAGGCAATGTTTAGGAAAGCGCAAGCGCTGGAGAGCATGCCCGGAGAGAAATACGAGGAAGCGATGAGCGTACTACAGGAAGTGCACGATAGTTTGGACGCGGAGTTGGAAAGGCGGTATGTTAAAGCGAACGGGCGTCGCCAAGGAAACGCTCGCCAAGGAAACGCGGAAACTGTGTTTTTCAATGCCTTGGATCCTGAACAGCACGAGAACGCAAAAATGTTTGAGATGTTTCGGAGCGATTTCTTACTTTCTGTGGAGAAAATCAACAGAGTAACCAAGTTGATTGAGAAGCGAGAGAAGATGTCTATGGCTGAGTTTTGTGGAGTGTTCGAGAAGAAGACTTGAGCGAAAAAGGGGGTGTTGATTTCGAGGCGTAACTGATAAATAAAAAAAGAAGGAAAAAAAGTTTTTCTCGTCACAAACATGGCTGAAGAAAGTAACAGAGAAGAAACAATCACTGGCGCGACGGCGGTATGGAGGGTGGCGGAAAGTCACGGCGTCACGCACGTTTTCGCCAATCCTGGCACGACGGAGATGCATTTCGTCGGCGCGTTTGAGTCTGTTCGTAAAATCGAGCCAATCTTGACTTTACACGAGACCGTTGCCTCTGGAGCTGCAGACGGGTATGCTAGAGTGAAGAAAGGCTCGAATGTGAATATTCCAGGCGTAACTTTACTCCATCTCGGTCCGGGATTGATGAATGCTTCGGCAAATCTACACAACGCTCATCGCGCCGGATCGTCTGTTGTAAACGTAGTCGGCGATATGTCCACGTGGCATTCTGGCACCGATCCAGTCCTTGAGAGTTCGATCGCTGATATCGCGAAGATTAACGGCGCGGTTGTTTCGTCCAAAGTCCCCGCAGCTATTGCGGCGGATGCAAAAGAAGCGTTTGTGACTGCGACGAGAAACTCGACATCTCCGGGGGCGTCGAAAGTGGTTACTTTAATTGTACCCCACGATCGAAGTTGGGAGCGCGTTTCGAAAGTATCCGTCGAAGATGTGATTCGTGGAGATGCTTCGCCATTAGAGCAACTGAACGAGGATCGTGAACAAAAGAGTCAACACCTCCAGTCACCAGAGCAAGCAACGACGAAAGGAAGTGTAGCCGAGCGCATGCACGCGCAACTCACAGAACTTCTAGATGAAAAAGAAGTTCCGCCACCATTTACGACCAAGACTACCTTTCGTTCCATCGGATTAACATCGCAATCGAGCATACGCTACGCCTCAATGTTACGCGAAGAATTCAAGTTGGATATTCAACCGACGATCATGTATGACTACAGTTTAGTTTGGGACTTAGTTTTATACATCGAAGACCGCTTGGCGATTGAGAACAAAAACAGCGGGGGGGAGAATAGTTTCTCTCCTGCGTCTTCACCCACGCGAGAGAGCGCTGATGTGGGTAAGAAAAATACTTCACATTCGCATGGTCTTTCTGAACCGGTACAAAAGGCCATCAACGCGTTTGGTAAGTCGTTCGTAAAAAGTATTTTGAAATCTGAATCCGGGAAAGTGGGCGTCTACTTGGGCGGCGACGCGGGAATTAGAGAAAACTTGGAACGTGTCTGCGGAATTTTTCGCAAACTGGGCATCTCCGAAGACTCAATTTACGTCGAAAATGCGTTCTCGCGCATCGATCGTGGTGGTGATCTCATGGTGAAAAGATGTCCATACTTCCCGCGCGACGCGATGGCGACGTTGGCCAGTTTTGAAACGCTCGTTCTCGTCGACGCGAAGAAACCGGTCGCGATGTTTGGCTACAAAGACCAAAACTTCTCCTCGCTCATTCGCCAAGGCGAGGACGATGTTTGGGAAATCGAAGCACCGCCTGGTGGCAAACTGACTGACGCGTTTGAAGCGATCGAAACTGCGTTAGAAAAGAAGGCAAATGCGTGGAGAACGGATGTTGCGGACGCTAAGAACGATAAACACCGCGAAAGAGTCACGCGTGCGGCGAAGGAAAATACGTTGCGCGAGACGAGCGGAAAGTTGACACCCGCCGCAATGTGCGGAACGATCGCAAAATCGCAACCGGAAAACTGTGTTGTTGTTGATGAAAGTTTAACGTCAGGTTCGATGTATTGGGACGCGACCGATGCGTTCTCGCCTCAGTTTACGCACTTGACTCTCACCGGTGGAGCGATTGGTTTCGGTCTTTCCGCCGCAGTCGGGGCGGCGGTCGCTGATCGTTCGCGCAAAGTCATCGCGTTTCAAGCCGACGGTTCAGGTTTGTACGATTGTCAAGCGCTATGGACTATGGCCAGGTACAATTTGAACGTGTGCGTGGTCATTTGCAACAACTCGAGTTACAACATCTTAAACATTGAAAATGCGATGCAAAGAGTTGAAGATGCGAACAAGACAAACGTGTCGAAATCGTTGACGAGTCTCGGGGAACCAACCATCGATTGGGTCACCATGGCGAAATCGTTCGGCTTCCGCATGGCTACTCGATGCGACACGATTGAAAGTTTCCAAATGGTCTTCCAAGAAGCGATGGAAAAGAACGGCGATGGCCCCATACTCGTGGAGGCTGTTTTATAGTCAGCGTACTGCAAGATGCATATGCGTCTCTCTCGTGTTCTCTTTGTCATTCAAAGAATTCTACTAAATCCTACTAAAGCATTGCTATTTCTTCGTCACCTTCACATTCAGTGGGAGTCGCCGTCGTCGTCATCGCTGTTGCAAATGTTGAAAACGGCGCTCTTCGTCCTCCTCCTCTCGCCGACTTGTTCCTTCTGTCCATTTGCCTTTCATAAAACTTGGCAAAGTACTTCTCGTCTGTGATCATTGACTCGTCGAACTGTTTGATCAGACTCGTCATCTTTTCGACGTCCGCCATCGCCGTCTCCAACTTCACCTGCTTCGTCGCCGCGTCTTCGACGTGGTCGTGAAACGTCACCATGTTTTGGTCGTCAATTTTCGCCGTAACGCCGCCTCGGATATTCGATCGAGCAACCATTTCGTTCACCAACATCTTCGCTTCGCTTTCGCCGCCGTCCAGATGCAACTCGCGCGCAATAGCCCCCAAACTTAACGACGAGTACGTCTCTGCCACTTTGCGGACTTGCGCGAGTTGGACAGATTTGTGCGCTAACAAGACCAAGTCTGCATTTTTGTCGTTTTCGAAAATGGCGGAGTACTTCTTCATGGTTTCCGTGAAACGTTGCAAAGGCGTTGACGATGATTTATCACCACGAACACTTTTGTTCGACAACGCTTCCACGAGAAGTTGATAGGGACTATTGTTTTGCTGTTGCTGTTTCTTTTCCTCGTCTTCTTCTGCATCTTCTTCGCCTTCCCCTCTTGGCGCCGGCGGCGGCGATGAATCGATGTCGTCGTCCAAAGCGTCTCCTTCCTCTTCAAACTTCATCTTCATCTTTTGCGGAGTCGTCTCCTCTCTAGCTCCTTTTGTTCCTTGTTGATGATGATATTCGCGTTCATCCTCGTTCTTCATCTCGTCGTCTTGCGATGAATCGTTCGATTGTTGTTTTCTGTTTGGATCTTCCGCGGCGCCAAAATCACCCGCGGCTAAAATGTCCTCCAAGTCCACATCTGCGAACTCGTTCGACTCGTTTCCAAAACTCCTACCTCCTCGCTTACCACCATAATCACCACCGATAAATGGCGTTTGCTGCATCAACGCTTGTCTGACCACATTCGATGTCTTCGCGGGAATCCCGCTCTTCTCGGACAAAAACGTCGACGTTTCACCCGTTCGAACGATGGACGCCAAGAGCAATTTGTTATAACTCTCCATCTGGACTCGTCCGCACTTCTCTTTCGTCGGCATCGAAATGCAGTGTGAAAAGAACGAAATAGCTCGATCGTACTTTTCCGCGCACAAGCACGACAAACCGGCGTAATAGCAATAGTTTGCAAAATCTTTCGCCTTAAATCCAGTTTCGGACGGATCTTCCACGGCGAAGAGAAGTCCTCCCTCGTACGCCTCGTTCTCTCTCTTCAGTTCCACGCACGTTTCGTAACACACCGCGTGCAAAAACGTCACCTTACCTCTCGATACCACGTTTGAATACGTTTTCAAAGCGTACTTCAGCGGCTCCAAAGCTCGTTCCAAAACTCCCATCTCGCGCAATGTCTTCACGTACGACCTCGCGACCACCGCAAACGCCTTCTTCGCGAGCGCCGAAGCGTTGGCCAGATGCGCTTCATACTCCTCCTTCTCCTTCGCGAACAACACGCACTTTTCCGCCAACTCGAGAAATTTCATCGCATCTTCTTCCGAGATCGCCTTCGTTACCAACGACGCGCTCCCGTCGTCCTCATCTTCGCCGCTCTTTTTAGCGTAAGATCCTCCTCCTCCTCCTAAAAAATCCATCGTCTTTTTCTTTCTGATTTTCGTCTGCGAAATTTTCTTCTTCGTTGCCGCTGCGGTCGTCGTCCCGGTGCGTTCGCTCTTTTTCTTCTTCTCTTCCTCTTCCTCCTCCTCTCTCTCGTTCTCTTCCTCTCCTTCCTCTTCCACGCCTCCTCTCGCGAAATCGACCACGGATTTCAACAGCATCGCGCGTTCGCTCATTCGCAATCGCGCGAAAACGGTTGACGAGGCTAAAATCAGATCCGGTCGAGATGCGAAGTGTTTTCTCACGGAAAGTTTCGAGAAGATCGTTTCGTTTTCCTCGAACGAATTCGAGACCAGGTCTTCTAGAACCAGAACGTGCACTTCTTTCATTCTTCTTCTCCCTTTGCGGGTGCGATGAATACTCGAACGACGGTTGAGAGAGTTACGCTACGGTCGAGAGGGTATTCTTTGAAGAATTTTCTCTTGAATTTTCTTTTGCTTCACTCCCCAACGAGAAAAACGTCTTCTTTGACGTTTCGGAGAAAAAAGAACAACACTACTAAATAATGGGGAAAAAGATATCCGGCGCGCAGAAGAGGAAGAAGAGGAAGGAGAAAGAAAAAGCTGCGAAGGAGGCTGTCGCGGAAATGGAGAGGTTGAAGCTTGGACCGACCAAGATATGGACGGGATTGGTGTTGCATCACAAGGATGTGTTTGTATCGCATGTGCTTTCGAAATTGAATACGACGGATCGGTTTTTCTTTCAGAAGGTGAATAGAGAGAGTCAAGATGTGCTTGAGTACGCAGGGGTAGACGTATGGGAATTAGGTTGGGGTATTTACGAATGTTCATCCATTTCGACGTTGGAATGGGCGTGGAATTATACGAGATGGGGAGAGAAAAGTAAAAGTGGAAGAGTGATGGATCAAGCCTGGTTTTGCGAGCAAGTTGCTGAAACGAACAAACTCGAGTTGCTCAAGTGGGCGAGAGAAGTGAAACAGTGCGAGTGGGATGAAGAGACGATTACTGTGGCAGCAGATAAAGGTAATCTCGAGATGCTGAAGTACTGCTTCTCTAACGAGTGCCCGTGTGATGAAGAAAAGTCGTGTGAACTAGCTGCGATTGGAGGACACCTCGACTGTCTTCGATTTCTTTTCGACAAAGTGAAACCTTCTCGAGAGACGGAAGAAGATGCGGCAATACAAGCAGCATGCGGTGGTCACTTAGGCATCTTGAAATATCTTGTTGAAGAAAGAAAGATATCTGATGGGGTAAAGCGTGCGTGCGTGTACAACGCTGCATGGTATGGCCGCCTCGATTGCCTCAAATACTTAGTCGAAGAGGCGAGAGCGCCTCTTTACGACTGGCAAGACATCGCTTGCGCTCGTTACTACGAACAACCCGACTGCGAAAACTACTTGCTCGAAAAAGGGTGCCCAGAACCAACGGACGAACAATACGCTGCATTTGTCGAGGATCAGCAACGAGATTCCGAGGAAGAGAACAGCGATTGAGAAGATAGATAGATCATTGAGAGAGAGAGAGAGAGAGAAAGAGAAAGAGAAAGAAAGAGAGAGACATTTTCCATGTGCTAATTTTTGTCGCACAGACAACAAAGACAAGGCACGCATCACTCGACACTTTTTTGTGCACACAAAACACACACACCACACATGTCCTCCTTTTCGCTCGCATCGAGAGCCATCGCGTGTAAGAGCGGCATCTTTTCTTCTGCTTTGTCGACGACGACCACCGCGGCTGGTAGAAAATGCGCGAGCAAGAAGAGTTTCAGCGTGAAAGTCGTTCGCGCGCAAGCGGCGAGCGAGGATGGGGAAAACGACGTATCTGCCGACGTCGATGCAAAAACGAACGCGGGAGAGGAGGCTGAAACGTCGTCGACGACGAGCATTACGACCATCGAGAAGACGAAAGACATGGGAAGCAAAGACGAATACGAATTAGTCGGTCCGAAACCGGAGAGATTTAAAGTCGCGGAAGGGCAGCTGGTGAGTTTGCTCACCGCGGCGACGCCGGCGTCGACGAGATTAATCAGTGGCGTTCTGACGTCTGGGTGGAAAGTGTCGCTGGAAACCGGTCCGGTGCCGGACGGGGAGTATTCGTTTGGTTCCTTTGGCGGGCGATATCTGAAAGAAACGAGCGACACGGAATCGTTCAAACGTCCGGAGAAACCGTTGAAACTCTACGAATTTGAGGGATGTCCATTTTGTCGCAAAGTGCGCGAGGCTATCGTTTGGCTCGATTTGGATCCCATAGTATATCCGTGTCCGCAAGGCGGGAAAAGATATCGCGAGTTTGTCAAGGAAACTGGAGGGAAAGCGCAGTTCCCCTACTTGATCGACGAAAACACCGGTACGAAAATGTACGAGTCCGACGATATCATCGAGTATTTGTACGAAAACTATGGGCCGGGGAAGGATAAAGTGCCTAGTTTGATAAGTCGGTCGCCGATTGTCACCGTTGCCGCGGGTCTCGGCATGTTAGGCAGAATTGGCAAAGGGAGCAAATTGGATGCAAAGTCCACGGCGAACGAGAAGGAGTTGGAACCAATTGTGTTTTATGGCTACGAGACGTCTCCGTTTTGCAAAATCGTTCGCGAACGGTTGGTGGAATTGGAAATCCCGCACCAAATCAAAAGCACGGGAAGAGGCTCGTACAAAAGGAAGGAGTTGTTGAAAAAGCGCGGAACATTTCAAGTCCCTTACATTGAGGACCCAAACACGAAGAAAGCGATGTTCGAAAGTAAAGATATCTTGGAGTATTTGAACAGAGAGTACGCGTCGTAAAAAACGTTCGTGTCCGCTCGCTTTTTTTGATAAACAAAAATGTACAACATCATCACAACACGTCGAACGCGTCGTCCTTCGTCTTCTCGCGAATCCGTTTTCTCAACTCCACAAATTTCTTCGCGCTCGCAAATTCGTTCAAATCTTCGTATTCTATTTCGTTCTTTATCGCGACTTTAATCGCTTCCGACCACCGTATCCGGTACTTGATCTCCTCTTTCGTTCTCCCGTCGCCAAACTTCAAATCACCTTTTTTAGGAGGTCTCCAATCGCCGATTAAATACCACGCGTCCTCGCCTTGGTCTTCGGTATAATACAAGTCGCTGATGTCGACGTTCTTCTCTTTCGCTCGCTCGATTTGTTCCTCCAGCTGTTTCGAAAGCGCCGCTTTCCCACCACCGAGCGTTATGATTCTCACGAGTAAGATAATCACCCCAGCTTCTGCTGCGCTGTCGAGATTGAAAATCGAAACGTCGTCTATCGTAGCTCTTGGAACAGCGACTCCTCGTTTCCTTTGAAAAGTCGAAGAACTCCTCTTGGTTCCCGCACGACGAGGAGACAAAGTTGTTGTTGTTTGAGACGCTCTGCTACTCACACTACTACTCGCTGATGACATCATTGTATCTGAGATATTATGGGGAACTTCGGTTGGGAAAACGTAAAATATCTCCTCATTCTAAAACAAAGATGTCTATCCCTCCAGATGTCATTCGAAAGGCCGAGATGCAAATGAAGAGGAAGGCTCCGGATGATTTGAATGGTGAACAACACAAAACGAGGAGCAAAAATGCGAACGCGGCTGCTTCGTCGTCGACTTCCTCTTTGCAGTTTGACTACGCTTTGGAAAAGCAGTTTCGTAACAACTCGGTGGCGGGCTTTGCGCTCACATGCGTCATGCACCGAGAACGGTCGGCGATGAAAGAAGCTTTGGAGTTGTTGAGAGAGTGTCTGGACGACGATTTCACCAAAATCTCGCCCATGAAGATGCCGTGCAAAGCGTTTGCTTTTCTAAGTTTTATAGATACGAATTGCGATGGTGAAACGAATTGTAAGTTATTGGAGGTGATGAAGCGAGTGATGAGAGCGAGTCGTCAAAATGTGAGGTTTTTAGAACGCATGATTGCAATACAAACAACGTGCGAATACAGCGAAGACGCGATTGAACGAGCGATCGATCGATTACGTATTGATGGTGGTTGGAGCAAGAGCAGTAGTAGTATTAGTAGTGGTCGTAGTAGTCAATTCAAGTCGTTTGCGATTTGTCATCGAGATTGCTTTTCGAAAGCGCTCTCTGAAGATGTCGAAAAATGGAAATCGAGGGCAGTCACGAACGCGGTTGCAAAAGCGGTATCGAAAATAACGCGCATCGATAAAGTTGATTTGAGAGATCCGGATGTGGTCATCTTTGTCGTCGTCTTGGCGGTGAACGACAATTTTGGCATAAAAAATACAGACAACATCCCGACGCGTCGGCTCGGTTTGTCGTACGCGACGAGAGAGTCGAAGGTGTTCACGGTGAAATCGAAAGGAATAGATGCGACGAATTTAAACCATAAAGAATGAAAAAAAAAAGTTGTCTCCACCGGAAATCGAATCCGGGTCTCTGCCGAACTGAGTCATTTTGCTCAAGAGAGTACAGTGAATTTTCACTGCGGATGAGTTTGGTTGCCAAAAGGTGCCATTGAGGGTGGCAGGGCAATGTTCTACCTTTAATTGAAGGACGAGTTAGAAGCTGTTCTTTTCTTTGCACCAAATGTTTTGAACTTACCACTGAACCATGGAGACGCCTTGCTGTTTAGGTCTCAAAATAAGACACAAGAAACTAACAACGTAGCCCTAAATCAACATTTTTTTGGTTGCCTTCCTTACTTTCTGAAAAATTTTCTCTCGGTCTTCACATTGTTGTCTCGTGCAGAGATTATCCCCTCCCTGCTTTGTGCTCGGGGGTGGTGGTCGTCGACATGCTCTTCGCCGTCACCTCTCTCTCGCCAAACGCGCCTCCGTCTTCTTCCTCGTCTTCTTCTTCCTCGGACGACGACGATGAAAATGACGACGAAGAAAACAAAGGAAAAAAGAAAACAAAATTGACTTTCGTCAAGAAAAAAAATCTATCCCGGCGTATCAGTCCTATAAATCTGATGCGACGAGCGCAGTCTTTGGGAGATTTATTGTTGACTACGACGACGAATACTAATAAGAAGAATAAAAAGAAGAAGAAAAAGAACGAACAAATATCGTATCAAACCCTGGCAATTGTGATTCTTTCTTCTCTGCTCATCTTCTCTTTACTCGTCATCAAGCAGCAAAACAAAAACAGAAAGATTCGAGACATTGATAGAAAGTTGCACCACACGATATCCGCGCTCGCGACGAGAGCGCAATGGAGTTTAGAAGAGGTTAGTAATGGTGAGAAGACGAAGTGGTGGAAAAAATATAACCACCCTCAACAACACGACAGCAGTCAAAATCTTCCATTAGTTTTATTAGACGAGTACGGATTGCCGACGTTACAACAACAGTGCGAACGAAAGGTGGAGTGGCCAACCGTGGCGTTTATGACTTCGTCGTTTTTGTGCGAATCGTTTCTCGAAGTTCTCCCGAAAACGCTGAGAGTGCACACGTTTCCACTGAACACGAGAGCGCAGATGAAATACAACTCGCTCAGAAAGTTGCCGACGTTTAATCGAGGGTACGACGTGGAAGATTATCTCGTCAAATGGCTTTCTGATGGTCCGTTTTCAATCAATCGAAACAATCGCGTGAAAACGTTGACGGAGAAAACAGAAATCGCGTATTTGCTGCCTATCCAACCGTATTTAGATCGAGTTTCGTCGTTCCCGTTTACAGATGGACGCGAGAGTAGCGAATCGGGGTTAAAGTCTGCCGTTCAGTACGCGAAAAAAGTAAACCCGAGCTTATGGAAACAGTCGAAAGGAAGACGAGTCATCGTCTCCGTGCACGATTTTGGCACCGAGTTGGCGACGAAAATCTTTCCGGACGACGACGAAAACGACATCGATGATATTTATGATACATCTGCATCTTCGTCCGCGATGTTATCTCCTGTCTCCTTCTCCTCCTCCTCCTCTTCGACTTCTTCGTCGTTGATAAACACCACGCACTTTATCGTCTCAAACTCCGAGATCGGGGTGGAGAACGCGCCGTTTGACGCGCAGAAAGATGTCGCCGTGATACCTTCTTTGTCGTTTTACTTGCCGAGAGAAGCGGTATCGAGAGGGTTGGTTGATTTGTCGCACTTCCTGCGCAACGAGGAAGAATACGCGTCGGTTGGTTTAGAGTTACCAAAGCTCGAAGCCGAGCGAAACATTCGACTGATGTTCAGAGGAAACAATCGAGGTCCTTTGCGCGAAAAAGTCTTTCGATATCTCATCGAAAACGGGAGCCCGGAAGACTCCATCGAAACCACCGGGGTCGCTTCGCCGCAAGCTTACATGTCCTTAATGGAACACAGCAAATATTGCTTACACGTCCGAGGCACGAGAGTGATGTCTCCGCGGTTAATAGAGCTCATGCTTTTCGGATGCGTCCCAGTCATCGTCGCCGACGCGTACGAACTCCCCTTGGCGTGGTTTCTCGATTGGACAAAGTTTTCCATTCGCGTCCCGGAATCCGAGTACGAAAATATTCACGCCTACGTCGAAAAAGCAAACTGGCGAGAGTTGCACTCAAATTTAGGTCGCGTGATTAGTTTCTTCGTCTACCACAAGGACAAACCAATCATCGGAGACGCTTTCTACGCGACCTCGCTCGCGTTGTTGAACAAACTCGAACAACGCGCGAGTACTCCTACCACTCCTCCTACGAATAATAACAATAATAATCGAGCTAAAGGAGAAGAATAATAAAACGACGATATAGACGAGGAGAAGAAAAAGAACGAAAAACGACATCATCATCATCATCACAGTTGCGTCACATAATACGACCGCTACATAGTAGAATATAGAAATGCATTGTAAAACAGAGCAAAAAAGATATATAAAAACGACTGAAAAAAAGCAAAAAAGCATCTTTCGCCCCAAAAATCTAAAACCGTGAAAAAAAGTGCAAAACTTCGCACGAGAATATCTTCGGAGAACGAACCTGCGTCACTCGTTTCCTGTTCGCCTTGTGGGCTCTCGCAACTGTTTCCTCGCTCTTTTCTGCGGCATAATTATAGAAAAAGAGTTACACGTTTTAAAACACAAAGTTCGTCTCTCTCTCTCTCTCTGTGCGCTTCTTTCGCGGAGAGGAGGAGGAGACGAAGAAGAAGAAGAAGAAGAAGAACAACGAGAGGGCAAAGAGAGTTTTTCGTTTAGTAAACGGAAAGATTCGTTCGTAATTTACAATTTTCGAAACGCCCGCGATCTCTCTTTTGAGTCGTCGCACGAGAAAAAAACAAACAAAAATCGAAACGTCATCCAATTTGATATAAAGAAGAAGAAGAATAAACCGAAAGAGCATCATCGAGCATCACATTCGATCACTGAAAATGAATCCAATGGAGAAGGAAGAGGGAAGTGGCGTCAGTGCGACCGTGGATAAAATACAACGAGAGAATAACATTCCAAAGAACGCGAGCGAGTCGGATTTTACGTACACGACGAATTTTGAGATGCAGCAGCAAAACTCGTCGGGGGGGTCGCTCGCGCGGCGAGAAAACGCCGGGTCTTCCGAACCGAGTAGTAAGCCGAATAAACCGTCTTTGTTGAACCCGAATAAGAATAATAATACTAATAATAACAACAACGATAAAAACGCCGGGGAGAGCGCGAAACCGGCCGGCACCGACGCTACGACGATGACGACGACCGATGCGAAGCAGCGGGATACCGCGTCTCCGAGTCGACGCGAATCGGGACGACTCAAGTCATTACACGTGCAAAGAGCGACGTTGGATGCGGAAGCCAAAGCGAGAGCGTTGAAGTTCACGTGTTCGTTGTTCCCGCGCGCGAATATTCGCGTGAAATATCTCGGCATGGTGGACGAGAAAATAGCCGAGCAAATGGACGTGGAAAAGTTGGCAAAGGAACATTACAAAGAAGGAGGAAACGTTCATCCAACTTCCTCGAATACCAATAACACTTCCTCGAACGACGAAGAGAAGAACGAAATGTTGAAACCGCTCGGGTATAGGTGCGAAGGGACGTTGTTTTCCGAACCGTTTGAAGCGACCATCGATGAAAGCGGGTACCACTTTGTTCGATGGGGTGCGGAAGGCGAAGGCAGACGCGTCGTGGAGACGCCGTGCTCCACGTCTACTTCTCAAAAAGCAGAAGAGACGTCAGAGAAACAACAACAACAACAGCAACAACCAGAAACCTCGAATAACGACAGCAGCGAAACGACGACGACGACGACGACGGCGAACAAGAAAGGGTTATTAGACGTGGACGAGGCAGTAAAGTGCATCGTCGAAGAAATCGCGCGCCGGTTCGAGAATAAAATCCCGGGTATGAAACCATCCTCATCATCGTCGTTAAAATTGAACACTGGAAATAGCAACAACAACAACAACGGAAACGGTGGTCGTCTGTGTTCCAACTGCGGCGCCGGGAGCAACTCGACGCCGTTGATGCGCAGAGGTCCAGACGGCGTGCGTTCGTTATGCAACGCGTGCGGTTTGTGGTACGCTCGAAGAGGAACGCAACGTCCCATCGAAGGCGGGAGCGTCGCCGAGAGAGAAGCCAAGGCGGCGAAAGAAACTATGGCCGCTGCGGCCGCCGCCGGAGAAGAACAAGGTGGCGACGGCGAGTTCAACAAACGAACGAAAGAAGAAGAAGATGAAGCAAAACGACAACTCGAGAAAGAGATTGAAGAAAAAGAGAAGTTGGCTCGAATTGTTCCCAAGATTGAGAGTCTGAATGGCTTCGCCGTCTTTGGATACCACGAGCACATCGTTCAAGACGCGCTCCGAGCACACATCATCGCGAAGTACGCTCCATCTATGGGCATGGACGTTCTCATGGCAGCCGGGATGCATAAATACGGGCGATACGAAACATCCTTTATGTTGTCGAACGGCGGGAAGAACCAACCGGCGCAACAGAGACGCTCTTCGAAGCGCGAACGCAAAGAAATTACAAAGTTTGTCGATGTTGCGTATACGAACGCTCCACAGAAGCGAAAAACGAACGCGTCGTCAAAGACAGCTGCGAAAAGGCTCAAAGCGCAACAAGCGAGCGAAGAAAAAGCGGCGAAGAAAGCCGCCACCGCTTCTGCCGGTGCTTCTGCCGGCGGCGGAGCAGTTACGAAGAAAGTGGGCATGCGGAAGAACGCATCAGACCGATCCATGGCGGATCAGTTCTTCGGCTTGAACGATTCTTTCCACGAACCGCCGATCAGTTCAAATAACAATAACCAAAACGTTCAGCAAGAACAACGACAACCAACCGCCGCGGAGGATTTACAATCCTGGGAAAACGTCCTCTTCAGTAACGGGTTCGGAGGGGAACCATTGTACACAAATATCATCCCCGGAAACCAACAACGACATCAAGAACACCATCAAAGCAACACTATGTACATTAGTCAACAACAACAAATCATGCGAGGCGGTAGCGGAGAGCTCAGAGGTTTTTCGCCGCCGAACAATATCAGTAATATTAGTAACGCGAACATTATCAATAACAACGTTCCCAATCCGGGAAACTTTCGAATCGACGACGATTTGCTCGGCTTGGACGCGCTGATGGATAATCACGAAAGTTTCATCGATGGGAACATGTTTTAAGAAGTGAGATATACTAAAAAATTATATATATATATATAACAAGGATAAACTTTTACACGCGACCGGTATAATTGTGCGGGTCGATGACGTACTTCTTACTCGCCCCTTTGTCAAAGTCGGCGTAGCCTCTCGGCGCGTCGTCCAAGGAAATCACTTCCACGTTCACCGCTTTATCGATTTGCACTCGGTCGTACAAAATCGCGTTCATTAAATTTCTGTTATACTTCATCGTCGGACACTGACCGGTGGCAAAAGTCAACGATTTCGCCCATCCGAGGCCTAATCGCATGCTCAAGTTTCCGGTTTTCGCGGCATCTTCCACCGCTCCCGGGTCTTCCGTAACGTACAAACCGGGAATTCCAACCGCGCCGCCGGCTTTCGTCACCGTCATGCAATCGTTCAACACTTGCGCCGGCACTTCCTTCGCGTGGTTGTGTCCACAGCCCCTCGCTTCAAAGCCAACGCAATCGACCGCGGCATCCACTTCAGGAGTTCCAAGAATCTTTTCGATTTGTTCATCGACCGACCCTTTGGTAATGTCCACGACTTCGCAACCGAAGGATTTCGCTTGGTTCAAGCGTTCTGGAATCGCGTCGCCGACAATCACGCACGCCGCGCCGAGCAGCTGAGCGGACGCTGCGCACGCCAAACCAACCGGTCCGGCACCCGCGACGTACACGGTTGATCCTGGTTTAACGCCCGCGGTGACTGCGCCGTGGTAACCGGTCGGGAAAATGTCCGACAGCAACGTTAAACTTGTAATCTTCTCCTTCGCTTGTTCCTTGTCCGGAAACTTGAGCAAGTTAAAATCGGCGTACGGAACCATCACGTATTCCGCTTGTCCACCAATCCAACCGCCCATATCGACGTACCCGTACGCCGCACCCGGTCTCGCCGGGTTCACGTTCAAACAAATCCCGGTGTGGCCTTGTCGGCAGTTATCGCACCTCCCGCACGCGATGTTAAACGGCACCGAACACACGTCTCCTTTCTTGATGAACTCGACGTCTTTCCCGAGTTCCACGACTTCGCCGGTAATCTCGTGGCCTAAAATCATGTGTCCGCCGGGTAAGGAAGTTCTCCCTCGAACCATGTGTTGATCGCTTCCGCAAATATTCGTCGTGACCACTTTCAAAATAACCCCGTGTTCGCACTTCCTCTTTTGCCGTTCGGAGACGACTGGAGAGTTGGTCGAATCGAGCTCGAGTTTCGGAAACGGAATATCCTTCACTTGCACGTCGTTCGCGCCCATGAACATGACGCCGCGGTTCCCGGTTCCGTTCGCAGCCGAGGACGAAAACGCTCGCGTCCCTTTCGAAGAGGAACGACACCCGCACGCGCAGTTTTCCCCGTGTCGTCGAAGAGAAGATACGGACGATGGATCGGCGACACCACACACCACCACACCGGCTTCACCACCGACACCACCAAAACCGTTCGTGATGATGTTGTTGCTCTTCATCAGAGCGTTGCGACTGCGTTTCGCCACGGATACCACGGAAGACCTCATTTTTTCTCGCTTTTGATCTCTCTCTCTCTCTCTCTCTCGATAAGCAGCAGCCGGGATAAGGCGCGCAGAAGTGATGACCGAAACTTCCCCCAAAGATATCGTTGTTTTCTTATCGAGAAAAATGTGAAGCACGAAAATTGTTTAGGGTATTCAACCCTACCTCCAGAAAGCTCTCTCTTTTCTCTCTCTCTTGTCTTTTTTTCTCCAAAAAGTCTCTTCTTGTGGTCGTTGTTCGGTCGCGCGGAATACATGAGCCTCGGCCGAGCGTCGACGAGTCGTTTTCTTTCTCGCACGAATCGGTATCATCGGCAACATCAAAGTTTTTCTGCTCGTACTGCTGCTTTTGTTTGTCGATTGAGAGTGAAAAACGACCACCCGCCCGGCGCTTCTTCTCGTTCGTCCACTTTGTGTGCTTTGTGTTTTGCAGGGGACGTTCGATTTGGTGTTGGACGAGGAAAGAGGAGGACGCCGAGGATGAAGACGCGCGCGACGACGACGACGACGACGATATCTGATTCGAGCGACGACGTAAACGACGACGCGATGGTCGCGATGAAACCATCACTTTTAGGGAAACTCGGCCAATCCATGAACGTGGCGGGCATTTCGTTGTTCCTAAAGCTCGCCGTCTCGGACGCCTCGTTAGCCATACCGCACATCGACTGCGAGTCGATTCAGGATATCGATTGGTTCAAGTTAAAAAAAGCCGGGTTTACCGCGGTTATTTTTGATAAAGATAACACGTTGACGATACCGTACGCGGCGGAGGTGTATCCGCCGTTGCGAGAGAGCATGAAAGAGTGCAAGCAGGCGTTTGGGAACGAACGCGTTTGCGTGTACTCAAACTCAGCCGGGTTGATTCAGTACGACCCGGACGGGATCGAAGCGGCGCAGTTAGAGAAAGAGTTGGGGATTCGCGTGGCGAGACACAAGGAAAAGAAGCCGAGCGGCAGCGGCACCGAGCTCGCCGAGTTTTTAAATAGCAACAGCTCCGAGAAGGAAAAGAATAGAAAGAGTACAACAAAAGACGAGGAGGAAAATACGACGTCGCCGTGCGAAAAGTTCGTCTTCGTCGGCGACCGGTACCTCACCGACGTCGTCTTTGGCAACAAATCTGGCATGTTCACCATCCGCGTCGCCCCATTCGACGTATCTCACGAGTCTAAAGCCATCGCCGCGGCGAGATCTATCGAGAGTTACTTCTTGCGCCGATGGAGGACGAAAAACAAAACCAAAGCGACTCCGCACGCGCTCGACGAAAAACGAAAAGACGACGAAGAAGAAAGCAGCGTCTATTTGAAAACCAACGCCGCTCGATCCTGGAGAGAAGAGCGGTGAAACCGAGATGCGACGACGAGATAGAGGGAGATAGAAATAGGGAGATTTATTTAGAGAGTTTGTGGTATTCCATAGTACGTAGTGTTTGTTTTCCTCGAAAGAGTGAAAAATTTTCGTCGAAAATTCGACGGCTGAGAAAAGTCACTCTCGTTCTTTTTGGATAGAATGGAACAAAAAGTGCCACGTCTCTAATATAATCCTCACTTTGTCCGCACACACCATTCACGCACACCTGTATCGTTTATCATCTCGTTAAACTATACTTGTACGCATTGCAATTGCTTCGTTTTTAAGAAAGTAAGACCATTAATTACCGCTATAAACTCATCATGAGCACAGCGCAACACGCATTCTCCGCGAGAGCGATGATGGCCGCCACGTCTTTTTCCCAAAAGGCGCTCCGAGCGAAGCGCGCGACGACGTCGACGACGACGATTCAGACGACGAAGAGATCCTTGTCGATCAAATCTGCAATCGCCGAACCGGAAACCGCCACTGGTACCGCGAAGAAACCGAGAGATGATTTGCGCAACATTGCCATCATCGCGCACGTCGACCACGGGAAGACCACTTTGGTGGATTCCATGTTGAAACAATCGTCCGTTTTTCGCGACAACGAGAAAGTGGAGGAAAGAATCATGGACTCGAACGATTTGGAAAGAGAGAGAGGTATTACTATTTTGAGTAAGAACACCTCGGTGGATTACAAAGGAACGAAGTTGAACATCGTGGACACCCCGGGGCACGCCGATTTTGGCGGCGAAGTCGAACGCGTTTTGAACATGGTGGACGGCGTTTTGTTGTTGGTGGACGCGCAGGAAGGTCCGATGCCGCAAACAAGATTTGTACTGAAGAAAGCCTTGGCGCTCGGGTTGAAAGTGTTGGTTGTGGTGAACAAAGTAGACAGAGACGGGGCCAGACCGGATTGGGTCGTCGACACTACGTTTGATTTGTTCTGCTCTTTGGGCGCCGACGACGAGTGCTGCGATTTCCCAGTCGTTTATGCGTCTGGTTTCCAAGGCATCGCCGGGGACGATTACACGGACATGAGCACCACTTTGGAACCGTTGTTTGAGGCTATTTTGAGAGAAGTGCCTCCACCGAAGGTTGACATGGAAGCGCCGTTACAAATGATGGTGACCAACTTGGATTACGACGACTTCAAAGGTCGCATCGCGCTCGGCCGCGTGAACCAAGGAACGATTTCGAAGAACCAACAAATTAAGATTGGCGTTCCGGATGAACCGACGAGAAACGGTAAGATTAACGAGTTGTTCGTCTACAGAAACTTCGCGAAATCGTCCATCGAGGAAGTTGGTGCGGGCGACATTTGCGCCATCGCCGGTTTACCGGACGTCATGATTGGCGAAACCATCTTTGTGGATGGCTCGGAACCATTGACAAGACTCTCGGTCGAAGAACCGACAGTTCGCATGTCGTTGAGCGTGAATATGTCTCCGTTTGCCGGTAAAGAAGGGAAGTTTGTCACTTCGAGGAACATCAAGGACAGATTGGATCGCGAGTTGGAAAGAAACTTGGCGTTGAGAGTTGAACCCGGGGAAACCGCGGATACCTTTGTCGTTTGCGGCAGAGGTGCGTTACACATCACAATCTTAATTGAAACCATGAGAAGAGAGGGCTTTGAGTTTTGCATCGGTCCGCCAGAGGTCATCTACCAAGAGATTGATGGCCGCAAGTGTGAACCGTTTGAAGAGGCGCAAATTGAAGTCGGCGAGGAATACACCGGATCGTGCGTCGATTTGCTTTCACAAAGAAAGGGCCAAATGCTTGATTTAGTCACCAACGACAAAGGTCAAACGACGTTGAAGTACTCGATTCCGACCAGAGGTTTGTTAGGTTTGAGAAACGCGATTTTAACTGCGACCAGAGGTACCGCGGTGCTCAACACGAACTTTGAAGCTTACAAAGAGTGGGCTGGTGAGATTCAACAAAGAGATAACGGGTCTTTGGTTGCCTTTGAAACCGGTGCCGCGACGTCGTACGCCATGTTTTCTGCGCAAGAAAGAGGTATTCTGTTCATTAAACCGCAGACTGAAGTGTACGAAGGCATGGTTGTCGGTATACATCAACGCGCTGGCGATTTGAAAGTCAACGTGGCGAAGAAGAAGGCGGCGACGAACGTTCGAAGTAACAAGGACGCGACGGTCGTTTTGAACGAACCGAAAACGTTGTCTTTGGATGACTGTGTCGAATACATCGGCCCGGACGAGTTAGTTGAGATTACTCCGTTGAACATCCGTATCATGAAAAACCCGAAGATGGGAAAGCGAGCCGATCGCTCGAAGAAGGGTGGGAATTAAATGTATCAATCTCGAAGTGAGGGCTATATAAAGCTCGGATCGTCCTTTATACTATAATTTTTGAATAACGTTGTGAATATACGAAAAACTTTACTTTTACAGAAGCGTGTTGATGATTTTTAAACCAACTTTTATATTTGATTGTACATGTACTGGTACTCGTATCGTTGAACGCTATGAAAATGTGTTTTCTCTTTCCTTTACATCCCGGCTTCTGATAACGATTCAATCGTAATCAACCCAAACAACGTCTTCTTCCCATCCCCACTGATGACTGGTAAATAATCCACCATCTTGCCGTTCAAATTCATGCTCATTTGCGCCTCGTACGCCATCTGTTCCGCCTCGCAACACCTCGGGAACGCTTTGTTATAGTTCATCAAATCCTTCACCAACAAGTTACTCACTTCCGCACCTTTCGCCACCGTCGCTCGTCTTAAATCTCCATCTGAAAACGTCCCTAACAGTGTCATGTCTTTATCCACTACCAACAAGCACCCACACCCTTTCGTATCCCCGGCCATTTTCACCAAAACCTCCAATCCTTTCTCCTCGGGAGATACCGTCGGCAAACTCTCAATCTTCCTCATCACGTCCTGCACCCTCAACACCAATCGCTTCCCAATTCTCCCCGCGGGATGATTCATCGCGTACTCGTCCTGCGTCAAGCCTCTCGCCTGCATAATATACACCGCACACGTGTCCCCAAACATCATCTGCAACGCCGTATACGTCACGGGAGGCGAAACCCGACTCTCGCTCGTCCCGACCGAGCTCGATCCTTTCTCGAACGGCTGCAACTCTCCTGGCGCTGGAATCGTCACGTGCATGTCGCACAACTTCGCCAGTTGGCTTTCCTTATTCGCCGTAGCCGCAACCAAGAAACCACCCTTCGCTTTCGCGTACGGAACCAAGTTCACCAACTCCTCCGTCGTTCCCGACTTTGAGAACAACACCACAATATCGCCTTCGTTCACGTTCCCAATATCTCCGTGTAACGCATCCACTGGCGCTAAATGTATCGCTCTCGTTCCCGTGGAAACTAACGTCTGGCACACTTTCTTCGCGATGTACGACGATTTCCCGATCCCTGTGAATAGCGTCGTCCCTTTGCAATCTAAAACCTTCTGGCAAAACTTCGCGGTTTCCTCGAAATCGAGAGTTTGGAAAAACTGATCGAGGAAAGCGCTCTGCTCGGTGAATAAACTCTGAATGGATTGTTTGGAGATTTGAGCGGCGGCTTTAAGTTCGTGGCCAGCGCGTGCGCCGCCGCAACATCCCGTCAGTATGTTTGACATCTTTGTTTTATTTGTCTCGGTACAAACGCACCGAAAAGGTGCGCGAAGGAGAGATTTCTTTCTGCGGAGATTTAATTCGTCAGAAGAGGGAGTTGAATGAGTCACGAGAGGAGGCAACTCCTTGTGTAGATTTTTTTCGCTCGTAAACACTACTGCTATACTACTCTACTTCATAACGCACTCTTTTAAAACGCTTTGCTCACTCTCAAATGCTAGATGGTAGAATCATAAGTCTCTGAGCAACGCGTATTCGTCCTCGTTCAAGTCGATGGTTTCACCATCGCCGGTGACTTCTTCTTCTTCTTCGCGTTCTTCTCCCTTTTGCGGCGCTTTCGGAAAGAGCGGAAGAGTATCAAAGGAAAGAGAAGAGGCGTTCGCGTCGTCGCCAAAAAGACGACCGTTGGCGCTTCGCGCGAGACGGACGGTCTCCTCGAAAGTTACGTTGCAGTCTGCGCCTGGAAACTTGACGAAGTCGTCGCTTTTGAAACTCTCGACGATATCGTCGTCGACATCCGGCGTTCGGTACGAGGTGCCCCACAAAATGGTTGGTTTCTTCGTTTCTTCTCCGTTTTGTTTCACCTTGGAAAAAATGTTGTCGAGGATATCTGCAAAAACATCTTGAAGCGGTACCGTTCGTCGCGACTTTTGGCAAAGATGAACGATGAACGTGTCTTTCGGACAACATCTGGACGAGTAATCGAGCTGCGTCGCGAAGCAGACGAATTCGTCCTCGTCTTTGTACAATTTTCCCGGACGCGCGGCGGGTGGTATTGCAACGAACACGCGATGTTGAGCTTCGTCACTGCCAACCATAGACCGGTTTGTGACCAACACAGCTCTGTTGATGCAAAACTTTGAGCTTTCGCGACGATTCGGAGTAATTATTTCGTCATTCGCGAAACCAACCATTTCTATATCGCCTTGCGCATCTCCCAAAACGAGCTTTTTGCACGTCAATACTCGCCCACCTTTCGTGAGAACTTCAATGTGACTCTCACTGTTCTTCCTCTCTATTTTCTTAATCGGTTGACGCAACGCTGTGATTGCACCGCTCACCGCAGCCACGCGACAGAAAGCCTGCGCAACCTCTCCAGATCCGTACAGCGGAATTAAACCAGCTTGCGGCGTTTCTGGCCCGTACTTTCCCATTGAACGAATGTACGTTATCAACATCTCCGACGCTCTTCCTCGCAATTTGGTTGTCACGCTCGGACAAAAACTCACGCAATGCGCGACTGCATCGGATGTAATCTCGGAAAGGTCGTTTGGCGACTCCATCAAGAACGCTTTCATGGATGTGTTTTTACTACTACTACTACTATTATTATCGCCATCGTTCGCAAAAAAGGTGCCCTCATCTTCTCTCTCCGCGTCCAATGTATACTCCGTCCCTGGCGCACCAATAGGCGCGTTCGCATCGTCTCCTCTCCCGTAATTCACTCCCGTACCTTCCAACGCCACATCTCTGGCCTTTTTCAAAAACCGCATCAAACCTCTCTTCTCGGTCGGAGAGAGGCGCGCGTTTTCGAATATCTCCGCCCGAGACGCCGGGACCGGAACGAACTCAAACTCTCCCTTCTTACCATTCGGTTTTCCATCGCTCGTCCCCACGCAAACAAAACTCTTTTCCAACGTTTTAAATTCTAAATACTTATACGCTTCGCTGTTGCACACTTCCTCGGTCAACCGGTCGTCGCCCAAGGAAAACTTGAAGGCAACATCTACACTGAATTTACGACGCAGAGAAGCGAGAAGACATTCGTCGTCGTCAATGGTCACGACATCGTGCGTTTCCAACACCGCACCAGATCGTGTCAAACACACAGGCACGCTCCATCCTTTGAATAGAGTTTCATCTGTACCGCGAGCTTCTGTTAAAGTGCCGAAACTGTTCCCGTAGTGGTCGTTCGCGTCTAAAAGCAAAACGGATTTTTTTCCAATCTTCGACGCGCTCGACGCGATCAAGGACTCCGCGAGACCGGTACCGAGAACGATGACGTCGAACGCGCGCGTCGGGAAAGACTCGGCGGGTTCATTTTCGTCTTTTTTTCCGTCGTTCTTTTCTTCGGTCATGTGCCGGAGACGACGACGAATTTGGTTTTTCGTGTGAAGATATTTCGTTCGTTTTACAACAACAGTTTCTTCTAGCGCGAGCGTCTGTTAACATTTTTGGCCTGACGCGTGCCGATTTCGCCCGTTAACGGTTTCCTCGGATCTAAAACTTCGTAATCGTCCGCGGAGGCTAAGTAATGCGAGGCTGCGGTGCTTTGACCGCCATCTTTGTCGAATTGTAACGAGTGCGCTCGCCAATCTTTATCGTCGTCGTCTGAATCGTCGTCTTTGCGTATTTCGTTGCCGTCTTCGTCGACGTCTTCCATGTAGTACAAACCTTCCGGGACGAATTTGGAGACGCCGACGAAACCATCGCGTGCTTTCTTATTGCTTTCTGCGTTTTTGTTTTCTCCTCCTTCGTGTAACTTTTCGTTGAACTTTTGTAATTTAGCCAGCGTATCTTTCTCGCGATCCACGACTCTTCGATTCCGCAGTTTCGCCTCGGCGCGTTTGACTTCGTGGTTGGACATGAGCGCTTTATCGTCTTCGGTGACAAGCGCCTTCCCTAGTCCTAGTTTCTTCAGTTTATTCTTCTTGTGCCTCTCTCGCTCCAGTTTCCTTTCCGCTTTCGCTTGCTTCTCTCTCGCTTTCTTCGCCTTCTCGATGCGTTTGCGCTCCTCCTCGGAAATGTGCACGTTCATCTCCGACAACATCGCCAAAGACGATTTCTCGCCGCCGTTTCCTGATACTTTCTCTCTTTTCTCGCGCATTTTCGCTTTCATTTTTTCCTCTAAATCTTTCGCTTTCTTTTCGTTTTCTCTCGTTTCCTCTTCCGTCTTTTTCAAAACATTTCCGTACTCCTCGTCGTCCACTTTGGCGAATTTCTTATTCGACCCTTCCTCGACGACGTCGTGCGCCGACGCAATCTTCTGCTTCTTCGCTTTCTTCTCTTTCCTCTCGTCCTCGTCTTCCACCACTTCCTCGTCGTCACCAAACGATAACAACCCCACGTTTGCTTTCTGCTTCTTCTTCTTCGCTTTCGGCTGTTCCTTCTTCTCCTCCGACTTCTCCTCGGGAACCGCGACGACGACGATATCCGCGAACGGATTCCACACCACCTCCGTCCGTACAATCCTCGGCAACGGCTCCCCAACCGGCGTCTCTCCTTCGCACTCGCACTCTGCGATTCGTTGGACGTTATAAAACGTCTGATTTGCGACTTTCCCGAAAATCGTGTGTTTCCTATCCAGATGTCTGCACTTGTCTACGGTGATGAAAAATTGCGACCCGTTCGAGTTTCGTTTCCCTTCGTTCGCCATCGCCACTTGGCCTCGCGCGTTGAAGGAAATCCTGCTGTGAAACTCATCCTTAAACTTCTCGCCTTCTTTCCACCCGTTTCCTTTCCCGGTTCCGGTTTTATCTCCGGTTTGTACCATAAATCCTTTCACGATGCGGTGGAAGACGTTTTGTTCGTAATACTTGCTCGCGCAGAGTTGAACGAACGCGCGACAGGCGAGCGGACATTCCTTGGAAAACAGTTCGATGTCGATTTCCCCGTGCGTGGTGTGGAGGATGACTTTGCCGGAAGTTGGAGGTTCCAGAGAGTACACTTCGGACATGAGTATTACTGCAGTGGTATTCTCTCTCTCTCGCTTCTTCTTGGTCTTCTGATTCGTCTCTTTCCGCGCGGAAAAGAGCGAAACAATCTGTCGCATTTTCGTCACTTTTCCGCTCTCGAATTGGAAAACAATTAGAAGGCGGAAGTTTACGACTCACGAAAGAAAGCCGAAGGGAGGGCCTTTTGCGCGAATACTTCGAGAGGAGGAGGAAGAGGAGGAAACAGCGCTTTGTCTTTCGAGCAGCGCTCTCGACTTTTACGCGTCGTGGTTTGGTTGTTCTTGTTGTTCTCGCAGAGACGCGGTGAAGCGAGTCACGGGGAAGCCGCCAGCACCAACACCAACACGTTTACCGGACGAGAAAGACGACGGCCGTGGCGTTGTATTCGGGGAGAGGATGATGCGCAAGGAGAAAGGATTCGACGAGAATAAAGCGAAAGAAGAAGGCGCGATAAAAGTCGGCGCAATCGTCACCTCTTCGCGTGGGAAACACAAACGAATCGTGTACTCGCAAGAGGAAGCGAGATTGCGAACGGTGAAAGATGTCATCGAACAGATGGTGGAAGCGGTGAAAACGAACCAGACGCTGAACTTGAACAACGCGAAGAATAAAGCGGCGAAGAAATACGGCGTGGATGGGACGGTGAGACTGACTGAGATCATATCTGCCGTGCCGGAGGAACACAAGAAGAGCTTGTTGCCGCAGTTGAGAGCGAAACCGGTGAGGACGGCGAGCGGCGTGGCGGTGGTCGCGGTGATGTCCAAGCCGCATAGGTGTCCGCACATCGCGACGACGGGGAACGTGTGCGTGTATTGCCCGGGCGGGCCGGATTCGGATTTTGAGTATTCGACGCAAAGTTATACCGGGTACGAGCCGACGAGTATGCGCGCGATTCGTGCGAGGTACGATCCGTACGCGCAAGCGAGAGGGAGAGTCGATCAGTTGGCCAGGTTAGGGCATTCGACGGATAAAGTTGAATACGTGTTAATGGGAGGGACGTTTATGAGTTTGCCAATGGATTATAGGGATTATTTTATTAGAAATTTACACGATGCGTTGAGTGGAGCGACGAGTTCGTCCGTGGATGAAGCCGTGAGGAGTTCGGAACACGGGAAACACAGATGCGTTGGGATGACGATTGAAACGAGGCCAGATTATTGTTTGGGACCGCACTTGAGGCAAATGTTAAAGTACGGGTGCACGAGACTCGAAATTGGTTTACAATCGATATACGAGGATGTTGCCAGAGACACAAACAGAGGACACACGGTGAAAGCAGTCAATCGATGTTTTCGCGAGGCGAAAGATGCCGGGTTCAAAGTCGTCGCGCACATGATGCCAGATTTACCGAACGTTGGCATGGAGAGAGATTACGAATCGTTCTTAGAGGCTTTTGAGAACCCCGAGTTTCGCATGGATGGGTTGAAGTTATATCCAACCTTAGTAATTCGAGGTACCGGTTTGTACGAGTTGTGGAGAAATGGCTTTTACCGTTCGTATTCGCCGGAAAAACTAGTCGATTTAGTGGCGAGGATTTTAGCGCTCGTGCCGCCTTGGACGAGAGTGTACAGAGTGCAAAGAGATATCCCCATGCCGTTGGTGACTTCTGGTGTCGAAAAAGGAAACTTGCGCGAACTCGCTATGGCTCGAATGGCCGAATTAGGATTGAAATGTCGCGATGTTCGCGCTCGTGAGGTTGGAATGCAAGACATCCACAATCGAGTGTCCCCGAAGGACATAGAATTAGTACGAAGAGAGTACACCGGGAACGGCGGGTGGGAAACGTTTTTATCGTACGAAGACCCGAAACAAGATATTTTAGTCGGCTTGTTGCGTTTGCGTAAGTTGACCAAAAACGCTGGTAAGAACAACGTGGAATTGAAAGGAGGGAAAGTTTCGATGGTGCGCGAATTACACGTCTACGGTTCCGCGGTGAAAGTATCGACGCGAGAGGCTGGACGGTTTCAACACCGAGGCTACGGCGCGGCGTTGATGAATGAGGCCGAAAGAATCGCGAGAGACGAGCACGGATCGACAAAAATGGCTGTCATTTCCGGTGTCGGGACGAGAAATTATTACCGCAAGTTAGGATATGAGTTAGAAGGACCGTACATGGTAAAAAACATAGATTGTGCAATGTAATAACACGAAGAATAAAATTTAGAAATCATCCTCGACGGCGTGCAACAACTCGGTTTGACACAACACGCACGCATCCGCAGAGAAGTGACACTCTACGATGCACCTCTCGGCGACGTGCGCCAACCCAAAATTGTACACCGTCTTCAGTAAATTGAACGCGCCATCGATTTGATCCAGCTCGCTCGTCACCCCGTTACTACTCACCAACGTATCTACATCACCTCTATTTCCTAACTCGTCGTCATACCTCGTCGCAAACCCTTCGTTTGGTCCTAACCCGATGCCGTAAATATCCACGCTCGCGCAATTCAAAAGCGCAAACATAATCGCCTGCGCTTCCGTCGTCATCGGTGAAATACCTTCTATAGCCTCGGCCAAAAACTCCATAAACTCCGGGTGAAAAGCTTCTAATTTTAAACGTTTCTTCGTGACTGCTCCGACACCGTTATCGTGCACTCTGTGCATCCTCGCAAAAGCTCTCAAGGAATTCCCGTTGGTAATATTCGCAATCAACGTCTCTTCCGCGCCTTCGCGAATGTATTTTTGACAAAACGGTAGCTTGGCATCGCCGCAAATTCTCACCGTAGTTCGCGACCCGACGCTTTGCTCAAACCCGCGCGTCGGTAAATCGTCGACGCGAATAATCGCCTGGTGTTGATCGATATTCGGTCCATTTTCGTAGGAGAGTAAAACGCCCGATTTCCCAACTACCGCGCAACTCGTCCACGGCTCTTCCTTCGGCGTCACAACGTCCGTCTCCGCTAACCTATTCAACACCGTCTGTTCGACTGTCCCTACATTTACGAACCCTTTCCCCGAAGCTCCACTCTTCCCGTCTTTATTACCGAACAACCCGCCAATCAACCCGCCGCCCGCGCGCGCGTCGTCGCTTCTCTTTGACGGCAATTTCACCGTCAGCGCGGAGACTCTCGCCGTCCCTGCGCTCCCACACGTCTCCTTGTTCAACGTCACCGCGCCTTCAAACGCAATACCTTCCGTCGTATCCTTAACCTTCCCTACTCCCTTGCTCGCTTGCTCCCTCGCCGTCTTTTGCGCCGGGCTCAACAACCTTAACATCTTCTCTCGCGCGTCCTCGTCTTCACCATCCGCATCCTCTCCATCCACGTATACTTCCGGTAAATCGATGTGCTCGTCGCAACTTTTCCCTCCGTACAAAACTGCGCACACGCACACGTTCTTCACGCACGTCGCGTGTCTCCCGCACGCGCCTTTCTTGTCCAAAGCGCACCTGTTCCCACCTCCCGAATGTGTTCGAAACCACTCCATGCCGAGTTCCACTCTCCGGTCGTGTTTTTGCGTTTGCTTCTCCACGAGTCTGAACGCCTCCCCTTTATACTCGTTGTTGTTCATGTTCTTGGTGTTGGTGTCCTCCAAAATCGAATCCACGACGAACGCGCGCAACCCGAGGAAGACGAGGACGAAGACGAGCAACGCGAGGAACGCTTTTGGAACATTCAAATTGTTATTGTTTTCCAATGATGTTCTTCCACGTAAATGGGACTTCATTAAATGCGACGGACGCATAATGATGATGGTATTGCTGATTGTGTGTGTCTTCTCTCTCGCAACGAAGAGCGAGGAATCAATCAGATGATGCGCTTTCAGCGCGCGCGCGATTTGTGTTGCCCGTTTCTCTCTTCGTGGAGGAAAGCAAAGGAAACATAAAATTTAGGGTTGCATTTGATACCCTAAACATAAAATCGAGCAAAAAATACGAGCCCTTTGCGCCTTGTGCCACCCACACTGTCTCAAAGAGAGAAGAAGAGCTTTGAGATGATTCGAAACGAAAGGAAGAAGAAGAACAAGAAGAACAAGAACGAGGACGAGGACTGTTTGAAACTCGCGTTCGTTCTCTCCTCGGCGTCGTTTCAAGAGGCACCGTTTGATTCTTCTTTGTCTTCTTCTTCTTCTTTTCTCAGTCAACGAAGAAGAAGAGGAGGACGAGAAAACGAAAAACCGTTACTCACGTTTTCTTCTTCCTTTTCGTCGTCGTCGTCGTTTAACTGGAAAGAGATTCGAAAGAAAGCGAGAGAACGGACCGGGAAAGATTCCGCGTGCGCGATTTGCCGAGAAGAATTTGCGACGACGATTCAGACGAGCGCGACGACGACGATGGATGATGATCAAAATCGAGGGCAAGTGTTGACGTCCTGTGCGCACTGTTTCCACGCGCAGTGCTTGAAGTCTTTCGAGACGTTCGTGGAATCGATATCTGAACGACGAAGATGTCCGTGTTGTCGTGCGGTTGGGTACAGAAAGATTCGGATAAGTGACGCGAGAGACGAGTGTATTCGACACGCGGCGTTGACGATACAGAAAATGTGGAGAGGACGTCTCGTTCGAAACAAACTCGGACCGATGAACGAGAACGCGCGAATGACCTGGATGGCGAATAAGCTCCGCGCGTTACGAAAGCGAGTCGAGAGAAGCGCCGAAAAGAGGAGAGAGACGAGGAAACAACAACTCGCCGAAGAAGAAGAAGAAGAAGACATCGACGAATCTTCTTCTTCCGACGAGGATTCCAACGATACGAACACCGACTGGAACGTCGTCATCGCCAAATCGCTCTCCCTGGAAAACGACGAGTGTTCTATTTGCGCGCTTCGCTTCGCCGCCTCGAAGACAAACGCTGTCATTTCCTCGCAAAGAACCGACGATTCTCCTCCTTCTTATTCTCCTCCTCCTCCTCCAAAGACGACGAAAGTCGCGTACCTCAGTTGTTCGCACCGGTTCCACAGAAACTGCCTGCGAACGTTCGAGAGGCATTTGAAATCTATCGGCAGAGAGATATTTTGTCCCTGCTGTCGCCGAGCGAACTATTCCCGAAAATGTTTGTAAATGAATGAACTTTGTTGGTTTTCTTAATAACTCTCTTCTCTCGCTTTCATCATCATCGGACGGATGTATGCCTTTGCGTTCGCGGTGTTCACATTTTTCGTTTTCCTTTCTCTTTACGAGTAGACAAACTTTTCTTTTCTTCATCGAACCTCATTAAAACCCACACATCACATCGTTTCAGAGAGATGACGTCTTTAAACTTAGACTTTAGCGTGCTCGACCGGCCGGTTCGTAAAGAGGCGGACGAGTTGACTTCGACGTAAGCGTATTGATTCGGTGTTTTGGTGATATCTTCTTCTGCGTTTGCATCTTTTGCGCGTTGTTGCTGCTTCGTTTTCTCTCCTTTGAAACGATCTCATCATCGTCTCATCGTCTCTTCTTCTTCTTTGCGTCGAAAGTTGCGGTGGAAAGTCGTTGATCTGTGGAGATATCGCAGGATTGTTCGTTCGTTGAAGCGTTTTAGTCGTTCTGTATCTGACCAGTGATGATACTCTCTCTCTCTCTCTCTCTCTCTCTTTCTCGTCCTCACACAATCACATCAAAACAGTTTGGAAAACGACGTCCTGTGCGGCATCAACACGCACGATCAGTACTTCACGATACCTCGAGTGGAAGACTTCTCTCGCTTCCAGAAAGACGTCGTCGAACACGTGAAACCACAACACGGGACGACGACTTTAGGCTTTATATTTGAACACGGAATTATCATCGCGGTGGATTCTCGCGCGTCGCAAGGACCGTACATCAGTTCACAAACGGTGAAAAAAGTCATCGAGATCAACCCTTTTTTACTCGGGACGATGGCTGGAGGCGCGGCGGATTGTCAGTTTTGGCAGAGGAACTTAGGGATTCAGTGTCGGTTACACGAACTTGAGACTGGGAAGAGGATTACCGTGACTGGTGCGTCGAAGTTGTTGGCAAATACTTTGTACGGGTATCGCGGACGCGGATTATCGATGGGGACGATGGTCGCCGGTTGGGATACGACCGGACCGGGATTGTTTTACGTGGACTCGGATGGAACGAGATTAAAAGGAAAGAGGTTTTCAGTTGGTTCGGGGTCGTTGTTCGCGTATGGTGTTTTGGATCAAGGTTTTAGACACGATTTGAGCATAAAAGAAGCGGCGGAGTTGGGGAGAAGGGCGATTTACCACGCGACGTTCCGAGACGCCTTTTCGGGAGGGACGGTGAGCGTGTATCACGTTGGACCGGACGGATGGACGAAGATGAGCGGGACGGATGTAGGAGAGTTGCATTACGAGTACTATCCGGCGGACGCGGTCGAAAATCCAGAAAGACACGGTGGGGGCGAAGGGGACATTTTTGTGCCCAAGAAGAGAGAGCACGAGCAAAACAGAGAGGACGGAGAAAAGAAGAAGGATTCGTCGCCAGAGGCTATGGAGACGTAATCAATAGTTGAGTGTGTAAAATCTACCTAGAAAAAGCTACGTTATATCATTAAATACTACTACCAAATTCATTGTTCAACTACCATTAGAATGACTCGATGCAAACAAACTTTACGCGACGACTAAAAATTGCGCTTCCTCGATTTCGCGCGATGATTTTGCCTGCGACTCCTTCGCCAGATGAAGTAGTCCATGAGTGGCCAAATACAAAATATGCACAAGACTTGCGTGTGAAACGCAAAGTGATACGCATTCAAAGAAATGCCGTTCGCGAAAAGCGAGCGCTTTAGCAAGAGCAACGTGATGACATCGCTGTAACTCTTGATGTCTTTCCGTTCGCTCGTCGTTTCGCCAAGCGTGTATGAAGCGAAAGGCGACGCAACGGAATGTTTCACCAAGCTCGTTTCGCCTTTGCGCAACGATGTTCTCAATTTCCGAACGAGAATAATAAAAGCGACGGATGATAGCGTCAACGGAATCAATTTCTCGCGAAGATAGTTCATGCGAACGTTCATGCCAATAGCCGTGAACGCTAAAGCGTGCGCTGCTCTTAGTAGGTCTGAACCAACTACTTTGTTGTGAGTTTGTTTCTTCTTACCCTTGTGCTGCGATTCCAAGTCACCGTTATTTTCGTCTTTTTTGGCAAAATTACCGCGCTTATTTTCAAAGTCGTCGTCGGTATTTACACCCAAGCTCTCCTCTCCTCTGCGATTGTGATGACACGCAATCCCAAACGCGAAAGCACCCAGTTCGTAACCTAAATTGAACATCTCAGTCAGCCGAGCGAAGAACAAGCACGTTGCACACATAAAAATCAGTTTCTTCTCGGCTTGATAGTGCTCGCTCGCGTGTGTTTTAGTATTGCTATTCCATTTCGTCGCAACGCCGGCGCGAACCTTATCGCGGCCACTAAAACGCGAAGCGACGACAAACGTCACGAACGACGACATGACGAGCGCGTACACAATATTCGCCACGGACTGAGAAAACAAGATCGTCGTGTTCCAATTTCGTGCAATTGCGAATGCGATTCCAGTCCACCATCGCATGATGTTGCTCTCGTTCAATTCGTCGTTTGTTCTCTTCGAGGATTGCGGTGAGGTCAGTGAGGAGAGATGACTGGATTCTTCACCAGCTAAACTGTCCATGCTCGTCGTGCTTCCACCGTTACCGTCTAGTGAATTCGCACTGTCGACCAAATTCGCACTACTTGATTTGCTTACGACGACGACGGAATTGGACCCATCAAAGACAGATATCGCGCCAATCACTATCCCTTTCAAGATGCCGATTTTCGTCGCAACCCCTAACAGCGCGCCGATGAAGGAACTTATCGCGACATTTGCAATCACAATAGAACTGCTTCGACTTCGACGTACGAAAGAAAAATATCGGCTAGTACTATTCCGTCCAATCTTCTCAAATATACTCGCATCACACAATCGACCGACTGAAAAACACAGCGCGATTACGCCAAATTCTCCCAACGTCTCCAATTGCACCGGCTCGTCCACCAAGCGCAAGCCGAAAGGTCCAACCAATGCACCGCAAACGAAGAAGCCTACGAAATCAGACGACGGAGCACTTTGAAACATCTTTCTATTCCTATTTCCACCGGTAACTACAATCGAAAATATCAACGACATCACCACGCTAAACACGAACACGCACACGATATCTCTCGTCAAATTTGAATCCGTTTGCATCGAAGTCTGCTTTCTCTTCTCCGTTCGTTCCAAAACGTACTCGTTTCCTTCGCTATCTACCAACGTCTCCGCTTCTCCTCCTTCCGCTCTCTTTTCGCTCTCTCGACTCAAAGCTTCATCTATTCGCAGTAAAATATCCTCGGTTCTTGACACCAACGCTTTCATCTTCTGCTTCCGTCTCGCGCGCTGCGTCATGTTCGCCTCCACGATATCAGAACTCACAGCATCGCTCTCGTTCGAACTGCTCGCTTTCTTCCTACTTTTCTTCATCACGCTTTCGCTTCCTTCTCTTACTCCACCGCTCTCGCGTTCCAACTTTAGCAACTCTTCCTCTTTCTCCTTGTGATACTTCTCCTCGTCCAAATCGTCGTCCGCGAATTCCTTCTCTAAAACTTTTTCCATTTTGTGCGCGATGGTTCTGTTGTAATTGAACGCGCGCTTATCTATTTGTGGTGGAGCCGGTGGTGGTTCGAAAGAAGTCGTCGCTGTTGTTGTCGACGCGTGTCTTCTCCTGTCGTCTTTATGCGCGTGACTACCCCGCGATGATTCGGTTAGAAGAAGCAGAAAAAGGAACGAAAGGAGGTAATGTATCATTTTCCAAAACGAGTGATACTGAGAGCGTCTCGTCCTCGTTCTCGCGCGCATGATGACTGACAAACGCGCACCACCGCGTTCCTTCGCCTCTCCCCGTCTCAGTGCGCGCGCGTGTTCGCAATACGTTTAAAACTCGTCATGATTGATTGCGCGTGTTAAAAATTCGTTTTTCGATTTTATGCGGAGTTTTTGAAAATGTTGTACAGGTTTCAGTAATAATACACATACGAATACATCGCATAACAATAAATAAAACGCGCTCTGCTACCACAAACCTCTCTCCGCGTTGGTGGCATCATTCGTCTTTGCCCCTTCGTTTTTCACGGGTGGAGGGTTCGGTCGCATCAAAGGACTCGTTTTATTAAATCCAACCCTTTTCGATACGGAGCGTTTCGGCGACGCGATGAGCGCTCGAATATCGGAGCCGTTCTTCGGAACAGAAGGGATAAAAAAGGTTTCCCCGTTATTGAAGTCGTTGTCGATGTTGCTCTCGTCGTAATCATCATCTTTTGCGTCAAAGAATGGTTGCTCTTTCGATATGGTTGAGGAAGGTACGACGCTTAGTGCATCTTCCAACACCCGAAGCTTTCGCGAGGAAGAGGATAACTCGCTTTGCAACCGTTCAATCTCTTTGGATTTTGCATGCAAGTCAGCTTCGACTTCTTTACGCTTTTCAAACTCCTCCTTGAAATTAGTCTCCGTGGCGTCAACCTTTGATTTCATAACGTTCATTATTTGAAGAAGCGCTTGATTTTGCTCGTTCAACGCCTTCGTCCTCGTGTCGAACAGTTTTTGCAACTTTTCGCGAACGCGTTCGGATTCGATGGAGATGGCGATCTCTTTCTCCTTTTCCATGCGCTTTGCGAGCGCCCGCGAGTTGTCAGTGTCACTAGTGGTGTTCACACCTTTATCCGTTGAAGGTGGCATACTGCTCAGCTGAATATTCTCCACCGTCAATTCGTTAATTTTCAAAGCCGCCGCTTCCAAATCGTTCTGCATCTCGTCGTAATCGTTAACGAGCTGTTGCATGCTCGCGCTGATTTGATTCGTCGTATTCTTCGCACTTTGTAAACTTTCCTCTAGCTGCTCGATTTCGCTCGTCTTAGCTTCGAGCTCGCGCATGGTTAGTTCTAAACTTTCCGTGGCGACGTCGCGTTCCTCTTCGCGAGTTTGTAAAAAGTTTTGTGCGACCGCGAGTTTCTCAGTCAAATCTTCCACGCGACGTTTCAACTCGCTAGATTCTTGGTAACACGTTTCCACCGCGTTCTTGGCGTCGTCAAAGCACGCCTGCATGGCTTTCTCGTTGGACGCTTTCACGTCCTCTTTCAACGTTTCTATTTTCTGTTTGTAGCTTTCTATCGTTTCCTTGATTAACGCGTTCAAACGCATATTTTCAGCTTTTAAACGCGTTTCGGCATCGAGCAATACACGTTTTGAAGATGAAAGCGTTTCAACGTCCTCTTGTAACTCCACGTTTCTTCGTAAGCTCATCTCGAGACGTTTTTTGAAGTCATCTTTCATCCCTTTCTCGCTTTCTATTTCATCCTTCAACGGCTCGCTTTGAACTCTGAACACCTCCAACTCCGCCTGGTACTTTAATCTCTGCAGCGTCTCCTTCTCTAAGGCGTCCGCGATATCTTTCCTCGCTCGCTCCGCCTCTCTACTCTTTCTCTCGTAACTTTCCTTTTCCGCTTTAGCCACGGCGCACTCTTTCAAGGCCTCGTCCATTTTGTCCTTTGCAAACTGCGCTTCCGCCACCGCGGCGACTTCCGTTTCCGAGGCTCTCGCGCCGAATCGGGCAACCGCCGCCGCGCCTCGTTCGTTCGCCTCGCGTTCAATCTCCGTCGCTCTGTGCTCAAACTCCATCCGCATCTTTTGAACTTTCGCTTCATATTTCTCCTTTTCTCTGCGCTCAATTGACTCTTGACTTTCCTCTTTTCGTTTTACATTTTTCTCTCTCTTTTCTAAACTCGCCTTCGCTTTACTCGCTTTGCGAAGCACTTCGTCCCGCCATTTCATCGCCCGACGTTCCATTTGCACCTTCTCTTCCTCGAACTTTTCGCTAATCCTCTTCTCGGCGGTTTTCATTCTTTTCTCGGACTCCTTCGCCGCCTTCGTCTCCTCTTTCGCTTTCGCTCGCATCTCGTCCGCCTCTTTCTTACACCTCTCGTACTCTCGCTTCGCGTACTCGTTCTGCTTGGCGATGACCGTCGCCCGGTCCCCTAAATCCACAAAATCGCGCTTCAATTCGTCCCGTTCGCGTTCCGTCTTCTCTAAAACCATTCTCAACTCCTCGTTTTCTTTCATCGTTTGTCCGCTCGAACTCGTCAACTCTTCACATCTCCTTCGTTCGTGCGCTACTGTTTGCCTTTCTCTTGCGCAGTCCGCCCTCGCCATTCGTACATCTTTCTTCATCACGCGCACTTGCGCCTCGAGTCGCTCGAGTTCAATTTCGAGCTTGGACACTTTCAATGATTCCGCCACGTTTGATGTTGTTGTTGTTGCCATCGTTCGCCAGCGTCGTTCTTCTTGCTCTGCTTGTTTCTCTCGATGATTCATCTGTTTCGCTCTGGAATTGATTTCAACGGCATTTATTGACGCCGTCGTCGCTGCGTTTTCTCGTCCAGTCCTTTCGTTCGCGACTCCGTGCTCTTCGAGGAACGATACGGCTTCGGTTGTTGCGAGGCTTATTTTATCGAATCTGTCGCGCGGAGGAGGACGTTTTCGCGTCGTCGTCTCGCGCGTGTGCATTTTGAATGTTTTGTTGTGAGGGGTGTGCGAAGGGACTTTTTGAATTTTCAGAACAAAACCAACGAACCATCAAACCGAAAGACGCGCGACGACGTAAAAGGTATCGAGACATTCCGGAGCCGAGAACGACGACGAGCGCTTGCGTTTGCTACAGTACCGTGAATATGACTAAAACTCTACAAAAAGCTCTCGATAAATCTATCACATTTTCTCATCACGAAGCAGCCGCCGCGCGACTCTTTTCGAGCGCTCGAAACACCGTTTCCGGCGACATCGATTCGCCGACGTCGCACGCGATTTCTTTCGTCACCGCGACGCCGTCGTCTTCTTCGTCGTTCACTAACACGGATAACTGAGCCACTCGGCATTTCAACGTCTCGCTCAAAAATTCCAACACTTCTCGCTCCAACGACTCTTTCGCGTCCGCTTTTTTCGTCGCCGAGATGGAAACCTTCTCGGCGCTAATATCCATCACCGAGCACTTCTCTTGCCGGTCGATCACTCTTACCGAAATGATGAGTTTCTTCCCTCCTTTCCCTCTGCGTATGCACGGTGGCACCGGTAACAACTCCACCACCTCTCGAGTAGTATTCCCTTTCTCTTTACCGTTCGTCCCCGCTTTCCTCGCTTTCTCGAAACTCCTCAACGCGCCGTCCAACACGTACAATTTCACACTCTCGTCGTTGCACTCGTAACACACCGGCACGTCCCCGCAATAATAACGCGTTTGCTTCTCAATGCTCTTCCCGTTGTCTCTTCGAATCGCCGTCGTTTTATTGTCCCGCTCTCGCTTCGCTCGTAACCGGCAGACGTACTTCGTCCTGTCTAAAATAATCGACCCATCTTTCCTTCGTCTCGGGAGCGAGAAGAGATTGCAGTCCGTGATTAAAACGGGATTGGAGCAACACGTGCAGTAATACGTTTTCAGTGCGCTTTTATCGTCATCCGTTTTCGTGTCGTTGTCGTCTTTTTTGTGACGCTTCTTGATGAAATCTTCGGAGGAGTACGCGATGGTGGAGCGTTTGCCCATTAGTACTATTACTATTATAATTCTCTTTGACGACGACAAGGCAACAAAACAGCCGACGAATAAACGTGTTTTGAGAAAGAGAGAGATGAAATGAACCCCACGCTCTGCTTTCAAACGAAAGCGCCTCGTTGTTGTTGTCGTTGTCGTTTGATGTGTGGAGGAGTTTGTGTGGAGGAATTTTTGTTTTTCTCTTTTCCCTTCATTCTTTAATTAATTAGGCAACAAAAAAGCTTAGAGTATACGAGAGGCGGTATAGGTCCGACGAGAGGGAAAGAGAATCCGGCAGAAGATAGTGTAGTAGCGAACGGGTTGAAGAAGAAAAGTAAGCTACATGTTGTAGTAATTGCTGCTGCCCTTGTGTATTTTGTGTTTCATTGCTATACGCTTATCGTGTCTATCTAATGTGCTACGATGACCCCTACGGTACTATAAAACTTTTTCTAACCGAGCGCGACGACGAGCGTATCGAGCTTTCGATGGCTCGTCCACGATTCGCGTTCTCGAGCATTTCATCTCCAAAGCAGCTTTGAGCGTTAAGAGATGGACGGAATACGGATCGAGCGCTCTCGTTCGGAACGATTTCGGCGGGACGAGCATTTCGTCTGTTTCGCTACCGTTATCTGTTTTGGTCTCGTCTTCGCGTCGTTCGTTGCGTTCCAGCAACACTTTCTTCCTGTTCGTGCTGGAAATCGTGACGGAATTCTCAAACGCTTGCGCGAGTTCTGGTGCGTTTTCTACATCGCGGCGTTCCATTTCCCTCAAATCATTGTCGTCATCGTCCGGTGATAATTTGAAAGCCTCGGACAGAGTAAAAGTCAATTGAATGCCCCTCGTATAGGAACTCGTCGCCGAGACTTCGATGTAAATTATTTGCAAAGGATAAAACTCGCGCTCGCCTTTATTAATAGAAACGCCGCCGAGTCCGCACGGATCGAGCGTTTTGACGTCTGTTTCGTCACGAAGGAAGACATTGCCTCGTAAATGCCAACTCGGCAAAAACACTTTCAAAACTTCTCGTTCTTTGTCGTAACTTTCAACCATGGCGATTTTCGTCTTTGCGTTGTCCAGCATCGAGAAGGCGAGGTAAACTTCTGAAACTTTCCTTTGCACGACTTTCGACATTCGCGTGCGCTCGTTGAGATGATCCGCGAGATCGTGCAAAATTGATTTTTTCAAAAGGTCGTCGCTACGCTTGGCCGCTCTGCAATCACCGATGGCACTCAATAACTGTCGGTGCGCGATAATATCCGCATATCGGCGAATCGGCGACGTAAAGTGCGTGTATAAATCGACGGCTAAACCGAAATGCGACGAAGACGTGGCCCCGTCGCACACGCAATATTCAGCCTCTTGCATCTTCTGCGCAGCGTTGCCGCGGAAGAACGCCTCGGCGGAGGCGCGAGAATCTGTGGATAAACGGATAGCCTTCGAAAGCGATTCGTTCAACGAAACGCCGCTGGAACTATCAAACGAGTTAAAATTTAAAAACTCGCGGCAATATTTCTTGATGTCGTCGAAGGCGTCCGCGGCTGGCATTCTGTGTCGGCGCACGAAGGACGCCTCGAGAAATTTCGTGTGAATGCGTTCCGCGCAGGCACAATTTGCTGAAATCATTAGTTCTGCAACCGTTTTCATTGTGTGAACATCACGCTTCTCCGCAACCGCGGTTCTTTTTGCCGTCGAAAGTTCCTCGCGGTCGCCAGCATCAGCATGCGTTTCAAACCTCAACTCCGCGCTCGCCAATTCTAGCGCGCCGTTCATTTCTCGCACTCGGCGTCTGCTATTCGCAAAAGTTGTCAACACATACAAAGCGTCGTAAAAATCACGCACGTTGTTTTTGCATCCCGCATCGCCTCCATCTAACAAAGCTTGCGCCGAATAATAATCGATAGCCTTTCGGTTTCGAATGATTGAACGACCAAACCAGGGTTTCCCTTCAATGCGCAAGTCCTCATTCACGAGCCAAACGCACGATACCGCTAATCTGTCCTGTCCTTCAAGTAACGAACACAGATTTGCAGACAGAATTTCCGGGAGCATGTCAATTCGCTCGTTGGGTAGGTACACGGTCGTGCCTCTCGCCCTACCTTCCGCATCTAACGCAGATTTCTCTCGGACGAAGAACGACACGTCAGCAATGTGCACACCAATCTCGTAACCACCACTTTCCAACTTCTTTACACTCAGCGCGTCGTCAACATCAACGCATCCAGGCGGGTCGACTGAAAAAATACACGTCGCGGGATCCTTTCTAAAATCTCTTCGAGTATCGAGTTCTTCGAGCGGTATCGTCCAATCCGACCGAGGTAATTCCGAGTTCGCTTTCACCCCGAATGGCTCTTTGCGAATCATGCAACTCGTCAACACCGCATCAACTTCACCTTTGAAATTTCCAACGTCACCTATAACTTCCAAAAAATGCGCATCCGGGAACGTTTTCTGTCTCGACCAGGAGGAAAAGCGAACCGAGAACACTTTTCCTTTTAGCGTATCCGGAGCATTTTTGAACATCTTAAACCGAGGCAGTTTACTCGACTCTCTCGGAACGACGAGAACGCTGTTCCGTTGTGCCAACCGAGAGTCATCTGAGTCGTGTTCATCGAGCACGCACGTAAATTCCATTTGCTTTCGCGACACGACATAAACGACCTCGTTCGTGTTCACGTCAACCGCAACCGTATCGAGGTGTAGAGCTCGATTCATTTTGACTTTTGAGTCTATGCGAATAGAGTTATTGACAGCTGCAGACGTCCGTTTGCTATCTACGCGCATTTGTCCAATTACTATGGTACCGTTTGCAATACCTTCTTCTACCTCTACTCGTGTAATGTACTCAGAAAAGGTACCGCCTCCTTCCATATCTTCCTCTTTTTCGTTTTCCTCTTCTTTCTCTTCGAGCGCCGCTTGTACCTTCGACATCAAAGCTTCGTTCTCGGGATGATATTTTTGAATGTACTCGATTACGTGCATTGTAGTCACGGCGTTATCTTTCACTGCGCTTTTCATAGGCTTTGTCGTGAGTACAATAACCTTCTGTCTTCTCGTCGCCGTCTGCACCTTCTCGGCGTAAAACGCCGAGGTCGCTTCAACCAATCCACATCCACTTCTCTTCGAAAGCTCTCTGATCTTTCGACTGTGCAAATCATCAAACAAAAAACTATCTTTCCGCGAATCTTCGTATACGCTTCTCATCGCTCGCATCAACCTCGGGTTTGAATTAAACTTCTCCCTCGCTCGCGTTTCAACGCTCTTACACAAGATACAATCTCTCGCTAAATCTTCCCAAAACTGCGCTCCCAACACTCCGATGACGCTCGCCGACGACGGCACGAGAAAAAAATCGCACCGCTCGTTCAGTGCCGTTGGTGCTCCATTTTGCCTCTCGTCGCAACTTACGCACCCGGGAAACCCGCACGAAATATCCTCTCGCAAATACACCTCGTTTGAAGTCGTTTGCAACACCATTCCCCTAATTCCTCCTTCTCTTTCTGCCACTAACTTGCGCCTTTTTTCACCGCCAAACACACGCGCTCTTCGTCGTCTGTTTCTTCGAGTATCATCGTTGCGGCCCATTTTAGGCGCGGTGCTGATGTTTCCTCATCAGAGAAGAGAGCTCTTCTTATATCTTTATTATGAGGTGAAAAGGAGTTTTGGGGGAAAATATCAAAACGGAAAGCGACAGTTGGAATGCACTCGTCATTGTTGACAAACCACGCGAAATAGATAGAGCATGAAAGTGCGACTGAAAAGCAAAACGAAAACGAAGAATAGCGATGATGATGATAATAATAATAATAAGGCGATGATCGAGAAGCGAGTAAAAGAGACGCGAAAGGAAGTGCAAAAGAAACGCGAGAAGAAAATGGAACTTTTGGAACGGTTGAAACGAACGAAGGAAGAGAGAGTGGCGAGAGAGATGCGGATCGCGCGGTCGACGATCGCGACGACGACGGGGAGGGGCGAAGAGGAAAGCGAGGAGAGGACGACGACGACGACGCCAAAAGTGGGAGCGAAGAGGCGTTCGTATGCGCGAAAACAGAGGAGCAGTGAGAAGAGCGAGAAATCACCTAGCAACACCACCACCACGAGTGGTGGTGGTAAGAGTACCGCGCAAAAGCGAAAGCGAAGGCTGTCGAGCGAAGGAACTCCGAATCGATGGGAGGCGTATTACAAGCGAAGATACTTAGAATGATTTATATATGAAATTCAGTAGTCGCGTTATTTGCTTTATTCACAAAGGCATGATGTGGTTTGGAAATGGATCTCCCAAACGCTTCACATCGTGTAAGTAATAACGAAGAGTAGACGACGAGAGAGCTTCTTTGCGCTACGGCATAAGGCTACGTTCTATCTATTCGTCATGCTTGTTTCAAAGTTCATCGTGTGCAGGATCGTCCGGGTCGTAATCTTCGGGTGGTTCCATTCCTGGCGGGAAGAGCGCGTCCGGATCTTCCACGTTTTTCCTCGTTTCTCTCGCCCACTCGTCCGCCTCGTCGTCTTTCTTCTTGCGATCAGCTTCCTCGAAGTCTTCCTGCATGCGCTTCTCCTTCTTGCGAGATTTCTTGCCAAACAATTTCTTGCCGAACGATTTCGCCTCTTCTAACGAGTCCGTGATGACGATGTTGTCGAAAAACGAACCCGCTTTGACTTGCCACAAATCGAATCCGACGTGCTTTAAGTTGCGCATCAACGCTAACGGCTCGGACTTCGGAACGTAGTTTGGATTTTTAATCATCGGCGCTTCCCACGGTCCTCCGGAATACTTTGGATTTTCAATCATCGGTTGCGTCCACGGACCTTTGTATTCCGGGTTTGGAACCATCGGTGGTTCCCAGTCGCCATCGATGTCGTCGTCCCAATCGTCCGGTTTCGGATGTTCCGGGTCGGCAATGTTTTCAGGAATATCGTCGTAGCCTTCCGGTTTCTCAGCGTCTTCATCGACAATCATTCTGCGATCGTCCCAATCGTCTGGTTTCGTCGCCGATGGGTCAGGAATTTCTTTCGGTTCCAAAATATCAAACTCGTCCTCGATATTCTTTTTGATTTCTGATTTACCATCGATCAAAATCTCAAAATCATCGTTCGGATGAATCACCAAAGTGTACACGTGCGTCAACTCGTCCGTTTTCGCTTTCACCGTCGTCTTCATCTGGTATTGCTTCTCGTTCCCGTGTTCGTCGTGCTTGGCCAAGATAAAATGTACTTTCTTGATCCCTTTCCCGCAAATATCCGGTCCAAACATGATGTTATACGGCGTCGATCCTCCAAAATTTTCCATCTCGCTCGATTCCGGTAAAATTTTCACGTACGCGCCTCCGCAGTCGATGTTTTGTTCGTGCTTCACCGAGTACTGCACCACGAGGTCTTTCCCGTCGTTATCGAACACTTCGTCCGCGGACGAGTAATAAGCGAAAAAGCGTCCATTCGTTTGCGTTTTGAACCCTTTGTTCGCCTTCGAGTCCGTTTTTTTCCCTTCGTGTATCGCCGTCGTCACTACGAATTCGCCAGCCATATTTTCATCTTCTTTGAAGGTGGATTTGTGCCATCTCGACGACGCATCTTCGTCTGTTGTGTTTAAACGATATCAAAACGAAAAGCATTAAAACCGTAAAGTCAGTATAAAAGAGGCAACAACACGACGTCTCCAAAAGAGATTGAAATCAGATCGAGCGCGAGAGTCGGCTCTGTTTCCCTCTCTTCTTCGTCTCAATCGAAACTTGTTTCGATTTTCTTCTTCCCGGGGAAACTTAAACAAAAAACGCACCATCAAAGGTCTCCGAAAAGTGAATCTTCGCGTCGGAAAGAAGCGCGAAAAGCAGCAAAAACAGCAGCAGTAGCAGACAAGTCGTCGTCGTCGTCCGCGTTCTGTGCGTCATCGTCATCTTTTTCTTCTTAAGTGCGTTTGATTTTTGTGAAGAATTTCAATCGCTTTTTTTCCATCGCGAAGAAAAACGTCAGACTTTTAGGGAAAAGAAAGAGAGAGAAACACATCTCGTTATTAAAAATGGAAGTCGCGGACATCGCCATCGCCCCACTGAAAGAGTTCATGAAAGACTCCGTGCGATTAGTGAAAAAGTGCACGAAACCAGACCGACGAGAGTTCACGCTCATCGCGAGCAAGACGGCTTTTGGTAAGTAATGTACTCGTTTACTACATTTTTATATACATTTTTCTTTCCGATCGGAGCGCATTTTCATTTCACTCTCTTTCGCTGACTGTTGTGTATTTTCTCTCTCTTATTCTCTCTCTTTCACAGGGTTTATCATGTTTGGGTTCGTCGGGTTCTTCGTGAAGCTCGTCTTGTGAGTGTTTACCTTCTCTCTCTCTCTTTTATTCTCTCTTCGCGTTCCCGGTGGGATTCATGCAAGAAGGTGTTGTCCTTTTCGGTTGAATTGGACGTTCGAGACTCCTTCCCCCAAAAGGAGTGAAAAAGGCTGATTTCTTCGCGTTCCGCTTTGCGAAGAAGTGGTGTATAGAGTACTGACAAATGTTCCTCTCGTTTCTTCTTCTTTAATAAATAGCATTCCGATTAACAATATCATCTTATCCTCTTAATGTTATGTGATGAGCGATTGAAATTATTATGCGTTGAACTGTTTAGCTTTAAAAATTCATACATGTGAAACTCGTTGTAAGTGCGTATATAGATTTAAATAATAAAGATAGAGCGCTCGCGAATACATATTACTACTACTACTACTACTACTACTACCATTGCTACTACTAAATGAATCTTTCCATGAGAGCCTTCTCAATGGCCTCAAAATCTGCCGTCAATGCCACGTTCATCAGCGGTC
>Ga0209505_1000231_pt1 | contig 45769 bp, 29 predicted proteins | sample COGITO_mtgs_1103_2_FD_184794 | JGI IMG/M metagenome (GOLD analysis project Ga0209505, IMG submission 184794) | Pelagic marine microbial communities from North Sea - COGITO_mtgs_110331 (SPAdes) (version 2) | ecosystem: Environmental > Aquatic > Marine > Epipelagic ... | reverse complement strand
CACCGCACGAAAAAAAAAAGGATAAACCACTCCCTTTGCCCATCTTTCGTCCGTCATAATCACACACACACGTCAAAAGAAACATCATCATCATCATCATGTACGCCGTTGCCTCCTCCGCGAAAGTCGTCGCTCCGACGATGCGAATGCAAAATTCGCAAACGAAAAGAGTCGTTGCAAAAGTACCGGTGAAAGCGTCGTCTTTCAACGTTGAAAAGGTACGTCGCGTCGTTGTTTTGTGATCGCTTTTTTCGAGACGCGTTTTACGATTTACGCGCGTTTGTTGTCACAGAGGCGAGAGGAGCTTTTCTCATCAGGCGATGGATTAGAGGGAGATGATTTTTTTTTTGCAATCATCATCTCGGGCGCGCGCGCGCGCGCGGAGGAGTACGCGCCGCATCGTTTTTACGGCGCATTCAACGACACCAAATTCGTATCCGCACGAACGGCGCCGAGTTCACGCCGAGGAGGTGCACTCGATGCGTCCTTCGCAACGAGACGTCCTAAAACACATTTCGATGATGTGAACGAGAAGCGGATAATTTTCTTTTTTGCGAGACGATATCTTGTCCAGAGGTGGTGGATGGCCCCAAAAGAGAAAAAGTACTCAAATAACTCACCGAAATATTCTTCTCTTTCTCAAACGATACCGTGAACAACGAAACGTATCAAACAGACCGCCATCGCTACCACCGCTCTCATTGCTGCCACCGTCATCTCCCCGGAAGCCTCGCACGCGGCGCAAAACGTCGTCGCGCAAGTCGCGGAGGGCGAACCGTTTTTGGTCGACGTCGCGTGGGGGGCTATTTTGAGTTGCTTTTCCTTCTCGTTGGCGTTGGTCGTCTGGGGTCGATCTGGCTTGTAAACTTTGTACAAATGTGTGTTAATATAATGAGCAAACAAAAACAGAGAGAGAAGAGAGAGAAAGAACGAGAAGAACGAGCATAAAGTAAGAAATATAACCATAGCAATCAAATCAGAATAGAATGAATATCGACGAATTGGTGGTTGGAAACGAATTCGACGAGCGAAGATTTTTGATTTTAGATAAAACGAGAGAGAGTAAGAGTAAGAGAGAGAGAGGGTGAAAAGAGAGAGAGAGAGAGAGAGAAAAAGAGAGAAGAAACGCGCGCGCGTTTCTCCTCCACACGCGCGAGAGACAACAACGACAACAATTTAAATAAGACGAGGAGGCTTTTCGCGCGTGTTTATTATATGTGTCTAGATGTCTAGATTTAAAAACGTACGTATTTAATTTTTAAGTTCAGTCGCGACGACGAACGCAAAGTTCATCATCATCATCATCATTTTCATCATCATCGCATACCTTCTCTTCTCCAAACAACTCCTCCTCTACTCTTTCCTTTTGAAAAAAAACGTCGAGAGCGCGGCGATACACGGCAGAGCGCGCGTATCGCGTCGCGCAGTCGTTTTATTCGCCCTTTAGAAATGCACAAAAAATTTCAAAACAGAGGCAACAGACGGACGCGTTTTTCGTCAAAATTTTAAACCACCCTCTGAAACGAACGCATTGGTCGAGCGTGAAAAACGCACGCGTTACCTCTCTCACTGTTTCTGTCTTCGTTTCGGAAGAACCATTCGAGAGATTTGGAGAAGACGGAAGAGCGATTGGTTTTTTCGGTGTTGGTGCGAGTGTGCGTCTTCTCGCCTCGTTTTTTGTGCGTGTTGTTATATACGAAGGAATCGAACGAGAACATCATCATCTCATCCCGTTCCGTCGTCCCTCTCTGCGCGTTGATCTTGAAAAGAACGCACGCATAAAACGACCGACGATGAGTCACAACACCGGGACCCGAATCAATCACATTGAAGAAGAAAGAAAAATGATCAGAGTCCAATCCGTCCTCGCGCTCTGCGAACGATGCCCGGCGATAAAAAGCACGTACAAAGGGTTCGCCAACAAAGACACGATCGCCCCGTTACCGCACACCGAACGGATACCAGACCCGGTGGCAATAATCGCCAAAAATCTCTCCAAGGAACGGAAACACTATTTACAAAAAGTGCGAGCGCGAGGGATGCCGGAACGGTTTTCGGTGAGCCTGGCGAAACCGAGAGATTGGAGGAGAACGGTGAAAGTGAGAGCACCGAAACGGAGACAAATGCGTTTGAAAGTGGAGGAGCAACGGGAACGAGAGGAAGAGTTGGAGCGACGGCAACGACACCGACGACGAGAAGGATTGGTATCGGAAAGAAGCGGAGGCGGAAGAACGACGACGGCGAAGAAGACAAAGAATACGAAGAAGAAAAAGAACGACGACGACGATTCAGAGGACGACGAGAACAAGAACTCGAACGAAAACGAAACGGCGACGACGACGACAAAAACGCGAAGAAAAAGAGAAGAAGAAGGCGAAGACGATACGGCGAAAGTCACGTCGCCGTTGATTAAACGGGCGACCAAGAGAGGGAAGATTCCGGTGAATTTTATGCGCAAGAAGAAAGGGCCGAGCGGAAACAACGCGGAGAGCGACATCGACAACAACGGAGGTGGATCGAACAATAACACCGAGGAGCAATCGAACAATAACGTCGATGGAAATAACGCGAAAGATGACAACACGTTTTCGCTGAACAAGAATTCGAACGTGTCCTCGGAAACGGTTGTCGTGGAGTCGCCGTTTAATAAGCAAAAAGCGGGAGCGAACTCAAACGGAACGAACAACAAAAAAGACACATCGGCAAAAACAACGACGACGACAGCGGTGGTGGTGGAAGGCGACGAAGCGGCCGCAGCAGCGGATGCGCTTCAACGACAACGAGAACAAGAACAAGAACAGAACAAGAACACGAAAAACCCGGACGTCGGGCGAATCAAAATAACCGTCACGATAACGCAAAAAGCGAGGAGGAGTCAAGCGAACTCCATTCGGATTCCTCCGACGATCGTTGCTGTGAATAAAAACGCCACGGCGTACGATTTAATCAACGCGTTAGTCATTACAGCGCCAATGCACTTTGATAACGGGCAACAACCAACGTTACACTGGGATTTTCACCACGTCCCAGATTTTTCTACCATTCACGGTTTCGCCGTCGGAAGCTGGAAAGTGGATGTCTTCGAGGAGGATTTGACTGATATGGCGACGTTAGAGCTTCGCGCGTCTCCAGGAACAATGATTCGATCGCCAGCGTTGTGCAAAAACGCCCCGGAAGGGTTTCAACCGTGGCTTGCGCCGGAGAATTTGCGGGTAGAGTTGGACGGGTCTCGCGACCGAGGCTTTGCCGAACGAGACGCGATCACGACTTTCGATCGACACTTCATGAAAATTCAAAACTATCCGAACGGGTCCAACAACATGCATAACATGATTGGACACGGCGCCAGCGACACCGCGGCCGGTGCCGGTAGCGGCGACGGAGAGAACAACCTCGAGAGCAACACGAACACGAACAACAACAACAACAACAACAACAACACGAGTAACAACAACAACAACAACAACAACAACAATAAGAAACGCATCATGAAAAACGCGCGATACTACGAAGGCTTCATACAGCACGTCAACGAAAACGACCACAACATGACTTCTCAAGTCTTGCACCCTGGTCGCACCTCCTCTGGTCCTATGATCAAACTTCTGCTGGAAACTAAATCCATGCCTCACGCGGAAGGCGCTGGATGTTCCATCGTGGACGTCGGTTCCGGCTGCGGCAATTTTGCCCGGGGCATCAAGGACGCCTTCCCGTTCAGTTCCGTCTGCGGCATCGAAATCCAAAAAGAGCTCGTCGAATCCTCGCGCGCCGACCACGGCCACAAAGTCACCTTCATAGCCGGTGCCGCCGAATCCGAACTCCACCGTTGCGTCAACGCCACCCACATCCTCGCCACGACGAAAAACTTTGAAACGAAAACCATCGACCACATCGTCAACGTCGCCGCGAGCTTACCTTTACTCACGCACCTCGTCATCAACGAATCTCGTTTATGCACGACAATGTGTAAAGTGAGAATAAAATCCTGTTGCGTTTTCGAACCGATCGAAACCAGATCTATTAGCACGCACTGGGGGAACACCGGCTTAGATTTCACCGTCTACCGACGAAGAACGAGATGGACAGAAAATCCGTACGGTCACGTTCCGAGAGGTGAAGATACCGCCCGCGCGTTCGCGGAGAGAGCTTTGTGCAACGATAAACGCATCCACAGTACTCATCATCGGTAGTAAAATAGTCGCAAGAGAGAGAGAGAGAGATAGAGAGTTCCATTGTAGTGATACTAAATATTTAGTCAAAAGCATCGAATCGCACAAAGGACCGAAAAACGCCACACAATTAATTCCTTCGTTGAAAAGACATCACCCATCGGTGTGAAGAATAAAAAATGTCGTCGGCTTCCGATGGAGGAAGACTCTCCGTCCTCGGTGGCGACCGACCGGTGCCGCCGATGAAACTGAAATCCACGGAGTTTTACGAGCTCGTGCGAGCCATCGGTGCGCGTTGTTGTTCTTCTTTGTCTTTGTCTTCTTTTCCGTTATTCCTCTTTTGGAAATCTCAGTCGTTTTGAGCGTGAAAGACTTTTCAAAGTCTCTCGGGTTTTCGTCGCGGTACTTTCGTTCTGTTTTCGCTCGAAATCTCTCTCTCTCGAATGCGCGCTGGTAAAACTAAACGCCGCGCGCGGTTGCTCTCTATGTAACGAACGAATAAACAGGCGAGTGTAAAAACAAAATGGACGAAGACCAAATCGTGAAAAGAGAGGCACACTTACTGAAACACTTACTCTCGCACCCGAAAGTGAACAAAAACACTCTGAAAGAACTCCTCTTACGACTCGTGTACGTGGAAATGCTGGATCACGACGCGTCGTTCGGGGAAATTTACGCGGTGAAAGCGACGCACGAGAGCGATTTGAGCGTGAAGAGGCAGGCGTATTTAGCGTGTTCGCACGTCTTGGACGATAAGAGCGAGTTGGTCGTGTTGTTGATTAATACCATGCAACACGATTTGGCGAGCGAGGAATATTTGGTGGTGTGCTCGGCGTTGAACGCGATCGCGAAGTTGATCACGGACGAGAATAACGCGATACCGGCGTTGTTGCCGAGCGTGGAGAAGTTGTTGGACCACGCGAACGCGCACGTGAGAAAGAAGGCGGTGTTGTGCTTGCAAAAGTTTGCCATGTTTTCGCCGGAGAGCACGAGTCATTTAGGGAACGCGTTTCGGAGGATGTTGTGCGATCGCGATCCGAGCGTGATGTTTGCGAGTTTGTGCGTGTTGAGGGATTTGTGCGAAAGAGAGGCGGGGAAGTACGTAAACTTGGTCCCGAGTTTCGTATCGATTTTGAAACAAATCGTGGAGAGACGCTTGCCGACGTCGTACGATTATCACAAGGTACCCGCGCCGTTCGCGCAGATTAAGATTTTGAAAATATTAGGCATTTTAGGAAGTGGAGACAGAGAGGCGTCTAAACAGGCGTACGAGGTGATTCAGTTGACGATGAAGAAAGCGCAAAAGGCGAAGAGTAGCACCGGGGATGGGATTTTGTTAGAGTGCGTGTTTACGATTGCGAAGATTTATCCAAACAAAGAGTTATTGGAGCAATGCGAAGGGATCGTCAGAAAGTTTATCAATCGAGGCGTCGGAGAGGATGGGAACGTGAAAACGAACGTGAGTAGCTCGGATCGATGGCGCAACGCGAATTTAAAGTACGCCGCGTTGGACGCGCTCGCAAAATTAGCGCCAAGACTTCCGGATTGCGCGGCGGAGCATCAAATGCACATAGTAGACTCGTTGGATAGTGAAGACGAATCCGTGAGAGCGAAAACGTTTGACTTATTGTCCAAGATAACCACCGCGAATAACTGCGACGTGATCATCGAGAAGATGTTGAGCTTTTTGCGCAAATCCAACGATAGGTACGTTCGCGCCGACTTTGCGTTGAAAACGAGTCAAACGATCGAAAAGTTTGCCCCGGACGCGAAATGGTTCTTAGAAAATACGAATAAAGTGATCGAGTTGTTACAAGGCGAAGGACACGAGCCGACGATTCCTGAATTCGAATCCTCGGCGTTGATTGCCGAACGGGTGAAGAATACGCTCAGAGAAGGCATTTCTGGAGACGAGTCTACGGACGACGAGATGCGTCGAGAAGCGAGCGCGTTATACGCGACGATTGTGTGCACCGAACGAGAGGCGTGTAAACCGTTGCCCAGGGCAATCGTCGACATCGCGTGCTTTGCAATTGGACGATACTCGAACGCCGCGTTTGAAAACGTATCGAACACGTTAGCGATACCTTTTGACAGCGACGTCCGAAACGCTCCTCTCGTATTAGACGCGTATTGGCACTTGAAAATGCGTCAAAAATCTGCATCAACGCAATTCCCTGAACGCGCTTTGAAAGTGATTGAATGGTGCGCCTCGAGCTCGGACGTTCGAACGCACCGCGTGGCGAGCGACTTACTTCAAATCGCGAAAGATCCGGAACTGGGGGCGCTTTTTGCCTCGGCAACTGCGAACGTAGCGAAGACGAGTACGGTGTCGTTTGATTTTTCAGCCCTCGACGCGTACACGCAACGCGCGCTCGCAAACGGTGCTAAACCGTATTCGAAACCGAAGATTGCGACGGAAGAGGTGAAAGAAGAAGAAATCGTGTTATCATCCGCAGCAGAAGTGTCCGCTGAACAACCACAACCACAACCACCACAACAACAACGACAACAACAACCATTCCCGACAATATCGCCTCCTCCGCGCGCGCCAACGACTGCGAAAAGAGAAGAGGAGATTTCCGAATCTGAACAGAGGAAGCAAAAACTCGCGAGCGATTTGTTCGGAGGACCGAAAACAGCAGCGGCGTCCACACCTTCGCAACTACCACCAGTTACGAGTACTACGTATACTCCAACGAGTACCACGAGTTCTAGCTTGCTGGGCGATTTGTTATCCGGCGTACCGTCGGCGCAGGCGACGCAGGCAACAGCGGCGGCACCGCCATCATCGACGGCGTCTCCGAACGTGGATTTACTCGGCGACTTGCTCGGCGAAATCACTGTGGGAGGAAACAGTCAAACTTCTCAGCAGCAGCAGCAGCAGCAGCAAAATAACAATAATAAAGATCCATCGTCACCGAACGCGCAATCTTCCATCAGCGGCGGCGTAGCTCGAACGTCGGCGAAGAAGGATCCGTTTGCCGACTTGTTTGGATAAATTTTTGCGCAGCCGAAGAGCGTTTCGTCTTCTTGTATGTACAAACAGATTATTAGTATTAGCGATACAGTATTGTGCATAATAAGATTTACAATACTAACAAAATAGGTTTCTGATTATATAACTCTCTCTCTCTCTCTTTACTTTCTCTTCGCGTTCTTGACTTGCATATCGTCGAGTTGCTTCAAACCCGGTCCCAAGATGTTGTACGCGACCCAACCGAGGACCGGCGCAAACACAAAAAAGATGGCGATTCTGCCATCGATGCCGGCCAAGTTCCCAACAACTTGCTCCGCGGCATCAGCTTGCTCCGGCATCGCCATCAACGACGCCGCGGACAAACCCGTCAAACCGGCGACGATCCCTCTTTTCTTCGCGTTTTTCTTTTGCATATCTTCGAGCTGGTTCAAACCCGGGCCCAAGATGTTATACGCGACCCAACCGAGGACCGGCGCGAACACGAAGAAGATGGCGATTCTACCGTCAATACCCGCCAAGTTCCCGACGACTTGTTCCGCGGCGTCCGCGCTTTCCGGTTGCATCGTCAAAGACGCTCCCAAAGCGCTCCCAATCGCCCCACCAACGATACCTTTTCTCTTCGCGTTCTTGACTTGCATATCGTCGAGCTGCTTCAAACCCGGGCCCAGGATGTTATACGCGACCCAACCGAGGACCGGCGCGAACACGAAGAAGATGGCGATTCTGCCATCGATACCCGCCAAGTTACTCACAACTTCTTCCGATTGCGTCGTCGAGGCAAACGACGATTGCGCGAAACCGAGCGCACCGGACGTCGTCGCGACGGCGGCCCCCACTTTCGCCGCTTCTTTAGAAACCTTCGTTTCCGAAGACTACACGTATTTGTGAACGAGAAATTATAAAGGAAAGGTGAGTTTTTATTTCGCGTCGCAGGCTCGCGTTCACATCTTTCCGCGCGCAATGATCTTCCGATGGTTAAAAAAACAAAGCAGAGAGGAGGAGAGTACATAAGTAAAATAAGCGCACCATCATCATTTTCACCGCTCGCAAACTCGCTCTCTTCGACGAAGAAGCGCATCTTCTCTTCGACGTAAAACTTCGCGAAGAAGAAGCTAAAACACTCGACGATGTGCTCAAGGTGAACATTTATTCTACTAATAATTCGCGTGTTCGCGCTACGTGAGAGGTGCTGTTATGAAGCGCGTTCTTTCGATGGTGAATTTCGCACGCAAAGAGAGGAACCGAAAAATCCAAAATCTAAAAATCTCTTTTGGGCAAGAAATCTCTCGCCGAAGAAATTAGGGTTGGACACCCTAAAAATAGTCTCGCGTCTTTTTTTCTCTCTTTTCTTTCTTTCTTTCTTTCTTTCTTTCTTTCTTTCTTCAGATTAAAGTGAGACAACGCCTTTACGTGTGAGAGAGAGATGGTCGATGATGCCATGGACGCGGACAAAGGAGGAGAGACAACTCTCGGAGCAGCAGGAGCGGGAACTGCGACGAGTAATACTACTAAAAGAAAAATCGAGGTGAAAAAATGGAACGCCGTCGCGGTGTGGTCGTGGAGCACCTCGTTCGATTCGTGCGCGATTTGTAGAAATACGTTGCACGAACCGTCGATCGAGTTTCAAGCGAACAGTCAACAAGAAGGCGCGGATGGGTTGTCCATCGCGGTACGTTTTACTAGTATGCGCGTATATGTTGCTCTCGTTTTACTTTCGTTTGCCCTTTCGAGAAAAAAAGCGCGTTTTCGAACGCGTTCGTGTTTGATTGAGAGATTCAAAAACGAGATCTCCTTCTGCTCTGAGGAAAACTGACCACCTCTTTACGCGCATTCCGCGCTCGCGCTCTTTCTCGTCTCGTCTCAATAAACGTACAGTGGGGGAACTGCGGTCACGTGTTCCACTTAGATTGCATCTCCAAGTGGTTGAAACAACGGTCGTTTTGCCCGTTGTGTCAAAAAGAGTGGGAGTTTATGAAGATGGAGAAGATACAGTTACCGGTGTTGGGCGGGAACGATTAAGATTAAGAAGAGAGAGAGACGAGGACGCGATGGAGTGCGGTGGAAGTATCGTCGTTTACATCGTCCTCGTCGGTGTATTTAGTAAAATAGCAGATACGAGAGAGGCGCGTGAGGTATCAAATGTAAAACTTAGGCACATATAAACACCAGATTGATTATTAATATCGTTGTGATTTTGAGTCAAAAGAGAGAGACACGAAGTGATATATTTGACGAGCTGTATTTACGTAATAATGTCTTACAACAAGCACTCTCTCGCTTTCTATCATCGCTCGTTCTTTTCCTACATATATATATATGTGTGTGTGTGTGTGTTTACATGTATATATAAGTTTGCTAATGATGTCTTCGATGACGATGGTCTTTCACGTCGTCTCGCGCACCTTTCTTCTTAAATGTGTCGTTTCTACGTTCTCTTTTTTTTCTTTTCGTTTTAGTACATGAGTTTTTCGTATCGTTTTCTTCTTCTTCTTCTTCTTCTTCTTCTTCGGTTTGTGCATTTGTTGTTATATCTTTGATGATGATGATGATGATTAATTAAATTAAGCTTTCGGTTTCCTGCCCCTCTTCGCCGAAGGCGCCGGAAGCGCCTTCGGCGCCCCAGCCGCGCCTCCCCCGGCGTCCCCTTCGTCCGACTCCAACTGCAATTTCTTAAACTCCGTCAACACCGGATATATATTCTCAAACGCTTGGTATATATCCTCTCTCCTTTTCCCTCCAGTCAACACAATCTTCCCGCTGACAAAAATCAAAAGTACGATTTTTGGCATCTGCATCCTATAAATCAAACCGGGAAACAACTCCGGCTCGTACTGCGCGAAATGCCCGTGCGACCACGCTAAACCTTCTAATCGTATTGGAAACTTCACATCGCACGACCCAACCATGTTTTGAATCTTAAAATCTTTAAACTGCGCCGGAAATCCTAACTTGATGATAACTTTCGCGTACTTCCTCGCCGCCTCTCTCGCCAACGCCTCCGTCTTGGCGCCCGTGCACACCATCTTCCCGGACGCAAAGATCAGCGCCGTCGTTTTCGGGTTTCTGATCCGCATGATCGCCGCTGCAAAACGCTGTTTATTTAAGAGAGCACACCGAAAAGTTTGATGAAAAGAGTGGGGTAAAAATGCGTCAGTCTTCACTATTTCCTTCTTCAATTCCGAGAGCGCGAAAGAGGTCAAAATTGGACACCACCGACGGCTCTGCATACCTTTGGGTTATACTCTACATTTCTCGCGTGGAACGCGATCGTCTTCAAATCTAATTTGCAATCTAAGTTCACCGTGGCCACGATGTTTCTGTGTTGTATATTGTTTGAAATAAAGATACAGTGAGAGAGAGAGAGAGTCAGAGAGAACGTCGGGTGTTCGTGTCAGAAAGCGGCAACGATTGGAATTCAATCGAATTCAAAACGGCGAGACGATCTCATCGTCTCAGCTCGCTTATTATTAGAATACACATAAAAGAACAAAAAAAGAACGCACTGTAAAGTGGGCACGATGCCGGACGGGTGCACGGACCGGTCTATCCCCCCATCGGTGGTTTCCGTCGCATTTTCCGTCGCGACTATGGGTAAAGGCGCCGCTCCATCATCGTTCGGGGGATTCGTCCGCGCAGCAGCGTCGCCAATCGCCATTTGATAATTCTCTCTCTCTTTCTCTCTTTCACCGAGAACAAGAACGCGAAAAGAGCTTTAGAAGAAAGAGTCTCGATTGTTCGTCGTCGTGTACAACAACAACGTCCAAAAGCCTTCGGTAAAAAAAAGGGTCCTCTTTCTCTCTCGCGCTCGAGAGAAAAGCGTTTTGGTGTGTGGGTGTGTGTTCCAAGAGTGACGAATTTTGAACGGACGGTCTCGTTTGTGAGAGAGAAAAATGAAAAAATGGAGCAGAAACAACCGCACTTTAAAGTCGGGCGTTTCAAAGAACGCGTCGTCGTAGTGGTGGTGGTCAAGAGTGAGCATAAACAGGCGAAAAGTCTCTCGTGCTCAAAATGTGAATGTTCTAAAATTTTAATCCTACTATACATATATAACTAACTCCACTTCAAAAGCGTGTTCCTGGCTTTCGGCGTTCGGTCCAAGAGCCGTTTCGTTAACACGCTCGCTAAAAACTCGCTCTCTACGTTCATGCAATGCGCGCACTCGGCGGTCGGGTCGGCGCACGTGACGAAAGTTGCGGCTTTTTCGGCGACGATGTGGTCGACGACGCCGACGACGCCCGAGTCGGTGGTGTTCGCCCAGATGGCGTACGGGTTGGAGACGTCGATTTTGACGACGCCGCGGGTGGTAAGGCGAGAGGCGCTGGCAGAGTTGAGCGTGGCATCTTTCACTAATTCGTCGTCGTCGGAGTACGTTTTGTTGAGTAAATCCCAAAGCATGTGCATGACGCGATGGTCCACGTCGCCGGGTTCTCTGCCAGGCGTCAACGGTTTCACCAAGTGCCGGCTATCGTCCTCGCCGCCGTCGGTATTTGCCGGGATGTCAGAAACGAGGGCGATGCGCGCTTTAGCGTCCACGCCTTCCATCCTCACCGATTTCACGAATTCAGAGGCGCACCACATGCTTTTTTGTTCTAATTCGCGCGTCGCGAGTTCGTAAACGCCATCTTGTTCCAAATCTGCCGATCGCCAATCCAAATAGCCTTTGGATTTCCAGTGAAACGCTTTGTACGGGTGCGCCAAGTTTCGCGAGCCGAGGAAATCGATGGCGATATTTTCGATGTATCGCGACCATTTTTCGGTCGCGTACATCAACCGCGCTTCGTCGCTGGTAAAATCGTACCACGCCGCGTTGACGCTCATCTTCCAATTGATCAGAGGATTTTCGTTTTCTTTCGCCAAGTATCGCATCTTCAACGCGTTCTTTAACGTCTTCATGGACAGCGATTGCGCTTCGTCTGGTTCGTCTGGGACAACCGCGTGGCAAAAGTGAATCTCGCAGTTCTCGTAGCCTTTGATGAAGTTTTCGTCCAGCAGCTCAAACGCGTCTGGGTGCTCTATTTTTATGAAGTTCATTTCACGTTTGGCGTACTCTTTCCTACGCGTTTCGAGTTTCGCGCCTTCTCTCGGCGCGACTCTCGTTGAGTTTAACGCGCGAATCAAACCTCGTCGGGTCACCGTCAACGGACGCGAACTGACTGCTTTATCGTGAAAATACGAAATCATTGCAATTTTTGTCACGAATCGGTTTTTATCGTCGCATACGATGACGTCCGTACCGACGGTTTCGGAATCCGTAGCCAAGGTGAGGCGACCTAACGACGACATCGACGAAGTAGTTTGGTCCTCGTCTTTTGTCTCAGTGGTAGTCCCTTCGTCGTCGCCGACAGTCAGCAACGGATTCGTCGTCTTCTTTTTCTCTCTCGCATCTTCCCTGCTTTCGTTATCGTCTTTTGGCCGTTTTGGCACGACTCCACCGTTTCGCGCAAATTCTTCGAGATCCGCGCGTCCAACGAGAGGCGCTTTTCGTCTCTTTTTCGTTTCTTCGTCGTCGGGTTTGCTGTTGCGCTTCTTGATGATGTTCGCATACAGTTCTTCGTCGTCTTCGTCGTGCATGGAAATCGACGCTTTACTCTCTTTCATAGCTTTTCGCGGACTACCGGAAGAAGAGGCAGTCACCGGATGTTCTAAATCGTCGGCGTATTCGAGCCAATCGAAATCAAAGTCTTCGCGCCATTTCTTCATAATCTCCCCTTTTTCGTCGTACAGCTCTTCCTCCGTAGGTGGTACGCACATTTCATCCTCCGGTAACACGCAATGGTCGCCACTGCAATCCATTCTGTACGCGCGATATTTCTTTTTATTCTTCGATTTGTTCTTTTTGTCTCCTCTTCCTCCTCTTCCTCCTCCTTTTCTCGTCGTTAACTTCTCCCCTTCCTTCCCTCTCTCGTCCTCTAAAATGCGTTCAAAAACCCTCTCCGCGAACTGTTCGTAGCTCACCATATCGTCCACGTAACTTTTCAAACGTCCTTGATCGTAATACTGCGCCAACGTCATCGGTCTCATCACGTCGCTGCTCAGATCCTCCTCCACCTCCAAATCTTTCTCCCTCCTTTTCCTGGGATACTTACACCCGACCCGTTTCGTCCTGCACGTGCTCGTCCTCAAACTCGACGCGTCGTCCGTGTCGTACACGCACGGTTTCAACTGCCCGTTCCTCACGCACGGACTAATGAGCGTTCTCCTGTGCGCTCGCGCGAACCGTAAGACTTCCGCCAACGACGAGTGCCAATTGACGACGCCTTCGCCCGGGTCTCGGTGCCAATACACGTACCCGAACGCGTTCAGTTTCATTGGAGGTTCGTATTGAACGGACCCGTCGATGTCGTGCGTAACGTCTTCAAATACATTATCGAACTTCTTTTCTTCATCATTTCCTCCTCTTCCTCCTCCGAAACTCCTCGTTTTGGTAAACGCCTCCGACGCTCGCCACTCGTCCGTATCTTCGCTCAGAAGGAAAAACACGAACAGGAGTTGCAACATTGCTGCGCATACGATTCCAATCGCGACTGATTTGATAATCTTAAAGTTCGTTTTAGTGTTCGACCCCGTGCTTTTGTTGCTTTTACCTTTGATATCGCGATGACTTCTTCTCAGATTTGCTTTTCGTCCTCGTCGTTCGTGTTCTCCGTCCTCCTCGGGAAGTCCACCTGCGCCTTTGAGACTTTTCCGAAGATGTGCCATGACGCGATGACGACGCGATACAATACCACCACTAACTCCTTCACGAAAACATCACGAAAGAGAGAGCAGCGAGAGATTCTTCTTCATCACGCGTGTTGTGAGTAGTGTTCGGGTAAAAGCGCTTCTCAGGCCTCCTCCATCCGTCGTTTAACTTCTTACACCGTTGTGTAATGCACGCGTTGAAATGTCAAGCATTTTCCCTCATAAGTTTACGAACAATGAGCGAAGAGACTAAAGAAGACGAAGAAGAAAAAGAGGAGGAAAAGAAGGACGACTCAGAAGACGCGTCTCTGGCCTGCGCGGAATTACTCCGCCTGGCGCTTTTATCGAAAGATTTAACCGCTCTGAGCAAAGCGACGACGACGAGACTTTCCGAAGACGGGGAAGTGAAACAGTTGCAAAGAGGCGGGGAGGAGTTTCGAGAGATTTTGATGCACGCGACGAAGAATACCAACAACAACAACGCGGGGGGGATTCGTTGTTCGGTGATCGTTTTAGTGTTTTCTATGAACAACTGCCAACCGTGCGTGCAATTCGCGCCGAAACTCGATCGATTGGCAAAAGAGTATAAAGATTTACACGTTGGATTCGTGAAGTGCAACATACACGAGAGCGATATGAATCGACGCTTAGCGAACGAGGCGGGCGTTTTTGGGTTCCCGTGCGCACAAATGTACGACGGACACACCGGGCAAAAAGTACAGTTAGAAGGAGGCGACGTGAAAGGCGCGAACGAGGCGAAATTGAGAGAGGGTTTAGAGACGCACGCGTATAACGTGGAGAAATTCGAGCGATTGAAACGAGACGCGTTCGAGGCGTTGAGCGAGGCAAAGGCGAAAATTTTTTGCGGCGAGGACGACGACGAACAAGAACAAGAACAACAACAACAACGGTTCGTGACTTTGGTGAAAACAGTCACGGCGTACGCGAGCAACGCGATCGAAAAGGAGGACGCGAAATACAGACGAATTAAAACGAGCGGTAAAGCGTTCACGGAAAGGGTCAAAAGCGTCGGCGACGAGGGCGAAAAATGTTTACGAGCGTTTGGTTTCGAGAAGAAAAAAGACGACGACGACGACGAAGAAGAGGTGTACGAAATCTCACCCGTCGTCTTCGACGAGTTTGACGAAAACAATAAGTTTGGTAAACGCGAAATGAGGAGGGTGATCAAAATGCTCAGAGCGTTGACCGGATGACGACGACGGCGATGACGATGGTGACGAGAGAAAGAGACGACGCCGCCCGCGTATTAGATTTAGAACACACACGCATATTAGTTTTTCACACATTAAATAAAGAAGTGGTTTCGCGTCGTCGTTTACGTCGTCGACGCGGGGATACTAATATTACACAGGATTACGCTTGCTAACTAAACATTCGGCTCTCCTCCGGGACGAAAGAAAACAGCATTCTCCTCATCACGCCTTTTCCTCCTCATCTTTTCCTTTCACCTCTCCCCAACTCGTGTCCCAAATGTGTTTCTCAACTTTCTCTAAAATCTTCCCCGCCTCTTCGCCTCGTTGCCGATCCGCTTCCGCCTGAACCGCGTTCGTCCTCTGAAACTCCTTCTTGTGGTGAAGACACTCTAAATAGTCCTCGCGGAAGTCTTTGCACTCCGACGGGTCTCGCGCGGTTGACATGCACTGTTTCAAGTTGTTGTTGTTGTTGTTGTTGTTCGTGTGTTGGTATTAAAAGAAGCGTTTAAAGTGTCAGCGCAGAAGAAGAGCGCGGTTTTGTTTCTTAAACATCACGTCGTCTCACCTCTACCCGTTGGGGAAAACGAACGGATGAGAAAAAATCATCGATCGCTTTTGCAGCGTATGCGCGGACGAGAGAGAACGAGAGAGAGTACACGCATCGAGAAAAGTAAGATCAAAGCTCGATATACCTTCGAAAACCCTTGCCAGAGAGGATAACACCTCCCTTCGGAGCCTTTCGCGCCGAATCCAGATGCCATTTCTTTTATGAGTGATTTGTGTGTTGTATGGACTAAAATGAGGGCTAGACGACTCTTTTAATACACATATTACTCGTATTTCTATTCGACGACTAACTCGACACCTTTATACCCAAACTCGTCTCGATTCTCTCGATAGACTTTCTCCAACTCTTCTATGAACTTGTCTAAAACCTCTCTCACGTACTCCTGCGTCGGCTCGTCCGTTTGTTTCACTTCAATCGGAGGACCGTATACGGTGACGACTCGGCCTCGCCTCGGACACGGTCCGAAGAACCGTCCCCAGAATACGATCGGCGCGAACAATAAAATCTTCGAGATTCGCTCGGCTAACTTTTTCGTCATCAGAGGTGGGCCGAGTCGCCACCAGCTGTACGTTCTCGTCGCCCCGAACGCGTACGCCGGCATTAACGCCGCTCCGGATTGAATCGCGATTTTCACGAACCCGTACCGTTTTCTCAAGTACACGACTTCTCTCTCTTTCTCCATCTTCAAAACCTCCGAAACGCCTCCAGGAACGATAATCGCCACCCCACCGTTCGATAACACTTTCTTCACGTGGTACCGACTGATTGGATCTAAACCTAACCACGGCCACAAATGCCTCACCAACGGCACGTAAAAAATGCTCGAGCTCGCAAACGCGCTCGACACCGCGAAGGCGTCCCGCAACCGCTGTCTCTCCTCTTCATTTTTAAAACACTCGTGATCTCTCGCCGTCCGTATCGCGCCGTCGAACAAGTAATAATCCGCAATCGCGGCCATTTGTAACGGTAAAACGCCGTGTGGTTCTAAACCTATCAAAATAGGCGTCCCGTTTGCGATCAACTTCAAATGTTTCTCTTCGCTCACGTGTTTGTTCTTCAACGGGAAATACTGCATGGCTGCGTGGACGATGTGATTGGCCAAGCGTAATCCCCATTTCGGGTACGGTTTCTTGTTCGGGAGGAAACAAATCGTTACGTACGTGATAATCAACCCGTTCCTAAACGAAGGAGTTGATACGTCCTTCATAACTATGAATATCAGCGCAGAAACAATCATCGCGTTTGCGTGGAACAAACCGAGCCAAACGTGCATGGCGAGGAGCTCGCGAAGAGGATGTAACCTCTTTTTACGAAGTTTAAACGTGAAATCACCTCTCAACGTTTGCCTTATTTGGTCGTTCGCCAGTTTTGGTGGTGGTTTTGGTGGTGGCATTGGTGTTTTTGTTCAGTTGTGCGGGGCGTTCGTGTGAGGAAATGAGGTAACTGTCTACTCTATTCTACTCTAAAATGACTACTTTTCCGCGTTGCGTTAAAATGTTACCATTTTCTATTCATTCATGTTTACCTTATCCACGAACGCTCTCAAATCGCTCAGATCGTCCTCTTCGCTATCGCTGGCGTAATCCGCCCAGGTTTTGTTCGCTTTGTTTTGGCGTTCGATTTCCTCCAAAATTAAACGTTGCTCTTCGACGTCTCGCGCTTTTCTTCGCGCTTCGACGCGCGCGATTTCTGCTCTTCGCTCTTCGATGGCGAGTTCTTGCAAACGCTCGTCTTCTTTTTTACGCAGGAGGAGTTCCTCTTCCGCTCTTTTTCGTTCGTTTTCTTTTTCGAGTTTGCGTCTGGCGAGTTCTCGCAGGCGGTCGAGTTTGGCTTGCTTTTTCAGTCTTTCGCGTTCGGTTCGCGCTTCCTGTTCGACGGATTCTTCCTCCAAGAGCTCGTTTTGGATTTGCTCTTTTTCGTGGAGCTCGTATTGGAGAGAGAGATTTTGAAACATAGACGCGGTGGCGGCGGTGGAAACGATTGGCGCGGCGGCGAACGCGCGCGACGTCAAAGTGCCGATTTCTTTCCTCGCTTGCGCGCATCGCGCTTCGAGCGAACGCAAAGGTCTGCCGCACTCTTTAGCAATCAGAAGGCGTTGTTTTTCAAACACATCGCTGTTGTAATATTGCGAATCGTCTTCGACGATGCTTAAGTTCGATATAGAGACGCCACACGCGGCGTTTAACCCATCTAAAAGCATCGCTCGACACGCATCAGCGACTCTGGCGCTTTCTTTTTGTGCGATTGGATCGGTCGCGGCGTACGCGTTTTGTTGCGCCTCGGTGACGTCGAATTTCCGAGTAAACTCGCGCATTTTTTTCCACGCCAACGCAAAATCTGCATCTCCCGGTAACTCTTCTACTTTTTGTCGAATTTCGGACGCGTGCGTCTGTAACAAACGCACCCATCGTTCGTTGGCTATTCTCGACGACACGTCTCGTCTTCGTTTCGCTCGTTGGATTTGTATTTGCCAACGAGGGAATTGTGTTTCCAGCGTTTCTAAAGCTACTTTCTCCGCGTTTGACGCTCTCGACGCGCACGCGACTCGTAAAAACTCCGCTCTAGTCGCCGCGCACGGTTTCTTATCGTCGTCTTTGATTTCCTTCTCGGATAAGAGTAAATCTTTAGCGTATAATCGATTAACGTCGTCTGAAATCCACTTATCGAACGCTTGCTTCTTGGCATCGTTCAACGCAAAGATGTGGTAAGCGGCAAACACGACGTCTCTAAACAAGGATTTACTACTCGTTGTCGTCGTTTGTTCTTGCGTGCTTGTCGTTTTCTCGCTGTTCTTCTCTTTTCTTATTGTTCGAGCGTGTTCGCCAATCGAAAGCAAACTCGACGCCTCGGACGATTGAAAATCCTCCGTCGAATATTCCGTTTCATCGTCTGAATCGCCCGAATCGTCTGAATCGTATTCACTGCTCGCGCGACTCTCGCCATCATCGCCACTCCTACCGACCTCCTCTCCATTCTTCTTCCTTTTCCTCCTCTTCTTCTCCTCTAAAGTATCCACGACATCCAACGCCTCTCGCAACGCCTCCAGCGGCGCTCGAAAGCGCACGTCGTTCGATTTCGGTACTTTTTTACACCCGTCTCCAAACACGCGCTCAAACATCGTCCGTTCCTCTTCTTCTTCATCCTCCTCGTCGTCGTCCTCTTTTCCTTTCGATTCTCCTCCTCTGAGCGCTTCGAACACTCGTCTCACTTCCGTTTGCTTTCCCAAGGCTAAATCCAACGCCAATTTCGCGCCCAATCGATCGATTTTGTACGCGCGACTCATCGCGTACGTCTGGTCCGAGATGGATTCCTGAGAAACGACGTCGTCTACTAAGAACAACTTCTCGTTTTGATCATCGTTATCATCGGTATCATCCCGCTTTGTGGTGGTTTTGTTGGAACAAAACGCGACGAAATCTTCCTTAAAAGTCGATGAATTTCGTCGTTGATTCCATCTGCTTTTGATGCGTCGAATGCGCGAAAAGAACGCGTTGCTGTCGTTGTCGTCTTTGCCCTCGTTGTTGTTGTTATTATGAGTAGTAATATTCCCGTGAGAACTCTTCGTCTTCTTCTTCTTCTTCTTCTTCTTTAAAGCCATCTTTAGGGGAGATTCGTAGTGAGGATTAATTAGGTGTTTTCAGCTTTTCTCTGCGCTACTCTCTTTCTATCGTTACAAAATGCTCTTAAATTCTACGCTATCGTGACTCCGCTACTCTCCGCTACTCTTCTCTTTCGTCCGACTTTTGTCGTTATTCCCGCGTTTGTTCACCACTCACGCCTTCTTTCTTCTGCAATCTTCGTAAATTTTCCTCCTCTTTCTCCAATTGCTTCTGCGCGAATTTACTCAAGTTGAAGTACAAAACGATCAAATATCGATTCGCGACGTTAAAACCGCTCAACTTCTCCAACGCGGCTTTGGCGTCGTAAATGTCCTCGTACACGACGTACGCGGTACCTTTGGTATCGCGAGTTTGACCGATCCGTATTTGACGAATCGCGCCGTACTTCCCGAAAATGTCGTACATGTCCTCGTCGGTGATGTTGAAGGGTAAGTTGCGGACGTAAAGGATTCTGTTGACCTCGGGGGGGAGCTTTTTGTGCGCCAGAGGTTTTGGGTGTTGGTTCTGTTGGTGTTGTCGCTGCGGTGTTGGATCCATTGTATTTGTTGTGTTTGTTCGTTTCTTTCGAGAGCGAATTGGAGTGAGGAAATGTACTGACTGAGGAAAAGTAGACGCAAAATAGCGCAAAATCGACGACGGACGAAAGGTTATCATTGTTACTACTACTACTACTAAAACTAAAACTAAAACGTGTAAAACTAAAACTAAAACTGTATACTACTCCAAGGCGACGAACCCTTCCTCGTTTTCTTTCAACATGTCCAACGCGACTTCGCAACTTTCGCTAACGATTCGATCCTCGCAGGATAAATATTTACGCAGAAGCGCCTCGGCGCCTCGGCCACCTCGCGAGCCGATGGCCTCGGCGGCTTCGTGGCGCACCATGGCGTGTTCGTTCGGGTCTTCCAAACATTCAAACAGAGCTTTGCGCGCGATTTCGTTGTCGTCGTCTTCTCGGAGTTGACCGAGGACGTAACAGATTTCGTGTTTGAGCAACGCGGATTGGACCGTTTCCGAGCGCAAGGTTTTGCCGAGCGTGGAGGAACAGAGCTGGACTAACTGTTCGTTTTCTTGCGTTTTTTTAACCAAACCGAACGTCTTTTGCGCTCGGTTCCGCAAGGCAAACATGGCGGCGTATCGGTCCCAAATGTCCGCGGCGTCGTCTAAAATTATCGCGGCTAAAGTTTCCGTTTCGATGGATTCGTCCATCGCCGGCACCGGATCCACCGAATACGCGAATTCTTCTTCTTGTTCTTCGTTTACTGCTGCGACTTTTCCAATGCTCTCTTTCTTACTCCCAACGATCGCGCCCGTGCTATTATTAAAAGTAGTAGTATTAGTAGCGGTGGTAGTACTCGTAGCGGTACTTTCATCCCGGGATCCAACCATATATTCCACTCTCCTCAGCGCTAAACTCGCCGTTTCCCTCACTTCCCGGTGTTTCGAATCCTCTCGCATATCTCTCAGAACTTCGAGCGACGTCTCGTCCGCGATCGCCCCGAGCGCCTCCGCGCACTCGTGCCTCGTCATCCCGTGTTCCCTTTGGTTCTTCAGCACTGAAATCAGGGTCGCAGTGGCCGCTTTCGCACGCATTTGTCCGAGAGCGAACGCGACTTCGTGTCTGAACAACGCGTCCGCGTGTAACGATGAAAGTGTGGGGGATCTCTTTTGATGCGCATCATTTATATCACCATCATCATCATCATCCAAAGAAGAAGAATCCGCCGCCAAGGCGTCGATCAACGCTTGGACCGCCGCTTGGTTCGTTTCCAGCGAACGCAACGTGAACAGCGCTCGAAACCGGTCTTGGATCGGTAACGATTGGTCAGTGAGCGTTTTCGAGAGCGACGCGATGTCCTGCATCTCTGTTCTATTTGTTTTGATGTATACACGCGCGTCGCGTACACCGCGGAGGAAATGAAGAAAAAGTGTATCAGCTTTTCACACCTAATTTAATTGGGGGACTTTACACATACTATCTGCTCTAAAGCGCTCTTTGCTATAGTCTAAAACTCTCTCTTGTATCATCACACACGGCCCGATGATCGCATTCCACGTCAATCACCGTCACCAAACTGACTTTTGTCTCGTTTTCCTCGTTTTCTGCGAATATCGCTCGAACGACGCGACCGCGCCGCTCCAAGGCGAACGAACTCTTCGTCCGGCGTCGAAAGACGAGCGGGATCTTCCGCTACTCTCTAACACGGCCCGCACGGATGATCGGTCTCCACGTCAATCACTGTCACTACACTGACGGTCTCGTTTCCCTCGTTTTCTGCGAATATCGCTCGAACGCGACCTTTTTCGAATGCGAACTTGTTTTGGTCGAAGGAGGAGTGTCGTTTGGATAACCGACCTTCTTTCAAGGCGTCTTTGATATCTTTCTTGGAGACGAAGCGACAGTCCATTCGGCAGGCGCCGTGTTCCGTGATTGACATCGGTTTCGAGCGCAATCGATTGCGCACATGCTCTTCCTCCTGTTTCCTCTTTTTCTCCTCTTTCTGGAAGATAAAAGCGCAAGAGACGAACGCGGTCGCGACGAACGCGCGGATGAATTTCGTAAAGGTGGTGCTTCCTTTGCCTCCTCCTTTCTCGCGTCTTTTGGTATTCCTCTCGCCTTTCGCGTTGTTCTTGAACGTTTTTTTCCTTTGTGGTCGTCCTCCTCGTCCTCCTATTCCTCCTCCTGATCTGTTTTTGGGCAGAGGCATGATGCAGACGACGGAAACGACGACCGGAGAACGCGTAATGTGGATTTGGATTTGTCTGACATTTCCCCAGAAAACAAAATGTCATCGTTTAGGGGATACGAGGAACCGTCGGACTTCTCTTTAGAGAGAAGCGGATGTTTACTCCAACCCTTTGCGTCGTCGTCAGAACATTTTGACGGCAACAGAGGCCCCGATGATGATTTTGATGGAGTCGTGACGAGCGTCTGCGTCAATCATAAGTGGGTGGTTTTATCCAATTCGACTTCCCTAAGACGCTTAGGGGTGGTGCGCGATAATGACGAGGACGAGAGCAACAGCACCCTGGAGATGAAGACGAAGAAGATTCCGTGCCCTGGCGTAGATATTTACGATAAATCGAGCGGTGGGACGCACGTTCGCGCGTATTTCGAGACAAGCAAAGGGAGTTTGGGGGGGGATTTTTATTTCTCCTGCGTGGACATCTCTGGAGATGTGATTTTTGCCGTCGCGTGCGGAAGCAGCGCGGAGAGAGACGGAGTGCAAGTCATAGCGTTTGAGGCGGTGTACGGAGAGGAAGACGGGAAGATGGTTTCACACTTTGCAGAAATTTGGCGGATCGAGACGCTCGCTCGGGGTCGTCGTCAGATGAGCGCGTCGATCGCGTGTTTACATTTACGCGGCCGCCGATCGAGAACGCTCGTGGTCACGACGTGCGGAGCGCGGAATTTCGCGGAGAGTTGGCTAGTAGACGCAGAATCTGGGGATATTGTTTACGAGGGAAAGCGTTTGGAAAATCAGCCGTGTGAACCGAAAGTTTGGCCAGTCGTTGCGCAGGTTTCGATAGAGATGGAGGAAGGGTGGTGCGCCGTCTTTGCGAGAACGAGAGATAGGAAACGCATCGAGTTGTTCCAAGTTGTCGAGGACGAATACACGGCGAGTTTGCACGCTAAATCTCTCCCTCAGGTGACGAGAGGATTAGATCAGTATATAGGCGGATTATGCGCGTTACCAGCGACGAGGAAAGATTCCGAACACGCGCATCCGAAACTCTGCGTGGCGTTTTCCGAGGACAGCGCGCACTTAAACGCGTTACATTTGAAACGAGGGATGGCGCGACACGTGATGAAACGAGACAGCGTTGTTCGCATAGTGATGTACGACGTCAAAATTGCAACGAGCAGAAAAACAGGATTGAAAAAATTCGTTCAAGCGGAGGAGACGCATCGCGTATATTTGGAAGACTCAATCGTCACGAGTCCAATCGATCTGGATTCGATGACCTCGTCGCCGGTGAGCTCATCTTACATCTTCTTCGCACACGTCAACGGCGACGTGAGCATCGTCCTTCCAAGAACGGGCGTCGTATTGAAAACATTGAGTGCAGCTCACGACCCCAAGTCTCTCGCGTCGACTGGTTCGGTCAATTTTGTCGTCGCCGATCGCGCGTATCTGAGCGCCTCCAAGTGCGCCGAAGACGCTACAATCTGCCTGTTTTCCAGTGCGGGGCGGTTGACGTCCTGTTGGTCGATTGCTTCGCCATTAGTATGGACTCCACAAACGCATCATTTGTTCCCAAAGCCGTTTCGCGACGCCTCGAAAACCTTCTTGTTGTGCTGCGCTAGACTCGGTCGTGATTCGACGGATACTACGCTCGCGCTTCTTTCCGCCTCCTCCTCCAAGCGTCAACACGCTATGAACGAAAATCGGTTACGAAGAAGAAAAGATATCGACGCCTCGTTAGTATTAACGGAAAAGGAGTTTAAAGATCTCGTCTTCGCGTTATCGTGTCACGAACCAGCGCTCATAGAACGAATCGTAGGCGCGTTAGCCGTCGTGACTTTCAACGTCAAACAGTAGCGTACTACGCACGCATATTGGTGGATAGTTTTAGCTCAAATAGCGCTTTAGAAAACACCATAAAATTAGAGGCGTTTTACGCTTTAAGATATACCGAACGCTCACGACAAGAACGCGATGACAAATTGTAAATACTAAACATGTCTTCCAGTAACAGAGACAACATATACAAGTCGCCGCCGCGATTGTTGTCGCACAAACCGCCGCGACCGCCGATGTAAGAGCAAATCAATTGCAAATTTCTTCCCCGAATGACTCACACAAATTCTCTCTCTCTCTCTCTCTCTTTTTCTCCCTTTCAAACGCAGCACGCCTCGAATTGGCACGGAGTTACACGCGCAACCGGTCCTGTTGGAAGATTTCTTCCACGCGCAAAAGAAAAACACGGTTGGAGGACACAAAGGAGACGACGAGGACGATCACCTAACAGGAGGATTTAGCAGAGGAGAATTGGACCAAAGAGGCAATGACTTTTACAGATATCAGTTGCGCGCGAATTTTGTGGACATTGCGAGAGAGGATTATCAGGAGAGTTTGAATCGCTCGCGAGGAGAGGAAGGGGGAGAGGCGAGTAGGTTTGCATTGAATGTGCAGTTGTTTACTTTGGAGAGACGGATTGGTGTTGTGAGTGCCGGGACGACGGGGGCGACTTCGACGCAAAATCAGCAGTCAAAGTTGCAACAAGCGCAGCAGAGACAAAGACAGTTACAACAGCAACAGCAACAACAAGATGGATACAGGTCGGGAGCGATTTCACCAGCGAGTGGGAGCAGCGGGTGGGAATCCAATACGAGCTCAACGATGCTTTCGGAGAGAAGCGGGCAACATCATCGGAAACATCATCCGTCGCCGTTTGAAGGGAGCGGGTATCACTCTGGCGCGAATAAATCGGTGGTAGATATCGCGATGAACTTTACAAACTTTTTGGGATGGACAAATTATCGCACCGATAATCGCATCACGGATGGATCTGCGTCGTCGAGAGGAGGAGCAGAAGGGTCGACTGCGAACGAGAAGTATCCTACGGAACCTTCCACGGTGAAGGAGGTGCACAGAAAACCGCGAGAGTTATGCGCAGTTGCTGCGGCGTATGAAGACGTACACACGAACCCAAAATTTGCAACCTCGAGATTTATATTAGTGAGCGCGTGCGTGTCTAAATCAACAGAGACGACGACACGAACGACTCCACAGTTTCAACACGAAATGGTGTCTTCAACGTCATCTTCCACAAAAGGCATAGCGCAAAAATTCAAGAACAAGAAGAAAGTGGTCGTCGTGACGAGCGATTCGACATCTTTCCCGGCGAGACAAAGTCAAGATCATCGAGATTATCAACAGCAACAGAACGTTCGCGTGCTCGCTCCAAAGATTGAAATTTCGCACAAGGAAATTGTGGAGACTTTTTTACTGGTTCGATCAATTGGCGGATACCGGGAGATGGTGCTCAAACCGACGACGGCAGCTTTACCGTGGTATCCCGGCGAAGAGAATGAAGTAACGTGCATCGCATTAGCACCGTTTGGCGGTCGCGCGCTCGTTGGCACGGTATCGGGTAAATGCTACATCGTCGATTTGGGTACGACTTTGAATCCAAAATTCATGCCCGCCGTGGATGAAGAGAGACGCAAAGAAAATGATTCCGACGAAGATTCCGAAACGAATAGAAGAAATAGTGATAATTTAGCGAAAACGCCCGAAACGTTTAAAATGAAAGAAGCCATTCGCGTGCTCGCGGAAGATTCGAAAAAGAGTGCTGGTGTGGATAGTAGAAACGAGAATCAACGACAACCGGCAAAAGCGCGTTCGGTTGTTTGGTGGCGGAGAGCTAAGGACAACAAAGAAATAGCAATTTGCGGCGACTCTACCGGAGTGGTACGCTTGTGGGACGTTGAAAGTGGCGAATTACTCATGACGATCCCTACGAAGTGTAACCCGTTGAAAAAACTCCAGCTCGTAGAGGCTATCGACGATAGACGCGTGCACGAGATTCTCAAACAGCAATCGCAAAAGTATTACAATAGCGAAGAATCCTTGACGAGTGATTTCTCATCGGCGACGACGACTGGTGACAAAGCAAATAGCAAAATGGCGAGCTCGAGCAGCACTTTCTTGTTACTCTCCAAACGCGTCGCGAGAGAACGAGATGAACACGGTAATATCATCCGCACTATGGATCGGGTGAACTCCATGCGACAAAAATTCCGCGAATCGCGAATGTCCATTAACGAGAACTACGAGGAAAATTATGACAACGAGTATAGAGAAAATGTCGATGAAGACGACGATATGGACGACGAGTTCAACACTTACAAAGACGTAGACACGTACTTTCAAACGTTGGATTTAGAAACCTACTCGGCGCGAATCGATGAAATTTCCTGCGTACCGGAACAAAACATTTTGTTTTCTGGACCGGAGAAAGTCGGCAGTCGATTCGGACACGACGGTTACGAAACGCACGAGAGTGGGGCGAATTCTCCGGATTTTCAAGGTGGCGTGTTGGTGTCGCGTCCGGAGAACTTTACCGGTCACTCGACGCTCGAACACGGCGGCAAATCGTTCGTCGTTTCCTCCTTCGCCGACGGTCGAGTAGACATTTATGATGCGAAAGTTTCTGATTCAAAAGTTATTGCGTCTATTCGAACGCCAAATTATAGTTCGCCTCGATTCGCGTACATTGTCGACGCTTTTGCATTCTTCGTCATGTCCTCTCGGTCGATCGCAGTCATCAGTCGGGCGACGAATACCTTGGTGCAGAAAATCGTCTTGCCGGTGGAGTACGGCGCCATCAAAGGATTAGTCAGAGGCATCCCGGTGCGTTCGTCCAAGTACGAATTGGCGATTGATCTAGCAGCAGATATACGCGCAGATGGTGATGATGATGACAATGATGATGATGACGTTGACGAGGACGGAGAAGACATCGGACGTAATTCAATCATTCTTGAAGGCGTCGTGTGCTGGACGACGAGTCGCGTGTTTGAAATCACTCCAACCGCATCGGTTTTCGACTTGTACGAGAAACTCGCATTGAGCGGTCGAATCTCGAGAGCGAGGGAGTTAGCGGATGCTTTAGCTTTAGATGCGTCCGAGATGGCATTACACGCGTGCGAACGTGCTTTAAATGCGAGACGGGGCGATACTGCAGCAGCCATGTATTACTTTGCCGTTCGGTCGGATTCGGACTCACCGCAGAAACGGTACAAAATGCTCGCAAGGTTTTGCGACGCGTGCTTACGTTCCTGGCACGTACGTGCTACGGAGCATTTACTCGAAACAATGGATGCTTGGGATTTTGGAGCGAACGGATTCGATTCCGAGCCGTCTTCGCCGGCGGCGACGTTTTCCAGATGGGGCTCTCGCGCTGGATCTCGCGCCGGATCACTCGGGGGGTCGCCCTCACACAGCGGGAGTAAGCAACAAACACTGCGCAGCAGTAACAACAATTTTGCCGCAGAAAAGTCGTTTCGTGCGGACGCCAGAGAATGTTTGAAACGCTCGCGCGATAGAGATATCGAAGTGGCCGTTCAGACAGCGCGAATTGCGCGCGCGAATATTATCGCTTGGTCGTCCAAGGAAGGTGTCGCGTGTTTGAAGGCGTGCGATGAACTCCTCGACGCCGAAGTTTCTGCTTCAGCATCGACAACCGTGGTGATCATAAGAGATGATGGGACCGAGGAAGAGATTACTCGAGAACAATTCGAGGGCATCGAAAACGATGCGCAGTTTGAACCGAAGCTCGCCGATTCTGAGTTCATCAAAGAGTTTGTCGATAATTTGGCGCGAACGTGTTGTTCAGATTCTCCGAGTAGCGAACAGTTTGACAATGAGCGCGATACGAGCGAAAACGAAAATATTCCAAAGTGGCAACGCATGGAAAATGCAATCAAAGCGTTCGAGGAGGGTAATCATAACGCATTCAAACAGGAAGGAGACTTGAGCGTTGGCGATGCATTTAGGACGCCGACGGATTCGCCAATGAAGAAAAATGATACGTTCTCTAACAACGAAAGTAAAGGTGGTAGTAGTGGTCAAAACCACCACCTATTCGAAGCGAAACGCGCCAATGGACGCACGAGAGATCGCACGAACGCGCCAAAAACGCAATCTGTCTCCGTGCACATGCGCACAGTTGGTTCGCTCGTGCGCGCTTTGAACGTAGGATCGAGCGAGGAGGATATCTTGTTTGGGAAGAGGGATAGTAAAGATGTGGAAAAGACGACTAAGAGCGAGAGCAACATCGAAGGTAGGCGTAGCGCCACGAAGCAAGACGATGAGAACAACAAAGACGTTGGAGAAGATTTTGAGAATCAACTCAAACAAAACAACATCCCGCGAAGTCTTTCGATTGCATTGCCGACGTTGTTTTGGGCGCTCGGCGAGGAAGGTCGCACAAACGCATTGAGTTATAACCACACTCGCAACGTTGGACCCGGTGGAAACACTAGCTTCAATACGAACATCTCGCCCTCCGTCTCGCCTCGGTCGAGCGATCAAAACAGCGAAAACAGCAAAACAGCATTCAACACGAACAAGCTCTTTGACATCGCGTACCACAACCAAAAAGCATCCGCGACGTTTCAAAAACGCATCGTCAACCCTGAACTTCGCGTCAACTGTCTCCTCGCGCACGTCGCGATGGAACCAGCCAACTCGGAACGGAAAGTTCACTACCAGCGCGAACTGGAAGCGGAAATCAAACGCGCCGTTATTCACTCGCGCAATCTCAAAGCGGACGATGATATCACTTCGGAAGGCCGCGTTTTGTTACAAATAGTCGGTTCCGCCATTGCGTGGTCTAACGACGCCGCGTTGTCAACCGTCGCCGCGCAACTCGGACACTTTGAATCCGCGAACGCGTTTCGCGTCGACATCGCCGATCGTTTGCTTTCACGAATAGACGAAGCGAAAAACGATGAACGCATCATTCGCGAAGATAACGAAACCGGTGAAAACGACGAGACGTTGCGCCTGCTCGCGAGGGAAGTTGTGTTATCAAAACATGCCATCGAACGAGAGTTAAAATTCGCGTTTGAACATCTGGCGCCAAAGTGTAAGGACGCAAAGAAACGCGCTTTGTGCACGAAAGAAATCGCAAAAAGGTGGAAGAGCAAACACATGAAAGATTTCCTAACCTGGGACGAATTTGAGCGCATGGCGTTGAGAACGATGCCACCTGAAGAAGGTGAGTTGACCACGTTTGAGCTTTTGAAGATGAGCTTCTCGGGAGGAGGAGGAAGAGGAGAAGATGAAGAGGTGCGATTGAAGTACTCCGCAAACTTTGCGTTGAAGTGCGCAATCGCCCCGAGTTTACCCTCTCTCGGAAGCGTTTACGCAAACGATTTAGATAGATAGAATATTTTTTAGAGTATGCGCTGTACACTGAAGTAGCCGAAGCTTTCATACAACACTATTGTTATTACTAAACGCGATCGATTTTCGTGCAATCGAAACCTTGCTTTTGCCAAGCGGTTGAAACTTCTCTCGAAACGCTCGGTTCGGTGACGCCGGAACCCAAAGGCGACGACGACATACTATTTGTTCCTCTCTCTTCTCGAGGAGAAACTTCACTAGACCCGAGCTGCGACTGCCACGCTTTCTTGATGAAATCTTCTTCTTCTCCTTCGTTAGCCGTAGTTGGAATAATAGTTGGAGTTGTAGTAGTAGTATCAGAAGAAGAAGCTTCTTCTTTTTTTTCTTCGCTAGGAGACATATATCCATCATCAGAAACCGGTCCCACGTCTTTCGGATCATTCAACCTCCCCGTCCCGGGCGGGGCATATAACGGTCGTTTCCCCGAAGCATTGTTGTCGTCGTCAAACGGTTGCCAACTTCCGAACGGCTTCTCGTCCGTTTTGATCCCAACGGCTTCGATTTCCTTCTTTCTCGTTTGTTCCTTCTCGGACAAACCGCGCCAATCCTTATCGTACTCTCCGGCATGGTACTTTTTCATGACAGCTTTAAAGCCTTCTTCGCCGCCACCGTGCGCGATTCGGTCTCTTTGCATTTGTCGATAACACTCCAACGGTTTTCCGACGCCGCCGTATTTCACCAGGTCCAGCTGCAACCATTTCGGTAACCACTCGTCCGGCCAATCGTCGTGGACGCCGTTGAGTTCGTCCACCCAAAACGCCATCACCTCTTTAATCGTAGGAACCGTATACAATTGATGCTTGATTTCAAACGCCGTCCAGTTTTTGCGGTAGTTGTTTTCGGGGGTTTCAAACGTCGTCACGAAATCTCTGCTCTCATCAAACGCGCTGTCGACGTTCTCCTCTTTTTCGTAGAAACCACCCGTGGCGGCGTTGAGCCAGTGTCGAGCGCCAATTTCCAAATCGAACAAGTTCGGTTCGCCTTCGCCTTCTTTTTTCGTTCGAGTTTTCGTGCCTTCTTTAACCCACGGCTCCGGTTTTTCCAATGTCACCTCTTGGACTTTGCTCTCCGGGTACGTGTCGACCAACGTCGGGATAACGGAAACATCGTCTCGTTTGCCGTCGAATTTCTCAATCAACTCTCTGACGCGCGTGCCATAGACTCTGTCGTCCACCAACAACTCCGAGGCAACTTGCTTAATCACCGGAGCGTACTCTCTGACCAACTGTTCCGCTCGTTTCATCGCCGCTTTCAACATTAATTGTTGGTCGTCTTTGCCGTAGAGTTTGTCCAATCTAAAACCTTCCGTTATGGCCGGGTCAAAGTGCGGGCGAACTTTACCATCTCGTACATACGTAATGCCAGTATCGTTGACAATTCGAGAGATGTAGTCTTGCGCGTAAATGACATCTGGTGTGGTCGCCAACGAGACGTCGTCTTCGCCGAAGAACACTCTCTCCGCGACGCGACCGCAAATTATCAACGCCGCACACTCGACGTAATACTCGATGGTATCCGGACCTTGCGCGTACAATTTCGCTTGCGTCACGTGGTCGGGTTCGTTGACGTATAACAAGGATGACACCGCTTCACCTCTCGGTTTTAACGTGACTTGAATCAACTCAGGAGTTAACTGTGGTCTACTCGAGCAAATCACCGCTCTCGATGCCTCTAAAATCGCCAAGTGTTCTTTACCCCAACTGTGCGGCAACGGCGCGCCGACTAAGCCAACCACTTGCTTTTCAATCACGGCTTCGATATCTTCTATGTCCATGAACTCTTTATCTCTTCGAACGGATAAAATAGCACCTTCGTTCAACAAGTTGGCTAAATCGGCGCCGGAATAATCCTCAGTGATTTCCGAAACTCTCTTCAAAAATGCGTCGTCGTTGTCGTGGTTCACGTTCAATTTTTTCGCGTGCACTTTGAGAATCTTTAAGCGATCTTCGGACCGTTTGGGATTCCCGACTCGAAAAGAGCGATCGAAGCGTCCAGAACGCAACAACGCCGGGTCTAAATTCGACGCCAAGTTTGTCGCGCCGATGATCAAAATCGGCGTTTGGTTCGGATCGAAACCGTCCATTTCAACCAACAATTGCATCAAACCTTGCGCGCGTTCTTGCGAGGCTGGGTCGGACATGTCGTAAAACGCTCTCGATTTTCCCAAAGTGTCTAATTCGTCGATGAAAATAATCGCCGGCGCGACGTCTCGAGCTCTTTTGAACAAATCTCTCACGCGGCTCGCCGCGACGCCGACAAACATCTCGACAAACTCCGAGCCATTGGCGTAAAAGAACGGCATCATCGCCTCTCCCGCGACAGCTTTAGCTAACAGCGTCTTCCCAGTACCTGGTGGGCCTTCTAACAAAATACCTTTCGGTGGGTCCACGATTTGGCCCTCAAATCTCGGATCGCCGTTCATGATGTCGATAACCTCTTGAAACTCGTGCACGGCTTCGTCCAATCCGGCGACGTCGTTAAAGCGCACTTTGGACATGCGCCTGGAGATTTTCTTCGCTTTTGATTTAGTCATGGCCACGAACGGGTTCTTTGACTCTTCGTTTTGTTCCTCTTTACTCATTTTTTGAACTTGTTGCAACGTCTTTTTCCCGGAGATGATTTGGTCTAAGACGTATGTGGAAATGCCGAGTTGTCTCGCCAACTTTGACTTTTTATCCTTCTTCAAAGAATCCGGCGGTTTGTACTTTTTCGTTTCCGATTTACCAGCCGGGTTCCCTTGAAAAACCGCCCAATGTTCTGGTTTCTTTCTCGACATCGCAATCGCCGTCAAAAAGGCCATCGATCCGTACCACGGTAACGTCGTTTGTAACAAGCTTCCGAAATACAACGGCGAGCGGTGCATGAACAGCTGACAACTGGACGGATTCGTCTCCCAAACGTCGAAATCGACGAAATCGGGCGTGACGGACGCTTTTTGGCAGCGAATGACTAAATCGTCCCACGCGTCGCCGGGCAAATTACACTTCTTCACCCCGTACGATTCCCGATCGTAATTTAAGCGGTGTTTCTCGTCTTCGTACTCGCAAATTGCCACTTTGCCTTCCTCGTAAATTTTAATCCTAGAGATGCGTTGATTTTGCAAATCTCTCATCAATTGCGAGTAATCGATGAGCTCTTCGATGTACTCCGGTTTTTCCGCCTGATCCAACCAATCCGGAAACTTTCGCATCCACAATCGTTTCCCCCATTTCATTTCGGATTGAAACCGTTCCGGATACGTCCTCTCTTGCGCTCTAAATTTCGCCAACAACCGTCTCTTCTCCGATTTCAACATCTTCTCGAACCCTTTATTTTTCTTCAACATATCTAACAGTTTCGTGTCTTGTTCCTTCATCCAATCCGGCGCGTACAATTCGTAATTCTTCTTCTTCGTTCGCCTCTTGGTGATATCGATCCTCTCCAACAACGCGTCCACCTCTTTACAATCCTTCTCGAAATCCCAAATCCTTTGCGCCTTCAATATCCTCGGCACGGTCCAATAATCCATTATGAACGGGTCTAACCACTTGCTAAACACCCTGGGCGGAATCACTCTGGCTCCGCCGGTCAATTTCGGCGGCAACTCCGGAAAAATCATCTGCGGCCTTTCGTACGACATCAACTCGTGCACTTCGCCGGGTTCTTGGTCGAAGTACGCCTTGTGGTTTTCCTCGAAATCTTCCGTCGTTCGGACTTTGTGCCCTTTCTTCAACCGAGGAATTCGAGGGTCGAACATGTATTCTCTATCCATCGGGAGATTTCGCGGTCCTTTTCCTTTCTTCGCACATAAGATTTGCAACGCGCCTCTCCCGCGGTATTGGTTGTTAAAGTGATTTGTTTCAGTTCTTAGTATCATCGCTGGCGGTGCGTTTTTTCTTCTTTTGCATAAAAAAGCACCTTTTTCAGCCGCCGCCCGAACAACCACCCCAACCCTCTTTTTCCGCTTTTGTTGTTTCTTCGTCGTCGTCGTCGTCTGAGAAGTGCGAGTTTCGATGCTTTCCCTGAAATAAGCGCTTCCTTTCCCTCCTCTGCTCCTGTTTTGCGCGAAAAATGACGACGTAAACGACGACGACGTTGAAGAAGCCGCCATGATGATGACGACGACAACGACGAGAGGAAACCCGATGAATTTTTATCTCGCGAGAGGAAGAAGCTTTTACTCTTTGAAAAAAAAACACCACTCTCTCTCTCTTTTAGCGCCTGCGGAGAGAGATGAAGAGAGATACCTGGAGACGGAACGAGAACAAAACGACTCGGCGCTCCTCTTCTTCGATTCTTTGTCTTCTTCGTCTTCTTTGTCTTCGTCTTTCGGTGTGATGCATTCTTCCTCTCTGCAAAGGAACGAAAGGAACGATCGAATTTTTCCCTCGACCTCGAAAAAAAAAATTGTTCGTCGACGAGAGCAAAAAACAAGGAAAAAACCTGAAGAACAAACAACAGAAAAAAAAGGCATTTCGTAGTCTACACACACACACACACAATACACACGCACATAAATAAATCTGAAAATGATGCACGCAACGACGACGACTTCTAACTCGTCGAGTTTTATTCACGGCGTTCGAATCGCGAGCAGCGCGAGAGGTACGAATTTCGCGAGAGTTTAAGTTTTGTTTTTTTATTGTTTATGCGCGTACTAATTTGAGAGAGTGTTTTTTCGCCGGCGCGCGATGATGATTTCCTGAAAATGAGGGAAGAGAGAGTAAGATGCGAAGGGAAGAGATGAGAGAACGCGTTTGAATTGCAAGCTAAACGGTGTTTTCGACGCTTTTGGCCGAATTCCGCGAGCGAAATCCGATCTCGAACGCGTTCAAACGCGCCGTTTTCGAGGGAGGAATTCGAGTGATTTTTTGGATAAAAACGAGAGAGAAAAACCCGCTGACGAACCAATTCTTCTTCTTCTTCGGTATTACTTTATATGAATACTATTAAACACAACAGGTGCCTCGTCTGTCTCGAACAGAAGACAAACGGGAGGGAAATTAAACGTCTCCGCCATGTCCGTGAAGAAGACGTCCCTGAAGAACTACGAAGGCATGGTTTTGTTGCGACCGGACGTGGAAGATTCCATCAAACAAGTACAAATGGATAAATTACGCACGTTAGTCGCCCAAGACGAAGGCTCTTCGTTCGAAGTCACGGAACGCGGGTTACAAAACAACATGTACAACATTAAAGGGTACCCGGACGCGTACCAGGTACAGTTGGACATCTCGTGCATGCCGGCGACGATTAAAGAGATGGAGAGAGTGATGGCAAACCCGGATATCGGCGAGGAGGAGGTGTTTCTTAGAAGCACTTTCTTTCGATTGCACAGATAATTACTATCGACGTGGTATATGCGAAAGAGCGACGAAGACGACGAAGAGAGAAAGAGAGAAAAGTAGCCAACGAGAGAATAAGAGAGAGTTAAGTATACATATTATATTAGGTATTCGTACACGATTGTAAGTAAGTTTGTAGCAATTTAAAAAAAGAAAGAACCGAAGCGCGCTTTTCGTCGGCGGCGTTCAACTCCGCCGCCCAAGAGTCAACGAACACACCATTTCAAGTCACCTTTTCACACGAAAACTTTTAAATGGGCACTTGAAAATTTCTCTTTTCTGCTCTCTTCTGCTTTACTGAGATTTGATTCTCTCTTTCTCTCCTCGTTGTTTCTCTTCTCGTTTCTCTTCTTGTCTCTCGCTTTAATATTATTATTATTCTTATACTATTTTCTACTATCTGCGATCATATATGATCTTCTTCTAAACACATCCTCCACCTCTGAGCGCCAAAACCATGTGAATCACGCTTCCACCTTCGATGTTGTAATCCTTCGCCGTTTTCTCGTCGTGCATTTGCTTCCCGCCGAAAATCAACCTCTGTTGTATCGGAGGAATGCCTTCCTTCTCTTCCATGCGCTCTTTGATTCGAACGATGGTATCGGAGACTTCGACGTCGAGTTCCACCTCTTTGCCGGTTAAGGTTTTCACTTTGATCATCATCTTTGCTAAACTTCTTCTAACGACGTGCGCGTGCGTCTTCTGAATTTGTGATGATTTGTTTCTCCAAAACAACAACAGAAATACGAGAGAAAAATGAAAAGACAAACGCCAGCGCCAAAACGAAAAGGAAAAGAACAACTGTGTTCGCACCATTGCCGCGCTAAAGTCTATAAATACTAGAATATATTACACAAATCTACCTATATACACACACGTGATGTGAGTATGTACACACTTACCGCTAATTAATGATTGCGTCGAATGAGCCACTCGGCGCACTTGTTGACGTCGTTTTCGCCGACTTTCTCTAACGCGAATAACGCTTCGTTTTTGGACCATCCTTGGACGACCAGTTCTGCGACGACCATGGTTTTCGTTTTCGCAGGCGGTGCGCTTTGTTGAGACTCGGAGAATCGTAAGTCTCGGCGGGCACCTCTGAAAGCGGCGGTGGTACCGTCGCCCTTTGGATGAGAGTTCTTTTTACCCAACAAGTCGTCCCAATCGGATCGAGAGAGTTCGAGTTCGTCTTTGGTAATGGCGTTGTTCTTTTTGCCGCCGGTGGTGGTGAGATGGTGCGGTTTCTTTGGAATGGCGAGACCCCAATCGTCTTCTTCTTCTTCTTCAACTTCTTCTCCTTCTTCTTCTTCTCTGTCGTCGTCCTCGTCGTCTTCAGAAGCTGATTTGTTCATCTCGTTCGAGCTCGCCGAGAACAAACGCGACGGGAGAGAAGATACCAAATCCCGTCCTTTCGACGATTTCTTGATGTTGACGTCTTTATCATCGTAGTCATTTCCAACGATATCGTCGAATTCGTCTTCTCGCATGCTCGTTCCCATTGTTCGACTTTGCTTTTTCCCGGCATTCGCGTATTCGTTGAACGCGCTCAAAGTGAGCTGTTCGCCTCTCGGCGTGAAACCTTTCGGCGTAACTTTGCTTTGAGGAGGAGAAGAATTCGCAGCAACAGAAGAAGAAGAAGCAGGAGGAGGATTAGTATTATTACTTCCATTAGGTCCACCGCGTTTGAAGTATCCTTTAGCGGTACTTCTCGCCGCCGACGAGGATGCCGGCGTCCCTAAGGCCGACGAAGCGTCGCGAAACGATTGATTCTCGGATTCCGAAAACGTCTTCGTCGGAGATAAAAACATATCGTCCGCGTCCTCGTACTCGTCCGCGTTCGTATTCTTACTTCTTCTTTCCTCTTCCCCGTACGAGTCTAACGTATTCATGGAAGAAGGTCTGAGCATGGCAAAATTGTTTGGTGGAGGCGATGTCTTTTCTCTTTGTGGTCGACCAGTCGTTCGATGGTGCGGTTGCTTGATGTAATCCTCGCGAATCGAAGCCATCTTCTCAAACGTCATCGCGTCATCCTTGTCAGGAGATAACGGCGACGAGCGCTCCCTGGGATTCAAAATAGAGGAAAGCTTGTCGCTGTTGTTGTTTTGTTGTTGTTGTTGTTGCTGCTGCTGCTGCATGTATTCGTTGTTACGATAGGTATCCTCGCGCACACGAGGGTCCCGCGGCGAACGGAGACTCGAGACAATTTCGTCTCTTCGTTTCTTCATCACCGAGGACGTGGAGGACATTTTCTTCGGAGGGCTCGGTTTGCTCGCATACTTATTAAGGCTCGAATCGTTCGCTTTATTGTTCTTGCTGATGCTGTTGTTATTGCGACCACCGTATAACGCGTCGTAGGATTCAATCATCTCCGCCATCTCGCGTTCGTGTTCTCTCTTCAAATCGTTCGACGCTTTTTCTCTCAACTCAATTTCTCGCGCGCGTCTCTGTCTTTCGTCATTCAACTTGCGCTCCGCAACTTCCGCCGCTCTCAGTTGCATTTCGAACTTTTCGTGCAAAACCTTCGTTTGTTTTTCGAGTTCTTGGCGTAATTTTTCGTTTTCAGCTTTGACGTGCTCGTATCTGTTGCCCGGCGCGGAATCTTTCACAAAGCTTTGCTCGCGTTCGTTCTTGAACGAAACAACTTTCGGGTATTTCGAGTTGTTGTTTTGACTTCCAGGATACGTCTCGAACATCGTTTGTGTACCCATGGTGCGTTGATTTGCACGATTCGTGGGTTTCATCGCGTCGGCGGTGTACTCGTTGCCTCCGCCTCGGTACCCTTGCACCTGCTTCTCCTTCATTTCCAAACGACGCGTCAATTGCGCGTTCAAACTCCTCGTCCCCTCTAAATCTCTCACCACTTTCTTCAAGTGCGCGTTGAACGCGTTCGCTTGTTCTTTGAACTCTGCTCCTGGTCCCGATAGCGGTTTTGTTCGTTCTCGTTCAAGCATTTCGCGCAACGATTTTACTTCGAGCTGCAATCGTTCGCACTCTTCGCTATAATCCGGCGCGAATTCTTCTTCCTCCTCTTCGTCGTTCTTTTTCTTCTTTCTATCGCCGCCATCGGCATCTCTGACGCCGACGAGCACGCGTCGTCTTTTAAACTCCAGCGACGCGTCCATCCACGAACGAAACGCCGCGCGCATCTTCCTGTGTTCAGACGCCACGCGCATTCGTTGCATCACAGACTCGTTCCTTCTCGATGTAAAGCACGCTAAACGCCACGCGGTTAACATTTTGCTCAGTATCGCGTTATTCGTAGTAATCTCCGCGTTTGCTAATTTCCTTCTCAAATCGACCACCTCTAAATCGTTCAGAACAGATTTGTGCGTCTCCTCGTTTTTATTCCAACTATTTCTCTCCACCACCCATCGCAAAGCCGTTTCATCGTCCTCGTTCGATTTACTCTTCTTCTCGATTCGCGCGAATTCGCCGTCGGCGTTACTCTTATATCTACCTCTCCTAACTTCCTCGGCGCCGTCATCCTCTTCATCATCATCATCATCGCTCACGAGCAGCGTACCCGGCGCGCTGCTCGAAGCTTTCGACCTTCGCTCGATCTTATTTCTGTTTTCGTTTTCGTCTTCGTTTTCGTCCGAGGAGGAATCTTCTTCTTCTTCTTTAAAATCGGAAGAACCGTCCTCGTCTGAATCGTTTTCCTTCTTCTTCTTCTTCTTAATCGTCTTCGTCTTCCCACCACCACCTTCCGCGACTCCAAAACTCACGCCTCTCTCGAACCCAATCATAGCCGCGCGTTCCATGTTGTCGTCCTTCTTTTTCATCGTCACGCGTATCGCTTCGAACATCGCTCGCAACGACGGGTCGTCCGCGTTTTGTAAACGGATGATTTTCTCTCTGTCTTTCCGGTCGTCGATGAGATGTAACCAATTATTAGTCGTCGCGTTCGCATTCACATCGTCGTCGTCCTCCTCTTTTTCTTCGTCGTCTTCAAAAGTGTGTAATGTCTTCGGTTGAGCGGATAACGCGCGCTGTCGCGTGGACATCGTTAAGTCGTCGTGTATACGTCGCGTATGCGTCGTCGTTTTGAAGAGGAGAAAAAGGAGACGCGTTGCGTTGAATGTCACTTTGAAAGCGCGGGCCTTTTTCTGTGTCGATGTTGAAGGAGAATGAATTGAGAAAAAGCAAACGGAGAAGGAGAGATTTTTTAAGAAAGAAGAATCGCGCGAGAGTCTCCTTCATTCGCGATGGAATATATATAGAGTATAGAGTTAGTATTCTCTCGCGACTAAAACGACTGTTACGCTTCCAAAGTGAGAAGAGAGACTTTGTGCGTCATCGCTTCTTTGTTGATCAAGTTCCCGGCTTTATCTAAAGCCGCGAGCAAAGAGTCGACGTTGTTTACCCACGAGTTGAGAAGTTGGTCCGGCGCGGTTTCAGAGGAGGAAGAAGCGTTAGAACCGTCTTTCTCGTTCCCAGGGGAAGTGCTGTTGTTGTTGTTGACTTTTCTGAAGGTGGCGATGCCGTTCGGTCGGTCGATTTTCGCGTGGACTTTTTTCGAGCAGACGGATTTCGACAAGCGCGTCTCGGCTTCGTCCACTGTTAAGCACAACAATTCGGAAAGTCTCGATAAAGAGATGCGGTTGTAATACTTGGCGACGACGAACAAGTTATGTTCAATCACGCGCGATTGCAAGTCTTCCAATTTCGTCGTGGCTTTCCCATCTGCGCTAGAGTCTACTTTCATCGTCGTACCCGCTTTTACGTTCATTTCCTCTTGTTTTTGGTGGTTGCTATGACCGGCGGCAAAGTGTTTCGTGATTTCCTCGGCGTACGTTTCGCTCAACTCGTCCCATCGGATGATTTCGTACGTCGTGAACTTCTTCAACAACTCTTCGTACGTTTTCATTTCCTTCAACCTATCGTCGTTCAGCGTTTGGTGGAGTAAGCTTTGTTGCATCGGGTCTCTTTCGCTCAAAATGACCAACCACGCGCACGATTCCATCGCCGGCTCGTACTTTGATTTATCCTCCTTCACCAACTCGCACTCTAAAATCGCCTTGTAACATCGACACTGTTCCAAGTAATCCTTCTCTCGTTCGAAGTATTGCACCATCAAGTTGTGATAATTCAAACGCAACGTCGGTAAATCCGGAACGCTCGGATCGGTTTCCGCGAACACGCCTTTCGCGTGTTGCACCGCGCTTTCTTTCTCCTTCTTCTCTTCTTTTTCAACCTCCTCGAAGCGTTTCTTCTCGTCCTCGTCCATCATCATCGCATCTACTCCGCCTTCTTCTTCCAGTTTCTTCTTCTTCTTCAGCGCTTCTTTCTCTTCCAATCGTTTAATCTCGTCGAAACTTCTCACGTTAATCTTTCTGCTTAAAATCCTCGCTCGCACGTAATCGTCGTTCTTCATGCACAAACGAATTTGCTCCTCGATGAAAAACACCTTCTCTCTCTTCGATAACGCGCCGTACGTTTCAATCGCCACCTCTTGCATCACGCTCGCCGCCTCGCTTATTCTCCCGGCTTCTTCGTGTAAACGCGCTAAAATTCTCGTCAATCTCGCCTTTTCCACCTCCACAAAAATCTTCCCCGACGCGACTTCGTTCAACGTTTCGATCAACTGCGTCTTCGTCTTCACGTCCGGCGTCTCGTCGATGTACGACATCGCTTCCCTCACGACCGCTCCAATCGCTTGTTTCAACTGCGCTCTTCGTTTCGACAGTAATATAACGTGTTCGCAAATCCCTTGCCAATCGTTCGCTTGTCTCAACACCGCGAGAATAGCCACGCATAAGCGAGGCGTGGCGACGAAATCAGCCGACAATCGGTAGGATTTTTCAAGAACGAGCATTTTTTCCAGAATTGGTGACAGGTTTCCAGGCTATATTTTATGTGTGTGTGCGTTTTGCATCGTTCGTTGTTGTTGCGCGTATAGTATTATATATAATAATAAAAGAGAGAAGAAGAAGAGAGAGAGTTTAGAAAGGTGAGTTATTCTTCATCAGCAGCGCGTGCAGAAGTAAACGCGTTTGGGCTTTTGGCGGTCCGTTGTTGCCGCTGAAAACCGAGAAGACAACGCGCGGATCGAGCGCGACGAGATCTCATCATCACGATGATTCAAAACGCACAACCAACGTAAGAAGAAGAAAAAACAACAACGACGCGCACCTTCGCGAACGCGTCCACTTTCAGCGCGTTCAACTCCGCCTCTAACTTCGCCACCTCGATGTGCTGCCGTTCTCTCGTCGTCATTTGTTTGTTGTTGTCTTTATTGATGATGTTCTCGCTCATCTTTTTTTTCTCTCTCGTACACGAGTGCTTTCTCTCTCTCTCTCTTTGTGTGTTTCTTGTGTAGACGAATGCAAAAGGAAAAGGTCTGCTCTTTTTCTTTCTTTTTTCTTTTTTTTTGCTTTGTGTGCAAAATTAGACCATTTTTGGTCTCTTTCTTTCGCTCTCTTTTGATGTCTTCTTTTCCTCAAAATCATCAGTGCACGAAACAGTTTTTTTTCCTCTCCATCCCAAATGGTCGAGCCTCTCAAAGGTGTTGCCTCCGCTTTTAAAAGCTTGAACGCGATCGAGCGCGCGAAAGCGCATTTGCCTTTTCACACCAGGAGGAGGAGGAGGATATCCTCTCGCTCCTTTTCCTCCTTTTCCTCCTCTTCCTCCTCGAATGAAGCGAAAACAGAAGCAACACCACCCGTCGTAAACAAAGTCGTCGAAAGAGACAAAATCATCATCGAAAACATCGCTCGAGATTTTCGTCGGTCGTTTACGCTCGCGAAGAAGAAGGAGGACAACGAAGAAGAAGAAGAAGAAGAAGAAGAAGAAACAAGCATCGTCGTGCGCGCGATACGAGAGAAAGACGTTTCTGCCGCCGCGAAAGTCTTTCAGGAGAGCTTCAGCGGGTCTCCGGACGAGAAGCCGAGAAGTTTCGTGTTGAGATATTTATTGGAAGCGTGCGTTGTGGATGATGATGATGATGATGATGACAAAAAGAACAAAAAGAATAACCCGTACGAGGTGTGTTTTGTCGGCGTGACGACGACGATTAAAAACGGAGAAACGAAAGAAATAACGGAAGATGAGGTGATATCTTTAGTCTCGGTAGCTTTAGACGTGCGCTCGAGAATCGTGGACGATCCGAACCCGCCGCCCTCGGACGCGCCGTACGTGTGCAACATGGCGGTCTCTTCGCGACATCGGAACAAAGGCGTGGCGAAGGCGATGTTGGAAGCGATAGGAGAGTTTGTGCCGAGCGTTGGTGGGTGTGACGTGTGGTTGCACGTCAGAGAGGTGGACGGGAAAGCGGTGCGGGTGTACGAACGTTTCGGATTTGAAACCGTGAAAGTAGACGAGAAGAATCCGTTGTTGAATTTAGTCATGAATCGAAAAGAAAGCCGGAAAGGCAGAGCGCTCATGCGGAAAGTATTAGCGGAAGGTTGTAATTTTATAGTGTAATAGGCTATGCTTTTGGCTATGTATATTATTGGCTATGTGAAATTTTCCTTCTCGATTTCTCTGCGTATGCGGCAGTTTAGCAGCAGAGCTATTTTGTACATCATATATATCACCGTTGTTGTTTTCTTATCGACCGACTCTGCCTTGTTTCGCATCGGTTCGAGGATCAGCGACTCTCGATTGCACTTGAAGCAAAATGTCGTCGGCGCGGTCTTGCGTGACTCTCAGTTGGTTCACGTAAAGCACGCGCAAAGCGTCCACCATTCGCTTGACTTTTGGGTTTTTCATGGGAACTCCCGAATCGCGCAAAACGTAGTCCTCGTCGCTCAGTTTCAAATCCAGTTTCCAGGATGGCTCATCGTTCTCCATATCGTCGTTCTCTGCCTCCTCCTCCTTTTCCTCCTCAACTTCTTCTTCTTGGAACGGTACCACGAATCTCTCCAGAGTCTTCGTCGCTAATCGAACGAGCCGCGCGTCCACCGTCGGTCGGTTCGTTTCAAACGCAGGAACGACATCAAACGTATTCAAAACTTTCATCAACGCATCGTACGTCTCTTCATCGTCCATAACATCTTGAACGTCTCGTAAATCCGCCAAGAGCGAAGAGTCTAACGGCAAAACCGCGTCCGTTCTTCTCCCTTTCCCTTCGCCTTCGGTTTCTCCTTCTTTCGGTTTAAACCGGGAATACGCGAAGCCTTTCTCGTTTTCCACTTTTGTCCTCTTTTCCGCGCTCCCGACGTTCTCTACGTTTGCGTCTATCATCACATCCTCTCTCGTATTTTCACCACCATCGTCTTTATCGATCCCCATCCCTCGCATCTTCTCCGTCGGCGTTCTCGCTCTCTCTTGTTCTCGCTCATTATCATCAGCAGCAGCATCCTCTCCCTCCTCCTCCTTTTCCTCCTTTTCCTCCTCCTCCTCCGCGATATCAAATCTATCCCGATACTCCTCCGCTAACGCCAAGTTGATTAAAAAATCAATCTTACTCTCCGCGCACGTCAAGTGCGTCTCGTCGCATTCGCACGCCTTCAAATACGCCTCGTAATTTTTCGACCACGCCTCGTCCTCCAGAGTCTCGCTGAGCAATTTTTCTCTCTCCCCTCCCTCGCGTTTGAGTTTGCGTATTTTGGTATTTTCCAGCCACAAGACGAGCTCTCGATACTCTCTCGATGTCTCGGAATTGTACACCGAGGCCACGCACACATCTTTCGTAAAGCTTGGGGAGAGAATTCGCGGGAACTCTAAAGCTTTCAGCGCGATCGCGTGCAGTCGAGGCCCAAGTGTGGACATTTTCAGAAACGTTCTTTCTCGTGCTCTTCGCTTCTCTCTTCCGTATGTCTTCGTTTCTTCAAAAGTCGCGAACACGAACGCGACGTTCTGTAACTTTATACCGAGAAGCGCTTTCTGTTCGTTAGGGAAACAACTGCTTTCTCTTTCACTCGATCTTTCTCTCGCGCGTCTCGCAAAGCGCAAACGACCACCACCAAACTGCCTTTCGAGAGAGAGAGAGAGAGAGAGAGAGAAAGGAGTCGCGCGTATCCCGCTCCTCTTCGTCTTCTTGACTTCTTCACTTCTTCACTTCTTCTTAACCGCGGATTGAAATGAAGATTTTAGGGGAAAACGTCCGCACTTTTACAATGACAACCAACACTTCCGTCCTCTGTGATGTGCTCGTCGATCCGAGGTTTTCGTGCAAAACGTCGCGAAAGGTGCGCGGAGCGCGACATTGTTGTGGGAGAACACATCGTTCTCGCGCGAATTCGCACGCGTCCGCCTCCTCCTCGAGTGCAAAGTCCACGGACGATATGACGACGAAAGAAATGCTCAAGAGAGAACTGTTCGACGTGTTCGGGATCGCCTCCTCGTCCTCTTCCTCGAACGACGAGAGAAACGACGACGAAAGGAACCAACGACGACAAAAACAACGCAAAAAACGGATGGCGAAAGGTTTGGATAAAACGAAACTCCAATCGGTCGTCGCTCGGTTGGAGCAAACGATGGTTGACGAGAACACGATCGAGCGAACCGAGTTGCTCTGCGGGCGATGGAAACTGCTTTGCACGTATAAAGAAGACGTGGACGTGGTTGAATTTTTCGACGTGAAGAGTTGGCAGAGATATTTGTTCGAGAAAGGTCCGAGTCCAGTGCAATCGCTGGTGTTGGGGAACACGTCGACGGTGGAGAACGTGTATCAGGTGTTGGAAGATCCGAAGGAGGCGCCGAACGCGAAGTGGCAAAACGTGGCCAAATTTACGTTTGAGTTCAACGGCGAAAGGAAAGACGTGGAGCTGATCATCGAAGCAGACATTGAAGGCGTGAGAGACGAGCAATCCTTTTTTTACCGATTTTCGAACGGGTATTTTGACGTCAATCGAGGGGAGTTGAAGTTGCCGTATCCCGTTAATTTTGATTTCATCGAAAGCGTGAGGCCGGGACAAACGAAAGGGTGGTTTCAAACGACGTATTTGGATGAAGAGTTAAGAGTCAGCGTCGGACAGAAAGGGAGCAAGTTTATATTAATGCGAGAGAGAAGCGATTAGTTTTGAGAAGAAGATGTTTAAAAATGCTGTATTTTAAACGCGAGCGCGAGCGCAAAACACACGACGCGCGAAGAATAAAAATTCCTTCTCATCCTTGCTAAACTATGACGCGTGTGCACTATTCTGAGAAAAAAAGCACTGTTTCGCTACCAACTACCGCTCCTTTTAAACTTTTTCGGATCTAACGCTTCCGTAATTCTATCCAGCGCCTTCTCCAAAGTCTCGTCGCTCGCCGCGTACGATATTCTTATGCACTCGTCCACGCCAAACGCGCTCCCCGGAACTAACGCTACCCTCGCCTCTTGCAATAAATACCTACACATCTCGTCCGAGCCTTTGACCGGGCCGAACCCTTCGACAAATCCGCCCTTATCGCCGCCGCAAAGTTTCGTGACGTCGGGAAAGGCATAAAAAGCACCTCCGGGCGTCTCAATCGCTACGCCGTCGATTTTGCGCAATCGCTCAATCACGTAATCTCTTCGCTCTTGAAACTTTTTACGCATGAGTTCCACGGGCGCGCCGCCTTTGTCGCCCAATTCTACGTACCCGGCTAAAGCAGCTTCCTGTGCAATCGAGCTCGGACCTGACGTCAATTGCGATTGCAACATGTTGAACGCTTTCGAAAAGTATTCCGGCGCCGCGCTATACCCTAACCTCCACCCCGTCATCGCGAACGACTTCGAGAATCCATTCACCACTATCGTTCTTTCCCACATGTTCGGAAACGACGCCGCGGAGACGTGTTCGTTCGGGGCGTAAATTATGTGTTCGTAAATCTCGTCCCACAAAACTAACAGCCTCGGATGTTTCGTCACAATCTCACAAATCTTCTCCAGCGTCTCTCTGGAATACACCGCTCCGCTCGGATTGGACGGCGAACACAAAATCAACATTCTCGATTTCGGCGTGATTGCTTTTTCCAACTGTTCCGGCGTGATTAAAAAATTGCTCTTAATGTCCGTCTTCAAGATGACTTTCTCCGCTCCAGATAACGTGACCATTTCCGGATAACTCACCCAATACGGCGCCGGCACGATGACTTCGTCTCCCGGGCCGCAACACGTCAACACCGCTTGCGTCACGCTTTGCTTCGCCCCGTTTGAAATCACAATCTCATTCGGCTTGTACTCCACCCCGTTCTCTCGTTTCAATTTCTCGCATATCGCCGCGCGTAACGGTACCGTCCCCGGATTCGGCGAATACTTCGTCTTCCCACACTCAATCGCTCTGATGCCTGCTTTCGCGCACACGTCCGGCGTCTCAAAATCCGGTTCCCCAGCCGCTAAGCCGATGACGTCTTCGCCTCGCTCTTTCAGCGTTCTCGCTAAATC
>Ga0209505_1000212_pt1 | contig 48021 bp, 37 predicted proteins | sample COGITO_mtgs_1103_2_FD_184794 | JGI IMG/M metagenome (GOLD analysis project Ga0209505, IMG submission 184794) | Pelagic marine microbial communities from North Sea - COGITO_mtgs_110331 (SPAdes) (version 2) | ecosystem: Environmental > Aquatic > Marine > Epipelagic ... | reverse complement strand
CTCTTCTTCTTCTTCTTCTTCTTCTTCCGATGAAAAGGACGATGGTTTCGGGGCTGCTGCTCCTAAAAAAGCAAAAGTGGTGGTGCCGCTGGCGTACAGAACGCCGACGAGACGGTTTCGAGGACTTTTATGCGTCGGTCGGTCGGAGGAGAACGAAGAGAGAGGAGACGCTGCCGAAGCCGCTTCGCGACGACGAGGTAAACGACGACGTCGGAAGAGACGAACGACTGCGGCGTCTAAATCATCTTCCTCTTCTTCCGTGGTCTTCTCGGCGGACCGCGGCGATGACGACGAGAGCGACGACGAGAGCGACGACGGCGAGAACGACGAAATGTACCACTACCAAAATCGTCGCGAATCTACGAATCTCGCCGCGGTTGTTGAAAAATATAAAACATTTCTCGAATCGAAGAACATGCGAATTCCGCGTTGGCTCTTTCAATGATCATCTGCGCATCTATTGCTCTACGTGTTGTGTACACGACAAGTACCCAGAGCAGATACCCCAATCAAACTACTACCTAAGTATATTACGGCTATCGTTATTATTCTTACTATTCTTATTATTATTCTCGAAAATCCGGGTTACTCGTCTTATTCGGATCTTCCAAACCAAACTCCGTCAACGACTTATCGTTCGATCGCCACCCCGGTTTCGATTTCACCTTCATCTCTAAAAACACTCCTCTCTCTAAAAACACTTCGATATCTTTCCTCGCTTCCGTGCTCAACTTTTTCATCGCCGCGCCGTCTTCGCCGACGACGATACCAACCTGCGATTGCCTCTCGACGAAAATCGTCGCCCGAATCAAATCCTTCGCCGGCGGTTTCCTCTCCTTCAACTCCTCCACCCAAACCGACGAGCAGTACGGCACCTCTTGCGAATACAGCTCGAATATCTTCTCGCGAATGATTTCCGCCACGAAGAACCGCTCCGGGTGTTCCGATAAATACTCCTTGGAAAAATAAGACGGTCCAACCGGTAACTTCCCCTTCGCCCATTGAACGACTTCTTTCACGCCGGTATCGTTCAAGGCTGAAATCGGAATCACCTCTGAAACACCCTCAACTTGTCTAAAATACTTCATCAACTCCTTAATCCTTTGCACGTCTTTAATCCTATCGCACTTATTCACGCACACCGCCGTCGGTACCTTCCCGATCACGTCTACATCCAACAAGTTCTCAAAATCTTTCTCCGCGGTCTCTTTCGCGTCCCCATCTATAACGATGATCAAACAATCCGCCGTTTTCACCGAAGATCGCACCGATTTCAACATCGTCTCGTCCAGCTTATTAAACGCGGATCGCATCACCCCAGGTGTATCCAACAGCACCATCTGCGATTCTTCGTCGCTCAGAACGCCTAAAATCCGGTGTCTGGTCGTTTGCGGTTTCTTCGTCACGATGGAGAGTTTTGTGCCTAAGATTTTGTTCAATAAAGTCGATTTCCCGGCGTTTGGACGTCCGACGATGGCGACGTAGCCGGATGTATGCGTCTCCGTTTCTTTCGGTAACAAGTCGCCGCCGATGTATGGTAACACTTCCGGCGGCGGTTCGTCGTCGTCCTCGTCATCGTCCTCCTCTTTTGCGCTCGAAACGACCGCAACACGTCCTTGTCGAACGGTTTTGCGCCTCTTTAAACGGATTTTCGATGCGGAGGAGCGCGTGTGTTGAAGTTGCGCGCGAGAAACGGTCTCAAAAGCGCGCATGATTTCTGCAGAATTTTCGTCCAATTTCCCCTAGAAAAAGTGTCTCACGGAAGATAATGACGACGACAGAAGAGCGAAAATGCGCCGAAGATGAAGAAGAGAGCAAAGACGAAGAGGACGAAGAGGAAGCGGTCCAATCCATCCCAGAGCTCGAACAAGCTCTGCGTGAATACGCGGAACAGATGAAAGATATCGACCAATTAGACGACGGCGAGGAGAAAGAAGAGATGAAACGAGAGTTAAAGGAAGTCATCGAGTTAACCAGAGAGGTCTTGAAAGAACGCGCGACGGAGGAAAAAGAAGAAGAGGAGAGAAAGAAGCAAACGACGACGATGAAAATGAAAGAAGAAGAAGAACACGAAGCGATTGAGAAAGAGTTGGAGGATTTGGAGAATTTGCGTCAAACGGAAGAGGAAGAGGCAGAGAAGAGGAAGCGAGAGGAAGAGGAGAAGAAGTGGAAGGTTTTGAAACGACCTTCAAACGGAGAAGACGAGGAAAGAATAGAAACAACAACAAAAGGAGGACGAACTAGAAAAGAAAACGGTGACGAGGAGGAGGACGGCGGTAACAATAAGCCGCCGCCGAAAAATCTGCTCTACCGCGGCGCCGACGATAAACCGACGTACGACGAGGAAGGGAATTTAATCGTCCCGAAGAGGCTTCAAATACAAGACGACGACGATAAAGTCACCAGAGATCGAAAGAGGAAACAGTTGCAAACGTTTAAGTATAAGCAGAAACAAAAAGCAGACGTGAGCGAACACGCGAAACGGGCGAGCAGTTGGAACGATTTCAAGACGAAGAAAGCGGGCAAGAAGAAGCGCTTGGATAACATGAGCAGTGGGGTGTTTAAGAAGAAATCGATGTTTAGCGGTGTCGGAGAGGGCGAGAGAGAGGTATCTAAGCTGACGGTGCCGAAAAAACACCGGTTTCATTCCTCTTAGAAGAAGAGTTTTGTATTCATAGCTTTCGCTCGCGTCCTCAGATTTTCAAACTAAAATACTCAAAATTGTTGATATTACACACACTTTATATAACTCGGATCTCTCGCCTCTCTTTCTCTCTCTCTTCGAAAACACGCACACACACACACACATCTGTTCTATTATTACGTCGTTTTACTTAAATATAACAGAAAGGAGGGGTGCATATTCTCTCCGTCTTTTTCTCTCTCGCCAAATCTTTCCTTTTTATCGCGCGCTTCTCTTTGTGCTACTTCTCTCCATCTTCTTGTCTCTCAAATTCGTTGTATGCTATATCAGAGCGTCGCGTATTTCCTCGTCCACTCCCTCGCCAAATCCTCGTACCTCGGTCGATCCGTCTTGTAAATGTGCGCGATTTCCGGCACTAAAGGATCGTCCGGGTTCGGATCGCACAGCAGCGAACAAATAGACAACAAAACCTTCGAAATCGTCAACGCCGGCGACCACTGCTCTTTCAAAATGTCCAAACAAATGCTCCCGTGCGAGTTCACGTTCGGATGGTACACTTTTGTCTTGAAATTCACCTTGGGAGGTTTGAACGGGTAATCCGGGGGGAAGTGGATCGCGACGAAGAAGAGACCGCCTTGGTAAGGACTATCCGCTGGGCCAATGATGGTGGCGTCCCAGTGGAAAATATCGTCCTCGGACCGTGGACCGGCCGAGCAAGAGGTTGGCGGATCTTTTTGTAAATCCTGTTTGAATTCGTTACGCGGTGCGCAAGAGGTGGAAAAATGCGTTGATGTTGTTTCGTGGTCAGCGTTTGCGATTCAAGTGCGACGGACCGACGAAGTCTCCGATGAAATTTGTCTCTCTCGAGAAGGAACCGACGACGAACGGACGAAGAAAGAAAAGAAGCGAAAAGAAGAAAAATGTCTGCACGCGCGAAATCAAAAGAAAAAACACCGACGCGACCGCCAAAGTCTCTCAATTCCGGGAAAGAAACTTGGTCGAATGCTATCTGTACTCGAAACGAGTGCGAAAACGTACCACGAGCTCTTTGGTGATTCGTTTCGAAGCCATTTTAATGTGTTTCTCTCTCTGCTATTTTTTTCTGTCTAGATGATGATGACGAACGTTTTTTACAGTTGTAATCTCGCTTCTCCTTCTCGTCGTCTGTCTCGCGAAGAGTATTCGCTCTGGTTGTAAACGTCTTCGAAGAGAAGTCGTTTCGTTTCGCGCGAACTTTTTTTAAAAAGTCGCGTTTCTCTTTGTCGCTTCGTCTTTGCAAAGTGCGTCTGTTTGTGCGCGTTACTAGGCGAAGAGTCAATGCTTTCTTTTTGTGTGGAGGCAAAAGAGGAGGAAAAGAGAGACAAAAAACAAAACAAAACCAAAAATACACGAAACAACAAGGAAAAGCACTCGTACTACAATTTTATCGTGCAATCAATCAATCAATCAAAGATCATCGTATAACTACAATGCTATTATTGCTCCCGAAACGCGTTCCGTAACTTGAACGACACCGTGGCGCGTACTAATTCACCGACGCGTTTAATACCTCCTCGTCTTTTCACTTGGATTTTCTGCAACTCCAAGGATAACGCTTTGAGGACGAGCGCTCGCAAGAACGTTTTCTCTTTGCGCGAGAAGTTTTGTTGTTGGTTTTGCCCCGCGTGCGTTTGCGTTTGCTGCTCTCGAATGTATTTGTTCCTCAGTTTTTCGCAACGAAGGAGAGAGGTGTGGATGATTTGCATCGCGCTGGGGTCGAGAGTTGCGGACGGGTGCGGAGGATCGAACTTGGATTTCAAGTCGTCGTGAAGATCGAAGAGTTCTTTGCAAAAGCGACACTCGGTTTCGAAAGAGTCGTAATACGCGGATTCGGCGGTGATTTTCGTTGTTATCGCATTTTCGTAGGCGATTTGTTCCTCTTGGACTTCTTCGATGCCTCGAGGAGAACGTTTTTCGTATTGAATTTCAAACGCTCCGAGGAAGCAACGCTTCTTAGCGACGCTGACGAAAACGTGGTCAGGAATGCGAACTAAAGCATCTACATCGACGATGGATTCGTTCGAAGCCGCTACTGTTTCGGAAATCATGACATCTTCTCCGATATGCGCCGTCTTCCTTTGTTTGCTCAGTTTAGTTCCTCTCGCGTTTTTCTTCTTTGTCATTTTTTTCTTCCTTCCGATGTCGCTTGGTGCGTCGACAGGGCCAATCGCCGATGAACGAATACACATATTAACGCACTCTTTCCATGCCACGTGTATGTTTGATTCCGTCAACGCGCTATCGCTCGCGATTCGAAACGCGGCGTAAAAATCTTCTCTCGACAGGCCAGACGATGAAAGACTACTATTCGTAGATATACTTTCACCGACATGATCTTCGCAATTCATCGCGCGGAACAATACAATCAAAGCTCTCATATTCCGTTTCGATCGTTTCTCGTGTTCAGTCATCAAAATCGAAACGACATCGTCCGCATCTACAGTTGTTCCAGTTACTTTTTTCTTGATCCCGTTGCTAGAGGAAGATGACGACGAGGACGAGGACGCTTCTACGCCTCGATGGAAGAGAAATGCTCGCGCTAACGCGTCCATCTTTTCCTTCTCGGTCAATCGAAGAGTGCTATTGTTATTGCTAGTGCTATTACTAAATTGAGCGCTCGTCTTCTCGTTGACCAAGACGTCCGGGAACAGCAGCGCTTTTACTGCTTCGCACGCGTGTGAGAACGTCACTTTACCGCTATCGTCAAAGTTCATCATTTTGACCGACGCGGTGTTACTTTGAACTTCGCTAATTTTTATCGCTTTACCGTTCGCGGATTCGTTTTCTGGGAATAGTGAAGAGATGTGACCATTCGGTGCCAACGCGTCGAGTACTTTCAAATAGAAATCGTACGTATCCCGGTCGCCGCCAAAGTGAGCGCTATTGCTTTCGTCCGTGTTTAAAACAGTACCATTTGGAGAACAGGTGGAGGTAGACGATTCGAGGAGTCCGCAAAACGCCGCAAATTGTCTGATTTTCAGCGACGACGTCGAGTGAACTTTGCACGAAGCGATTAAATCCAAGCAGTTTGTTTCCGCCAATTGCCGTAAGCCGTACCGATGCACGTGCCACTCGTACGCAAAACTCGCGAGATCGTTATGAGATCCGCCTCCGATATGAGTCGATGTCTGTTGTTGTTGTTGTTGTTGTTGCTGCTGCTTCTCTTGATCCTTCTCGGCGGCTATTTTATCGGCATAAATCTGCGCAACCGTGCGTAACGTCCACGACTTTGGTTTCTCGCGACCGTTTATTTTCGAAGTTTGGATGAGCCTCGCGAACCCACCGAGAGTGAAACTTCTACCAGCGCTCGGAGAAGAAGAAGAAGCGGAAGCGTTTCTGTTGGTTCGCCCATCCCCTCTTCTTTTCTTCATACTCGCAGAAGTTGTCTCGATACCGTCGTCGTTGTTATTGTTGTCACGAGTATGCCATCCCAACATCACCAAATCTGCGTCCGTTTGCGAGCTCGCGTCTGCCATATCATCACAACCAATTCCAAGCAGCGACCCGTCCTCGCCATTCGCAATCACGTGCTTCATCCAACGCCGATTCGTTTGCGCATCCGTATCAACTGGTTTTCCTCTCGGAGTTTTCGCCAAAGCCACGCGCAATCGTTCCTCCGCGTACCTCAGCGACTCTTTCGAATCGTCGCGACTGTCCAACGCGTGCACTAACTTCTTCTCTAAAACCATCGTCTGCGCTCGAATCTCGCGAAACATTGTCTCTTTCAACTGTTTCAATTCCTTTTGCGCTTTCAGCAAAGCATCTCGTTCTAAATCGCGTCTGTTCTTTCGCTCCGACGATATTTCCTGCCATCTTAATTTGGCGTTTGCAAACTCGCTCGATATTTTTTCGTTTAACATTTGCACGCGTTTCTGTTCTCTTCTCGTGGCAGCTAAACTCTTCGCCAACGCGATTTTTTCCTCTCCGTCGCGTTCGGATTGCGTGTTTGCAAAATCTCGCATGGCAGACAATCTTCGATTTTGTAAGCGCATCTCTTCCATCTGTTGATTTTTTACGTCTATTATATCTCGATATCGATCTAAAACTGCATCGACGAGCTCGCCGCGGTCTCTGCACTGCGCGTGGATCTGCCGGGACGTTTCTCGCGCGATAGTTTCCAGCATTTTCAATTTTTGATGGTGACATTTCGTTTTATTCTCGCCTTCTTCTTTCTTTGACGTATTGTTCCGCGATGTAAACGTGACGAGACTCCTCGAAGCAAGAGAAATATCATCCTCGTTATCTTCTTCACACCCAGATTCAGATGAGGACGACGACGAACACGCGTCGTCTTCATCGTCGCTCCATCTCTCTTCCAGCGTTTCCAACAACCGTCTCGCCATCGCCCTCGATGCCGGCTCCGGGCCTTTACGATCGATCCACGCGAGACCGTTCGCGGCGGCGTCGACACCACCACTGTTATTAATACCGCATCGACGATACCTCCGATTTCCCTCCCTTTCGCGATCGCTTTGCATCTTCATCGCTCGCAACTTCTTCCTCCTCTCCTCTTCTTCCTCCTCCTCTCTTTTCTTCTCTCTCAGCTGTCTCTCCACGAGCGCGATTTCCGCTTTAATCTCTTCGATCGATCTCTCATCCGTTCTCCCACCGCTTCTTCTCTCATAAGTCTTCTTCATCTTTATCTTTTCGTTGTTCTCCTCTCCTCCGCGACTTGGGGAATCATCAAACGACGCCGCCGCGAGTAGTACTTTTCTTCGCACTCTTTCCTCGCACATGCGCTCGTGCGACCACCGAAACATGTCTGTCGTCTCTTTTTTTTTCAGCAAATGGTGGTGGTTTTACGTCGTCGCGTTTTGCATCATCATCGCTCGGATTTTCCTCGGTCTTTCGCAGAGAGAGAGAGAGACAGAAAGAGAGACGCGAGAAGAAGAGTACTCGCCCGTCCCGTCGTCGAGTGCGCGCTCTTTAACGCTCTCTTTCTCCCTTCTTCTTTCCGATTTTACTAAAAATATTATTTTTATATCTTTCGTTTGACTTTTTTCTATTTTTGGATTGATAAAAAAAAAGACGTTTCTCGCCAAAAAGAAGAAGAAGAGCAAAGAAGGGAGAATTTTCAATTCGGCACGTTATAGGTACCACTATTTTATACTCCCAGAAACGCGGGAAAGAAAGAGAGAAAGAGAGACGGTCGATGTGGTCGCGTTCTTCCTCCTTTTCTTCGCGGCGACCACTCACTCCTCCTCCAAATCCCAAACTCTGCTGTTTCCGGTGTTCTTTTCCTCCTCCTCTCATCGTCGGGAAAAATCAACACCCTCGGGTGAGAAAATGTAGTGCGTTCGTCAGAAGCAGAACGAGGACGCGTAACAACGACGAAAAGAGGACGGTTCCTCAGCAACGAAAAGACGACGACGATGATATTGGCGATTTTGATGGTTCGAAGATGATTGATGATGATAACTCAGACGAAGATTTGGACGAGGACGATGTGGAATTTTTCAAAGCTGCTGCTTCGCTTCAGTTTGGTGCTTCGAACAAAAAGAAAGTTCCCATCGCGCCTGGATTTTACGTCGTGTCTACTCCGATAGGGAATCTCGAGGACATAACTATTCGCGCTTTGAAAATCCTAAACGAAGCGACGTTGATTTTGTGCGAAGACACGAGGAAGACGCGACAGTTGTTGACGCTGTTGGGCGTTCAATCGTCGTCGTCATCGAAAGGAAAACAAAAGAAGTTGCTCGCGTATCACTCGCACAATTTTTACGAGCAGAGAGAAACGTTGAGAGATCGAATCGTGAGGAACGAAGACGAGGAGGTGATTGCGTTGGTTTCCGACGCCGGTGCGCCGGTGGTGTCCGATCCAGGGCAGGATTTAGTGGATTTAGTTTTAGAAGCGAATGGGGGCGGCGGCGGCGGAGAGAGGAAGAGCGTCGTCGTGCCGATTCCAGGCGCGAGCGCGGTGACGACCGCAGTCATCGGGAGCGGGTTCAAATGCGACGACGGGTATAGATTTTGTGGGTTTCTTCCCGCGAAGAAAAACGAGCGAGTGAAAGTTTTAGAGAGTTTAACGTCCGAGACGAGTTTGTTGGTGTTCTTCGTGTCTCCGCACAAGTTGGTAAAAACGTTAGAAGACGTCGCGGCGGTGTACTCCAAATCGCCTCCTCGGCGCGTGTGTGTCGCTCGAGAACTCACCAAGCGACACGAAGAGTTCTTTCGGGGCACGTGCGAAGAGTGTTTGGAAGAATTCTCCAAAGAAGGCCGAGCGAGAGGCGAGATTACGTTGCTCGTCGAAAGCTCCGACTTGTCCGCGTCGACGAAGAAGACTTTGGCGACAAAGGTCGCGCCCAAAGATATAAACGATGACGACGACACAAACGACGACGACGACGACGAAAGCGACAAAAACACCGCAAAAGTACTCCTCGAAAAAACATTGCGTCACTTACTCCTCGAACGCGCGGAAAACCAAAGGCTCTCCGTCTCCGAAGCCGCGCGGAAAGTGAGCCAAGATTTGGGCGTAAAACGAAGAGTCGCGTACTCGCTCGCGCAAAAGATTAAAGACTCTTCGAGCGGTAATACTAATAATACTAATTATTAATGCTTTGTAATTAAAGAAACGCGCATGCGCGCGCGTCTCGTAGTACAGCGAGTAGTAAAAATCACTCAACTGTCTGTTTTCTCTCGAAAGCGCTTTCCTCACTTTTTCTCATCTCGCGCGCATAAAACGTTATCACACGTAATAAACTTAGTCGTCCTCGTTTATTAAACTTGCGCCAAAACCAACGCATCATCGTCAAAGTAACGAAATGGGTAACTGCTGCAAGTCCAAGCCTGTTCGAGAAGGAGTTGATGTCGCGCAAAGCGAAAACGCCGACGACGAAAGGGAACAAAGGTCGAGGAAGAGTCAAAAAGGCATCGTCCCCGTCGTCGGCGATACGGAGGAGACAAAGAAGACAAACGCGCTCTCAAAAGAGCAGCCGAGATCGAGATCGCCGCTAAAACAAGCAGATTCAGCGTCGTCTTTGATATCTCCGACGATAAAACAACAAGAACAACGAACGAAGAAGACGAACAAAAACGGAATAACCGACGATTTTCTCCTCGAAAAGGAAACGAAAAGAATATGCGAGAGTTCATTTTTACGACCGATGAACTCCGTATTGTTTAAAAAATACGAGACCATTTTCGAAAAGGAGAGCGGCGAAAACGCGTTTAGTAATGGTGGTGCTCTTCTTCCTCAATGGCCAGAGGAGACGGAAGTGAACGAGGCGTATTTGAGCGCGTTTAAATCGTACTGCGGAGATTGCGAGGGGCGGTTTTTGGCGTTTCACGAACGCACGGAGGATAACGAGTCCGTGTGGTTTGAAGGCGAAGTGCCGGGCGGAAGTAAAAAACAGAGAGTGAAAATGCAAATAGAACCGTGGGACGATCACGAGTGGACGTCGGCGAGAGCGTTTGCGATTTACGCGTTTGTGATGAAACACATGCGAGTGAGTAGCGGTAGCGGCGGGAAGGACTCGGAGGGTGGTTTGGCGAGGAGGAGATCGATGGACAGTAGCGCGCCGGCGGCGGGAGACGAGTCAGAGAGCGCGGCGCTACATTTACCGGACACGAGAAAGATGCAAAAGAAAGAAGAGCGGATGGCACAACTCATACGAGGTCTCGGGTGCGAGTACATGAACCATCCGTTGTTTTACTTCTGCGTCAATTTCTTCGAAGGCGTGAATATAGATTCCGGCAACGAACAGATGGATGAAAGAGATTACGTCGATCGGTGCGAAATGTTTCTCTATCGATGTTTAGACGGGTGTCAAGGCGCCGTGTTTTCAAAGTTTAAAGACAAGAGCATTGAGTTTGGGATGAAGCACATCTCCGATTCGCAGCATTTAGGCGCGTTGGCGTATTTGAAAGCGTACGTGAACACGAGATTTCTGAAACGGTTTCCAATCACCACGAATTTTATGCATCCAAAGCTGGACTCGCAAATCGAACGGATTCGTTTGTCCAGAGATGTCGCGCACAAAATGCGCGCGTTCACGTTCGTGGAAGCTTCTGATTCACATCCGGCGGCGTTGGTGTTATCTTTTCCAGATACCGAGGCGTTTAAAGATTTACTCTCCGTGAGCGCTCCCGATTGTTGGCTCGCGTTGAATCATTTTTACGAGTGGACGATAGCGCAACCGAACAGGACGAGACCGCGAGATAAAAAGTTACAAACGCCGCCAATTTTCATCGCGGACGTTAAAAAGTTATCCCTCATGAGTTGTACGAAGAAAAACGTCGCTCGACTGGCGGATACGTTTCGAGCGGCGATGTTCCACCCAGAACCGTTTTCGAGATTTGTCATCGCGAACGCTCCAATGTCTGTGATGGCGTTATTTACGTTTGGGAAGTTGTTCATGAGCGAATCCGCGAGGATGAAGTTTGTCATGACTGGATCGAGTTTACAAAAAGCGATGAAACAGGCGTGGGGATTAGAGAAAGAGGATATTCCTGAATGTTTAGGAGGCGAAGGGTACCCGGGGAAAGCGCTCTCGGCGGAGGAGATATTAACGAACGAGGAGAGGTGGTTACATCACAAAAAGTGCATCGAGAGAACGAGAAAGCAGTACCCGAAATATTTCGCGAAATACTCGGAAAAGTATTTCGTAGACGATAAGAAGCAAGTAAAAACGGTGGTTGAACGCAAATCGAACGCGTTGGCGAATTCGCAAAAAGAAGAAGAGGATGAATCTCGAGCGAGCGGGAGTATGTCTTTTACAAAAAGCGCGCGACGCTCGAAAACGATGCCGAGAATGGGCGCGAGAGAAAAAGACGGCGACGCCGACGAGAGTTTGTTTGCTGGATACGGAGAAGAGGAAATGTCGGAAAAAAGGAAGAAGATGGCGTTTTTGTTCTTGTCCATCGTCCTCGCCTCGTTTCTTTCCATGTTGTTTAAAGTGTTTATCTTGTCCAACAATATCCGATAGACGCGGTGCTACCAGATACATTTATTTAGTCAATTGTATATAATATAGAGTTTCTAACTGTCTAATACTACGTTACGTTAATGATGGTGCGATCCGCATCCACCGTGGTGAGAGTGTTGTCGGTTAAACGCGGATCTCTTGGCGGCTTCCACTCTCTCCTGAATCGCTTCTTTATCGTACCCTTCATCGTATAATCTCTTGCTTAATTCGTCTTCTAATATCTCCAACGCTTCACCTAAAAGCTTAAAATTTGTTTCCGCTTTACTCTTCTCTTCGTCCGTGGCGTCGATTGGAATACGATCCGGGTGATACTCCATCGCTTTTTTCTTATACGCCTGTTTCACTTCAATCGGAGACGCTAAAGACGTCACGCCTAACAGAGCGTAATAATCGCATCGATTCAGCTTGCGCACCTCAAAGTTGCATTTTTCTATTCGAGCCTTTGTTTCCGCGTCGTCTGGAAGAATTTTCTGCAAATTCTCGAGCACATCTTTTGCTTTTTTCGGCTCTTTGAGTTTTAAGTACGCGTTCGAGAGCGTGAAATAAGCGGGTTTATAATCGTCCACGGCGGATAAAGCCTTTCGTGCGTCAGCCGCGCACTTCTCGGCTTCGTTCAATCGTAAATACGAATTGGCTCTTTCCACGAGTATTCGAGCGCATACGGGACTCTTTTCTGGAATAAACTCCGTGGACTCGAGCGCTTCGGTGAAGGACTCGACCGCTTGCGCAAATTCTCTGTTTTGATGCGCCGCTCGCGCGTTTTCCAACGACACTTTTATCTTCTTCGCGTCTTTGAACAGACGCATGGTTTTGGTATCGTCTGGATTTTGGGTCAACGCGTGTTTGAAAAACTTAATTCCGTTTTCAAAATCGCCATCGGCAGTCAAACACAACGCTCTGCCTCTCAACGCGTGCATATCTACTCTCGAATCATCTCTGCGAATCGCATCCAACGTAAATTTTAAGATTTGCGTCAAATTTTCTCCGAGCGAGAGCAAACATCTCGCTCGGGCGATTTCGCACCTTTCCCCGCAATCTAATTCCAATAAGTGCGCGTATCTCTCAACCGCTTGCGCGTATCGTTTCTCTCGCTCGTCTTCCTCGGCGCTTTGAAATGTCCGCAGCACATACCGCATTCGTTCGACTTCTTCCTCGAGCGCTTCGATTCGTGCGACTTCTTCCTCGAGCGTTTCGTTCTCGATCTTCAATCCTCTCTTTAAGATTTCCTCGCCGGCGAGTACGGACGCTTCGTAATCGCCCGTCTTTCTGTACATACCCATCAACGATTGGGCGCACGCGATCGCGTACTCGTTATTCTCCTTACCTTCCGCCACCGCTTGACACTCCTTAAAATCTTTAATCGCCTCGTGGAACGCTCCCAGTTGCGACCAACATCTGCCTCTCAAGTGTAACGCTTTCGCCGAGTCTTTATCTATCGATAAACACTTCGAGCACAGTTGCACGGCATCGCGGTATTGCTTCGCCTCGAATTTATTCAACGCTTGTTTCTGTAAACCATCGGCGGTATCGTCGTTCTCCTCTTTTTTTGCGTCGCTATTACCTCTCGTCGTCGTTTTTGTCGTCGTCTTACTCGTCTTACTCGTCGTCGTCGTCTTCTTCTTATGCGCATCGGTGGATGTCATGTGTCTCGTAATCTCCGAACACGAACCGATCCAATCGCACGCGTCGTCCATCGGACACCGCACGCGCACTTTCTCGTACACGCGAGATAAAACCGGCGAGTGTTCTTTCAAGGTTTCGTACCTCGCGTCCGTCCCGTACTTCATTTGTTCTTGGCACGTCGGACATTTCGCATTATCTCCGTTTCGAAACCATTCGTCCAAACACGCGAGGCAAAAGATGTGTTTGTTCTCGCACAAGGTCACGACGGGTTGTTCGCAAAACTCGGAGCATATTTTGCACGTGAACTCGTCCACGTTGTCCGAGAGGACGTGGTCGAGTGGAAATCCGCTTCCGCCCATTAGTAGTATACTTTGAGTGACACCCTTTACTGGTTCTGGAGAGCTGCTTCTTACGCGCAACTACGACTCGAGTCCAAACGAAGAAAAACTACCTTTTTTTCCTAAAAAAAGTAATTCTCTCCTTTTCTCTCTTTTCTCTCTTTTCTCTCTTTTCGCTCTTGGAAAACCCCTTTCCGCACAACTTTTTACGCAAAGACACGATGCGAGGTACGCGCTCTCTCTCGTTTGTTTGTTTGTTTGTTTATTTACGCGAAACGTTTTATTACATATGCGAGGAATACGATTTCGTCTCCGCGCGTTTAAGTAAACGTTTCTGTGTTGCGGTGTTCGCGAGTGGCGGCTTTTTTTCTCTCTCATCAACGCTTCTGCGCGCGATTTTCGTCGTTCTCTCTTTGTTATGGAAAGAAATGGGAGAGAAAAAAGTTACGCGCTCTTTGTCTCTTCTCTTCGGAACGGAAAACGCGAAAATGTTGTGCGCGAAAGAAACGAGGATCGCGTAGTATTAATATTAGCCTCGCGCGTTACGATGGCGCGTGTTGTGTTTTATCATCAAGCGCATATTGCGGTTTAGGACGACGGTTTATGCATCATCACGCAAGAAGAAAAACAACGAAAGAGACCTATTTTGGATGTCTGACTGACCAAAAAAATTCTCTCTCCATCTTTAACTTAACAGCCAAGTGGAAGAAAAAACGCACCCGCAGATTGAAACGCAAGCGCAGAAAGATGCGCATGAGATCGAAGTAATCTTCTTCTCTTATTATTACATCACATATCAGAGAGTCTCTTTTTGAAAACAGAAAGAGGTTTCATAATAGATAGAGTTTTAGAAGATTAAATAGTATCGATTTTGCGCGGATATTTGATTCGGGGACGCGACGACGATAACAACAACATTAACAACAACAACAACACGCGTCGGTGACGGATACCATCAATAGATAAATAAGAAGAATATATTAGAAAAATACAACAAATATGAGAAAGTTGAAACATCACGAGCGCAAGCTCTTGAAGAAAACCAACTTTTTGCAGTGGAAGAGCGAAAACAACCATCGCGAGTTGGAAGTTATTCGCAGATACCACGTGCAAGATCGCGAGGAGTACAAGGAATTGAACAAGGTTTGCGGCATGGTTACGAAGTTGACCAACTTATTGCGGCAAATCGATCCGAGAGATCCTAACAGAGTTGAAATGACGGAGAAGCTTTTAGACAAGCTGTATAGCATGGGAGCTATTCCGAGCACAAAGTCTTTGACGCTGTGCGATAAGCTCTCGACGTCGTCGTTTTTGAGAAGACGGTTATCGGTTGTCATGGTTCGCTTAAAAATGAGCGAAACCTTACGTGAAGCGGTGACATTTATCGAACAAGGACACGTCAGAGTTGGCCCAAACGTGGTGAGAGAACCGAGTTACCACGTCACGAGAAACATGGAAGATTTCGTCACGTGGGTCGACACTTCGAAAATTCGACGTAAAGTCATGGCGTACAACGATAAAGTGGACGATTTTGAGCTTCTCGGAGCTTAAACAACGTGATTGTTTTATCGGCGTGCGTTATTTTAGTATATTCTTATTATTCTAGTTGATGTATTCGGTACTACCGCGGTGTTGTAGAAGTCTAATAACGTGTTTCCGAAGAAAAGCAAAATTAAAAGAAAAAATGATACGGTTGTTTTGTTTGTAATAAATACTACTTTGTGCTACACAAATACACAGCTAATGAAAAGTACTACGTGACTTCACTACTACAAACCTTACGTTCCGCGAGGTGCGTTTAATTGAACCATTTCCCTAAAATGTCCGGCAAATCTCCGACGCTCACGATTTCTTCGTCCACGTACAGCGCTTTGTTCTTCTCGGCTTCTTCGACGGCTTCGGGCCGTTCCGCCCACGGCGCGCCGCCACCAGAAACGTATTTCACCACGTTCACGTCTCGAACTAAAACCGTGCGACAATTCAAATGAACTTTAGCTGCTTTACAATCGTTCAAGACGTCGTCGCCGACGTGCACCCAATACGCTCTTTCTAGTTTATGGTCTCCTATTTTCAACGAAGAAATAACGTCGTCGTCGGAAGCTCTGTTCGCGTTTCCGCTCTCGAGCATAAACGTCTGCGCCATCGTCTGCGCCCTTCGAAATGGCCACGGACTCGGTTTCCTGGCCACGTCTCCATTCACGCCTTCCTTATCGATCAACTCGTCCGCGCTGATTTCGAAATCAAAAAACTCTCTCAATCCGCTTTCGCTCGCGCTTCCTAACCCGTTCGTAATGCTCCCGATGACGCACCTCGGGTACCTCTCTCGCACCGTCTCTAAACACTCTCGCACCCCGGGAAATAACAACTTCCCGCCCGTGCTATTTCTTGTCGGAATCCAACTTAAATGGTACCCTCTCGCCGCCATACCAATCGCGTCGTGCTCGCACACGTCGCACAAAGTCGTCATCGCTTTCACCGCCGCCGCTATTCGGATCGAAGCGTACGATAACGCCTGCGTTTGCGAGAAACAAGAACAACCATCATCAGAGAGAGAATGAAAAGGTTAACAAAATAAAGAACAACAAATCAGAAAAGTAAAACGTACCACGTGTTCTTCTCCTCGCATCCGAAACATCTCCTCCCTTTCCTCTCGAATGCCTTTCATCAACTCGTTCATCACTCGCGTCTCAGGAAAGTTCTGAACTCGAGTTTGAAGCCATTTGATGTAACTCTCGTTCGCCGCGGTGACTACTGGCAGAGTTGGCCACACGGTATCGTCCAAATCGAACGTCAAAACGTGGAGTTCACGTGTATCATCGACAGAAGCAGAAGAGGAGGAAGACGACGCAGACGAAGTTCGTCGTTTGGAATTCCATTTTCTTCTTCTGTTTCTGTCGACGATACGCGACGTAAACGAGAACCAGCAAAGAAGCTCACGCTTTTGAGGCTGCTCTTTATGTCGACGACCAACCGAAAAATGATGCAGAGGACGATACAAACAACTCGTCGGCATCATCGTCGTCGTCCTCATCTTGTGCGTCACAAAATGGCGATGACTTTTCCTCTCAACAACTGTTTTGCCACGGGGAGGAGGATCATCGACGAAGAGAGCTCCTTTTCGAGAAACAGACGAAAACGAGGACCTAAAAGTGGAAGACGACGACTTTTGCAGCGTTTTGATGATGATGATTTTGATGATGCGTTTCGGATCTCGAGTAAAAGCAGATGGAGAAACGTGATTGGAACTGGAAAGAGAGCGGCGAAGACTTTAACGGTTTCCTCGTCTTCTTCTTCTTCTTCTTCTTGGAAGCAAAACGAGGACGACGAAAGTAGTACTACGAGAACGAGAACAACGACAGAAACAACAACAACAACAGATGTGCTGAAACGGCTGGACGAACCGGTCGTGTTAGACTGGAAAGCTTTAGTGAGATGTTTTGTCAAAGCAAGTGTGCTCAGCGCTCTTCTCCTGCGAGTGTGGACGATATTGACGAGAGGAGGAGCGGATGCCGCTTTGACGACGGCAAAGAGCCAGCGATGGTTTCTGCTCCAGAAATGGTTCTTTGCTTCGAATCAGCAATCGCTTGGTTTCGGTGCTGTCGTTGGTGTCGTCTCGTTCGCGCTCGCGTTCGCCGCGGTTTTAGTGATCTTGGAGAAGGAAAGGGCGGAGCGATATCGATTGGTGTCCGCGATGGAGGCTCGAGATATAAACTCGAGGTTCGCGGACGTGGACGGGGTGAGCGTGCACCATAAATATTTTACTTCTTCTTCTTCAAAAGAAAAGGCCGAGGAGGACGAGGACGATGATGAGTCCTCCGGGGTGTTGTTTTCTATGGCGCACGGGTTCGGAGCGAACACGTACTCGTACGAGATGGCGTTCGTGGATAAGCTTTTAGAGATGGAAAATGCGAATGATAAGAATAATAGTGTTGGGATAGTATGTCACGATAGCGTTGGATTTGGATTAACGGAGCGACCGAGAACGGATTTGATAAAGTATACGAAAGTGTTCAACGCCAAATGTTTGAAGGCGATGGCGAGGAAATACGCGGGTAAGGGGAAGAAAAAGAAGAAAGTTGTGTACGTCGGTCACTCGTTAGGGACGATCGCGGCGACGTTAACGACGACGTTGGAGGGTGATGGTGATAATGATACCACGAAGCCGGCGGCGATTGTTTTAATCGCGCCGGCGTTTTTAGTCAAGAAAGAAAAGGAACAAAAGAAGAACGCGACGACGCTCGACGGAGAAAATGAAGAAGTAGCAAAGAAAAAACTGATACCGAAAAAGAAAATCGTCACTCCGGACGACGAGTTTTACGACGAGGAGTTGTTTAATCGCGTGGTCTTATCTTCCTTGAAAGCTCTTTTGGGATGGATTAAGTCTTCCTTATTCAACCTTTTGGCGAAACCTCTCTTATACGTGCTCTTGCGAACGATCGTTCGCTCGAAACAGTTTTGGCGAAACGGTTTATCCAACGTCGTGGCGAAATCGAAAGCATCTTTGGTGGATGAGTCTTGGATCGATGGCTATCGGCGCCCGCGGATGGTGCAAAATTGGGACCTCGGAATGATTAATTTCGTCTCCGCCAGTCTCAACGATTTAGGCGCCGACCTCAAAGCCATCTTTCGAAGGCACATGCGCATTTACGCGGACAAACCGAACGAATACGACGTATCCATGAACCCAATGGACGCTTTGAAGAAGAGCGCGTGGGAAAAAAACATCCCAATCTTAATCGTTCACGGCAACGAAGATAAAGTCGTCCCGATCTCCAACTCGGTAAACATTTACAACCGATTGATAACCGCTCCAAAGGTCGAGAAGAACAACGAGATGGAAATCCCATCTCAGGCTTCTTCTTCTTCTTCTTCTTCTTCTTCTTCTTCGAAGTTGCAACAATCTCCTCCTCCTTTGACGAAATTCGTCGTCATGGAAAACACCGGTCACTGCCCGCACGAAGAAGATCCGGAAACGCTCGCGAGTGTCGTGCGTGACTTTTTGAGAGAAGCGAGCGTGATGTAATAAAATACTCCTCTGTATATTCGCGCGTATGCGAGAGAGAGAGAAGAATATTGGCATTTTCAATCCACACGTCGCTCAAGAGATACACACCTTTTGATTTGATAGGGATGATGGAAACTTCGTTTCTCAAACGTCTCGATATACTCCACGCGTTCTGGTTTTCTCGATTAAAGTTTGTGTGACATTTATCTCTTCTCTGAAAATATCTTCACCACAATTCATAAATATCTCACACTATTCCCCTAACACTACATTGCGCTCTACTAAACCACTCTTCTGCGGTTGTTGTTTGAAGCGCTTCTGATTCATACTTACTTCGAGTGATAACAGAGTCGTTGTTTTCTGCTGAAACCGAGCGAGATGCCTCCTCGCGCGCAGCAGCAGCGTCAAAGATCCGGACGAAAGAAACCCAGAGGTCGTTGGGGAAAAGATCCGGATTACGAGGACGGTCGCGAGTACACCAATGAATCGGACGCGGAGGAGGAAGAGGAAGGAAAAGACAACGCTCAAGAATTCCCCACACGCACGATGAAAGAAAAGCTCGTCTTCTTAAACGTCGATTTGAACGACCTGGAACGAGTCAATAAAGGCAGATCTGGAGGTTTGCACGAGGAGTTTAAAATCATCAAGAAAAGGTACTACCGAGAAGCGTTATTGAAACATCCGGATAAAGGCGGGAAAGAGCGAGATTTTTTGGAACTCGATTTCGTCTGGCAAAGCTTACGGGTGATGTACGAAAGGAATACGATAAGTTCGTACTGGGAGGAGGCGCAGAAGAAAGGAGCGGAGAAGAAGAAAGGGAGGGAGTACACGCGGACGAGGCAAGCGAAGAAACCGCAGGCGGCGACGAAGAAGAGGAAGAAGAAAGGAGGGAAAGAGGAGGAGGAGGAAGAGGAGTTTAAGGCGTACCACAAAGCGTATCGGTCGTATAAGTTTTACGAGGAAGCGGCGGAGTATGACGATCCGGAGTATCGAGTGGAGTTGGCGCGGTCGGCGCGGTCGAGTTGCGTGGCGAAAACGGGAGGGATCGCGTGCGAGCACGCGCACGAAAATATTGAGAAAGACGAGATTCGGTGCGGGCATCGTAATCCTACGAGTGGTTCGTTCGGGAATTGGTCGCATCTGCGATGTTGGCGCGTTCCTAAACGCGTGTGGCTCGGACTTCCCGACGCGCACCTCGGACCGTTGGAGAAGGAAAAGAAGACGACCAAGAAAGAGAAGAAACCACCGCAAGGAGACGAAGAAGAGAAGAAGGAGACAAAAACAACCGCGAAAAGAAGAGGACGCAGCAGTAAAACAACAGGGACAACGACCACGGCGAAAGGAAAAGGGACGCAACCGTCGATGGATCGACGCGTCGCTCTCGTCGAAGAAGAAGGCGACTTCACTTTGACCGAGGAACAGTTTGCGGAGTACAACGACGCGATTTCGAAGATGAACGAAGATCTGTTGGAAGGCTTCATTCAGCTCAAAGACGACGACCAACGCGCGTTCGTTTTACACTGCGCGAATAGAAAGAATTGGGCAGTCCCGAGAGGCGTAAAGTCTGGCGAAGGTTTCGATTTGGCGCTCTTACCGTTTGAAGGCAAAAAGACAGGCGCGTGGGGGACGACGCATAAAAGTGAAGTGGCAGTCGTACCGGGCGCTTTAGAGGCGAAGAAACGATTGGCACTGCAAACAAAACGACAAGACGAGGAAATGAAAGAACATCCCAAAGGCTATCCTAAGGATGGTAGAAAAGCGCACTTTAGCGCCAAAGCAATCGTGCCGGGCGCGAAAGATGCGAAGAAACAAATCGCAATCTCGGCGGCAGCGGTGAGAAAAGAAGCCTTGCTGAGGGCGAAACAGGAAATAGCAGAGAAGGTGAAGCAAGAGGAGGAGAACCAAGCCAATTGGGACTTGCTCAACGCTCACTTGGAAGCTAGGAAAGGTAAGGGCGAGAAACGCAAAGCGCCTTCGCCGGCGCCCGCCGCGGTGAACAAGAAAAAGAAGCCTGTCGGCAAGAAGAAGAAACAGAACCAAATCGTGGCCATCTCGGAATCAGAGCACGACGATGACGAGAGAGAAGGAGGCGGCAACAACGAGGACTTAGCGGTGGCGCATCGACAAACCCAACAACACTTAGTGCCTCTGAATCAAATGCGACCTTTGGTCACGGTTCCGGCAACCGCTCGCGCGCTCGCGGGTAAGACCTTTGTGATGACGGGCGTCTTCCCGGAACTCGGTGGCGGCGTTGGCTTAAGTGTTGGCAAAGATAAAGCAAGAGCGCTCATCGAAACCTTTGGCGGTGTCGTCCGCAGTGCCATTTCCGGTCAAACGACGCACTTACTCGTCGGGACCGAACCCGGCGCGAGTAAAGTCTCCCAAGCTCGAAGCAGAAACGTGACCCTGGTCAACGTTGGAGACTTGCAGAAATGCTTAAACTTAGGCGACGAAGCCGCGCGAGAGGAATTAGGGCAAGACAAAGTCATCATCGAAGCTTTCTCGGGTGGGTTTTACGGCAATTCCAAAGCGTACGAGATGTCCTCGGAGAAGCTGCAATATTTAGCCGGATTGAAAGACTTGGACGCGTTACCTCCCGCTCCGCCAAAGCCGAAACCACCAAAGTCGTTCGGAGCACGACTTTTAAGCTGGAAACGCAAATGAGATTGAGAAGAACGAGGAGGAAGAGAGACACAAAGAGAAACACGAAAAGAGCGCACAGCTCGCGCCTGTTTCGCGAAAGCGAATTCACCTATTATATACGTACTCTAATATCTTTTCTTGGAATGCACCAACACTATATCTAAAACACAAACGCTAAAGAAACCGACAAAAGAGCACAGCTACTTCTTAACTCTCTTTGCTCAAATCCACCTTATCTCTCACCCGGGGTGGTTTCTGTCTCACCAGTAAAACGATCCACGCCGCGAGCGCCAGGACGTGTAACGCAATCACGAAATGCAAGATTGGTTTCAACGCGTTCCCTAACTTTTCTTGGTTGTTTTGGACCAATAACGCGTCGATTAAAGAGTCCACGGTGTGTGAGGTGAATGGAATTTTGATGGTGTTCGGTAGACCCATCGTTTTGCTGCTTTCCTGCGCCAGTGCTGATGCAAACGAAGAGAGAGAGTGTGTATCGTATTGTGAAGTCGAATACAAATCCCCTAATGAGGAGCAAAGAGTCTGTCTTACTTAATTTAAGAAAAACGTCAATTCGTTTTTTTCTCTCTGTCTGAGAAAAAAATACACGAAAAGATATCTATACTATACGCGACGCTCTTTGGACGACGACGGCTGAATCATCATGACGCGGGAGGTGAGCATCGATGATGCGGGTGGTGTTCAAACTCCAAAGGATATTTTTAAAACCGCCGCGGTGTTCGTTTTAAGGAGAGAGAAGCGTTTGATGTCACCGAGAGAAATCACCCAATTTGCACTCGTCAACAAGGTGTTGAGTTTCCTGGGAGAGACTAAAAACAAAACACCGACACAGAGCATGGAGAACGCTCTGAACGCGGACGCAAACCAGACAAACGAAAACGAGAGAGTGTTCGTGCGCGTGATCGTGGACGAGGATCAGTCGTTTTTCGGGTTAAGAGAGTGGCACAACGATCCGACGTTGAAATATTTGTTGTTGCAAAAGGAAGAGAAGAAGAAAAGAAAAGCGGACGACAAATACGTTCCTCCTGTGAAGAAGATTCCGGTAAAGAAGAACCCCGCGGTGATAGCGGCGCCTTTAAAGACGGAGGAGGATGAGGAGGAAGAAGAAGTGGACAGGGAAAGCATCCCAAAGCATCCCATCGTCGTTCCGATTTGGCCCACCGATCCAATCTTGACGAAAGAGAGATCCGAAGTAGGAAAATTTAGAGTAGGAGGGTGGGGGAAAAGAAGAGGAAGAGGGAAACAGAAGCAACCGACCAAAGAGGATTACAAAACGAGCGCGGAAGAACTATCGGAGGTAATAAGGAGAGTCAAAGAACGCTTGGAGAATATCGACAGTCGATTACACCGGTTGGAAACGCTCGTGTCTACAAACATGGCGTCTTTCGGTCAATCGCTCGATAAAATCGGTGAACTCGTTGAGCCATTTTTGGGAGCGGGAGAAAGAGAGCGAAAGAGAGCCGGAGAAGAGGAAGAGGAAGAGGAAGAGGAAGAAGAAGAAGAAGAAGAAGAAGAAGAAGAAGAAGACGCGGACGTGAACGACTTGCGCAACTCGCCTCGTTTTCGACCGATGGTGAGAAAGAGTGAAGAGTAAAAAGAGCAAAGAAACACGCACAAACAAACAGAGCAATTCGTGTACAACGAACGGTAGAGTGTAACGTTATTTTAATAACAAATATATAATAAACAAATTTAATCAAAGTACTCGTGAATAAAATGAAGTCCAAATAACATGTGTTTACGATTCCATAGCTTGAGCTTTGTATGCATCGAGGCCGGCGTCCAATGCTTCCGCCGTGAGCGGTTGCTTCGGCGCAGCCTTCGCCTTTGGCTTTCTCGGCTTCTTCGCCTTTTTCTTCGCCGCCGTCTGTTTCTTGGGTTGCTGAACGTCCATTCGTTGCGGACCGCCTCTGCCGCGACCACCGGTTCCGCGACCACCTCGACCACCGCCAGCGTTTCTACCACCCGTACTTCTCGCGCGACCACCCGTGTTACCCATGGGCGGGCCAACGCGACCGCCAATGCCACGTCCAACTGGCATGCGTTGAGGTGCTTTCGGGCCACCACGGCCGGATAACCGCGCTTGGATTGGTAACGGCGCCAATCCGACGTTCGAGGTGGCAATGATTTCCAATTGTAATTCGCGACCGTCGAGCTTCATGCCGGAATATTCGCGCATGGCGGCCAAAGCGTCCGCTCGGTTGAAGAAGATAACTTCACCGGAACCTTTGGACTTACCGTTCGGACCGTAGTTCAAGCTCGATTTCTTCAATCGAGCGACGGTGGAAAAGAGATCCTGTTATTTGATAAGGTTGTCAATTGAGAGTTTGACACAAACACACGCGCATATAAATGTTAATAATGATATGATTTATAACGTTGTTGCGGCGGCGATATATACACATATCTGATGTATGTTTCGATCGATTCATTATTGTTCATCTCAAAGCGGAAGACACATATGTTTGTTACACCATTGTGCACACATACAAATCCATATACCGTAACACCAAAATGCATTCATCAGCAACGAAACGAGGAATCAATAATAAATCCATGCAGACACGCGACTGCGCTACGAAAGGCGCCAGAGACGAAAAGATAAAAAGAGAACGAAAGAAAACGAAGTCGTAGAAAGAAAGAGAGAAGAGAGAGAAAATGAGAACGCGTTGAATTGAAATCACTCAACGCGCTGAATACTGCTGCTGCTCTCGCTTCTGAATACCCAAAACCCAAATAAAAATCATTCGTGTCCATGTGTTCCACCAGATAAACAGCAACGTGCACGACAACAAGAACATCAACAACAATGATAACACCAATTGCTTTACAGCAATAACACGGTCTGAGAAAGATTGTTTGCATGTCATTGTTTGTGTATATGTTTGTGTGTGAGTTTGCGTTACTCTTCGGAAGAATGTATTCCTGCAAATCTCTATTTTTTTGGTCGGCGGCGCTTTCGCAGGATTTTTTCTCAAAAAGAGAGAGCAGTCACCGAGAGCGCGTACTACTAATACACAACCCAAGAAGACAGAGAGAGAGTTTACTTTGCCACACGACCCGCGTTTCTTTTTAATCCCACGATTTACTTTCGTTGCATGTGCGATGACATTCAAACGAGCACGAGTGTATACACAAACTGAGAGAGAAGAGAATGCGAAGAAGAGCAAGTTTTTCCAAACGCTCTTTCTCGTTCGTCTTCTTCTCGTTTCGCGATATTCATTCGTTCGGCTTTTCTTTTCAATTCCCAAAAAAACGCGGCGGTTTTCCTTTGTCGCTGGTTTCGCAGTTCACTCTCAATCTCAATCTATACCGAACAGACTGAACGCTCTTGGTTTCTCTCTCTCTCTCCGTTACGCGAAACCATTCGAACGGGTTTCGTCGATATAATCCTCCAGCGCGGCGAGTAAAAAAATATAGAGAGTTTGGCGCCTCCTACAAAAAATAAGAGGCTTTTTGCACAGCTCGCGAAGCAGCGTTCGTATTCATTCTTCCTTTTGAAACTCGAAATCTTTCGAGTGGGAATCGTTTCGCGGTTGAAAAGCGCTTTAATTCTGGAAATTGCACCCCTTTCTCTTCCTCCTCCAATTCATCCAATTATGACAACAACACAACATACCTTGATATCCTTCTCCGTGACGTTAAAGTCCAAGTTCGAGACGATCAACTTCGTCGGCGCTTCGTTCGTTTTCGCGTTCGGAGAAACAATATTATTTATTCTCGATCGTGCTCCACCGGTATTCCTCACGACTTGATCGATCGCCATGCCGACCGCTCGCCCTCCGATCGGTTTCCCTCTCCCGCCGGTGTTTTTGCGAATCATCTTCGTCCCGCTTTTTACGGAGACTTTCACCGAGGAGACTTTCTTTTTCGGTTGGACTTTTTTCTTTAACGTGGTGACTTTTTTCTTCGCTTTATTGGAAGCGGTGGTGGGTTTCTTCGTCGCTTTTGGGGCGGCTTTGATGAGCGCGTCGAGGGATTGATCCACGTCCATGATGTGTTAAATCCAATTCTTTTCGGTGAGGTGTCGAGAGACGAAATTTTGAAGAAATTTGCAAATTTGGTGAAATGGTATACTACTCTTTCAATATGTAAGCGATATAATATCATCAATCGATCGTCGACCGACGAACAGAGGAGCAGACGACCGAAGGTTTCGATGCATGCAATAAATACGTATTGGCGGTCGTTATTTTCTTCTTCTGCTCTTTTTCTTACTCTCTTTCTTCTGCGTTGTCTTCTTTTTCTTCTTCTTCTTCTCGGCCCTCTCGCGTATTTTTTTCAGCCGCCGATTTTCCTCCTCTCGATGTACCTCCTCTTCCGATTCGTCGTCGACGCAAACGTTTCCAGACGCAATAGACGAGGAGAAGGAAAAGCGCGACGGCGGCGGCGAAACCGGCTTTTTGGACGTTTTCTTCGTTGGCTTCGTAGAAGGATTCGACGTGTTCGACGAACGAAGGCGTTTTTTTTGTCGCGTTATTTTCTTGTTGATGTTCTTCTTCTTCGTGGATGAGTGTGTTGTTGTTGTAGTCATTCTCGTCGTCGATTATGTCGGTCACGGTTACGTTTATAAACGCAGATTCGATGTCGTTGCGCCAGGCTTGGATGGAATTTTCTTGTAAATCCTCGAGCGCGAGGAGCGAAACTTTGCTGTTTTGCATGATCCGAGTCTTGGCGTTTTTGAAGATTACGGACGGTTGTTCGACGCGCAAAGCGTTCGTGAACGCCTCTTGAGACTTGTTTATAGTCAGATGCGGTGGGTATTCGCTTTTTATTTCATCGTTGTTGTTGTTGTTGTTGTTATCGATGTTGTTATCGATGTTTTCGGCTGACTCTTTAAGTCCGGAAGAAGAAGAAGAAGAGGACGACGACGAATTTTCCTCGTTCTTATTCTCATCAGTCGTCGAGGCGTCGTTCTCATCGCCGTACGCAGACTTGAAGTTAACTTTGAAATCTATAATGACCGACCCTTGTTTTATGCCCAAAATGTGCACGTCATCGAACGGTACTTTGGCAAAATCTGCGATAGACTCTTTGAAATCCTTCTCCACCTCGAGATCGAAATCGCGTATGTTGTAATTTTCAATTTTGATTTTCGCGTAAATGGTATTTTGCGTTAAAACATCCGGCGGTGCTTCAGGGGGAGGCGACGGCGACGGTGGTGGTGGTGGATTCGGACTCGGTGATATCGGTGGTGGACTTGGAGGAGGACTTGGGGGAGGTGAAGGCGGCGGAGGTGGACTCGGACTCGGGGGAGGAAACGGCGGCGGCGAAGGCGAGGGAGGCGCCGGCGGATTTGGATTCGGCGGCGAGGGTGGAGGTGGTAACGGCGAAGGTGGAGGCGGCGATGGACTTGGATTTGGTGGCGACGGTGGAGGTGGTAACGGCGAAGGTGGAGGCGGGAAAGGCGAAGGTAGAGGAGGTGGTGAAGGCGAAGGTGGAGGAGGCTGAGGGAAAGGTGGTGGCGGAGGAGAAGGGGGCGGGAAAGGCGGAGGGGAAGGTGGTGGCACTGGAGGACACGATGACACTCCACATCCACATCCCAGATCAACCAATCGTTCTTCTTCGTTTCCACTACCAATACCTTTCCCCCAAACCTCAGGCCATGGGTACTGCGTCGAAGCGCAGTTACAGTTATCAGCCGTTCTTTCAAGCTCGGCGCGACACTGCGATATGTCCACGTGGAACCAATACCCTCCGTTTGAAGTCAGCCATACCTTCCCAGACGTTGCGCACCAATTACGTTCAAATCCGCATCCAAAATCAAATCCTCTCCAACTCTCGTCTTCTTTAAACCCGTTGCACGCCTCTGCTGGGCAATCACCGTTTCTCAAATCTAGATCTTCGTAATTTTTCGTCGGCGCGCATCGGTTCGGGTCGCAATACCAACAGTGGCCTCCAGATACTCCCGGCGTATTAAAACATCGCTCCACGTACGTGGGATTATTTTTTTTCACTTTCAAAGCGGCGTCATTGATGAATGCCACCGCATCCGTTGCCGTTGGCGGGGAAGGTGGGGGTGAAGGTGGTGGAGGGAGAGGACTCGGGGGCGGCGAAGGAGGTGGCGGCGAAGGAGGCGGGGAGGGAGGAGGAAACGGAGGTGGATTCGGCGGTGGGGAAGGAGGAGGCGAAGGCGGTGGTGGACTTGGAGGTGGTGGGTTTGGAGGTGGTGATGGAAAAGGCGAAGGAGGAGGCGAGGGGGGAGGACTCGGCGGCGGGCTCGGCGGAGGACTTGGAGGAGGCAACGGCGGGGGCAAAGGTGGCGGACTTGGTGGAGGGACAGGTGGCGGAGCCGGCGGTGGCGGCGAAGGAGGAGGAGGTCTAGGCGGCGGTTTCGGAGGAGGTGATGGAGGTGGGGGCGATGGAGGTGGAAAAGGCGGTGGCGATGGACTAGGCGGTGGTGGCGAACACGCCGGCGTACTTGGATCTGAACACGGCGAAGCTGGAGGTGATGGTGGTGGTGGAGGACTCGGCGGAGGAGAAGGTGGTGGAGGAGAGGGAGGGGGTGGTGAGGGTGGTGGTGGACTCGGCGGCGGAGGAGGCAAAGGAGACGGCGGAGGAGGCGATGGACTCGGAGGAGGAGGCGATGGACTCGGAGGAGGCGGAGAAGGCGATGGGGGTGGTGGACTCGGCGGAGGAGGAGGCAATGGACTCGGCGGAGGAGGCGATGGACTCGGAGGAGGCGGAGAAGGCGACGGTGGAGGTGGACTCGGCGGAGGAGGAGGCGATGGACTCGGTGGAGGTGGCGATGGACTCGGAGGAGGTGGAAAAGGCGACGGAGGAGGTGGACTCGGCGGTGGCGATGGACTTGGAGGAGGACACGACGTCACGCCACATCCGCACCCAATATCGGTAAGTCTTTCTACTGTCTTGTCCCAAACTTCAGGCCACACTGAGTTGGTTGAAGCGCAATTACAGTTATCCGCCGATCGAGTGAGCTCGGCTCTACACGTCGTTACCGTGGTGCTAAACCATCCAATGCTCGTGTACACCGACCCTCCCGCCATGCACCAATTTCTTTCCAATCCACATCCGAAATCGTACGCTCCCCAACTTTCGTCTTCGTTAAATCCGTTGCACGCTTCCGCTGCGCAATCGCCGTTTATGAGCGTCAAATCTTCGTAGTTTTTCGTCGCAGCGCATTGCTCTGGATCGCAATACCAACACTGTTTCTGATACCAGAGTATTTTCCCTCTGAAACATCGTTCCTCGTACGATGGATTGGCTTCTTTCACGGCTAAAGCGGCCGCGCTGATCGAAGCCACCGTGTTCGCTGCTGCCAAAAGTTGTCGCCTTGTTTTTTGTTGGTCCTTTTCCCTTTCGTCGATGTTGTTAAAAAATGATGATGTCGTCGAAGAAGAAACCAAAACCGCGCTGCACGTAATCATCGGAAGAAGAAATAAAAGAAAACAAAAAGTCATCGTCGTCGTCTTTAAAGTCGTCATTATCTCGCGCAAAACGCGTCCGAGGATCGTTCGCGTTGTCGAGATACAAACAAAAAGCAGTCAATGTTTTTTATATCGTAGATGTGTTTGTTGGTTTTTTTTTCTTTTTGTAAAAAAACCGTTTCAGGGTTAATTAACGCAAAAACGCTTGATTTTAAAGGAAGAAAAAAATAAGACATTGAATCACATTTGATAATAGGAAAGAAGAGCGAGTCTACGCGAAGAATGACGACTGAGAATAAGAACACCACCAACGACGACGGAGAGAAGAAGGACGCAGGTGCTGGTCCCGAGCAGTGGTCGATCGGCGAAAAAAACACGCCGTACGAATTAAACGAAGACAACACGGCGAAAGATCCGTTGGCGTTTCGAGACGCGTTAATGCGAGACGATGAGAAACGCCCGGAGATTGAAAAGGATAAAGACTTGGCCGTGCATTTGCTCGGCGAAGACGTCGGGAAGTTTCAGGAGTGCTTGAAAGATATCGTCGGGAAGGTGCGTTTTTTTCGTTGTTGTAATAGCCGGAGGCGTCGACGCGCCGAGAGTTTTCGGGAGAATTCGATGTGCACGTGGACGTGAGATCTACGAACTTTTTACCACGAAGACGCGAAGTCTTTCTCTCTCTCTTTAATTCTTCTTTACGTATCGTTTACACCACTCATTTCATTCATCTGAATGCTGCTGCAATTAATAACATAACAGATCAAACGTCAACAAGAAAACGACGAGTCTTTCGACATGCAATCCTCGGATTTAATGCGCGCTCGGTGCACCGTCCCGCGAGATCCCACCGTCCTTTACGAAGGCATGCGAAAAGCCGGGTTACAATACGGGCCGTCTTTCCGTTTACTCTCGCAAGTCTGGATTCCCGAGAAAACGCACTTGGAACAGTGTCGCGCGGTGGACGAGGAAAACGCCGATCCGGTCAGAGTCGCTGGGAATATCGAGATCGCCGAGCCCGGACATTAAATATATTAATACGACGAACTTTCATCCATCCAAGACCGTTACAAAACAACTCAAAATGTTATGAAAATTCTTCATTCATATCGACTCTTAAAACACATACATATTACACACACGCACGAACGAGAACGATCGCAAAACTACGATGACGACGAAAAAGTCTCCGCTGTTCTTCTTTCTCCTCTTCGTTTTCGTGGGGGTTCTTCTTCCTGTCGTGAGCGCTGACGATGGAACGACGATCGACGACGAGGAAAATGGATTTTTCGTCGTCCCGGTACCACCGCCGATTCCGAGCGACTTCGACGGCGACGTGTACGAACACCCGGAGAGGACGACAGAAGAGAAGGAAAACTTTGTTAAAGCGGCATCCGGAGCGAGAGGGAGAAGAAGAGAAGACGAGGACGACGGAAACGATAAAATTCCGCTTTTGACGAATTCTGCTTTGTATTACGAGAAACAAGAGAAACAACGAGAACGAAGAGTAATGAAAAATGTTTTGAGAAACGCGAAAAGTGCGCTCGAGAACGCGAAGAATGGGAAGACGAGCGAATTAGAGAGGAATTTAGAGACGTTAGGAAACTATTTGGAGGATATGGAGAGTGTTTTAAGTGGTGGGAAAGGAGACGGCGTTGTTCGTAAAGACGACGTAAACGACGACGACATCGGTGATAATGGTGGTGGTGGTGGTGCGTACTCCTCAGACCTCCTATCGCGGAAGAGTTCCGCCACTGGGAGTAAGTACCACCGAGACAGTAACGAAGAAAACGCGAAAAAACGACTGATGAGATTGGCGTCGGTGCAAAAATTTCCGCATCCGATAACGTCGGTAAAATTTACCAGACACCGCGAGCGAGATTTGAAGATGGAAATTTACGACAACAATAAAAGTGAAAGAGTTGATGATGAAACAAATACGATGAGAACGAAGAGTAGAACGATGATGAAAGTTATGGCTCGAGTGGACGATATCGTGCCGAAGATTGCGCTCGTTGGAGACGAGAAAGGCACGCTGTTCGCGTTGGATGTGAAATCTGGTGAGATTTTATGTAAATACGACCTCGAAAAGAGTGGCAGAAACGCCATCACGACGATCGAATCTTACGCAGTCGCTGACGACAGTAGTGATGATGATAGCAGTAAAAATAAAGGTAGTAAAAAAAGTAAAAGTGGTGAAAAAGTGGTCGATACGAGAATCATCCTGGGACGCGCCGACGGTTCGGTAACGTTTTTGACCATGCGCTTAGAAGAGGACGGCGATGAAAATAATGGTAGTACCGCGTCTTTGACGCATTTTGGGACGATCACGCCGAAGACGATGACGGAAACTACGAGCAACGAGAAGAAAGGCTCCACCTCGGAAGTGTTGTCGCAAAGGCGCGAAAAAGAAAACCAGGGACGAGATGTCGCCGTTGTCGCCACGCACGTCGCGGTGCTTCACAACGGCGAACGCCGAGTCATCGTCGCGAACGGTAAAAGTACGGTTACGATTATAAAAGAAGCCGCCAAAGATACCAACGACGACGCGAAGAAGGTAATTTTGGGCGAAGATTTGACGTATACCTCGGAACAAATGAATACGCGCGGACGAATCATGTCTTTTCAATCCGTGCTGCTCTCAAAGACGAAACGCAAGAGATTGCGACAACAAAAACAACATCGAGAAAAAACGGATATCATGGCGATAACCTCTCGCGGTGAAATTGTCATCCTTTCGTTATCGCTCTCGTCAGAGCTTTCCAGTTTCGAAGTCGTTTCGTGCACCACACCTGGTAGTCACGCGCGAACACCTTTCGAGACGGTGAGCGACGGAGCTTTTGAGCCGACGAGTTCGACGAATTCCGCGCGGGTCGTACTCGACGCGTCGCAGCTGGCGTATTTAAAAGTCACTGAACGAGAAGATAACGATGATGATGAAAAAGAAGAAAGAAGCACAAAAGGAAACCACTACTCGTGTTCGCTTTCGAGCGCGCGGCCTTTGAAGTTTGGTCTTTCTCTGCTTTCCTCTTCCTCTTCGTCATCTTTGGCGGATAAAGAAGCGGAGGATTTGATGACGTTCAAAATCGTTTCGCTCCGCGATGGAGTCGCCGTCTTCTCCGCGTCTCTTCCCTCTTCGTCATCACCGCATCCTCTGTTCAACGGCATTCGCGCGTACGAAACGAACACGGATTTCAAAACCAGAAGCGACGACGACGAAACGTACTTCGCGAAAGACGGCGTCAAATTTTCATGGCGCGACGTTTTATACGACATCACGAAAGGCGAAGAAGAGGACGGCGAACGACTTTCAGATGATACGGACGACGACGACGTGAACGCCTCGCTCATCACCGCCACTGGAGACGGTCGTCGAACTCTCGCGTTCGCTCTTCCGTCGCACCCGTCCGTATTAGTTTTCTATCGCTGGCAAGGAGGCATGTCTGAACTCGAGAGAAACAGAGCGCTGATGCGTCGGCAACAACGCAAGAACGCGCAACATTCGGCCAGCTCTTTTACGACGGTTTTCGACGCGTTCACGCGCTTATTGGAATCGAAAATAACCCCAGCTCTTCTCGTCGGGGTCGTTTCGTATTACACGTTTTTCGTCAAGAACAAAGACGCCGCGGTGAAACTCAACGAAAGAGCTCGAATAGATTACGCGAATATGATGCACACCGCGCGCGAACAGCAGCAACAACAGCAGCAGTACCAACAAAACGGGAGGGATTCTCCTCAGTTCAAACGACGAGACTCGAGGAAATTGTACCGCGAATTCGATCCGAAAAAGTTCAGGAAAGAGGTTTTAGTCCCTAAAGAACAGATGAAGATGAAAATGAGGAGTAAACAGATGAAAACAGATGATGAGAACGCTCCCGCCGGAGCTCGAAACGAGTAGAACACGGAAGATGTGTACACATAAAGAGTATTCTTTCTTCTTTTTTAAAATATAGCAGTTTTGTTATGATGATAATAGTAGCGTTTAGTACCTTATTCTCCGAATTTAATTGTAGTAGTACTTTATTACGAAGACGACGACTCTTGCTTTGCTCTTTCCTCTCTCGCCTCGAGGATGGCTTCCGCTCTCGCCCGTCTCGTCGCCGCCGCCGCTCTCGGATCCTCCACGTTAATCGTACTCTTTTTCCACTGTTCGTTCAACTTGAGCTGTCTCACAAACTCAGCCACCATCGCGTCGTCTAAAACTCCTTTCTCCGCCGCCGCGACGAACGCGTTGATTTGGACCAACGTTAAAATGTTCACGTCCAACTCTCTTTCGCGCATAAACTCGACCCATCCGCCTTGCTCTAAGATTTCAATCTGTTTTTCCTGCTTTTGTTTCGTGAGCTAAAAAGAAGAGAAATTCACACGAACCGTGAGCGTCTGAGAGAGAGATACACATCATTATGAGCAAATTACCTGACTGAAAATCAGATACGGCAGCGCGATCGGCGCGACCGTGTATAACAAAATCGACGTCACGTCCCCGGTTCGAAAGTTCCAAAACCCGATTAGGAATTGTTTCAACTCCTCCGCATCCGCCGAGGCTGCGAACGCGTTTTCTGTTTGGAAGAGGAAGAAAGACGTGGAAAGACTACACGCTTTGATGAGAGACGCTGATGAAGAAAATGTGTTTTGGATCGATGATGAAAATGATGATTTCTTCGTTTCAGCGCTGTCAATTTCCAATCCAGATTTGGAGGAGACAAAACAAACGCCTTCGTTTCTTCGTCTGTCTCTCGAGCTTTTCGAAGTCCTCTTCGTCGAAGAAGAAGCGGCGATGCACGAGCTCGAAAAAGAGTTGTTGCACGATGATGACAAAGCGAACATGAGACTCGTAGTAGATAATTTTTTTTGTGCCGTCGTTTTTTTGCCTTTAAAAAAAAATATCCAACGCACCACTAAATTCAATCATTCAATCATCAGAGATTTGAGATTCATTTTATCTTCCTTTTTTTGAAACGACTTTTTGACGAGATGAAAAAAAATTCTTCTTTTTTCTTCCTCTTTTTTGATTGAATTTTTTTTGGACGATGAAAAATTCATCTGCTTTTTCTCCCCCCTTTGTTTTCCTCAAAAAAACACAAATCTCTCTCTCGTGTGTGTTGTTCTTCTTTATTATACGCTTTATTATAAGAGAGCTCGAGGAGGAGTAAAGCTTTTCTTCTCTCGTTTTTATAACAGAATCGAACTACTCTCTCTCTTCTTTTCGGACCGAGGAGAGAAAGACAGAGAGCGCAAAGAGAGGACTCTTTTGCTTTTAAACAAAAGGTTTCTTCGTTTTTGTCAGCGCGAAAACGAAACAAAATGACAATGTGGATAAACAACAACGCGAGAGGCATTCTGAAAGTGGTGTATGATGATGCAAAGATGACGACGAAACAGACGACTTTACAACGCGCCTCCCTGGTGGCAAAATCATCGAACACTGCGTCGACGTCGTATTCCTCCTCTTCCTCTTCTTCCTCCTCCGCTCTCAAAGTGTGTTTTAAAGGAGGGAGAAGAAACAGACGAATTCTGACGCAAAGGATGCGAGCGAAAAGGACAACCGCGGGAGGGGAAGCAGACGACGAAGAAGAAGAAGAAGAAGAAGAGAAGAACACGATGATGATGCAACAACAAGAAGAAGAACAAAACAACAATAACGAAAGAAAATTTCACCCGCGAATGTTTGTCCCTTTCCCGTTGTCCTGGGGATCGGTGAAACTGGACGCGTCCGATCCGTATTACGATCAAAACAGACAGAAACAGTTTTCGTCGACGGCGACGCCGAAAATGGTGTTCAGCTCGTTCGCGTTAGCGGTGGTCGTGTTCAACGTCCCGTTCGTGGCGCAGGTTTTAGCGAAAGTGAACCCTCTGTTCAGTGGTTTTTTGAACGCTTTGTCGTACGGGTTTAACGTCCCGATTTTCATCAAGTGTTCGACGGCGATTTTTAAGATTTGCGTGTTGTGCGTGGTCGTGAGCAAGTTGATTTTGAAGAAACGTTTGCCGTTGGAAACGCCAGTGGTGGTGAGTAAATTAGCGTTTAACGTTTTGTTGCCGTGTTATTTGTGCACGAGAGTCGCCGGGACGTTAACGAAGACGCCTTTGAACCAATCGCTGATGGTGTTGCCGTTTGGCGCGTTGTCGCAAGTCATCGCCGGGACGATTTGTGGGGTGGTGTTGACCAAATTAGTCGTAACGATGGCCTCGTTACAGAAGAAGAAAAGTAGTGGTGGTGGTGGTAATAGAGCGAGCAATAACAACAACTCGATATCGGCGGCGGCTATCGATATCGAGTGTAAAGACGACGTGATGCCACGTTTAGGCTTAGCCGCGTGCGCGTTTGGGAACACGTTTACGCTACCGCTCGTGTTCTTGACCGAGGTTTTAGGCGCGGCTAATGCAGATGTCATTGCGGGGTACATCGCTTTATATTTAGTCGGTTGGACGCCTTTGTTATGGACGGTTGGGTTCTTAATCATTGCCGGTCCAGCCATGAGCGACGCCATCGTGCGAGAGAAGAATCCGGTGAAGAAATGCGCCTTGCAAATCCGAGAAACCGGGAAACGAATCGTGAACGAATTAGCCAATCCGCCGTTTTTGGCGATGGTTTTAGGGGTCATCATTGGTACCAACGCGCCTTTGAGAGAGTTTTTGGTGCCTGGGGCGAAAGCGTTCGCTGCTTCTACTTCGTCGGGAACTTCCATCGCAACTATCGCCCCTCTCGAATTCTCATTCATCGCCGGCGTGGCCAAGGCTATTTACGAACTCGCCGTTAATATTGGCGCCGCCGCATTACCGATGCAAATGCTCGTCTTAGCCGCTTCGCTCGTTAAAGTGAAGAAGGAAGATTTAATCGAGCAAGAAGTCATCAACGACGCCGCGGACGACGACATTTTCCGAGCAGAAGACGCGTCGTGGATAACGGGGAAAACCAAAGCTTCTTTTCTCATCGAAAAAGCGACTGAAATCGTCACCAACATCCGAAAAGGATTAGTCATGGACGCTCCAGACTTCAAAGCCTTGTGCGTCGCCTGCGTCACGCGCTTCATCGTCCTTCCCATCGTCTGCGTCTCTGGATTTCTCGCGTTGAAAAATTTCTTTCCGCATTTAATTCCAAAAGACAAAATCGCCCAAATGGTCTTACTCACCATGTCGTGCATGCCTGCGGCGCAAAACTTAGTCGTCTTGGCGCAGTTAAGAGACGAAACTAGAGTGTTTGCTCCGCAATTAGCCGGGTTGATGTTGCGACAGTACATCTTTGGCATTTTGCCGTGCACGTTGTGGATAACCGCGTTTACCAGGTTGGTGGTTTAACCATGACGACGACGACTTCAAACGCGCGCGTATTTATTCTTCTTTGACGAGAGAAAGAGAGAGAGAGAGAGAGAGAGAGAGAACTGCGTTTGTTATGCCTCGTGATGACACTGTTATACATTCTTCGTCGCGTACCTTTATCTACCGCTCGTATTTTGAACATTTTGAAAGCACAAACGAACTCTTTTTCCATCACAAAAAAAGAGCGCAAAAGCGCTCTCCAAACAACGAACGGAAAGAAGCGAGAGAGAAGAAAAAGAAGACGAACAGTACTACTACTACTACTACTACTGAGAATGTCTCTCTGGACGCTTCTTCAGTCCGTTCTCCTCGTCGCGAACGCGTTCGCGGTCCTAAACGAGGAGCGGTTTTTGGAACCGAAAAGCTTGAGTCAAAGTGCGATTACGTCGGGATACGTTTCCGCGCACGGGTTTAAAGGCCAGTTGATTGGCTTGATATACGCGGCGAGTTACTTACGGATGCCTCTCCTCGCGGCGAACGCGATCGTGATCTTCGTGAAAGTCTTGTTCGGTTAACGCGCTTGTGAAATTCGTGAAAGTCTTGTTCGGTTCACGAGAGGAAGAGTGAGTGAAAGATATAACGCGATCGACGAATTTCATACCGCATACATAGATAGCTCTAGATATAAAACCGTGTATTATTATTATTATTATTAAGTGATTCTTTATGTGTATCTTCAAATTCACGCTTTGAGCGCCGTCTCCAAGGGAATCGGTTCGTTGGGAACACCGATGGTGCAACCCGGTCTCGGCCCGTACGTGTTCCAAAACGATCCAGACAACTTGGCACCGTTTTCTTTCAGCCAAGTTTCCGGCATCGCAGTTCCAGTTGGTTGCGCGGAGCAGTACGGTCGGCTCCCCGGTTTCGCTAAGTATTGTTGATGGTAGTCTTCGGCGAAGTAGTACGGCATGTTGAAATCTTCCGGGATTTCGCTCGTAATTTCACCTCTGGTCGACCCGAGCGCTTCTTGGTACGCTTTTTTTGCGGATAAAGTCATGTCGTATTGTTCTTTATCTTTGCAATACACGCCAGACCTGTATTGCGTCCCGGCGTCGTTGCCTTGTCGCATGCCTTGCGTCGGGTCGTGGTTGGTGAAATACATGGCCAACAAATCCGCGAAGGAAATCACGGTCGGGTCGTAGGCGACTTGCACCGCTTCCGTGTGCCCAGTCATACCAGAGCACACCTCCTCGTACGTCGGGTTCTTCGTGTACCCACCGACGTATCCAACCGAGGTGGAATACACGCCCGGTAACCGCCAAAACATCTTCTCGGTGCCCCAGAAACATCCCGTAGCGAAGACGCACGTTTTCACGTTCGAAGGGAACGATTTGATCGAGTTTCCTTTCTGTGTTTAATAATATGAGTAGTATTCACATGCGTGAAGATAGAGAAGAGAGAAAGCGTTAGATACGGGTGGTGGTCGTTCGTTCTTCGCTCTTTGCTATGACATCGCAAAAGCAAAAGAGAGAGAAAAATCCAACATCTTTGGTCGTCTAAAACGATTGAAGATGACGACGACGACGACAAACATCGAACGAAATCATCTTACCAAAACGTAGTGCTCTTCCGTCACTCGCATCTCCGAATCTCTCCCTTTAATCGCGCTCTCCTTCGCGATCATTTGCCCTTTCGGAGGTCTCCCGGCAGGAGCTCCACCGCCAATCATGGCCATTAACTTTTGCATGAGTTCCTCCTCCTCGGCGCCAGCTTTGGTGACGAAAGATGATTTTCTTTTGTGTTGCTGTTGTTGTTGTTTATGTCTGCTGCTGAAACTGCTGCTTGTGCGAGAAAAGTGTCGCCTCGACGATGTGAGAAACGAAGAAGTAGATTTCGTGAGCGAGGATTGCATTTGTTGTTTCGTGGCAATTCTTTCTCTTTAATGCTTGCGCGAGATGAGTGAAGATATTCTTTGGTGACGTGTCAGGATATTTTTTTATAAACAAACGCGCGCTGGATGACGAGATACGAGTCGTGCACTCGCGAAGAAGTGACTCTCTCTCTCTCTCTCTTTCGCTCTCTCTTTCTCTCTCTTTCGTCATCGATCGCGTTTATATAGTATATGATTCTCTAAAACATTCTTTAATCTCTTTCTCGAGAAATACCGCGCAAGCGATAGCTCACATTTTTTCCAACGCTTCTTTAATTTTCTCGTTGACGTTGGCGTTGGCGTCCGTGTTGGATTGCAACTCCGGGATTTGGAATTTTTCGCCGGTGATCATCTCGAAGAGCAGCGCGTACTTCGCGCTCAATTCACACTTTAAATCAGTCGGTGCTTCTGGCAACGGTTTGGACGTGTCGTACGGATCGCATCTGTCCGCGAACCATAAGCGCAAAAACTCTTTATCAATCATATCCGGTTCTTGTTTGTTCTTCAACACGCGCTCTTCGTACGTGTTTTGAATCCAATACCGACTGGAATCCGGGGTGTTGATTTCATCGATTAAATAGATTTTCCCAGTCTTTGGGTCTTTCCCGAACTCGTACTTCGTGTCCACTAAGATCAAGTTTCTTTCCTTGGCCACTCGTTGCGAAAAGTTGAAAATCTCCAAAGTCTTCTCCACGCAGTAGTCTAAATCCTCTTTATTCATCCAGTTTTCTTTCACGATGTCTTCTAAACTGATTGGCCGGTCGTGCTCCTTTTCCTTCGTCGTCGGCGTGACGATATTTTTCGGCAACTTCACGTTCTTCTCCATCCCGTCCTCCAACGGGTTCCCGCAATAGTTCCGGCCTCCGTTTTTATAGTGCGTCCATAAACTCGTGCTCGTGGATCCGGTCAAATACCCTCTCACGACAAACTCAATCGGAAAGACCTCGCACTTGCGCATAATCGAAACGTTCGGGTGCACCGGCGGTTTCACTAAAACAGCGTTCGGACATATCTTCTCCGTCTGTTCGAACCACCAAAACGCCGTCATGTTCAACACGGCGCCTTTAAACGGGATGTTCGCCAAGTGTCGATCAAACGCGGATTGACGATCCGTCGTCACCGCGACTAATATATCATCGTTCACGTACGTATCTCTGACTTTTCCTTCGTACCTTTTGAATTTTTTCGTTTCCAAGATTGGCAACGCCGTCGAGGTCACGCACGAACTCACCGCCAACACAGCCGCTTTCCTGATCTCTTCCGACGGCGTGATGCCTTTCACGTCTTCTGATTTTGATGCGGATGATGATGATGCTGATGCTACGAATACAACGCCTCCTCTTTTTCCTCCTCTTAATCCTCCTCTCGAAGACGTAAAAACGACCTCCTCCCGACAAAGAGTCTTCTCATTCCTCTTTTTCCAATAATTGATACTACTACGACTACTTTTACTATTCATTCTGCTGTTGTTGTTCTTGTTCTTGTTGTTGTATGATGATGATGATGATGATGCGACAGTAGTGGAAAACATCATCTTCAACATCGTGTTGTTGTTTGTTAAGGAAGAAGAAGAAGAAGAAGAAGAAGAACTCACAGAGGGAAAGAAAACAAAAAGGTCTCTCAAATGCGCTCTCGTCAAAAACAATCCCAATCTCTCGTCTGAATCGTCCGCCGAATGATCGTCTTTGTGCGTGATAAAGAGGAGACTTTACTAAGAGTCCCGCGTTGTTTAAAATGCAGTTTTTCTTTGTGTTTTTTGAATTTTTTTCATGCACGTACAACAACCAAGAATGGAGGATGATGATGATGGTAGTTTTACATATTACAAACGCTCGAGCTCTCGACTAATTTCCGTCGCGAACGGCGCTCGACCTAACCGACGTTTCATTCGCACGCTCAATTCTTTCACGACGTTGCTGCTATCTTCTTCTTCTTCTTCACCTTTTGTTCTTCCTCCTTTTTTTTCGCTTTCGCTCTCTCGATTTTCTTCCCCGGAGAGACCTCTCCCGACGTAACCGCGTTCTAGATAATACAACATCGACTCGACGTTTTTCGCGAAGATATCGAACCGATGTTTCCCGTCTCTCTCTAACGCTTCTTTGCCGTATTTGAGGAGCTCGTTTTTCGGCCAGAATAATCGCATTTCGAGTTGGATGTATTTTTTATCCTCGGAGAGGGACGCGCGAAACGCAAAGGGCCACCCGTCGTTGCTTTCCAGGTTGCACTCGGCTTCTTTTTCCTCTTTCGCGCGTTCTTTGCGTTGGAAGGAAATCGGATGCCAGATGATTTTTTCTTCGTTTCGTTTGGTTTTTAGGAATCGGTAGCAGACGTCGCCTCTGAAGCAGGCCTCTTTGTCCTCGTCGTTGGAATCGTAGGATTGAGACACGGCTGATCGAAAATCGCCGAATTGTAACCCGAGAGGCACGCACTGCGGGAGGAGCTCCACGGAGTCTCGGAGGAAGGTTTTCACGGTCAAATCAGAAATACGAATCGTTTGTTCTCCGCCGCCGCCGTTGGAGGGATCTTCGACGACGATGGAATCGATCGGAAACCGTTGCCCAAAATCGCTGCACTCGGACGCCGAGTACGAAATCTTCCTCCTTTGTCGAATGGTGGTGGTGCTTTTCATCGTTTTCGTTTTCGAAGACGAAGAAGAAGCGCTTCTGCTCTTCGTCTTTTTATCCTTCGTCGTCCCGTCGCGCTTTTGCGTTTTCGGCGCGTCTTCATCCTTCTCTTCTCCTTCTTCTTCTTCTTCTTCTTCCTCCTCCTCATCCTCCTCCTCTTCTCCAAACCTTTCTATCCGCGACGACGAAATCATCCCTGGAACTTTCACTCGTCGCATCCCGAACAGTTCCGAGGGCATGCGTATCGACCCGACTTCGCTCGCGTTCAGGACAATTTTTTTCTTCCTTTTTTCCAACTGTTCTTTTAATTGTTGTTCTTCCGCTCTCGATCTCGTTAACGCTTGGCCTTCGTGGAGTAAGAGTTTACGGAGCAACTGCTTTTCTTTCGTACTGTACGACGAAATAGCGTCGTTAGTATTATTAGTATTCGAGGAAGAGTCGTTCTCGTCGTCGTGAACGGAGGAAAAGGCGACGTAAACCTTCTTCTTCTGCGTCATCATCCGCCGCCAGAATTGGTGATTTTGTCTTTTGGAGGAGGTATTTTGCCGAGCACTATTGCGCGTTTTTCGAGCGAGATGCGCGGCGGTGGTAACACCAGCATCAGCAGGAGTTTTAGTACAAAACAAAGAAGGAGAATTTGAGGAGAACATCTTCTCGTGTGTGAAAGAAAGTGTATCTGATGATGGGGTAAAATGAGGGATTTTGTGAATGTTTTCCCTTGGACTTTGACTAAAACTGCTAAAATTCAACGACTACACGACTACCGCACAGGAGTACGACAGTATCACTACGTTCTAAAGAAAGCGTTGAACAGACGAACCCCAGATCCTGCACTTCTCGTGGGCGTGTTTGGTTGGCTCCCACCACCTAAAGAGGATGATGATGGTTTCATGTTCACTCGAGCCGCGATGACTTTCGCTCGCTCTTCGTCCGAACACTTTAATAAAGTGGTCACGACTGGAACGAGACGCTCGTGGACGAGACGCTCGTTGGTGGTGAGGTATTGCAAGAGGATGTTTTTGAGGTAGAGGAAATCGCTTTCGCTGCTCGAAGAAGAGAGTGTTGTTGTGTTCACCTCTCTCGGTGGTGGTTTTGAAGACGAATTCTTCTTCTTCTCCGTTTGCTCTTGGTCGTCGTCCTCTTCGAGGAACGTGAGACTGCTGCTCACCGCTTTTCGACCAATCGATGATATTTTTCCATCTGTCGTTGTAGCTATGCCGTCGTTAAACAGTGCCCTCTCGAGTTCTTCTTCTTTCTCCACGAGCATTTCTCGCGCTCGTTTCCGAACTACATCGGTTTCATCTCTCGCTTTCTCGCACTTTCTCTTCCACTCGTTTCGATCTTCCTCGAGGTCGGCGATTTCTTCCTTCAGCAATCCGGTTTCTTTCGCGTGCGTCTCCGCGGAGCGTTTGAAATCGGTTTGAATCGATTCGAGTTTCTCTTTAATTAGTTTTGCGGCGGTTTTCTTTGCCTCTTCGAGTTGTCGCTGTAACTGAGCGCGGTCAGAATCGATGACGGCGATTTTGTCGTCTTTCTCTCGCGAGAGCGTTTCGAGTTGGTTCTTTAAAGCGGCAATTTCGGATTTGAGATCCGCGATGGTGGATGACGATTCGTGGCTACCCTGCGCCGTCTTGTTCTTATCTCGGTCCGTTTCTTCGCTCTTGATACTACTACTAATACTGCTGAATGGAGTCGTCTTACCCTTGCCATCGTCTTGCTTTGGCGTCGCACTCGCGCTCTCCGGATCGTCGTGATTCCTCGTATTCTTCTTCTTGTTGTTGTTGTTGTGGCTATCTCTATTACTACTACTATTATTATTCGCCTTTTCCTCGCTCAATTCTCTCAACTTTCTCTCCAAATCGATTGTTTTCTTGGACTCTTCCACCAAAGCTTTTTCCGCTACTTCTCTGGCTTCATTCACCAACCGTAAATCTTCCGCGTTGTTCTCGTACGCGCTCTTCTCGTGCTTCAAATCTACAATCTCCTCTCTCACTTCGCTCAGTTTTTGCAACGCGTTGTCGCGTTCTTTTCTGCAGTGTTTGAAATCCTCTAACTCTAACTTAGTTTGCAACAACTGCTCCTCCAACGTTTCAATCTTTTCCGCCTTGACCTCTTCGCTCTTTTGCAATCTCAACAACTCTTTCTTATCGTTCGCTTGATTTGTGGTTACATCTAACCAATCCTCGTGCGCTTTTTCGTACTTTTTTTGCACCACCTCCTTCATCTTCTTCTCTCGCTCCAACTCTTTCTCTTGCTTTTCTTTCATTCGTTTTAAATCTTTTAACTCGCTCGTCTCTAACATGTCCCGATCCTTCGCCGCGTCGTTTTCTTTCTGCTTCTTTCTCAAAACCTCCAAGGACGTTTGCATTTGCGAGTTCTTCTGCGTTAAACTCTCGTTTAGCTCTTTCGCTTCCTTCTCTTTCTCTAGCATTTTCGCTATTCGTTCGTCTCTTTCCTTCAACTGATTCTTTAACGTGTGCGTGACGTTCTTAATTGCCTTCATTTCGATTTCCAGCGACGACGGAGACTGCACCATTGCCGCCGCCGCGAGAACAACCGGAGAAGCGGGAGCGGCGGCGTTATCGTCATCATCATCACCATCATCATCATCCGTTTTCTTCTTACTCGTGCCTTTCTTCGTCGGCGGCGTCGTCGGCGTCGTCACACCATCCTTCCTCTTCGTCTTTTCCTCCTCCAATTTCCTCTCCATCTCTTGCATCTTCGCATCGAACGCTTCTCGTTCTCTTCGCATCATCTCTTTGAACTCTTTTTCCAACTTTTGTTTTTCCTCCAACATATCCGCGGTTTCGAACACGTTCACGACTAAAGTCACCGCCTTCTTTTCCGACAAAAAATCGTCTCGTTCCTCGTCTCCTTCCTCGATGAACGAGGATTGAGAGTTCGACTGAGAGGAGGCCCCTCGTAACGCCGCGAATCGGTTGTCGTTCGCGGCGTTCGTGAATTGCCCTTTTCCGTTGCCTTTGCGAGGCTGATGAGAATACTGACGATGTTGTCCTCCTCCTCCTCCTCCGTCGTCGTTAAACTCAACCTCTAAAGCCTCCGCGGTTTCTTTAATTTTCGTCCCGACTTTCTTCGTCCACTCGGCGAGTTTCGTCGTCGTCGTGTCCACGAAACGGCCTTTCTTCATTTTGTCTCCCCAATTTGTGCTTCTTTCAAGAGAGTCGAAAATGTGAGGAAAAGAAGCTTTTTACGACGACGAAGAAGAGTTCATCATGTAGAACATTATATAGTACTCTAACCAAAACAACTCGCTACTTGCTACTCGCTACCACCAATACTACTAGTAGTGCTACTGCTATTATTATTATATATTATATATTATTATTATTATTATTCTTTTCGACTCGCCTCTTTGTTCTTCTCCTTCTTGCTCAACAACATGAGTTTGGCTTCGCCCATCGTCGTGGGTAACACGACGGATTTCCGAACGTCTCCGGTCGCCGCTATGGTCGCGACGACGTCGTGCGTGCTCAAACCAGAGACGATGACGACACCGAAAAGGATGAGCCACCAACTGAAGGCCCACACGAGGAATTTGAACGCGTTGTGGAAGAAACCAAACTCCGAACCACCGTTTGAACCGAAGAGGAAGCCGATACCGGGGAGGCTTTCGCCGAGGCACAAGACGCCGAACGGGATGGCGGTGACCATTTGGGCGACGTTACCAGAACAGACGACGACGACCGCGTTACCTTCTTTTAAACCTTTGGTTTGCGAGAAGAGTCCTAAAGCGGTCAACGAAACCGAGGCAGCGAGGCCTATTAAGGCCCATATAAACGCCAATCGTCGAGAGAGTTGGAAACCTAATTTCACCGAGGACGCGGATAGCGAAAATAACGCACCCGCGCGCGCACCGGCGAGGATATCTCTGATACGTTGTTGTTTGAACTCAACGCTGTTCGCGTTCTCGCTCTTATCTTTCTTGTCGCTTTTATCTTTTTTCGGTGGCGTAGTCATCATCATCGACGCGTTCATGCTCTCTTTCGTCGGCGGCGATTTCAAAAAGTGGTCGTTCTTGTTCCCATGTCCGGATCCTTTCTGCGGCGTGGTTCCGGGCGTTACGTCGGACTTCGTCGTCGTCATCGCTGTCGTCGACGACGGCGTGGCATTCGACGCGGCGTTGGAACCACCCGCCTTCCCGGACCCAGCCGGGGCCAACACCCCCCCGCTTCCTACATTACTTCCCGCGGCGGACGAAGGCGCGCACAAATACGTGCTCCCTAAAACCACAAAAACACCCAACACGTACCTCCACGTGCTCACTATACTTTCTTCTCCTTTCCCATCTTTTTTTATCGCGACGTTTCCACCCGTCGTCCACCCGATCCCAATCGTCCCTAACACCGCGCACCACACTCCAATCCATTCTTTTTCTCGCAACTTCTCGTCTAAAAACACGTGACTAAACCCGGCGAGAATGGCGACTCCACCGGCCGAAACGGGTTGTACCACCGATACCGGTGCAATCGCTAACGCGACAATCATCATCAAACCGCCAATTACGTCTAATCCTAACCCGAGCTTCCACGTTTCGTTTGAGAAATACGTTTTCAAGACGTCTTTTTTAAACGTCAACTTCGGTAACGATTTCGTGCCTTTTTTCTGCAACGCTTTGCCGATGTTTATCGATGTGGAGGCGAAAAGAGTCACCAAAACGGCGAAGAATCCAGGAAAAAACATTTATTATTATTATTATTTTCTTCTCGCTTGGTCGTGGTGTTGTTGTTGTTGTTTAAAAGAGCAGTAGTAATCGTCTGTCGTTGTTGTTGTTGTTGTGTTGTTGTTGTGTGATAGAATTCAAAAGTGAATTGATGAGAAATTTTTAGTGAAGGAATGTGTCTTCTGATTTATTTGAATACAAAACAACAACAAAAACGGGAACCTATAGATATCTTTTCTTTATATTATTATCTGCTGGCGAACCATCCGTAGGAGTGCAACCCGGTGCCGAACAAGTTCACGCCGACGTAACAAATCCACACGACGATGAACCCGAACGCGCCGATTTTCGCGCTTTCGTCTTTGGGTTTTTCGGCGACCAAGCGCGAGTGCAAATAGGTGGCGTAGGTGAACCAGGTGACTAAAGCCCAGGTTTCTTTCGGGTCCCAGGACCAGTAGGAACCCCAGGCTTCGTTCGCCCAAACTGCGCCGGAAATTAAACCCGCGGTTAAGAGGACGAAGCCTAAACCCAAGCATCGGTAGGAGAGGTTGTCGAGTTCGGTTTGCGTTCTCGCGCCAACCGGTAAGGAGGAGGAGGAGGAGGAAGGAGATTGCGGTGGATTCATCGCAGCCGTCGTGCTGCTGCTACTACTTTCCATCGCGTACGCGACTTGTTCGCCGGTTTTTGAATCAATCTTCGGCCGATTCGAACGTTGTCTCGATGTCGCCACGACTAACATTTCGTCTTCGTCTTCGTTACTATTATTATTATCATTGTTGTCTTTAAACATCGCTTTTTCCATCTTCTCCGTCAACTTACCGACGGTTTCGTTATCCTTTCCAAGTTCCAACGCCAAGAAACCCATACACGCTAAACTCCCAGCCAACAGCGTGGCGTACGACATCATCATCACGCTCACGTGCATCATCAACCAGTTTGATTTCAACGCCGGCACCAACGCGGACGCTCTTTGCAACTCTTTCGGTAAACCTAACGTCGCCCCAGCGACGGTAAACAAAGCCACCGGCGAGACTAACGCCCCGAAAACTTTACTGTTCGAGTTCACGTAAATCGCCGTCGCGGTTGTCCCCCACGCTAAAAACAGTAAACTCTCGTACATGTTCGACAACGGAAAATGGCCGGATTCCGCCCACCGACTCGCGAGCGCGAAGATCAAAGCGACGTTGGAGAGTTGCAACGCCGTCCGCTCCACGTTCACTTTTACTTCTTTGTCTTTGTGTTTGTCTTCTTTCTTCTCATCTTCATCTTTGTCTGGAAAAAAGACCGCTTTGGTTCCGTACACCGTCGACGCGACGAACAAGGATAAAAACGCTCCGTTCGCGCATAAAGTCGTGACGTCGTTCAAGTCCAAATTCGTCAACTCGCCACCGAAGAGCGCATTCGTCGCGCACGTTTTCCTTTTCGTCCTTTTCGGTGTCGTCGTTGTTCCTGATGTTCTCGTTTTGTTACGACTGCTGCGCGAGAACGTCGTCGTTTTATTCGTCGTCGTCGTTTGCTTCTTCCCTCCTCCTCTTCGAGCGGAGAAGATCCTCGCACACGTCGCCGTCTGCGTTGCCATTTTTATCCACCAAAATGTAATTCTCTGCGAAGAGTTAAGAAGAAGACTCTCTGCTCGTAAAAGAGTCTCGTTTTTACTCGAAGCCTTTACGAGTGTTGTGACTTCTCCGACGCTCGAGGAGGACGCGACAGTGAGAGAGCGTGCGAGAGAGAGCGCGGAAGAGCGCAGACTATGTCTCACGAGATGTGTTTTTGTGCGTCTTTGGAATGGGGAAAAACGGAGAGGAAAGATCAGAGGTTCTCTGATGCATACCGCGAGCGTTTCAACACTTATAAGCGCAGAGAACAGCGCGCGGTATGAATGCTGTCGTTTTGCGATGCCGTCGGTGTTGCTACGAACGCGCACAAAGTGTTGCGGTGTAATTGCAGGTTCTGATGCTCTGCGTGCTTCTCACGTGTGTTTACTCTGATATGCTCTAGTGTTACTCTCTCTCGTTACATCTGCGCGCTGTGAACTCTTGCTACGACTACGACTACTGCGCGCGCGAGTGCGACTCCCACGCGCGCGCACTGCTGCTACTCTGATATGATACTACTTTTGCTTACTCTCCACGAACAAGCAGTGTTTCCTCGCTCTCGGATCGTACTTCCGAAACTCCAACTTATTCGGCATCTTCTTCGGGTTTTTCCGTTTCACGTAGAAGAACCCGGTGTCTAACGTGGAGACCACGCGGACCAGGATCGCGCCGGCTTTCGTCGCGCCTTTTGCCATTTTTTTAAATAATTTCTTCCAGTGGTGGGGTAAAGGAGGTGTTCGTACTACTTTCGTTGTTGGTGTCGCCGTCCCCGTGCGTGTGGTATTCTTTCGTTGTTGTCGTGTATCGTTTGCGTTTGATATGTATATTAGACCCTTTTTGGGGGGGAATGAAATGGAGGAAACCCGCACACAAATGACACCGGAATTTCGCACACATTTAACGTAAAGAGAATATACTTACTAAAGAGCGCTTTGGAAAGAGCACAGATAAAGAGAGGGAGAAGGAGAGAGAGCAGCACTACCCGACGACCTTTACTAAAACGAGTAAAGCAGTGATATACACATACGTTTGGATTTGGTCTCAGCAGAGTAGGGAACAATACGAACAACGTGACGAATCATTTCATCGCGAGAGTAACGAGAACAGAATTCATCATCGTCATAAACACACATAAACAACGTCATGGTGGCGAGCAAAACGGATGGAGCACAAGCAGCGGGAACATCTGCGAACACCGCGACGAATACTACCGCAATAAAAAAGAAACCAACGACAACCTCTGCGTCGCAGAAATTACGCTCGACGATTATTCAGTTCACGTGTGTTGCTTTGGTCGTTTCGGGGATAACTC
>Ga0209505_1000190_pt1 | contig 50543 bp, 30 predicted proteins | sample COGITO_mtgs_1103_2_FD_184794 | JGI IMG/M metagenome (GOLD analysis project Ga0209505, IMG submission 184794) | Pelagic marine microbial communities from North Sea - COGITO_mtgs_110331 (SPAdes) (version 2) | ecosystem: Environmental > Aquatic > Marine > Epipelagic ... | reverse complement strand
TGGAACAAAACTCTCCATTATTCTTCAACATTCATCATGCTTTCCGCGACTGTTGCACGACGGAACTTAGTCGCGAGGAGAAGAATACAAGGAGAGATTACGTTCAGCGCAATACGAACGACGGTTTTATCTTCTTCTTTTTCTTCTTTTTTAGAGATCGTCGACAACAACAACAACGTCGAGAGCAGCAGCAGCGGTAGTCGTAGGAGTAAAAAATCTAGTTGGAGGAGCACCTTTGGTAATAACGAAAGCAGTACAAGCAGCAGTTCTTCTTCTTCTTCCGGCGTTGGAAGACCAGGAGCAGGAGGACGTTACGATCATCATCAGTATCATCGTCATCATCGGAGCCACTTTTTTTCAACGACATCAACAACTGCGAAGGAGGATTTGGAGGAGAAGAAGGCTGCTTTTGATGGGCTCAAGGCACAAATCGAGTCACAAATCCCAAGCGAAATAGCGCGCTTAAAAGCGTTGAAAACGAAATACGGGCAGGAAAAAGTCGGCGAGGTGACCGTGAACATGCTCATGGGTGGCATGAGAGGGATCGTCGGGATGCTCTACGAGACTTCTCTGTTAGACGCGAACGACGGGATTCGTTTCCGAGGGTTGACTATTCCCGAGTTGCAAGAAAAGTTACCGGGGAAGCGAGATCGAGAGCCGATACCGGAGGCGCTTTTGTTCTTATTGCTGACGAATAAAGTCCCCACGGAGAAAGAGGTGGAAGCGCTGAGAGCTGATTTAATGGAAAGAGCGGAAAAGTTCGCGAAGGAATGCGCGATGAACGATGCTGGGAATAAGAGTAAAAAAAATGTCTTTGACGCGTTGCGAGCGCTTCCGGAGGAGACGCACCCGATGACGCAACTCTCCGCGGCGTGTTTGGCCATGCAAAACGATTCAAAATTCTCGAAAATGTACGCCAGTGGGACGATGAAGAAAACGGAGTATTGGAAGTACATATACGAGGACGCTTTAGATCTGATCGCAAAGTTACCGGTCGTTGCGGCGTATATTTATAAAAGGTCGTGCGTGAAAGAAGCGGCGAGGAAATCGAGCGAGGTTCCAACCGTAGATGCGAGTTTGGATCTCGCCGCGAATTTCAGTCAAATGATGGGTTTCTCTTCCAACGAATGTAAAGAGCTCATGCGTTTGTATTTGACCATTCATGCCGATCACGAAGGCGGGAACGTCTCCGCGCACGCCACTCACTTAGTCGGTTCGGCGTTGTCCGATCCGTACTTGAGTTTTTCAGCAGGTTTGAACGGTTTAGCCGGCCCGTTGCACGGCTTGGCGAACCAAGAAGTTTTAAAATGGTTGAAAGAGGCGCAAGTAGCGTTAAAAGGCGATTATTCCGCGGAAACTGTAAAAACTTTCGTGGAAAACACGTTAAAATCCGGTCGCGTCGTCCCGGGCTACGGCCACGCCGTCTTGCGACGAACCGATCCTCGCTACGAGTGTCAAAGAGAGTTCGCCTTAAAGCACATGCCAGACGACGAAATGTTTCAACTCGTCTCCCGCTTATACGAAATAGTTCCAGACGTTCTCAAAGCGACTGGAAAAGTCCAAAACCCGTGGCCGAACGTGGACGCGCACAGCGGCGTTTTGCTCCAACACTTTGGCATCAAAGAGGAGAACTTTTACACCGTCATGTTCGGCGTCTCGAGATCGATCGGGTGTTTGAGTCAGTTGATCCTCTCGAGAGCGCACGGGTACGCCATAGAGAGGCCAAAATCAGTCACCAGTAAGTGGTTAGAGGAGAAGTTTCAATAATAATAATATATAAAGATGAAAACGTATCGTCCGCATGCGACCAAAACACTTGAAGCGAATTTGTCACACACCCCCTTTGAACTTACAAAACGAGAAATGAACAGCCCTCCAAAAGGAGATTTTGGAGGCAATTTTTTTTCTCTTTTCCCACAAACAAAACTTGTTTTGCAGGGCATTAAAGTAAAGAAATATGGCAGGTAAGTATTGATGTCTCTCTTTTAATAACGTAGTCTCGTCGGTATTCGTCGATTCGATTGCATCGCGCGTCGTGCGAATCTTTCCCGCGCGATGGATGCAGAAACTCGCGTCGGTGGTAAAACACCCTCGCGCGCGCATTTTCGTTCGCATGAACACTTGGGGTTAGCGGCCCCAAAAAGAGGGAGAAAAAAAGAAAGAAATTGCCGAGGATAGACGACGATGCGAAGCTTTCACGGCGGGTGTTGATGGATAAATGGATGATGGTTTAGATGATACTCGTGTAACGATTGCGATTGCGGCGGTCGGGTATCTCTTTTGCCCCGTTTGTGTTCGAAATTTCCTTTTCCTTCGTCGCGTAGTAAAAAAGCTCCTTTGTACTCACACCGCAATTTTCTCCTTTCTGAATTTCCACAACAGGGTCCCAAGTGAAGACGTCCGATCTCCGATCGCAATCGAGAACTGAGCTCAAATCTGCTCTCGAGCAGCAAAAGCAGCAGTTGGCGAGCTTGAAAATCGCCAAGGTCACCGGCGGTGCGCCGAACAAGATTGCGCGCATCAAGTCCGTCCGATTAGCCATTGCTCGCATCTTGACTGTCATTCGTCAAAACCAGTTGAAATCGCTTAGAGAAGCTTACTCCGGCGCCAAGTACACGCCATTAGATCTTAGAGCGAAGAAAACGAGAGCCATTCGACGACGATTATCCCCGGCGGAAAAGAACGCCAAAACGGCCAAGCAAGCTAAGAAGGACGCGTACTACCCGAAGCGCAAGTATGCGTTGAAGGCGTAAGAGTGGAAACGCGTAAACGTATTCGTTTCGTTTGAACTTAACGAAGTATGTTTGTTTAGTCCTTTTTAGCAGAGAGAGAGAGAGAGGTTATTAGCTTTTGTTGTGAATACACGAACCGTTTGTGTATGTACGTAGTAGAATAATTATATAGAGTATGTGTCTGTGACGCGAGCTCCTTTTAGACACTTCCTTTCGAATTCGCCATTCTTTAATGGTGTTCTTGCCACCACCTAAACCGCCACCTTTGGCTCCGCCTTCGTTTCCAGACGGCTATCCTCTCAAGTCATCGAAGACGACGACGATTCAGACGACGAAGAAGGAGAACAAGAAGAACAAGAAGAAGAGCGATGACGACGAGCGTGGGAGAAAAAATACGAACGACAACGGAGAAGAGACGAACGCGAACGAAACTGGAGGAGGAATTCGAGGTAACGAACTGAACGCGACGACGACGACGATTCAGACGACGACGACACTACTGGACGAAGAGACGATGCGATGGCGAAACGAGAGGAAGAAGAACTATCCGAGATCAACGAATAAAACGGAAGAGGAAGCAGCCTCTGCGAAACGTAAACGAGAGGAAGAGTTGGAGCGAGTGTTGGAAGAGCAACGACGATTGGGCAGTTTCGAGGCGACGGTTTTGTTGAAAGAAGAAGAGAAGGAGCAGAAGAAGAACGAGAACGAGAACAACAGTAAGAACAACAAAAGCAGAACACCCCGAGGAGAACAAGCGTGCAAATTTTGGACGAGGAAAGGTAAATGCAGGTACGGGGATAAGTGTTCGTTTTTGCACGAAGAAGCGAAACGAGGCGTCGGGAAGAGTAGTAAAAATGATACGAATACTAACGCAAAACGCCATAAATGCGGAGGAGGAGAGGTACCCTTGCTGAGAAGAATATTCAAAAACGATATAGATAGGGATAATTCGAGACTGTTGCAATCGATTCGATTCTTTGTGGAGAATATTGATGACTTGCGAAAGTACGCAGTCGCTCAAGAGAGAAGCGAAGAGTTGAACCGAGAGTACTTGAAGCGCTTAAAAATGTTCTCCTTCGTGGACGATCCCGTGAAACGAACGAAAAATAGCATAGTAAAGAAGCAAGTTATCGAGGAAGTAGAGGAGGAAATGCTTTCATCCGAGGAGGAAGAGGAAAAACAAGAAGAAGAAGAAGCAAAGGAAAATAAGCAATTAGACGTTGGAGGATTCTTTTCTTGTTACGACTCTGATAAATAGAACGTACAGAAAATTTTTTGTAAACTAATAAACGCGAGCGAGCAATAGACTACTACTACCTAGTATACGCTAAGACCACACCTCATCATCATCGCCTTGTTCTCTTTGTCGGTGGAGGACCTCCAGATCGCCCTCCACGCCCTCCGCGTCCACCTTGTTGTTGTTGGCCTCTTCCGCCGGCTTGTTGCTGTTGCGGCTGTTGTTGTGGCTGATTCATTGGTCTTCCTCCTCTTCCTCCCTGTGGAGGACCTCGAGAAGGAGGATATCGATCGCGAGATGCGGAACGTTGTTGTTGCTGCTGCTGTTGCTGCTGCTGCTGCTGCTGTTGCTGGTGTTGCTGTTGCTGTTGCTGTTGACGCATTTGTTGTTGCGGGTCGCGTCCCATTCTTTGCTGTGCTTGTTGCTGCGTTCTGCCACCACCTCGACCACCGCCATCAAATTTACCCATTTTATTTTGCTGTGGTTGCTGTCTTTGTTGCTGCTGCTGCTGTGGTTGCTGTGATTGCTGCTGAGCTCCTCTGCCGCCACGCCCACCTTGTTGACCTCTCGCCTCTTGCGCAGCCCTTCCTCTGCCGCCTCCAGAAGGCACACTAAGACGCTGCGGCGATCGCTTCCGCGCCGCTGGCTGTTGTTCCGTAACCTTTTCTTTTGCCTTCGCGGCGAGCTCGTCCGCGGCTTTCTTTTCTTCCTCCAATTTGTCCTTTTCTTGCTTCTCGAGCACCCATTTCGCGTGGGTTTCTTCGATGATTTTATCAATCTCTTCCTCTGTGAGTTCGTGATGCGACGATTTATCGACTTTTTCACCGTCGATCGTGTCCGGCATCTCAATGGGAACGTCGCGAAAGTCCACTGGATTGTGCGGTTTCCATCCTTTTGGAGGATCTAAACCCAAAATTTCCGGAACAATCGTCTCCAAATCGTTATTCTTCATCTTTCGAAAGGCGGCAAAGTTCCACTGTCGAATCAAACGAAACGCTTTCCAGCGATACATGGTGTCGTTCTTCGTTTTGTATTCCTCCTCAATCTGAGCCTCTGGATCCATCTCGTCGTATACTACTTGCAAAAACTCGTTCATAAATTCTGGTTTCGAATATCTGTTACGTTCAGGATCTGTCATCGCCGCTTCATAACTCGGATACAAATTCCATATTCTCTCCATTTCCGGATTGTTTTCGAATCGGACGTATCCTTCCGGATACTTTGCATTTTCGGCGTCTTCTTTTTCCTTTTCTTTTCGCTCGTATTCTTTCTGTTCAGCGACGACGTCGATTTCTTCTCTTTCAAAGGAAGGGCAGCCCATATCCACCCAAGTGTCGTAGTGTTCGGTGGAGTACATGGTCGCGACGAGAAATATTCGCAGTTTCTTGCCTTGCTCAGGAGATGCGTCAGTTTTCTCGACGACATCCAAAACTTTCTCGAAACACTCCTTCGCAACTGGAACGATTGTCTCTCTCCATATCGTCATTTGCTCTTCCGAGAATCCAAATTTCGGCACATTCACTCGACGGCGCGGTCTGCCATCATCGACGTCATCACCATTATTATCACCTTTGTCAACATCCATCGCGTCACCGTCGCTTTTTTTATCTCCCGTCTTTTTTAATTTTACGCCCATAGCTTCTGCTTCCTCTCGCATGCGATCTTCCGTCTCTTGAATCGCGTCTATGATTATCCTACCTTTCGTTTGTTCTTCGTACAGTTTCTTCATTCTTTCATCTCGCGCTGCGACTTCCTTTGCGTGCTCTTTTTCCAAAGGGCTGTTGTCGTCGCCGAAATGAAAGAGCACAAAGTGCAAGAACATGGCGGCTTGGGCCAAGAAATTTCTCAAGAAGAAACCATCTCGCATTTGGAACGGAAACGCCCGAGCGGTTGAAATTCTTAACGTACCCGTGAGTGCAAGTTGCTCCAGAAGTTCCTCTCTGAGCATTTGCTTCTTAAACGGAGATATAGCTTTAATCTTTTCTAAAACGATATTTAAATTTTTCACGACTTTGCTTTGAAAATCGTCCACAGAAGAGACGTGCAGTTTACACGCCATGATCGGTTCACCGAACAACTCCATAGCCTCCCAAAATGCAAAGTATAACTGCGGAGAAATGATGGCATCGAACTCATCGCCGAAATCCTCGTTTGCTTCGCGGAAGACTTTCTCGACGGTTTTCAAATCATCCAGAGCAATTGCGTTCAATTTCTCTTCCTCATTTTCCTCATCGTCTTTTTGCGCTGGATTCTTTTTGTTGTTGTTGTTTTTATTATTATTATTCGTCTTCGAGACGCTTTTCTTTGACTGTTTGCTATTTTTACCATCTTTTGCTTTCTTTTTTGCAGCTTGATCGCATTCGTCTTCGGCGATGAAATCTATGCCCGCGGCAACGTGCGCGCTTTCGGCGAAGTCTTTGACTCCGTTCGACATTAACATACATTTCCCTCTAAATTCCGCGTGTAATATTTGCGACGATCGATTTAAAAGCTCGTCAAAAGACTTGAGCATGATGACTTGACACTCTTCACCGCAGTCGTATTTTTCGGGCCCGGTCTGGTTGTAAATTTCGCTCGCGCTTTTCATCTTTCGCAGTCCATTCTCGTCGAACTCTTTTTTAATGTCCATGATGACTATTAATCTGTCGTACACGTCCTTCTGAATGAGTTTCGTTTTACTTTTTACCCTCTTTTTCCCCGTTTTCTCTTCGGGATATTTTATGCCGTCTATATCGTGCGGATAGTAATCTCCATCTTCGTATCCTTGATTCTCCTTCGGTATAAAATTTTCGGAGAACAAGTATTTGTTCACGATATCCGAGCAATCTTCCACAGAACTCTGCGCGAAGACGTCTTCTATGAACCGAAACGGCAACAAACGAAGCTGCGTGTCTTTCAACTCCTCCGATTCTGCTATGAGCAAAAGAACCTCTAAGAATGCGCGATACGTCGACGACTTCGCATCGTTAACTTTGCTATTACTACTACTACTTTTTTTACTTTTGTCTTTCCCTTTGTCGTCGCCGCGAAGAAGCGCGTCTGATATAAAGTCCGCCAGAGCGCACTGAGAAGAAGAAGAATCGTCTAAAAAGTCTTCGTACGCCTCGATGAGTGCGCTGGTTATCTTTCCCGCCGCCATTAAAAACGCATCCGCCATCGTCGCGTTCTCTTTATATAACGCTAAAGTTTTAGTAGTTGTAGCAGTTAACAGTTTTTTCTCGAGCGCTTCGTCGTTCTCTCTCCTCGCGTCTCGTAAGATGTGTTTCTCGATGATCTCTTTTCTCGTCCGCGTAATTCGTTTCTTCTCTTCTTCTTCTTTGTTGTCTTCTTTGTCTTCTTTGTCTTCCGTCGTCGTCGTCTCGTTGTTGTTGTTGTTCATCACATCATCATCATCATCATCGTTCTTCTTCTTCGAATTTGTATTCGAGGCGCGAGAAAAGCTTTGCCCGAGTTGCATCTCTCTCAGCGCTGCTTTTAAGCGTCCTTCAAAGCAGGTCGAATAGGATTCAAACGACTTTTCATCGTCTGCTTCCATCTCCTTCTTCATCTTTCTTAAATTGTTTTTGTCTTCTTCTTCTTCTTCTCTGTTATCAAGAAAGAAGAGAGAGTGTGATAAAAACGAGAGAAAGAGAGTAAGAAATGAATGCATGGTGTAAGAGAAACAGAGCAGAGAAACAGAGAAAAAAACAACACAACAGAGAGAAAAAAACAACTCAAAAAAACAGAAGACGGCTAAATTTTACTCCTCTGACTGAAGAAGAAAAGAGAGCAGTCAAGTCAAAAAAAAAAAATTATTTTGTTACGGAATGTGCGTCACATCAAATTCATATACCACTCACTACTCGAGAGAGAGAGAGAGATGACGACGATGAGAAGAACGTTTAATAATAATACTAACGTCTTCGCATTAGTCGCGTGGTTCTTCGTCTTCTTCTTTTCGCTCTTTCTTTCTGTGGACGACAAAAGCAGCGGCGCTTTTGTGTCCGCGTTTTCGAGCAAACCAGTCGCGAAACCGACCGATGTGTTCTTCGCATCATCTTCTGTCGCGTCCAAAAAGAAAGCAGACGCGGCTTCGAATTCGTCGTCGGGAAAGAAGAAGAGCAACAACAACGTCGTCGTCGTCGAAATGGGCACCAAAGAGGATTACGAGAGAGAACACCAATCTTTTTCGTCCGTGTCTTCTTCTTCTGCGTCGTCGAGCAGAGAAAGAACGAGCGAGAGTGCGCCATCGGGGAAAAATCATCCGCGTCGCGTCGGTCCGAAATTAGAAGATGGTGAAGACGAAAAGGACGAGACAAACGCGGTGGAGTTGACGCGCGCGTCTCTCCTGAAAACACCGACAGAGTTTAAACGAGAAATGAAACGGGAAAAGAGCGAAAAAGAAAGACGAAAAGAAGAAGCCGCGTTGGCGTGGTTCGAGAACACGCACCCGAGTTCGCAATATAAAATGGACGAGTTCGAGAGAAGACAAAAGGAGAAAGAGGAGTTCGACGCGAAGATGCGCGAGGAAAGAGAGAAGGAAGAGAAACGGTTGACGAAGAAAATAGAGTGGTTCGACGATCCGGTGAAAGAGGACGACGACGATTTATGGATCGCAGATCGCAGGTGGCAATACGACAAGAACGATCCTTTGATGGATTTCGAGGATTACGAACACGACCAGACCGAAGAGGAGAAGAAAATCGACTACGGCGAGCTTTTATTGAAACGCATTAAAAAGAAGGTGACTTCGATGAAAACAGTGGAAGATTTAATCACGTACCAGAAGGATTTAATGTCCAGTTACGGGATTTTGAACGCCGAGAAGGCGGTAGAAAAGCAAAAGGAAGCGGAAAATGATCAAGCGGCTGAGTTGGCGAAAAAGGAAATCGAGGAGAATCCGGCAAAGGCGACGAAATCGGCGGCGTTTGCGCTCGACGCGGAGTTGTTTGAGAAGGCGCTGCAACGCAAAACGGAGAGAGAAGCAGAAGCGAGAGTGCAAAAGAAAACGAAGAACCGAAACTTGGACTACAACCGCAAGCTTTTCGAGAAGGCGATGGCGGCGAAGAAAGCAAGAGAGGAGCAACAAAAACGACGATAGTAGATGACAACATTTGTAAACTTATATGAATCTTTAAAATGCACGCGCGAATAAATAATAATAGTAAAATTACAACTCTAACCGCTTGGAAATATCTCCATTCTTCCCTTCATACTCCTCTACAATTTTCATGGCGTAACTCGGAATGTGCTCCTTTGCTCGCTCCTTGCCGTAAATTCTATTCACGTATAAATAGTTTCGAATGGTGTGATAATCTAAACTGTACATGCCAAATTCTTTTCCTTTCGGCCCGACTTTGTTCAACACCCACGCGATCAAATTTCCCACGAATCGAGGGGCACCTTTTTCAGGGCCTCTGCCTAAATAAGCCTCGTCGTCGGAGATGACGGTTTGTAAAACGAACGGTTTGCGGTCGCCTCTCGTGGTGGACGGCGTTATTTGCAAATCGTTTTTTATTAAATCAATCATTTTTTGTCCTCTTTCGTTTCGGACGGTGACGTATTGCGGGTGCAAATTCATCGGGATAGATTCGTCATAATCGACGCCCATGTACCCGACGACGAGATCGGCGAGACCGTTGACGTAATCGAAGCACGATTTACAACTTTCGGCGATGACGCCTGACGATAACTCCTTCGCCGGTAACGAAAAATACGGAATCTTCTCGTAACTTCCGTCTCTCATCTTCAGGTGCACCTTGTAATCCGGCATGAATTCGTAGTGTAAAACCTCGTCCGGTTTATCCGTCGCGTTGTTTACAAACTTATAAAACCCATCAGTCCTTCCGTTATCCGCACAATTCGTTCCTAACACGTATAAATTATCCAATCCTAAATATTGCTCGACTTCTCTCAAAGCGACGACTGAACACCCGACCCCGATGTACAGAACGTTTTTAATCTCCGGATTGGTTTCAATTTCCGCGAAAACTTTCAAGTTTGGCGATAACGACGGTTTCACTCCTCTGCACGCTAAAATATCTTCCTCGGTAAAGCACAACTTCGGTTCCGGGTTCCTCGCGTCCGCTTCTCCGGAACCAACCGCGACGACGCAATCGACCGTCTTCGTCCTCAACATCTCCAACGCGACCGACGTCACGATCCCAGTCCACTGCGCTTTCTCCATAGGCTGTTTCTTCTTCGCGTAAAAAATCGATTGCGAGCTGTTATTCGTGTTATCTTTCGTGTCCGAATTCAATAAAACCCCCAACCGTAACTCGTCCGTTTCCGTATTCCTCCTCTTTCCGTGCACTTTTTCTTCCAACTTTTCTATTCTGGACATCCCAGGTCCGAGAAACGCGCACGCGTCTTTCACGTACGATATGAGAGAAGTATCGCACAACCCGCAGTTCGAGCAGTGCTCTTTCGCCGGGTACGACTGTCCTGGTTTGATCGGTTGGCCTTTGCGTTCGCTGATTGTCGACGACGATGATGAAGTCGAAGTCGCGTTCGTTCGTGTTCTCGTTCGTGTTGTTTTACTCGAGAACGACGACAGCGAAAAAGACCACGAGTTTGGTGAAGTAACGGATGATGATGATGATGATGATAGGTGCATGATTATATCGTCGTATTTATTCAGCGATGTGTGTGTTGTGTTTGTGTACGACACATAAATGAAGGAAACTACTCTTCTTCTTCTTATATTTTTTTTTTAAACTTCACGTCCATAGCGCATAAAATAAGCGCCACGAACAAACACACACACACTCTCTTTCTCTCTCTCTCATCTTCCTAAATCTTTTTCTTCTCCTCTCTCTCTACTACGTTGGTAACAACGAGGCGCTTCTCCGTCTCGCGTGCCCTACACTACCGCCGGTCGGTAAAACCATTCCTACGAACCGAAGCGCTAACAAAAACGTTGGTTTTACGACAGTCGCGTAAGCGACTTTACAGACGACCCGGAAACCTTCCGCGCCCATCGGGAAGAAACTCAACTGATAATACAACAAGGCCAACGCCTGCGCTATGGAGGCCATCACGGTGAGAAAGTAAGAGTGCTTAATTAACGCGGCCCATAAGGTGAATAAGATAGTTCCGACGAACCCGCACGAGACGTATAATCGTTCCGGATCTAACATGTGTTTGATTTGTTCGTTCGCGCCTCGCAACGCGCCGACGGCGCAAATGTTTGAAACAGAAAACAAAGAGAAGCACAGAGCGAATTTGGCTGGGAACAACGCAATCGTGGCTATACCGACCGTGAACGCGAGCGTTAAACTCAACCCGCTGACGAACGTAAACGCCATGCTCCACGCGATGCGTTCTCGATCGAGACTTTGTAACGCCGACATCGTATCCTTCGCCGCGTTGGTCGTGAACTCCGCGGCGTTCGACGCCGCGTTCGCGCTCATATCGTACGCCGAATTGGCGTAAAATTTAACATTCGTCGTCGTCGACGCGACCACGTCGTTCACGCCGGATTCTCTTAACGTTTCCGAAATCGATTGGGACGCTTCGTTGAACGAGCTCGTCGCTTTCGCCGCGAACGACTTCCAGTCCGACATGAAATCCCCTCCTGTCGATGATGAATTCTCTGACGACGATTGATTTTGATGGTCGTTTGGACTGCTGCTCTCTGGTGTCGCGGTAAGAGTAGTAGTAGTCTCTTCGCTTATATTCGTATTCGTACTCTTTGTCTTTTCGTTGTTGTTGTTGTTGTTGTTCGTCGATATCGTGTTCAGTTCTCCCCCCAAAACGCCTCCTCCGCTCGAAGACATTAATATATATATGTACACACTTTAACAAATCTCTTATTATAAGTCTTCTTCTTCTTCTTCTTCGTCTTCTTCTTTAAAATCGAACGAAGGAGGGTGCGCGAAAGGCTCTTTTGGAATGGGGAAATGTGTTGCCGGTTCCTCTCTTGAAACATTCCTCAGAAGATTTTGTCTGTCCTTTAGTGTCGTCGTTTACGTCGTCTCTCTCGTATTCTCTCTCGTATTCTCTCTCAGCGAAACGTGTGTTTCGGCGCGGAGTATCAACCAACACTACTCATACCAGTCGTCATCGTCGCTTTCGAAAGATTTAAAGAGAAAACAACAACGAACAACAACAACAACAACAACAGATGTCCGCCTCCAATCCGGAGCAATTCTTAGTAAAAGAGAAACAACAGAAAGAGAAGGAGAAGCGAGTGCAAGACTTGCTGAAATCGTATTACCACGAACAGCAACAACAGCAACAGCAAGAGGAGGAGGAACAAGAACAAGAACAGAAACAATCTTTCTCGAAGAAGACGAGGGAGATTAAGGAACAAAACGAGCAAACGAACGATGGAATGAAAAGTTGGACTAAAGAGGAGGAAAAGGCCCACGCGGGAGCGACATCGACTACGTCTCAACTACATAGCGATGAGAACAAGAAGAAGAAGAACAACAACAGTAGCATTCAAAACAAAAATCTCATAGAAATGCTAAAAACGAAAACGATCGGAGAGTTACAGAACGAATACGTGAACGTTTCCCGAGAGATCAAACGTCTCGAATCGCACGGGACGCACTCGGTGTACGAAAACTATTCAAAGTTTATCAACGCGGCGGACTTTATCGAAAACGCGCGACCGGAAATTGAGCAGTTGACGAAGAAGGAGAGCGTGAAGGTGGAGAAGGCGACGAAGGAAGCGGCGGAGGCAGCGAGGAAATTGAACGAAACGTTAGACGCGAAACGTTTTGAAAGCGAAAGAGCGAGGGAGGTGCAAAACGTATTGTTTAATATCCAAGAAGCTTTGAAGGCGCCAGCGACGATTCGAAACGTTTTATTTGGGTCTGTTTCTTCTTCTTCGGAAAGCGCTCGCGTGGAGAAGGCGGTGAGAATCATAGCGAAGACGAAACCGATGCTCGAGAAGTTTTCTTCTTCTCCTTCTTCGGGCGTTAGCGGCGAACAACAACACAAGAGCGGGAAACTTTTCTTGGAAGCGAAGAATGAAACGATGAAAATCTCGGATGCGATTGCAAGTTTGTTGAAGAAACGAGTTCGTTCGAGCTATCATGCGACGGCTTCGCAAACGGTTGGCGTCGGCGAGGGAGGTAAAGATGATTCCAACGCGCTCGAAAATCTCGTGAACAAGCTTTCCTCGCACTCGTGCGCGGAGTGCTTAAAGTTGTTAGGCGTGCCTCGAGACGAAGTTCACGAAGAATTCTTATACGCAGAGAAGGATAAATTGGAGAAAATTTTAACGGATTTAGAATCCGACATCAGGAAGAGTAGTAGCATTCGTAGCGATTCAGGTGGAGCCGCCGAAACGTCCACGACGGTGGACTCGTTATTCAAACCAAAGCTCGGGAAAGTAAACGAGCTATTTTTGAACGAGTTCCAAAAGTGCGCGGCATCGTATTTGGAAGTTTTCCCCGAGGATAGTCGTCAGCCTTTAGTTGACTTTGCTAAAGTTGTTTTCCGCAGATATTTTGAGCTTTTGAAAGTTATTTTTATCGACGGGGAAAGCGCGACCAAAGAGGAGGGGAATATGGGAAATTTGTCCTCGGTGCGACACATGTGCGCGGCGTTGGGTAACATGGCTGCCGATTTGGCATCTGCGCATAAGCTACTCCCAGAGTGTGCTCTCGGCGATCGAGTGACAGAAATTGTAGAAAAAAGTATTCGAAAACGCATCGAAGACGCGCATTTACGACGAGAGTCCATCTTATCGGAGAAAATTTCGCAAATCGAACAGTTGTTGTCGTCCTCGGGGAGCAATACAGCTGCGGCGTCGCCAACCATCGTCGCCGATGCCGTCGAGGATTTCTTGAGCACGCACGAAACTACAGCTAACATCATTATCGCGGATATTAAGGCGTTTTCGGAAGAGCGTCCTCTTTTGTTACAAAGTTGGAGAGACGAGTTTGGTAGATTTTCACGCGCCTTGTTCGCGACGAGTCACCACGCTCTGTGCGCGCGACTGGTTGGATTTGGTAGTTGTCGTGCCAATTCTTCTTGCATTCCGTATTTATCCCCGTCGCAAGGATTACCAAATAGTCCATACTTGCAACGCAACAACAAGACTAACGGAGGTTCCTCGACGGCGGCCTCTTCGCTCATCGCATCTGTCTTGCTCTTCAAAATTGGCGACGAAAGCTACACACTTGAAAACGGACTCGCAAAAATTTTTCCTTCTCATGTGGTGAGCGAAAAAGGGAAGAGGAGTGCGGCATACGACGAAAGATTACTTCGCGCAATTGCAATGGCTTGTTTTCGAGATTGTTTTCGAGAGTTTTTGATGCTTTCGACGTCAAAGTTAGATGCGTTGTTGATCCAGTACGAAAACGCTTCTATAACGGACTTATTCGTGGACGCGTTGGAAAAAATCAAGCACGACGTGAAAAACATTGAAGCGTCGCCAACGCTCGTGCAGATGTTGAACTCCTCGACGTCAGAACCGTTAACTAACGATGTGGGTGTTGTGCTAGATGAAAACGCGTTCGATATCTTCGAGTGCAAAAATAAGTTTTCAACCGCGCGAATCGTTCGGAGGTGCGTGGAAAGCTCGCTCTCCAACTTTCAAGACTATATCTTTACGAATGTTCCTACCTTTACTAAGGAAACATTGAAGCATTTCGAAGGGCAATGCGATGCTATTGAGCAAGAGTTGAATAGAGAGTTCCACGAAAATACGGAGACGCACGAGACGTGTTTTGCTTCGCTGAAGACTCTGGCTCGCAAACGCGACGTCGACGGAGCGGCGCACGCCTCGTCTGTAGAAGCTTCGAAGTTACTGAAAGATATTCAAAAGATCTAATAAAGAGTTCTTCTATACTCTACATAATGTAATATCACTAAATACTTCTAACGATGCTATTGCTTTTTCCTAATTCCTAAAGATCAAGTGCACACGTCGAGCACGTTTGCCACGTGCAAGATTTTCCAAGCGTTTGTTTCCATCGACCAATCGTGGAATATGTTTCCGCTGTGCACCTTTGACTTTCTACCTCCGTATTGATCTAAGTTCTCCCCCATCGCGTTTCTCTCCTTCCACACGCTAAAACCATACACGGATACTCTCCTACATTTAGAGAGGAAATAGAATAAACCGTGTGCCCCCGTGGTGAGTTGCAACCAATTGTCGTAATTTTTACCTAAACCTAAACGTCTGCTTTCGTACCTCATTTTATTCATCTTGGCGACGTACCCTGGTATTTCTCTATCGCTCAACGCTTTTGTCTTTATTCTGCGCTTTTCGCATGCCGACTTTATCACGTTTTGTTTCGCTGGGAACCACATGACGTGATCTTTCGCATGGGCACCCATCTTCGCCGATCCTATGCAACAAAGTCTTTTGCTCGCTTCGTGTCCGTTTACCCAAACATCCGTTCGATTTCCCACGTGTTGTTCAAATCCACCAATTGGTGCCATGTTGAATCGAACGATGACGTCGTGATTGTTGATATACTTGCCAAACTTCTTCCTCAAAACAGAACCGCCGTTACCGACTAACGCGCACGATTCGTATTGATATTTTTTACTACTACCACCACCACCACTTGTCGTTGTCGTCATAAACCCAGACGTTTTGGCGATACCTTTCGCGGCTTCCACCGCATTTATATTCACGCAATCCTCTCCTCGTTTCGTAGTCTCCACGCATTTTTTTAGCATTTTCTCTCCTTCATTTTTAAACGCGATTCTAGGCTTTGCGCCTTCGCCAAAGTTTTCGTGCTTGACGAAACCCATCTTTTCGTCGCACCCGGTTGGCATGGTCAACCCGTTTCTATTTGCAAACGCGCGCGCTCTGGATATTAATAACTGCCGTCTTCTTCTTCTTCTTCTGTCGTGATTATGAAAGGTATCAGGTTCGTCTTCGTTCTCGTCGTCGACGTCTTCTAAAACGTTTTTACTCGTCTCCTCCTCCTCCTCCTCCTCCTCCTCGTTGGAGAAAGAGGCGTCGAAAAACACCGCCAAATCGTCCGGCAAAAACGCCTTTGGCGCGTTCCCGCACGCCTTCCCTCTTCTCACACTCGCGTCACCAATACCGTTGGTGGATGAAATAGTAGTAGTAAATCCCCCCGCGTCATCGTCTTCCTTGTCCCTTTCTTCTTCTCTTCTTCTCAACGCGATTTGCGCATCGTCAGATTCGTCGTCAAAGAGATTGAACGAAAGACACAAAAAGAGGAGGAGGAAAAGGAGGAGGAAAGCGCAGGACGACGACGACAACAGCGAAGAACATCTTTTCTTACTCGTTTTCGTCGTTTTCGTCGTCGTGTTTGCGTTCGTAGTGCTTCTGCTGTGAAATGCTCGAAGCAGCAGCGACATATCTCACAACGTCATTTTCGCGAGCAACAGAGAATCCATTTCTCCCCTAAAAAAGAATGAAGAAAACACCCTCAAAAGAGCGCAAAAAAAGGCAAGAATTCTGGAGAAAATTTTCATCTAAAAAGTCTCTCAAAAAGAGCAAAAAAAAACACAAAAAAAAATTCAAACGAGTGGAGAAAGTCAACACACGTAAACACACAAAACAACATCTGCAACAACAACAACAAGAACAACAACAAGAACTTTAATAATTAAAGATGATGGAAGAATCCTTGCACACGATCCGAAAACGAATCATCAAGTCCTACGTGACTCGATTACTTTTAGCCGGACAAATGAAGGTGAGCAACAACAACAAAGCATCAGAGATTTTTCGACCGGAATTGAGCACGAAGACGTTGGTGGAGGAGATTCACAAGACGAACTCGGACGCGATGAGGATGGCGACGAAGATGGAGGAATATCCGTTCACGATGAAAGAGTGCGAGCGAGCTTTGGATGATTTGATCGCGAAAGAAGAGGGAGAGGAAGAGGAGGAAGAGGACGATGGAGGAAAGAAAAAGAAGGCGAAGAAGGACGAATCGTCCAGGACGCCTGTGAGAGCAACCTTGAAAGAGAGAAAAGCCGCCTGGCTCGAGAAGAAGAAAAAGCTCATCAAATGGTCCAAACGGTACGAGAAGAAGAATGGTGAAGAAGAAGTGGCCGTTTTCAGCTACGGGTACACGACTGTGGAGAAGAAAATGAAGGAAGCGGCGGCGGCGGCAGGGTCGTCTCTTGAGGCGGCGACGGATCCGGTATACGTATCGCAAAAAAGGAAGAGCAAATTGGAGAGAGAATTGATTTTGAAGCACGTGCTGACGGGGAGAAACAGTTATTGGGGACGCCACGAGGATTCCGATGATGAGTTGGATACTTTTGCGGCGGCGACGACGACAACACCGAAGAAAGCGCCGGGACCGCCGAGAGCGGTGCCAAAGAACAGCCCAATTCCAAAGCCTTCGCCGACGAAGACGTCACCGACCACAATGAGAACAGCAAGGAATGAAAAGCCAACGTCAGTTCCTCCAGATCGAGTCAAAGCGTTCGCGCGCGTGCTCGATCCAACCGTCCCCGTCAATCAAGTACAAAATATTCCGAGACAACCCATTTTGGAGAAGAGAAAACGAGTACCGGCGACCGCGAATAAGGTGGACGATCCGCTGAGATGTAGCACTTGCGGTAAGGTGTTTCCTACTGCGCATGGATGTAGTTTGCACGCGGCGAGGTATTGCAACGCAGCAACGCCGTCGGTGGCGGATGCTAAAAAAGAGGTTCCCAAGAAAAGCGCTAAAACGATCAGGATGGAGGAACTTATAGAAAAGAAGGCAGCGGATGAAGCTGTAGACGGCGTGACGGAAAAAATGACGAGTTCTTTGATAAAAAAGCATAAAGATGCTAAGAATGGACAGGTGAGCGCTCGAGATGATGTGAAGAAAAAGAAGAAGAACCAACGTAAAAGCAAAATCGACCCGGATGATGGAGACCACTTTGCGCAAGTCAAATGGATCGGTGAGAAGATCCCCCAACAAAGTAAATTGACTTCCAATCGCATGTATTATGAAGGATTCATCAAGTCTGACGTTGAATACAGAGTTGGTGGGTGCGCGTACTTGCTTCCTGGCAATCCTGAAGAGCCAATGTATATCGCCCAAATCGAATCTTGTTTCGAAGATAATACCGGGAAATGGTGTGAATGCAGATGGTTTTGGCGCGCGCACGAACTGACGGGCGCCGGTGAAAAATCTCTTCCGCCAGTATCAAAGAATGGGAACGATAAATTTGATCCCGAACGCGAAATCATGCTCACGCAGACCGTAGACAAGCAACCAATGACGTGTTTAGAAAACAGTTGCCAGGTGTACGGATCGAGAAAAGAAGCAGACGCGAGCAAGAAAACGGAAGAAGGCGGTTCAAACTTTGAGCAATTATATTGCAATTGGGCGTATACGGTCATTTCTGCGACGAAGCAAGGAAAGGTAAAAGGAGTCTTTACAAAAGTGTCAAAACGTAAGGGGGGCAAAGGATTCGAGTTCCCAAACGCGGTTTTTAGCGAGAAGAAAAAGAAGAAGTAAACCGTTTCGTAGTCGTAGAGAAAGAGAGTGCAGAGCGTATTTTTGGATCTAAATCCAAATTTTGTAACCCCCCGTAGTAGTAATTCACCTAATTGACATAGAACGAGTGCAGTTTCTCTTCGAACATTGAAAGACTTTCCGCGCAACTCTTGCGTTTCTTGGCCGATACTACCGCGGTACCACCACCATTTTTAACATTCAACGGAACTTCAGGATGAAATCCTCCACTCAAAGTGCTCGCCACTCTCGCGCACGACCCCGCCGCAGTTCGCGCTTTCGAAAAGAGAGAAAATTTACCCTTACTTTTGCCGTCGTTTTCCTCCTCGTTACCTCCCTCTTCAGTTGCTTTTCTCTTCAAGGATGTGGGAACTACGTCTTTTTTCGACATTTTGTGTGCAAATTGAAAGATATCGTCGAATTCATGGTTCAAGACCGCTGTCGCAGCTCCCGCAACCACCGGATTGAAATGGTCCACCAATAAAAATAACTCCCAAGCCGTCGCCACGCCTCCATTCGCTTTCTCTGGATTAACCGAATCACTATTGAAGCGATTTATTGTAGACGACGACTTCTTGTTCTTCTTGGACTTGTACTTGATACGATCGCTCAATCCACCACCTGCAGCTGTAGGAGCAAACTTTCTTTCCTTTGTAAAATCCAAGATGTCTCTCGTCTTTGGCGCTCTTCTCAGGCATTCTGCCATCGTGAGTAAGAGTCCAAACGCTTCACCGCTTTCAACCGTCTCCACCGAGACGTTTGTTATTTTCTTTATAAAAGCCATCGCCGTAGATGTATTCATTGCCCCAAACGCTTGCGAAGCGACTCTCTGCGTCGACGCAGAGATGTTCTCTCCCAACGTTTGCGAGTTGAGAAACGCCGCGACGGCATCTACTCGTAAAGAACCCTTTGCCTTTGCTTCGAATTCATCGTATGAGTGATCAAATCTAGTTTGAAATTCCTCATTATCATTATCTGGAGGTTGCGGCAAACCCAGACTCTTTACGAATTCCATGCAATCGTTTGTTGCTTTGTACTTGTCGCAACACAAAATTTCAGAAAAAACTTTGTTTCGCGTGGAGGATAAATCCACATCCGCCAACGCGCTCTCGATACCGCCTCCTGCGAAAGAATCTACCAAGCATAGCACAACTCGACACTTATCAGCAATTGTGAACCGTTTCGACGAGAGCGCTTTCGTAAAAAGCGAAGATAAGTCTGCCATATAATCGACATCAATTAAGCGAGAAATATTCGGAAGATTTTCCAAGGTCGGCGCGAGGAGCGCAAACGTGCCTCTCTTGCGATTTTGATGCATGTGTCTACGCTGGTTCGCCACAACAGCCTCGTCGTACTCCGAATCTGGATCTGAGTCGTCCGATGAGTCACTGTTATTTGCAGTACCAACGCTGTCGTCAATATCGTCGGTGGCTCTTTTCAACACCCGCACGTACACTTCGAACACTGCTTCAATCATCTTGCTCTGGATTTTAATCTTCTCCTTCCAGGACTTTGTCTTACCACCTTCGGCTTCGTCTAAATCTTTCTTAATCGATTTCTCTAATCTTCTCTTGAACGATTTATCGTCCGAATCGGAGTCATCCTCGTCGTTGTTGGCATTAGGATCGCCAGTGAATGGTTTCATTCTATTTTGCTCGTGCAACGCTTTCGCCATTTTCGCTCTTTGCTTTCGACTCAATTCACGTTCACCTGCTCTTTCTTTCCTCTCTTGTTTTCTTGTCATTTTCTGAAACCGTTCTTCTTCCGGTTTCAAAGCTGACACGGCTGCGTTGAGATTGATGCTTTTGAACCAGGCGATGGATTGCGGCCATATTGATTTCATATTCTTCTTTACGAGTTCAGCCATGAGTTGCAATATTTCAAGCGTGTGATCTCCGTTTTCATCTCCTCTACAAATTTCCGAAAACGCCTTTGAGGCTTCTTCAGCAATCGTCACGTCGCTTGACGTAAACGAGGAGGAGATAATTGCTCGCAATATCTCGCCTCTGTAGTTTGAATTTGGTTTTTTTGACAAGAATTGAATCAAGCACTTCCCACTCACCGAAGGCGAAGGACCGGAAACAATCGAATTGGCACCTTTTTTCGCATTCTTCGTTAATAAACGAAGGAAAGATTTGTACGTCTTGCACAAGAGGTCTTCTTCTTTTCTTTGCTTCTTGACCTTATCAGATAGGCCTTCTAATTCATTTTTATCTGCGTTTATCTCGCGCAGTCTGTAATCCGGAAGAATATCAAGCAAAAGTAGCGTCATACTAGCGCACGCGTCTTGCGCCACTTCCTTCGAATGTGGATCGTCGCACAACGTTTTAATGAGCTTCGCGGCATCTTTCATTCTCGTTTCTGGCTGTTCGATTGCTTTTTGACAGAGTTCAGCCATGAATTGACGACAAGCTAATCTTCGTCCGGATGGATCCGCCAAGTATTTTTTCGCCGAGAACGTAAAATCCACGTTCTCATTTTCCATCTGGTCGTCACTTGATTCGTCGTCGTCATCGTCATCATCGCTATCATCTTTTGAATCCTCGCCTTGTGCGCCCTTCTCTTTCGCTCCTTTCTTTTTATCGTCCTCTTCCCACCAATTTACTTTCTTCTTCTTCTTTGTAGAGGCGTCCTCGTCTGAAACGTCTTTCTGTTTCTGTTTCGTCTCCTTCTTCGCTTTTTCTAATCCTAAATCCTCGTCATCGAGCGATTTCTTTCTACTGTTGCTATTGCTACTCTTACCACTATTGTCGTCGATATTCTGGAACGCTTCAAACTCGTCCGTTCTTCCTCTTTTACCCTTCGCACTCACTTCGGTTTCTTTTAAAACGGGCTTCTTCACGAGAGTTCCATCTAACCGTTTTACTGGAAGGAGCAAACGCACGTCGCCTTCTTCATCGTCGTCGTCGTCGTCGTCGTCTTCATCACCTTTATTTTCTTCTCTCATCTTCTTTTTCTTCAACATTTCTCTTTGTTTCTTCTCCCACGCTTCCTTTTTCTTCGCTTTTTCCTGTTCGAAGAACATGCGCTCTACGTTATCGTCGTCGTCGTCGTCTTCATCGTTCTTCGCGTCTCCGTGACTTTTATTCTTCTCATTCTTACCTTTTTTCTCTTCTTCAAGTTCTTTCGAATTTGCCAGCAATCGTTTGGTGAACAGCGCGTTTTTAGTCACAAACTCGACGTCTTCCTCGTCAATCGATAGGCTCTCTTCTGTATCGGAGGATTGAGTACTTTTTGTCGTGTCTCCATCGCCTCCTTTTTTCTTCGCGTTGTTGTTGTTCATGCTTCTTTTGTTGCTCTTCTTCGCGTTCTTCCGCTTAGCCTGAAAGAAATGAAAGTCGTAAACGTCCTCCAGGTCAGCGCTTTGGTCTCATCATCCGATGATATTAAAATACGAGACGGCGTTACGAAAAACGATGATGATGATGATGCGTTCTGGCGGCCGAAAGATGAGAGATTTCCAGAACGCAACGCAACTTGACGACGAAAGAGTCGTCAAAGAGAAAAGAAAAGAAAAGAAATAGGAATCGCGCGATACCTTATTCGGTAAGGAAGGAGTTTTAGCAGCAGCAGCAGCACCCGGTGACTGCTTCTTCTTTGATGCGGTCCCTTTTTTCCCCATTTTCTCTTTTGTCTTGTTGTTGTGCGAAACAACTGTGAAGAAATACGAGAAAATGCAGAAGATGTCTCTCTCTTTTGTCTCTCTCATCATCATCATCAGTCTTTTCTCGGGAGAAAAAAACACGCCGACGCGCATCATCTCACTCACACGTCGCGCATGCGCAGAGGAAAACTCGTCGCAGAACTGTGTTTTGGTGGTGGTAATAAATCTTTCGTCGTTTCCGTCGTCGTCTCTCGATTCTTTCTTCTCGAGAGGAGGAGTTCTCTGAAAAAAACGAGAGACAGTTACGTTCATTTGAGACGGCCGCACCCGGCTTTGAAAAACGCGTTCAGAACGCTGACCAGTGCTGCTGCTGCTGCTACAACTGATACCACAACTGCTACCGTTTGCGGTTTCGATTGTTCTCGTTCATTGGGGGATATAGGGAGACGTGAAACGAGAAGGAAAACGCACAGCGCCTCGATGGCTTGGACGAAGGATATGAACGAGAACGAAGAAAAAATAGAGGTGCCAGAAGGTTTAAAGCTGAACGCTGTTCGGATGGTCAAAACGGCGTACGAAACGTGCGCGAAAGCGAACAACTACGAAACTAAAGAAAAAGGACAAGAGGAGATGCCAAACGTTATATCCGAAGCAACCGCACAGCAATTCGTTCGAGAACGAATCGAAAGCGACGGCGAGAGCGACAACCGAAGACGAAGAGAGTATTTGAAAGCAATAGCCGAGGACGTGAAACTCGCGTCAAAACTCATAGCTTTAGACTTTGTCGTGTGCAAAAGAGCACTGGTGGAAGGAGCAATGACGCTCAGTGAAGTAGCCGAAATGGCGAAGAAGGCGAACGAAGATCATTTTTGGCGGAAAACAGTCATAAGAAGTGTTCACGAGAAATTGAGAGATGGGGCAGAAGCGAACGAGGAAGATTTACAACAATACAGCAAGGCGGCAGCGGCAACCGGAAAGAGTAAGTGGGTGAAAAATGCGCTCACGTGGTCTTTCGAATTCTTTGAACATTATTTCGGAAAGATGGAAAGCAATGTCGAACACGATGGTGACGAGGATGGGAGGCAATACGCAAAGAGTCGAAGAAAATTGATAACAAGTCTCGGTGAAGATGTAGGAAAATTAGCGCCAACTCGAATAGCTTTTCGTCGGGGTAAACGCAAAAGAGACGGAAGTAGCGAGGGAAATAACGAAGAAACAGCTCGCGTCGTGGAGGCGCGCAACGCATCGATAGATCGCAATAGGCGGTACGGTAGAGTAAATAGAAGTAAAAGTAGTAATAGCAGCGGTGACGGAAACGATGATAAAAACGGAGAGACGTTTCGGCTTTTAGATGTGGGTTCGTGTTGGGACTTTTATCGCGAGTACGAGCGCAAAAGTACGCACTTTGGCAGCTGCAAAGTCGTCGCGTTCGATTTGGCACCGGAAGATGGAGCAGAGAATGTCTTAGAGGGTGATTTTCTGAACGCACAGTTTTTTGACCGCATCGAGGACGAGAACGGGGCTGAGACGCTGCTCAAAACATCTTCCTCCTCCTCTTCGAAACGACTTGAAGGGCTTAAATTGTCCTCATTCAACATCGTGGTGCTTTCGCTAGTCCTCACGTACGTTCCGACGCCCGAAAATCGATTTCAGATGATTATTAACGCTCGAAAATGCTTGAAAGGAGATGGAGATGGACTCTTGATGATTATCGAACCGCACGGCTTCGATAAATCGAAAGAAAATTTAGTTGCAAAAACCTGGCAGCAAACCATTGAAAACGTCGGATTTAAAGCGCTGGTGAACTCCAAAACGCGAGATGGTTTACATATATTGATTTTTGAAACGTCTTCATTGCCCACTTTATCCGCTGTACGCGGGGGAAAACTGGTGATGGCGCTTGACGAAGAGTATAAGAACAAGTGATAAAAATTCTTTAAAAAATTGGGGTGTATGTTGTTCCACATTTACAAATTCTAATCTCGCACACGTAAACGGTTCCTAGGTACCATGGTACAGTATATGTTGATGTATACTGCTAATTTATTTACCGCCATCTCTATTCCACTGGATGAGGTCTTCAAACGCTTTTCTTTGCTCTTCGAAGCTTCTAACAGTTGCCGCGTTTCTCTCCGGTTCTAAAAATCCCGCCGCTTGCCAAAGTTGCGCAAACTTTTTCTCTGCTCGCTCTAAATGATCTTTCGTAGCGCTCTGGTTTTTTATTATCTCTTTAACCGCTCGATAAAAGGGCAGGGATACGAAATAATGATCCGCAGATTCCTTGTCCTTGTTTTTAGATAGCTCTTGAACTTTATTCTTTAAAGCTCTGACGTTTGCATCATCGAAACACAACTCTGGCGAGGCTTTGGATATTTTCTCGCACATTTTTGTGATCGCTTTCAGTTCATCTTCGCGTATGTAATCGAATTCCCAATCCTCGCTTGGCGCTAAAAATAAACGAGTCCCTTGGAGGAGTCTCGAACGAAGCGATAATTCGGGCGGCTGGTCCCATCGAAATAAAGAATACAGCGTCAACGGATGGACGTTTACTCTATCTCCAATCCCGAGAAGCTGGTCGTCATCCAAAGCAAAGTACGCCGGTCCTTGCACCGTATCCACTCGAACGCCTCTTCTTCCGTGGCCGTATTTTAAGTGATGTTCCTCTTGCTCCGAAAGTTTTACCGTGCCTCCTGCTGTTTGTTCGCCTTTCTTCTGTTTCTTCTTTTCTTTCTTCGCCGGTCTCTTTTGGAACTTCACCGCCAAAGCGTCGTCGTCGTCGTCGCTGCTGTTGTCGTCGCGCGTCTTTGCTTTCTTCGAGGCACGTTCTTCTCGTTCCCGTTCAACGACTTCCTTCTTCAGTTGTCGCTTTTTCTCCTCTGCCGAAGTGTCCACCGAAGTATCGATAGAGGGGACCCTGTTCGTAATCGTCTGAGCCGGCACTCGCGCCGCGTACGCGTCTCTTCTCGGATCGTTCGGTGCAAACGTGCGCTCCTTTTTCTTTGCAATTTTAGGTATGCGCGCTGAAGTCGTGTGCGCCGAGTCGTGTGGCGTTAGCGCGTTTGTCGTCGTCGTCGTGGTAGGAATAGGCGCCGTTGGTGTTTGCACGTCAACAATCTTATTCTTTTGGTGCTCGTTGTGAAGACGAGGGACTGCATTCGGTGTCGTCGTCGTCGTCGTCGTCGTTCCGGTACTCGCGTTCCCTGCCGCGCGTCTCATCATGACCAGCGTCTTCACATCGTCCACCTCGCCATCATCATCGGGGTTGGTATTTTGATGATGATTAGGTAGCTGTGATTGTCGTCGTTGTTGTTCTTGTGATTGTTTGCGTTCGCGAGCCAATTCCGCATTCAAATGTTTGTTCTTCAATTTTTCAGAAAGATTTTCCTCTCGTAAACTCTCCATCTTCTTCTCTAAAGTCGACACTCGCATCATGACCGTTTTCAACACGTGCGCCGTCTCCAAAATCTTATCCGAGAGCAATCGCGTCTCTTGCAAGAGACTGCCTTCGCTCGTCGATCCCATGATATTGATTTTATTTCGAATTCGTGTCCTAAGATTCCTTCTCTTTTCTGACGAAAGAAAGCAAAGAAAGGTGTTTGAAATGACCTGATTTTGGTGGTTTTTTAAGTGCTCAAATTTGCTTCACAAAGAAAGAGAGTAAATAGTATACTTCGTATATAATAAAGATGATGAAATAACAACATTAATATAAAAGCTAAAGCGTAGTGTGTGTGTGTGTGTGTATATATGTAGTATTTAGCGCACCATGGCGGTGTTGAGAGGCGCAGAGTTACCCGAACTCATCTTTTTGCTCGCCGGTAAATCCGGAACGGCAAAGGCGGCGTTCGTCGCATCCACCCCGCCTCTGACGACTGCATCCACGAGTTTGCACGTAGAAAACAGCTTCTTGGCGCCGAAAACAGAAGCGTTCGATCTTCGCAACGCTCGTCTCAAACTTCTCTCCGTATTTTCTTTGCTCGTACCAAATCCAAAAGCGCATTTCACATCGTCTCGCGAACCGATGGAGTCGTTCGAAGCGTCGGCGTCTTCAACAGTTAATCTCATATCCAGACTGACATCTAAGATGCGTCCTCTTCGGACGTCGCTAAACGTCAACGAGATCTTCCCGTCTTCTTCCAACACTATGTTTGAAATGCTTGTAAACGCGTCTCTGCACTTTTCGCACTCTTTTACAATCGCCTCGGCGGCTCTCAGTCTCGGGCATATGTTTTGTAAAACGCCGGAGCATCCGGCACCAGGAATGATAATCTTGGATGAGCTTTGATCCCCGATGTTCCACGCAAACGGTGCACCAGCTACGGCAGCGGCAAATTTCTTCACATTCTCAATGCCTAACGGCGAATCGCTGTTGATGTTGTTATCGCTGGACGATTGAACCAGAGTGCACCTCCCGGCGCCGGTTCGCGCATCTAAAGTGACCAAAAACAACTCGCCAACTCTCAAAGTCAATTCCGCCGATTCGGCGCCATCGACGCGTTCCAAGGAAAACGGAGCTAAAGATGCGATGATAGAATAGTCATCCGCCAAACTTTCAGCTTTCTTTGCTTTCTGAGAAAGACGAACACGGCTCGCGAGTCTCATTTTTCCTGGAGTCTGTGCGTTATTGGCAGCTATGGAAAATCTACTATTACCATTTCCAAGAGCCTTCATTGAAGATGCCGTAATCATTCTAGTGAGATTCATCGTCAATTCCTGATTGTTTTCTAAAGTTGGATCGTTCTGTACGGCAATTCGCATCTCCTCGACGCGCTCTTTCAACGACTCGACTTCGTTCGGGAGCGCAACTTGCTTCGCCTGTTTCTCGGCAACAGTCGTTTCGAGCTTGATGTCTAAGTTATTCGCGGCCTGTAAAGCTGCTCGAGAATCTAAAACTGCATTCATAACGTCCGTGCGAGTAGCATCCGGTTTCTTCGCATTTTCGATAGCGAGCATTTGCTCGGAACGCTTTTTACGCAAAAGTTCGAGTTTACGTTCGGCGATGTGCCTCAACTCGACGAGACGTTCGCGCGACTGACGCACGGATTCCTTGGAGTTTTGGGCAATTTTTTCGTGCGCACGCAAGGCTTCATTGACCGTTGTTTCCGCGTTGAGCTTTCGACGATCAAAGCGTTCGTTCGCTTCCATTTTGCATTTTTTCTTCAGCGCTTGACCAGCTCTTGAAACTTCTCGCTTGTGCTGGGGATCGTCCGAAGAAGCTAAACGAAGGAACATCGGTTGCGCAATTTCGACTTCCGAGCGTAATTTCTCAACCTCTGCGGATAACGAGTGCATTTTTTCACCAAGATCCTCGTGAAACGATTCCAACGCTTCAATCAAAGGATTCACGAGACAGACAATCTTCAACCCGTCTTCACACGTTTCTGGAGGCGGAAGCGTCGCTAACTGACCAAACGCGATTGAACTTCGTCGCATGTTCTCCGCCGGAACGAACGAAACTTGACACGCGTGATACAAATCGGAGAGTTCCAACGGTTTCGCGTCTTTCGCTAATAACGCATCCGGAATCGGCGGTAATTCGACGGGTAATCCTTTCAACGCACCTTTTCTCGCCGGCGTTCCAAAGTTTCGCGCCTTGTCATTATCGAACGTTGGCGTGTAGTGACCGTGGAGCTCGGATCTATCCAGTAACATCAAAGCAGATGAGCGTCTATTTCTGTTGTATCTCGCACCCGGCGTGTTGTACATTTGACTTTGACGACGAAAGATATCGTCTTTCGTAACCGTGACCGAATGCATATTCGTGTCATTTCCATCAACTTGATAATTCATTCGCATCGTTTGCAAAGCCTCCTGACCGTGCTGTTGCTTACGAAGCGCTTCTGCCATACGAAGAGTAGATTCACCCGGAGTGAAACCATCGTGTTCGCTCTTTGCGTTTGAACTCGGAGCGTCGAATGGCGTTTGAAGTTGCGTAGTATTCGCATTGGCCACGTTACCCCCAAGGGTCATCGAAGGTGTTTCTTGAGCAGAAGATGATAACGTGTTAGTCGAATTCAACGGCTGCGTTCCGGTCAATCTTCGAGTCGCGTTGGCGCCTGCTCCATACAAAAATTCGTATGTCTCTGTTCCCATCTCCTTGTTCGCTTTTGCTCTCAAGTCAATCTCGTCGAAGTCTTCATCGTCGTATCCCATAGTCACATTCATTGTTCCAGTATTTATCGTCGTAGTGTTGTTGGTGGTGGTATTATTCAATCTCGTCGTTGTGTTCATCCTCGTCGCCGTCGTCGTCGCCGTTGCCGGCGTGATTGTAGCATGTTCTCGAGAACTTCCATCTTTATCGACGAGATCCGGATCAAGAGAGCTATCAAATCCAAACGTAAAACTCGGCGTAATCGGTTGCTGCTTGTTATTGTTGTTGTTGTTTTGCATCATCGAATCATCGACAGAGTTCGTGACGTTCAATTTTTCGGTTCCTCCCGAGGTATACTGCGATGCTATCGATTGGTTGTTGTTCACCGTGACGTTCAAAACACTTCCGAGAGTAATTTCATCTTCTTGTTGCACTACTTGCTCTGCGGAGACATTCGCATCCACGCTCCGATTTTCAGTGGCGCTAATATTCTCTTTATCGTGTTCTTCATCTTCGTCCAATAATCTCGACATTGATGGCACCGCCTCCGTAATCAAGGCTGTCGTCGCGCCTTCATCACCTCTTCCTCCCGCACCAACATTCTTATCCCTTCCTTCTTCTTCGTCATCGTCGTCCTCTTTTTCGTCTTCTTCGACCAAATTGGCCATGCTCGGAATAACCGACGTCGTCAAACCTTCGGTGGGTTGATAGCTAAATCCAGTCGTTGTCTGATTCCTCGTGACGTCGTCATCCACGTCTCCATCCTCTTCTTCCTCTTGCAACGGTTCTAAACCACTCAACTGGAAATCAACGTCATCGTTCACGATTGATGAATCGTTCAATAAGCTTTGGTTGAGCATAGTCTCATCTAATGCTGCTCCTCCTTTTCCTCCTCCCGCTGTTCCAAACGAATCGCGCGTCTTTGTGTTCGAGTTGTTGCTCTCCTGTACGGGTTTTATAAATGTGATAAAGAGTTTCATGATGGTTGGTCAGTCGATGTGTCTGTGATATTCTGCGTCGTCGTCGTCAAATATATCGCGAAAACGAAAACAATGGTTGGTGGATAAACGAGAGAGAGAGAGAGAGAGAGAAGAAAGAAGAAAGAAGAATTCACAACTTTTGTTATTTGTTCCCCTTCTCTCTCTCTCTCTTTGAGTAAAAAAACAAAATTGTGGGGTAGTGTCCCTCTTCGTTACGCACCTTGTAATACTCTCTCACTTCCTCCAATTCTCTCGGCTGAGCGAACGAAACGCGTCTCCCTCCGAGACTTTGTCTTCGTTTCTTCTTCGCTTGGAACGAAGGCGATTGCGCTATCGTTCGCGATTGCGGATCAGCGACAACAACGCCCGCAGTTTGAATTTTTTGCGCTCCTACTAATTCTCTCGTCGTTGTCGTCGTCGTCGTATTATTATTATCGTTTTCCATATCTACTTCTTCTTCAGTGTTGTTGTTATCTTCTTCTACTTTTCGCCTGGTCGACGCGTTCGGGGCTAACGCATCTCCGAGAGCTTGCTTTCGTTCCCGCTTTAGTATCTAATTAGAGAGAGAGAGAGAGGTGAGTTTTGGTTAAAATTGAAAGAGTTTTCCCGTTTGAATTTTGGCCTCTCAAAGAAGGCGAGAAATGAAAAGTGCGATACATAACGAAGAAAGAAAAAGAGACACACGACGCACCGATGATGGCGTCGTCGCCGCGCTGTTGCCATTGTTGTTGTTGTTATTGCTATGAGTTTTGTTCTCTTTACTCGTGTCGTCGTCCATTTTCGACGACGCGTGCGTGGTGAGAGGGGCAAACTTTTGAAAACTTTTCTGAATCTCCGCTTCTCTTTTCCCTGAGTTTAGGGTGCTCGGCTTATTTAGGGTGTCCAAAATTCAAAAATCCAAATATGAACACACCGTGGTGTTCACTTTCGGTTTTGTTCGCGCGAATGGTTAGTTGAATAATAAAGACTGTTTTGAGGGACGATATCTTGTAAGCGCGCGTATTTATGTACCAGAAGCAATCTCTGTTAAAGTTTTATGGTGCGTTGTTGAAGTATGACGGAAGAAGATTCGATGAGAGGTGTTCTCGTGCGCGCAAAGAGAAAAGAGAGTAAAAAAGAGAGGAGAAGAAAAGAGAAGAGAAAAAAATTTTCTTTCTTCTTCTTCTTTCTCTTCTCTTTTTTCTGGAAAGACCAAAACGAGAGACCTCCTCTGTGGTTTTTGCAAGAAGAAAAAAGAAAAAAAGAGTCGAGTCACTCATCAAAACCAAAGAAAGAAGAAAGAAAAGAAAACCATAATAAAATATATTCCTCGCGCGCGAGTAGAAATGTCGAAGCGGCTTCAAGTGCAGAGAAGAAAACGCCCACGAGGAGGATACACAAAGCGCGTTCGTCGTCTGTTTTGATGATCGGTTTTTATATCGCACGTCTGCGCGACTTTTACTGCGCAGACAGAACACGTATTTTTTCTCTTTTTGTTGTGTTCGAAGGAAGAGAAGAAAATTTGTCCTCGCGCTCTCTCTCTTTCTCTTGTTTGAAAACCACCCAGCAAAAACGAGAGGAAAAGAGAAGAAATGAAAATGAGAAAAAACTCATCAAAAAAAATATTATAAAAAATGTCGCGGCTCGTGCGCTTCGTAAAACGTCAGTACTCTCGTTCAGAGTTCACCACGCGAGGGATATATTCGTAATGAATCGATGACGATCCAGCGTGTTCTTCATTTGAACCAGAATGTATCTCTACATCACCGTTTATCCTCCTCTCCTTTTTTGTTTATGTTTTTTTTCTTCTTCTTCTTCTTCTTGTTTTTTTGGGACTCTTGCAAAGGAGGTTTTTGCCTTTTCGATCAAAAAAAGAGAAAGAAAGAGAAGAGCTTTTTTTTGCGTTTCTCGTCCCTCTCTTTTCTCGTCCTTTCCGGCGCCTTTGAAAGAGACAAAAAAAAGAGAGCTCTTTTTTTTCTTCTACTATCTGACGCGAACAAACGAACGAACGCGAATGCGTCGCTGAGATTGAAAAGTACGACAGGAGGAAGAGTCCAAAAAGACGACGCTCGATTGAAGAAGGTACTTTTCCTTTTTTGTTGTGTCGTTTTGTGTTCTTGTTTTTGATCAGGATGTTGTTTCGTTTCGAGAGGAGAGAGAGAGAAAAGGGAACCACCAAAAAAGCCCAAAAAAGGAAAGAAAAAATTCTCTCGTCGGTCCAAAAAATTCGGGTTCCTCTTCTTCTTCTTCTTTTTTCTGTTCCAAAAACGCGAGCCGCCAAAGAACGAAGGGGGTTACAAAATAAATTCTGGATCGTGTCGAAAACTTTTATCGCTCAATTATAATTGGGCAATTCAAATTCCAATTGGCGTCATAAATTTAAACACACGTACACATACCTTATATATAAATATGCCAGCTAAAGCCGCCAAGAAAGCCGCCCCGAAGAAGAAGCCAGCCGCCAAGAAGGCCGGCGCGAAGAAAGTTGCGAAGAAAGCCACCAAGAAGGTAGCGAAGAAGGCTGCGCCGAAAAAGAAGGCAGCGAAGAAGAAGGCCCCGGCCAAGAAGAAGGCTGCCAAGAAGAAGGCGCCGAAGAAGAAGGCTGCCAAGAAGGCTGCCCCGAAGAAGAAGTAAGCGTCGTAAACTACAAAATGCACTTCAATACGGACACTTTACAAATGGAAGGATGGATGGAATCCGGTCGTGTATCTCACCCGGCGACAGGATGTTTTTAAAAAATCAAAATTAGATCGTTGGAAAAATAACAAGATTCAAATTCTCGAATTTGAACCGCGATGTTTTTCTTTTGTAATAACAATCTAAACCAGAAAAATATATACATGTCAGGATATCTAATGAACCACCACAACATACACTATCGATCTATCACGTTTTTGTTCTCTTTTATTGAATTCTATGGGCCTTCTAAAAATTTCGCGCTTTGACTAAAAATTTGTTCGAATTTGAAATGCCTTCTCTTCGAAAACTCGCCGCGATGAAAAAGACACAATCGAGAAAAACAAAAATATTACATAACGAGCGTGAACGCGTATGGAAAGATGCTCTGACGTATTCGCATCATCTCAAACGACGTAAGGATATACTTTCTATCATCTCTAGAAGTTTCAAGTCATTTAAATCAAAATTAGTTCTTAAAAGCGACGCAGAGTTCTTTACGCGGGTCAAACGCGAGAAACCGAGCGAGACGGCTCGCTCGGAGCTCGCTTATTTGTCCCCAAAAATCACCAAGTTGGAACAATCTTTATGAAGCGAAATCCACGTTCTGGTGACAAAAAACAAACTAGGATCGATATCCTGCGCTCTTTTTTGGCGTTTTAGAGGTTTCCTTTCCGAAACTATCGGTCCGGAGTTTCCGCGCTCGTTCGAACGACGCGGGTTTTATCGTTGCGACGAAACCGCGCGTTCATATCAAATTTTCGTCGTTTACTCGCGCAGAACGACGGAGATGTCCTCGAGTGACAAATATGCGACTCGTTTTCTGCTTTTATGCGCGTTCTTTCACCGAAAATCAACCGCAGAATCGCACTTCAATTTTTTTTCAAGCGCGACTTTTCTCGTCTTCCTCGTTCTAAAATCGATCCAGCAACACTCAAAAGAAGAAGAAGCGATAAGAATTTCACTCAGAATCGCCAACTTTACACAACAATGCTCATCCTATTGATGATCATATCGCACAAACGAAAGCACATTCGAAAAATCTAACTTAGCGCTCGCTTTTTTGTTCTTAGTCCGGACATTGTTAAGCGGTCTAAGGATGTCTATTTTTCGGTTGAAAACCCGACAATTCAATTTGAAATCGAACGCGATTCAATCGAAAGAAAAAAAAAATTGTTCTTCCTGATCGAGTTTGTTTTTTTTTCTCTCTGTCCTCGTCACTCACTCAGCCAAAAACAGCCTGTTCAAACACGAGAAGAAATTTCTTCTTCTTCTTCTCTTTTCCTTGATTGTAAAACAATTTTCCTCCAAAAAGAAAAAAAAAACTCCGAGTTTTCCATCGAAGAAAGAATCAATCACGCGCGCTTGAAAATCAAAACCTTACGCACGCATCGCCCGCGTTAACACCGTTTTCGCGTTCCGTGCCTTCTTTCATCTGTTTTCTTGTACACGTTCCGGGAGTGGGAGCAAAGTTTATGAGCGGTTTTTTTTTCTTTTTGTGTTTTTTCTCGTGTCTTTTTCTCTCGAGAAAAAATTGTTCCTCTCCTTCTTCTCTTTCTTCTTCTTTTCTTTCTTCTTCTTTCTCGAGAAACTCTCTTTTCTGGGGGTGAGAAAAAGAAGAGAAAAAATATATCTCTCGAAAGAAGCGCGCGTTTTCGTTCAGAGAGAGAGAAGAATATTCGCACCACCACTTACGCTCGAGAGGTACAGAAGGAAAGGAAACTCTCGCCGTTATTACTTCTTCCTTCTCTCTTTTTGTCGTTGTTGTGTTGTTCGTTTCGCGGCGGGGAACAAAGTGTGTCATCAGTTTGTGACAAAAAAGGGGTGCTGGAATATTTTCGGGACGACCGACCAAAAAGAGAAAGAAGTGAGGAAAAGCGAAAAAGAGGGGGGAGCGGATTCAGCTGAAACTGCCCAAAGCCCAAAGGGAGAAAAAAGATTCAAAACACTTGTCTCCACACAAAATTATTTATAACATATACGCGATGCTGTGCTTACCATCAACCAGCGGCAGACCAAACGTATTATCGTTGTCTCGGGGCAATAATAATGTTTATTCTTCTTTTTCTTCTTCGTTGAGAAAGAGCAGGGGCCGAGAAGGAATAAAAGCTTCATCAGCGAGTTCAAAATCATCATCGGCAAAGATGAGGGGAACACAAAAAACTTCTTTCACCTCTTCTTCTTCTTCTTCTCTTTCTTCTTCTTCTCGAAAGAGCTTCGACACTTCGATGGGTAGTAGCAAAAGTAAGAAGAGAGAAGACGGAATCAAAACGTCGTTTTCAGCCAGCGCTTCTGGGTTCTTCAGCGCCGCGAATAACGAAGTGAACAACGTGAAAAAGCTCGACCAGTCCGTGAGCTTATACGAAAAGCTCGAGCGAGAAATTCGAACTTCGGACGGGAAATCGTTATCGCTTTCCGACTGCGTGATAAAGCTCGCGCTGAACGAACCATCGGTAACGTTGAGAGACCGAGTTATGGTGAGTTTGTGCGCTGAAGCTATGTCAATTATCCCAGAGTGTGGATTAGAGAACGCGTCATTGGTGATATCCATGGCTTTAAAGCACGCTTTGGTTGAAAACGGCATCGACGAGAGCACAGTTGAAGTGAAAGTTGGCTACGTGAAATCTACGAAAAAAAACGACGGAGGCGTCCGATGTGATGCGCACGTTTGGTTGGAGGTGGACCAAAGAATAATAGATTTGAGCGTAGATGGGGTTCAAATCGTGGAAATGGCCAGGAAAGCGGGCATTTCGTACGAGGATGTCGGGAAAATGGCCGAGCACTTTTCGCCGGAAATCGCCAAGGAAGTGAACAAAGATATTCGACCGGCTACGGTTTTAGGCATACCAATCGTATTAAACGAGTGCAGAAAGAACAGACTGATGTTAAAAGAACCACCCTTGACGGTGGAAGGTGCAGCAAACGCTATTGAAACGGCAAAGAAGTATCAGCAAGCGATTCAGACCATGTCTGTGAGCGATATCGAGAAGAATTTAGAGAACAAGGCGGATTTGAAGAACGCGTTTTTACGGCTATCTGGGATTAAAATTGAACGCGTTTCATCCGCAAAGAACAAATTCCACGCTTTTGAAGACGCCGCTGAAAAGATGGACAAAGCGCTCCAGACGCTCGATCGTTTGAAGGGAGCAGGACCGCGGTAGTAACTTCTTGCGACGACAAGTACTTGTATTCTTATAATAGAAGGCTTTCGCGGCAAAAAAAAGGAGAGACCGCCGAAAGCACCTTATGTAAACTATAATCGAAAATACTTCATCTTATATAATAATAATTATTAAAAACTGTTGTCGCGATCACCTTCGTTCTCTTTTCTTTTTATTCTTATACGTGCCGTTGTTTTATACTTTCCAGACAAAAGCTTGGCTTGCTTTTTTAAGCCGTCGTTTCTTTGTCTTTGTGTTGCTGCTGCTGCCGTTGCTGCTCCTCCTCCCCCTCCTCCTCCTCTCCTGTTTCACTCGTCGATCCTCTCGCAGTAAATTTGCTACTGCTACTGCTATTACTATTGTTTGCGGTGTCCGAAGAATCCGCGCTATTACTATTTTTCGATGATGACGAAGACGAAGTACTTGTTGTATCCTTGCTAGCGTTCTTTTCCGCTTCAATCTCAGCGTATCGTCTCAACAACTGTTCTTGTTCTTCATTCATATCGACCGTTTTCGGCACTTTGACTTTAAACCTGACGTACATGTCTCCCTTATACATGCCTAAACCATCGAGTACTGTAGGTAAACCTCTCCCTCTCAACCGGACGCGATCGTTGTGTTGAGTTCCGGGCTTTACTTTCACTCTCAAAATATCCTCGCCTGGGGTTGTAGTTTTCACTTCGCCACCAAAAATAGCCTCCGTGAGATTTAACGAAACCGAAGTGACGATATCAGCACCTACTCGATCAAACTTCGGATCCTCTAATACTCGAACGGTAACGTATAAACTTCCTGGTTGTCGTCCTTGCACTTCCGGATCGATACCTTGTCCGTGCAATCTCAATCTCTGTCCGTCTTCAATCCCGGGTGGGATATCAACCACAACGTCCCTGCCTTTCACTGTTTTCCTCTTTCCATCCTTATCTTGAACGATAGTATCTGGCACTCTCAAAGTCTTTTTCGCTCCAAAATAGACTTCTTTTAGAGTAATCGTCGTTTGACCTTGCACATCGAACGATTGACGCCCAAACGGAGACTGTCCTTGCCCGCCGCCAAACATCTGCCCAAAGAGAGACTCGAAAGGATCTCCGTCGCCCATATCACCCTCGTAATGCACTCTAAATCCTCCCCCAGGTCCTCCAAAACCTTGAAATCCTTGGAAACCACCGCCTTGACCGTATGCACTTTGTCCCCCTCCTCCTCCACCACCACCACCTCCTCCATTTTGCATTTGTTCGTACGTGTCGTGCCCCACCGCGTCGTACGTCTGTCGCTGGTTTTGGTCTTTCAAACACTCGTACGCCTTCTGCACTTCTTGAAACTTCTTCTCCGTGGCATCATCTTTCGCTTTTCCGGAAGAGTCTGGGTGGTATTTCTTCGCTAATTTATAATACGCCTTCTTAATCTCGCCTTGAGAGGCGCTTTTTGGAACATCTAGAGTATCGTAATACGTCTTCGCGAACAGAGACGTAGAGGACGAAACGAAGGTTCTTCCTCCTCCTCTTCTACTTCCAAAAGAATTTTTTTCTCTTCTTCCTCTCGATACGTCGTGTGTGTCGTTCAATAATACTCCACCTCTTCCAGAGTAGCAGCGTTGGCTTTGGTGATGGTATCTTCGTCGACTACTGCTGCTGTTATTACTCGCAGCGCTCCAACTCCTCGTCTTTCCGTCGCGAAAGTCAGGCAAAGAAGATGATTGTTCTTCTTCCACCAGCTTGCCGCCAAAAGAAGAAAAAGACTGCCGAATTATCGTCGTCATCTTTTGAGAAGAAGACATCTCCGTCGTCGAGGCGACCATCTTCGTGAACAACGCGGTGTGCGCGCACCTCCGCATGATGATGATGATGATGATGATTACGAAGACTCTTCTTACTCTCTTTCACTCAACGCGCGCGTGTGTATCCCGATTATTATTCTTGTGGAAAAATTTATCTCTAAATTCTGTCTTCTGACAAAAGTCCTTCTTAACTGATGAGAGTCTCGAGTCTCGAGGGATGAGTTCTCCCTGCTCCTCTCTCTATGCCTGTCTACTCATAGTCTCTCTCTCTTATTATATCACCTCTGGATAAAGTGTTCTGCTTAAAAAAAGTTTACCTCAAATCAAAAGAGGAGAAGCACGCACGCACTCCTTCGCACTGCGTTCTTCTGTCTCTATAATACACGCACAGACACCACACACGCGCGATCACTTTTTCTCTTCGAGAACGAACGAAGAGTCATCTTCATAAAGGACGCAGAGAGAGCACAACAAATAAAAAATGATGTCGGCGACTTGTTTGACGGCATTACCAACAACACCATCGGCAACGTCGTCTTCTACTTTAAGCATGAAGCGTTCGTCGACGATGACGACGACGACGAGAACGACGACGAGAACACAACAACAGAACAACAGAGCAGGAAATACTCCGAAAAGAGATACGAGGGTATACATGGGCAGAAAAGCCGCGAAGGTTGCACAAACGAAGAACAAAAACGATGCCATTCGAACAAAGTTGTATGGGAAGTTTGGGAAAGAAATCGCGCGGGCGGCGAAAGAAGGCGGGACGGGGACGGATAACGTGCGTTTGCAAGGCATTTTAAAAGATGCGAAAAGAATGTCTGTGCCAGCGGATTTAATCGAGAGAAACTTGAAGAAGGCGGGCGAGGCAAAAGGCGGCGATTTCATGGAGTTGACGTACGAGTGTTACGGACACGGCGGCGTCGGCATCGTCATGGAAGTGTTATCAGATAACGTGAATCGATGCGCCGGAGACATCCCAGCGGCGGTTAAGAAAGGTGGCGGGAAAATGGCCGAGTCCGGTTCGGTGTTGTTTAACTTCGAACGAAAAGGTCTCGTGTATTTGAAATCCGGGGACGAAGATGCGATTTTTGAAGCAGCCATTGAGGCTGGCGCAGACGATGTGAAGGAGAACGACGAATTTTCCGAGGATGGTTACGTTGTTATCGCGGAATACCAGTCATTTGCGAGCGTGAGAGATTCGTTGATTGATGGTGGATTTGATGTAGACGCCGAGAACTCTGGATTAAAGTTGTTACCATTAGCAAACGTAGAAGTTTCTGAGGAAGATGCGGAAGCCAACGAAGTCCTGTTGGATAAAATTTTGGAAATTGAAGACGTCGATGCCGTGTTCACGCAAATGGATAGCATACTTTAAATCAGTTTTTGTTGAAGTTGAAACTACATATATACAGTATATATAGATTGACATTACAAACGAGCTTGCGCGCAACTCTCACTCACTGCCTGAATTAACTCTAAATTTAATACAGCACGCAAAAATAACCACCGTGAATAAAACAGCGCTTTTACTTTCCTAAGAGGCCTTCTCTGACTCCTTCTTCGTCAGGAACGATACCTAAAACCCTTCGAGGTATGCAAGGCAATATTGTTTTTGGGTTGAAGCCGGTCTCCCCCGGTCGTAACTGCGCCTGCTCGTAAAAAATACCACTCGCCATGATCAAGCACACCGCCCCCGCGCCTTCCAGTGAGGCATGGTTTTTCCAGATGAAAAAGTTCACAACCTCGGCGAGAAACTTGTTGCACGTCGCAACAACCGCACACGAAGTTGCACTCAACGCATCTCTGATGAGCATGGTAAAAAGACCCATCCCAACGCCAAAAAAACACGAGCACACCAACGCAATAAGTCCTCGGTTTCCAAATTTCAACGCGTTTCCGTTCGCGTCCATGCCATTTTTCACGTTTTCAGCTTCACCGGTAAGGAGAGACAAAACGATACCGACCGGTATCGACAAAGTGTTCACCAAAAATGTTCTCGACCACGAGTTCATTTGATATCTATTAATCGTATCTTTTGCAACCCCCCCTTCGATGCACGCCATGAAAACAAAAACTGCGCAGTACAGGTATGCAATTTTTTCCGATTTAACATCGCCAGATACGTACCAAACCGCCCCGCCGGTGATACCAGCCATCGCACAGAGTGACTTCAAGCTTGGAAATGTTCTCCCCATGAACATATAATCTAACATTGACAAGACAATGGGTGTCGTCGACTTGAACGCGATAAACGTCTCTAAAGGAGCGACTTTCATCACCCACATACCCGAGCTCAAAAGAGCAAAGAAACACGCCACGAACGGTAAAAATCCAATACACGTTCTCATGTTGATATTCTCCAACTTAATCATTCCAAACATGTGCGCTAAGCCGAGCAAAAACGACGCCGTCGCGAATTGAATGACCAAAATAACATTAGGGACAGGGATATCGGTGACGGCAATTTTATTCACCACGGAAAGTTGCGACCCGATGAGGCAATCTGTTGTTTTAATACACACGAGAGAGAAAGAGAGAGAGAGAGAGAGAGAGATCAAAGTTGTAATTTAGCGTAAGAAACAACATCGCGTTGAAGGTGCGAACGAACGATGCGTAAACGCGACGATGTTTTACAAACGAACGAGAGAGAGAAGAGGAGAGAAAAAGAGATCCCTCTCAAAATCCTCCTCTAAAATCTTCCCGCGGCAAATCCAAGGGACGTGCGGTGCGCACACGACGCATACTTACAGCAAGTGATGATACCCAAAACCTTCATGTTTCGCCACAGATACGTGGTATCGCCGTAGTAATCGGCACCATCGACGTATTTCTTCCCTGGTTCCGCCATTTTGTGTGATGATTGATGTACAAACACACACGCTCGCGCGGAAACGAGAGGAGGAGAGAATGGGGAAAAGGCTGGATGAAAATTTTTGGTGTTGTTTTGGTCTCGTTTTTTGGGAGCTCAGAAACAAAAAAGGGAGCAAAGAAAAGCAAAGAGAGAGAGGAAGACGGAGGAGTAAAATACTTATTTGTTGTAATATATCTCAATATAAAACACACTGACAACCAGGCTACTAGATAAAGCTAAAAACGACTATAACTGCTGTGATGTGAGGAGTCGATGGCCCGCACCGCGCGATTCGTGAAAGAGTTTTTTCTCTCTAAGCGCTCTCGAATAAAGGTAGACGAGAAACGGATGTAGCGAGAGAAAAGTTTAGGAATACGAATCGCGAGCGGAGCACAACGCGCCCCCGATATACACGACAACGTGATTGATGATAAGAATAAATCTTACACAAACACGCGTCAATTAACCGTGGACACCACCCTTACTCTTTGAGTCCCCACCGATTTCAAACGTCTTGCAACGTTTGATTTTGTGCATGCACGAGCGCTTGCACGTGTTGCAGGTAAGTTTCAAGACGATCTTCTTCGTGGTCTTTGCTTTTTTGTGAAACACTGGTTTGGTTTGACCCCCGTAACCAGATTGTTTTCTGTCGTAACGGCGTTTACCTGCAGATGATAAAATAGAGAAGTCGTGTGAGTAAAAAAGAATATTAAACGCGTGCGTGCGCTTCGTTCCAATCGCGCGAGCGAGACTTTGTTTCCTCCTCGAAAGGGAGAGTTTCTGCGTTTTTGACCCTCTTCGGTGAAAAATCTCACCAACGCGTACGCGCTAGGAAAGCACCCAAACCGCTAAGGCGTGCACTCTTTTCATTTCATTGCACGCACAAAAGTCTGCACTTTGCCATTCGTCGACTTTTTCAAACTCTAGACCTTCGCGTCACCGTCTATTCCCGGTCGAATTTCACTCGCGCGCGCGCGTTTTACACAACGACGCAAAAAAATGGGAGAAATTTTGCGTACCTTGCGCGTACAAAGACGCCTTCCCGGTTTTGTACTGCGTCACTTTTTGGATCGCGTGCTTCTTGCATCCCTTGCAATACGTTCGTCGAGTTTTTGGAACCTGTGTATGATGTTCGGAAGAGACCGCGTGGGGTTAGTTTCCGGAAATTTCTCGCTAAACTACCACTGATGATTCAAAGTCGTTTCGCGGAGGTGGAAAAATTTTGTGCGCGCGCGTATTAAAAAAAGAAAGGATACGCCCAGACGCGAACGCAGAATCGTCGTAAAGTTGCGTCGCGTTTGAGAAGAAAAACAATATCGTTTAAAGTGGACGCACGTTGACCATGATGTGTGTGTGTGTAAAGACTAGCTAAATGTGTGAGGATGTGCTGAGTTTTGTTTTTGGTGGGTCTTCTCCTTTGGTCTTTTTTCGAACGAAAATTTCGTTCGTCTGTCTTCCTCAAGAAACTCCCCTCAAAATCGTCAAAACAAGAAAGAGCAGAAACGCGTCTGTTTTCTTCTCTCTGTTTCAAGTGGCATAGAAAGATGGAAAAACACCACAAATTACGACGACCAGCGGGATCGAGCATCCACGCGTGCAACATATGCGGCATCGAAGGCCACCAAGCCATGAACTGCGTGAACGGCAACGTCGATTGGTCCAGAAAATGGCCGAAAGAAATGTTTCAATTCGAACAGTTTGAGTACGCGAAGAGAAGAGAAGAACCGGATTACAACCAGATCGCGAGAGAGGCAAAAGCGTACGCAGCGAAGATGCGAAAGAAAATCGATAAAAGAGAGAAGAGAAATCGAGGCGAGGACGTGAGCGAGAGCGAAGAGGAGGAAGTAGAGGCGAAAAAGTTGGACGAGAAAATGCGAGCGAAACAAACGAAAGAAGAAGAAGAAGAAGAAGGGAAGAACAAAAATACGACTAAAAAGAAAGACGGGTGGTTGGTGTATTACGATAACTTAGGACGCCCGTATTATCATAACGCAAAGTTAGGGAAGACCCAATGGACGCCACCAGATACGAACGTTTAATAATAACTTTGTAATAATAGTAGTTCCTGTACGTAGAAAAAGAGTTTTAGTGAAAGAGTGTAAAGTGTAAACCCCGAAATCGAGGAGGAAAAAGAAAAGTTAGTTTTCAGCCTTGATGTAGTTTTTCGAAGTCTTTTGTTCGTTCTAAATAATAGCGGTAAAAAAATATTTCTTCTAAACCATGCGTAAAAAGAGCGCGTATTCGCTCTCATCCGAGATGTACGACTTCATTTCCTCCTTCGTGACCCACGCGAAATCGTCCACGCTGGACGATAACGCGACTTCTCCATCTAAATAGGTCGCCCGATGATAAAAGTTTGTGCCGTCTTCAAGCGCATAGTGCGCCATGGGACAGTTCCCAACCATCTGGTATTCTAAACCTCCTCCCTCGCTATACTCGCTAAAGTCTTCCTCTTCCTCGTCACCATTACTACTATCACTACTATCACTTGATTTCTTTTTACCGACGAATCCTTTAAACATTTTCGCATTCTTGAACGCCTTTTCAACCGCATTCTCCGCGGTTAAGCGCATCGTCCAATCGTCTTTTCTCTCAGCTCGCGGGAACCCCCACGTCTCTTTTCCTTTCTCCTTGACGACTAGAAACAAAAACTCGCGCAATTTTCTATTCGTGGTTTTCACATTGTCTTCCTCGTTCGTCTCAACGCTCGCCGGTTGAAACTGCTCTAGCGTTCCCGCTTCGCCTTCTTCGCCTTCGGTACTCTCCACGGGCACTTTCGCCGCGATCAGTTCGTCCGGCATAATTTTCTGAAACTGTTCGTTGTATTCTCTGGACCAGTCTTCGTACTCTTTTTCCCACTCTTCTGGTAAGGATTCAACCACTGGGAGTCGTTCGACGATCACATTCGCGAAGAACGGTTCTCGAGCTAGCTCTTCTCCTTTCTTTGGTTTTCGTATTTTATACGTGGTCGTCTCACTAAACGGCGGAGGCAGTTTCTTGTTCTTCGCGGCTGAAAGGCTTCTTCGTTTCGTCCACGTTCTCTTCGTTTTCGTCGAATAATAACAACAGCGTCCGCGAGAGAAGGTGTCTCGTTCTCTTTTATTATCGGGGCTAAAAGAAGTCGCGACCGACGAAGAAGAAGGCGTAAAAAGCCAAGAGCTGATTCTTCTTTTGTGTTGATGTTGTTGCTGCATCACCATCACCATCGACTTCATCATCGTCCTCATCGGCGACGATGAAGTCGAGGCAATGGAAGAAGATTTAGGAATGGACGTCGCGTTCGCGGGAAACCGCGAGAACAGCTCACAGAGCGCGTCAAGAGAAGCTCGATTCGCGCCGCGACGGAACATTTTCAATCTTCCCTGCTTTGGTACTAATAATATAAATAGGGTGGTGGTTGCTTGAGAAATTTGAGGGAAGTGTTTCTGTGTGTCTTGATGTTATCGGAAAAAATTCTAATTCTAAACTCCTAATAAACTTGCGCTTTAAAATGCGGTTTAATAAATCATTTCTGATTGCAACAGTTCTACATTGCTAAGCTCTTTCTGTGCTACTTAAAACTAATTTTCTATTCTATTATTTAGCGCCACCAGCCGCGGTAGCTTCGGATTGCTGTCGAGCCTTCAAGAAAGCGTCGTAACTGGCCTTTCGGATTTCCTTCTCCTCGTCGTAATACGCAAACGCAGCGTCCATCGATCTTAAAATTGAACGAACTCTTCGAGAAGCCTCGTTGCGCTTTTCTCCCGATAACGCTGATTTTAAATTCGAAATTGCATCGTAAAGTTCGCCCAACGCATCGTTGAGTTTGCTCGCAGACTCCCACGCGGTGGCGGTAACGAACGGCGCTTTTCGCCAAAAGTGAATCAAATATTCTTCGACTTTCGCGGCAATTTTCTTCAACGCGAGCGCTTCGCTCTCCGAAAGTAAGCGCTGGCGATTGTCGCCGTCTTCAGTCTTCTCTAAGGAAGAGAATGAATCGAAAGAAGAAATGTGCGAGGTTGTTTCGCTCTCGTGGCGCCAGAGCGACTGCGTGATAGACTCCAATGTTTTCAAAGCGGCCAATCCATCCAGTTCTTCATCTTTCACTTCGTTTTCTTCTTTACCAAAAGAACGCGCTAACTCAATAGCTTGTGCAAATGATTTTGCTTCTATTTCCGCTTCGTCTCGTTTCCTTTTCGTTTTATCCTGCTTTGACTTTGTCGTTGATTTCTTTGCAACTGTCGTTTCTGTAGATTTTTTCTTGCGGAAATACGCCGAAGCATCAGCCACTGCGAGTTCCATTTTTTTCGGTTCTTCCTCCTCTCGATTCAAATCTTCCAATCGAAGCTCTTCTGCGTCGTCATCGCTGACGTTATCATCTCCATCTCTATCCGCATCACCATCTTTGAGTCGTTTACTCGCCATCGAAATCTTTTTCAATCGGTCTTCCAACGCGTCTTTGTCTTCCTTTTCTGCAATCATCGCTGCGGTTGTCGCATTCGTTGCGACTGAATCGTCGCCTTTCGGTCTCCCTCGAAGCACGACTTCACCGTGTCTATTTAAGTCTCTCGCGATGTCCATCTTCGAGAGCGAGTCATCGTCGCCGACAAAAGTAGTCGCTTGACCTCCAGCCGCGCCTTTCCCAACTTTTTTCTTGACTTGTTCCTTCGTTCCTTGGTAACGATCGAAAACGCCGTACGCGGATTGCCCGGTGACGAGCGTATCGTCCTTATCCGCCTGTAAGTTTACAAACTCACTCACGGACTCGACTTGTTTCCTTTTCCCCGCCTCGTCTTCTAAACGTCTGGAGAACAAAATCAAATCGTTCTTTTCGGCTTCGGATTGCGCCTCGCCACCGTCTCGCATCTTCTTCATGTACTCTGACTTTAAAAACCGGTGCCAAAACTCCCTCTCTGTCAACTCCTTACGTTTCACGCAGTTATCTATGAATGCTTTTCTAACTCCCGGACGTTCGGCAAAGATTCGGTGCATTTTTTCCGAAGTTAACGTGGCTCGTATTTTATCTCTCTCTACCGAAGCGCCGTCCCTCGCGCCGATATCGTCCGCATCCATCTCGCTCTTTAATCCCGTCTTTTGCGTTAATCCTAGGTGCGAAGCGATCGAGGATAGCTTTTTTCGTCGCGCATCCCAGAATTCCGCCTCCGATATTATGCCTTGGCCAACCGTCGCGTCGAAAAGTTCTTTCAAATCTGGGTTCGTCTCCAACAGTTGTCTTCTCGCCTCTTGTTCCACTCTCGACGGCATCGACGCTTTCTCCACGTCTATTTTCGTCTTTTGCTCTTTAATCGCCTTTGAGATGTCATCTCTGTCCTTTTCGGTCTCAAATCGAAGGACAATCGCTCCTCCTCCTCCTCCTCCTCCTCCTCCTCCCGAACTGTCGTGACTCACTCTCAGAGCGAAATAGTCCGCTCCTTTCTTCGCTTTTGATTTTTGTTGGTTCGTCACGGATTCAATGGAAATAACTTTCGCGCCTTTAAACGAAGAGCTCTCATCATCGCTGCTCTTCTCGATGGCGTTGAAAACGACGTCTCGTTCGGTCACCGAAGCTTCCCCTTTCGCCCGAACCCCTTTGGCTATTTCCAACTCGCACTTTATTGGTTTCAACACCACCAACATTCTTCTTAAAATTTCTTCTACAAACTCTCTTTTCTTCTTCGTTGATGTGAAGAAGTGAAGTTGTTTTTGTCTGTCTGTCTGCCCTTTTTTTTTAGGAGAAAAAATGAATAAAATTCTCCTCATCTCAATGTACTCATCACAACTCACATCTTAGTAAAAGACTAAAAGACTTACGAAGATGAAGAAAAAGAGAGAATTCGTCGTCGTCCTTCTGTTTTTGGTCTTCGTCTACTTCTTTCTCGCCTCTTTTTTTAACTCCTCCTCTGCATCTTCCTCCTCCAAAAGTAGGAGTCGTGGTAACGGTGATGGTTTTCACAACATTCAAGAGAAGAAAACTTTTGATACTCATGGTGACGGATTATTTTTCTCATCAAAGAACAACAACAAAGACAACGTTAAAGACGAAGAAAACTTGCGCGCTCTGGAGGAAATCTTTTTAGAAGAAGAGAGTCAATCCTCGGTTTCGGCGGACCCGTTAGATTTACAGTTTCTGGGATTGCAGTCCTCCTTGGGAGGCGCGAGCTCGTCGTGTAAGTTTCAGTTTGAGATTGCGTCGTGGAGAGAAACGAGACTGTTTTTCGCGTTGCACCCGGAGTGCAGACATTTAGATAAGTGCGAATCAGAGTTACCTTCGCAGACGACGCTGAGTAAACAAGTGTTCGATAGTGGTGGGGGTGGTGGAAGTTCAGTGGATTCGAGAGACGAGAAGAACGAGATGATTATTAAACACAGCACGTACGTGAAACGGTTCGACGAAGATTTAAGATACGCGCACATGGCGACGATTGCAAAGATGAAAGACGAGCGGATGATTTTACTTTATCAGGCAGCACCGGCGGCAAAGAAAGATGTTGGCGGTAGCGATGGAGGAGGAGGAGACGATGGTAACGGTGGTGGTGATGGTGGAGATGCCACGTATTACGAGTATAAGTTAGCGACGGAGGGATTACAAGACCAGCACATCGAGTACACGCAATCGAAGGATTTAGAGGGAAAACGATGGACGCCGCCGGTGAAGTTGCCGATATATAACGACGCTGCGGTTTGGAGTCCAGTCGTACACATAGATAACAACCAAGTGTACGTATTTTACTCTGAATCTACTGGATGCAAGAAAGCGATTCCGTGTAAACCTCCACAGTGCCCAAAAGGTGAAGTTTGCGAAGTCGACTCGCACGCGGAGATGTGCCATCACACGCCGAAGTCGTTGTGGGTACCGGGAGGAGATATTAAATACATAAAATCCATCGGAGACCCAGCTGAGAACAAATGGACGAAAGCGGTGACGATTTTGTCTCAAGATGAAGGAGGAGGGATACCGAAAGTTATCGCGAACTCGCTGATTGTTATGAAGAAGACTGGACACTGGGTACTTCCGTATTGGAGAGAACAACAAAACGCCATCGAAGACGGAACGTGTACTCGCAAACCAGAATTCAAAGGTTCCAGCGGACCAGATTGTCGATGGAATAAACGATCGAGATGCATGACTGGAGCGCAACCATTTTCAGGTGTTTTGGTTTCCGAAAATCGTGGGAAAACGTGGCAACCGAGAGGTCAAATCACGCAATCGAACACGAGCTTGATTGAAGGTTCTATTGCCGAGTTGAACGACGGAAGGATCATCCAAGTCTTTCGAACTCGCGTGGGATGTTTGTATAAATCGTACTCTAAAGACGAAGGAAAATCATGGACAGAACCCGAACCAATGCCAGTTCCGAACCCGAATTCGAAGGTGTTCTTAATGCGGTTAGAGCCAAACGGGGAGTTATTGCTTGCGTTCAACAACATGAAAAATCAATATCGGTCGCGAAGAGGCGCCACGAAGTGCCGAGCGTGTAGAACGCATTTACACGTGGCAATATCTAGAGATGGAGATGGAAACGAGTGGGAAACGATTGCGAGGTTGGAAGATGAGATTGGCTACGAAGCGCCACGAATTCATTACCCTTACATGGCGCAGAAAGACGCCTCGAGCGTTTTAGTGGCGTACACTCGCTTTTACTTGGGGAAAAGGAAAGGCTTGACGAGTCTCGATCAAGGCGTCAAAGTCGCAGAAATAGATTTAAAATCGATAGTTTAGTTCAAGATAAAATAGCGTTGCATCAGAGAGTTAGATAGAAGTTAGCATTACATGTAGTAGATGTAGTAGTATTAGTAGTAGAAGTGGTAGGAATCGCTCGATTACTTTTTCAACAACTGCTTCTCGACTTTGCGCGCAAACTCGTCGAACCGTTCCAAGTCTTTTCCTATGATGGAGCCGACGAGCGGGCTGACGAGTTCTCCGACTGGTTTCAATACCGCAGGAACTTCGTATTCGATCATCATTTCTATCTTCGTGCTATTGTTTCCTACGTCTTTGAACGTGACGGATCCTCTATTTCTTAAACCGTCCTCGGACTTCCAGGCTATTCGCTCGTATTCTACCGGTTCCAAGTCTTTCGCCGTCCAAGAAAATTGAAGTTTTTGACCAAACTGTTCGGTCTCTAAAATCCACTTGGTTTTCGTCTTGTCTATGTCGTCGTATTCCACTTTTGCTATCCAAGGCATCCAATTCGGAATCCTGGTTCGATCTTGCCACAATTGCCAGCAGATCTTGAGTGGAACTCGCGTTTCAACCGAAGCGACATTTTTGACGTAGTTGTCGGAGGCGTAGGAGACGCGTTTGTTGTTTAAACGATAATTTCTTTGTTGATGTTGTTGTCGTCGTCTCGCTCGAGAATCTCGAGAAAGAAATCCATTCGTATGAAAATGTCTCGACGACAAAGAAGAAGACGCCGACGAGGAGGAAGAAGAAGAAGAAGAGGGTAAGGATAGAGACGTCAATCGCGCAGTTGGCGCGTTGGGGAGAAGACGAGCGTTCATTCTCGCTCAGAATATGTACGGCTTTTTTTCTTATTGTGACGTATTAGTTGGTGACCTGACAAAAATTAAAAAATTAAAAAATATATTCTTTCACTTTTCCCCATCATATTGATAAGTTTTTCACACTTTTTATACACATTCATACACAATCATATTAATTATTTATATTTACGAAATTATGTTTGGGAAATACCGAGTCATACGCGAGAATAATTAAAATTTACGGAATAATAGCAAAATAAATAATAAAAGTTTTAGAATTTTTCATTCATTTTGATCATAAATGTATAGTTCATCCCCAAATTGAACATAAATTATAATATTAAAGTGAATAAGGATGAAAAGATAAAAACCAGTAGCCCATTACTGATATGTCGTAGATTTCGGGAAAGTGAGTTTTAATTTATTTACTTATTTATTGAATTATTTACATCTTACTTCTAATGTGTACAATTTCAAAATGGAAACAATAACTAAATAAAATTCGGGAACTTCACAAATACTTTGAGCAAGTACTTCATTTGTTTAGGAAGAAATTTTTACGCGTTTTTTGTACTTTGATTTGGCTGCCTAATTTAATTAACTTACATATAAATCATTTTCGAGAACTGTTGTTCCCGCGAATACTATTGCTATTATGTTTGCTACTACTTCGTTGAGAAGACGGTGGTTGTTTAGGATTCGGTATCGGTCTCTTCTTTCCAAAGCATCCTCCGAAACATCCTCCAGGCTTTTCGTCCCTCAATTCTCCCGCTTCTGCGAGTTTCGATTCCTGGATTCTTTGCTCCGCGCTTGCCTCGGTTTCGTTCCATCTCAACACGCCTGCTTTGGTCGATAGAGTTTCCAAGACGTATGTGATGTGATAACTGGCGACACTCTTGTTGCTTCCAGCATCCGCGTCGTTCTTGCCCTCTTTATTGTGATTGAGATTGGAACTGCTCGGAGAGAACAAACCGCTCAGGAAGCCCATGCCTCCGTTGGATGAACTCGCCGATTCATCTAGATTATTAGTATCATCTTTACCGTTGTCCTTCTTTTTCGTCATCGGAGACGGAGTTCGTAAGTCGTCGTTGCTTTTTTTGCCGTCACCGTTTCCATTTTTTACTGGTGTTGACATTCCGTTATTCGTGCTAATGTTGCTATTTCTCTCTCTTCTCTCCTTGGCTTCGTTCTTGAGTTCCGTTTCAAACTTTTTAAGCTGGTCGTTCACGTTTCTCTCGTACTGCTTCAAGCTCTTCGAGACACCTTTGATTCCTTTCGCTATTTCAGTTGGAATCTTTGTACCTACGATCACCGCTTGCGCTCCGGGATAATCGAGCATATCATCTAATAAAAGCGTCAGTTTATCGGCTTCGGCCGTGAGTTTTTTCACCTCAACCGAAGCTTCGTCACCCATGTACTTTAACCCTTTCGATACGTTTTCTAACGAGCTCACCAGATTTACCAAGTCATCTAAAATGGTTTCCACGGAGACCTCTTTTCCGTTACTACTCGAAGTCTCTCCTGAAGAGGCACCGATGATGCCGTCTTTGCGGTGTGGACTCGCGATCACGTTCCGCGACGACCTTTTCTGTTGCAACATGCCCGAAGAACCTCTCACCAAGAAATCGTCTTCTGCTGAGGGCATATATATGCAGTATTCTTTCTGCTTATATATATATATATATCTGTGCTGGTATAGCCTTTTCGTTTAATTTAGGTGGAGACGTTCGACAAAAGTATCCGTACTCGCTCGCCTCGCGTTCTCTCTCTTCTTCTTCAACAGGAAAAACGAGGTCTTCTTCTCGAATTTTCTCTCTTGTTCTCTCGTTCTCTTTCTTCTCGGGGATTCCTCGATGAAACAGGAACACGAACGGGTCTTACTTAAACGATGAAGTACACAAGAAGGTTCCTCCTAAACCAGTGATTCAAATCGAATCGTTCGTTGACTCTCTTCCTTGCTTTCCTTCTTCTTCCCGTAAAAAATGTGTTTCAGCCGCAAACGAAGCACAAAAATCAACTGCGGGTAAAAGTATCTTAACTCTCTTATTATTATATTGTTATTATTAGTAAATTAATATTTTAGTATCAGAGCGGAGAAGCAGGAAGAGACAGGACAGAAAGAAGCACCACAGACGACGACGACAAGCCAGAGAGTCTTCTTTGTCTTCTTTTGGTGCGTGCTGCTTGAAGGTGATGATGACAAATAGTTTTGTGACTTGTGATGATGAGTTTTGCCCGAACAAAAAAAAACAAACAAAGGGAGGAGGAGAAAATCCAGAGAAGCAAGAATGAGCTGCTTTTGCACCGACTTTTTGTGAAAGAGAAAAGATTTCATGATTCAGGCGTCAGAATAGACAAAAAATCTCGACCGGGGACGAAGAACCTCATTCCTCATCACGCGTTTATCACCGTAATAAAAATACTCACTACTTACACAATGAACGCTATGCTCACATCATCGTCTACTTCATCATCGTCCACGATGAACGCCGTTGCCGCCGCGCGACGACCGTCCTCTTCTTCTTCTTCTTCTTCTCCGTCTTCGTCGTCGAGGACGAGAGGATATCAAAAATTCACCATCACGAACAGATATGGAAGA
>Ga0209505_1000183_pt1 | contig 51358 bp, 32 predicted proteins | sample COGITO_mtgs_1103_2_FD_184794 | JGI IMG/M metagenome (GOLD analysis project Ga0209505, IMG submission 184794) | Pelagic marine microbial communities from North Sea - COGITO_mtgs_110331 (SPAdes) (version 2) | ecosystem: Environmental > Aquatic > Marine > Epipelagic ... | reverse complement strand
GCAGCTGGAGGATTGTTGCTCTTCAAACTCTGGGTGGCGAAGAAAGTAGCCGTGTTAGCCGCGATACGCGCGTTCGGAATCAAACGAGTCTATCGACGGAGCGTGAAGTTTCTGGATTATTTCGTCACGCACGAGAAAACGCACGCAAAGTTGAAGAGCATCGTGCACAAAACAGCGCACACGACCATGCAGTTTGAGGACGCGTTAGCGAAGAAGGCAAGGGAGATGATGGATAACATCGTTAGGACTGGGAGTAGTAGTGGTATTAATAGTCGGACTCCTCCTCCTCCTCCACCTCCTTCCTAAACACCGACCGAAATAGAAAGAGAGAGAGTTTTTGATAGTGCGGCTGCAATAGAAGTAAGATTAGGACTAGTTTAATACTGACAAAAAAACACGTGCGCGCGCGAAACAAGAATCCTCGTTCCAGACTTTTTCTCAATCCTCGTCGTCGTCGGAGCTAGAGAGAACAATCGCTATTCCATGATCGACCAAGACGTCGAGCATGCGGGCGCACTTTTTCGAGACGTGCTCGAGTTCAACGCCCCGGTCGTTGGCGTCGTCGTCCTCGTACTTTTCATCCGCGAAGCATTGCACGAGCTCTTGGCTAAAGTCTTCGTCATCGAGCACTATGTAAAATGTGTTCATGTAATCGAAGTTACTCAACGTGCTCGTACTTGTAATCTTCATACATTTCATTTTTTCGAATCCCTTCTCTTCGCTCCCTATTTCGCTATAGTCGGTGACCTCTATTGCGCAAAGCCGGTTCGCAAAAATTTTCAGCGTGGCGCAGCCTTCGGTTTTTAGCACAGGCGTAACAGTTTCGTTAGTGGAAGCATTTTCGGCGTAGGCTAAAAGATTTGAAGCTGTGTTCCCTAATATCAATCCATTCGAGATTTTCGCATCGAACGGAAGTATACGAAGTAGCGGACATTTTCGTTTGGCATCGGCGATAAATTTTGGGGAGGCGCAAAAATTCAGGTGCGAATCAAAAGACGCATCACTTGACGATTTGGAATCATTTATCATTTGCCTGTGAACGTCCCTATGAGAGCCGTAAAATTTAATAGCTAGACCAGAGAATATGCATTCGGCAGCCCATCGCGCCGGCGTGATGTGCGCGAGTCGAACATTTATACTTATGGTTACTTCATCTTTTTTACCAGTTTCGCATGCTTCTACTCGATGCCATTCTCCGGGTGAGACTCTGATCATCATTCCCGGCTTTAATCTTTCGCTTTTACTATCACCCTCGGTTGATGGCGATAAATCGTATTTCTTTTCTCGTTTCAAACCATTACAATTAAGAGTATTTCCCCATAGTTCACGCGATCTGTTTCTCTTCTTTTCGTAGGCGTTTCTGGGCGACGTTAAATTCATACCACTCGAAAGTGGGTTCGCTTCTCCTCGCGCCGTTTTCCACTCTTTCTCACCGGTAAGCTGAATCGTATAATTCAAGTTTTCGTCCCAATGCCACTCTGCGAAATCGTTCTCTTTTCCATCCTTCTTCACGTTCTTCGATGCGTAAATTCCCACCTCGATATCGTGCGTGTAGTACTCGACTCGTTCGTGATGTACTACTCGGTTGGATACGAGCATTTGCTTTATGGCTACCGCTCCAGGAGCAAAGCAAAAAGGTTGATTTATGGTAGTTCCATTTTCATGCAGCGCTTCGAGCATATCATCTATTTCCTCTTCGTCCAATTCTTCATTATTTGGATCTCTACACGTGCGTAATAGCGATTTCAAGTCACCGTTATAAAATCCCAATTCCAAACACGATTGGAGAGCTTCTGGCGAGAGACTCTTGTAAGAGACGCGATTGGCTTCTGCTCTCACGCTCTCGCGAAAGAAATCCTCGAGCTCTTCGAGATAACGCGGTGTTTCGCTCTTTTTCCGCTTTTGTTGTGTTTTTACGGGCATGTTTTTACGTACTATATCATGATGCTGTTATTGTAAATGAAGAACTCGTTTGTAAAAAAGGAAGGTAAGGTCTCAATGACTCAATGTTTCATCAATCGATAAATTACAAAGCAACTACTTGCCTCTCAAGCGCCTGCGACGCTTCCTGACTCGGAATATTCGAATGCAAAACACCCCCAGAAGTGCACCGATACCACCCATAACCCAGGTTTCATCACGCATGTGATGTTGTTCGCTTCGACGTAACGAGGATGATGACGACGACGACGAAACAACCGCCGGCTGGTCGACGCTCAAACCCCTAATCTTCTCCTCGTCGTTTTGGTTGTTCTGAAGATTCAATCCCGCAAATCTATTACTATTACTGCTAATTCTACTACTACTAGTACTACCATCGTTGCTACTAACACTCATGCTATCAATTTTGTCAGATATCTTACTGGAAAGCAACGACGACCAGGACGATAAAGACGACTTTTTGTACGTCGGCATCCAGCTCGGCGTGGTGTAAGAGGATTTCGCGTCGTGAAAATTTAAAGGCGAGGACGGAGAGCACTTCGTCGTTCCAATATTTCCGGGTTTTCCACCAAGTGTAGCGGAGAATTCTTTGAATGCGACATCCGTTCGTCTCTCTGGAGCGTGCCCAATTCCGGTCATAGCGGTATGCAATTCAGCTCCCGTGGGACAAAGAGGCTCCGGACACGAATCCTTCTGTTTCTCCGTATCCGACACATACTTTACCGCCGAGAGAAGGAAGTTAAAGCAGTTGGCAACCATGTGACTCGAATCCAAACAATTTGAATCACCGAATACAAAAACACGACCACTACCTACATCCGATAGAGCACAGACTGCGTAGTCTGCTGCTACTCCACGTCGAGGAGGTGTCCGTTGGGTATGCGTAGTCTTCTGTTCCGCAGCCGCGTCTACGGCTTTATCAACCATCGATGCAGAATGCACGAAAGCTCCTTTCGGAGCGCTCATAACGTTGGCACCAGAGGATATTCGTACATTATCTCTTCCGATCCGTGCAATGCCTTCTATGATACGGTCACCGAAACTAAACCCAAAGTCACCGAGCAGATCGTTCAGCGCCGGTACGTTTGCGCCACCGGTAACGGGTGTCCACCACTCGTGCGTATTGTCATCGAAGAAACGCATCGTGTGCATGGTTTTCACGTTATACCATTCACCAAAAACAATCAATCCTAATCCTAAAGTCCGCACATCGTTTGATAACTTCTTGCGCTCTTCCTTTGAGTATTCCTCTTCGGCGTCAACAATCAGTATCGACGCGTAAAGGGTGGCATCAAAACATGTAAAAGGACCAGTCAAAACCTCTAAGAAATATCCGTTATCAAGTAACGAGTCATACATAGCGTGATAATTAGTATGTGGATGATCACCGTGCCAATCCAACACGTCCGATTTGACGTCTAAATTATCCCGCGGTACGTATCCTGGTGGGTATCTGACGTTATGAAACTGGTCCCAGAGGATGCGCTTTTCTCTCGCCGGCGTCGGAATGATCTTGACTATAATCGGCACAACAACGGTAGAAGAGCGTATTTCTGTCTCAAAAATACCGTCATGTCCCATTGCGGGTGGGGATACAACTGTGAACGAAATTGTCCCCGATGCTTTGCCTTGCGACTGCTTGCCACTTTCCTTCACTCTCACGTAAACTGCCAAATAGCCGCTCCACGGCCAAAGTGTCTCTGAAAATGCGAACCGAACGTCCAAATGTTGTCCCAGATCGTGAGACGATGGACTGAACTTAGGTTCTGCGTCTAAAGATCCGCGAACACCCATACCGTTCACGATAGTGGCATTAAAAATAAGTGGCATCATGGAATGATAGATTGGCTGTCTGCAGTGCGGCCAAGCGTACTTACATTCCGTGAGATCAATGTTACCTGGAATCAAAGAGGCTCGAGGGACGTATTCTTTTAATATTTTGGCTGAACTTTCCAAGTTTAATAATCCAGCACCTTGCTCGTACATGGGAATTTCCGGAAGTCGGACTGCGCCTTCAACTAAAGCTTGCTTCATTGACGCTGGGTTTAATTTCAACCATCTTTCTCGTTCTGGAACGACAGAAGCTAATAAAGTTACAGCTCCAGCAACTACAGGTGATGCAACCGACGTGCCCGACAGAGAGCGACAACCACCGGATATTCTACTACCGAATACATCTTGACCAAAGGCGACAATATCTGGTTTCACTCTTCCGTAGCCTTCCGGCAAATCCCACGTGGACATACCTCGAGATGAAAACGGCGCGATACGCCTTTCATAGTTGACACCACCTACTCCAATAACATCCATCATATCCGCAGGATTATTGAGAGTGCCATACAATGGACCATCGTTCCCTATCGCAGAGACCATGATGATACCATTTGCGGTGATTTCGTTTACTTTCTCGACAAACGGTAAATCCAAGTAATCCGGTCCACCGATGGATAAGTTAATCACGTGCATTTCAGTTGCGATGGCGTAATTGAACGCGTCAAGGAACCACGAAGTGTACGATACTTGATCATTTGTAAACACTCGGAACGTGTGAATATCAGCTTCGGGGGCAAAACCGGAACATTGTGGAAATGTCGAAGCAATCACTCCCGCAACAAATGTGCCGTGGCCAAGTCCATCGGCGAGTGTATTTTCGTGCGTCCAGTTTGATCGATCTTTCACTCGGCCTTTGAAGTGCGAGTGTTCAGAGTCCACGCCCGTGTCAAAAATACCCACCTTGACGCGCTGCCCCTTGAATCCTTGTCTCCACAACGACTCCGCGTTGAAAGCGCTTGAAATCGGTTGACCTCTGCCATTTCGAGCATGTAGCCGATTTCTCAAACGTCGACCTTTTCTTCTAAACGTGCTGCTATGTATGTTATCTTCTTCAACGCCGTCGTCGTTGTCGTCGTCGTCGTCATCGCCGTGGGTTCCTTCATCACTATCACTACTTCTATCACTGCTTGTGCTTTCTTTTGACTTTGGAAAACGCGTCAAACGAGCGTCGACAAAGAAATCCTTCACGCCGAGTGTACGCGCGAGCGGTTCCGCTAGCGAAGCTATAAGCGCCGCCTCGTTCCTGGAAGTGACGAGTGCAAAATCTGTGGGAAATGCTTCCGCTCTATTCTTACGATCTAATATCGTGTGCTCAACTGGCCTAACGTTACTCGTGAGCGTATCGTCAATCTCATCATCCGCAAGAGTGACTGAGGATCCACTCTTCTTTCCTAGTATTCGTTCGAGCGTTTTCTTGTGCTCATTTTGCATCTTGTACGACGTAAACCGAACGATGTATTTCTTGGCTGACGACTTTACGAAGCGCGCTTCTTCCTCGGATAAAACTGCACCGCTTGTTTCGATATCTGGTGCTGCACGTTGAATTGCTTCTACGCCGGGTGTTTCTGCTTCAGCGTATTCTCCACTATCCAGGCTTTTACTCAACGACGTTCTTCCCACCGAACAAACCTCCTCATCGCCAGCGAGAAAGCTAGGAAGAAGAAGTTCACGCCCTCGCGCGGAAAAGCCGGAAAAGGTATGCGCTGATACTGCGACCGTGATCAGAACAAACGCAAAAGACGCGCTCGTCCTTACACTGGCAATTCCACGCATAGTATTCCTCTTCAGTAGAAGTTGGAATATAGACACTCGTTATGATATATATGAAGAAGAGGATTTGGAAAAAGTTGTGGAAAATACTCAAAAAGAATCTCAAAAGACGGGAAGAAACAGACGAGTTTTACTCTCGAGCACGGAATGATGGAAGACTACATCCTCCACAACCTAACACGCGTGTACTTTGTATTCGCGCTCGTATTGTTGCTGCTGAAGCAGTTTTGCAGCCGCATCTTTATTTCTCCACGCGAGTCGTGCAGCCGCGTGTTCGCGCTCTGAAAACTTTCGCTCGTACTGTCGTTTGGCTTCACTGAGCGCGCGATACTCATCCTTCGTTTGTCGATCTAAAATTGACGCGCGGTCGCGTCTCGCCTTTTCGCGTGCCGAGAACTCCTTAACGACGCGTTGCAATCTGTCTTCGTGTATTGAGTTTTCAACGTGTAATCGACGAAGTATGGTTTCGTTTTCTTCCAGATCACTCTCCAATTTTTCGCGTTCGTTTTCGACGGAAGCGCGTTCGCGTTCTCGCGCATCGTCAATTTCCTCTTCGCGAGTAGCGAGTAGCGCGATCGCTTCTTCAATTTTAATTGCTTCTGTTTGTGCGATTTCACCGTATATCCTCGCGAGTGTCGCGGTGTTTCGCTTCAACATTTTGTTTAAACACTCGTCCCTCAAAAACTGTTCAAACGCCTGTTTAGTTTCGGTAGCTTCTTTCTCTAACTCGTGCACTTGTTGCTCTGTTTTTCGTCGAATTTCTTCAATCGCGTTTTTGTGATGTGACACGACCTCGACATAATTTGCATCTGCTAAGCGTAGAATGTGCGATAGCCGTTTGTTTATTTCGAGTTTGTTTGCGACGCTTTCTTTCATTTGCGCCTTTTTCATCGCTCGCGCGCTCTTTTTCTCCTCTTTCTTCTTTGGACGGTTCTTTCGAGCGGCTGCAGAGGATATCCATTCTTTCTCGTCGGCAATTTTTGGTTCTTCTTCTCTATCCTTAGCAACATCATTTTCTTCGCTATCATCGTTCTTCACTTTTCCTTTATCACATTCGCATTCACATTCACTTTCGCTCTCGCTTTCGCTTTCGCTTTCGCTTTCGTCGTCCTCGTCGTTTGAAGGGGCCGTACTATTACTTTCCGGGAACGTCTTCGAAAATTTACTCGTCTCACTACCGTCACTACATCTTCCCATTTCTTTCCCCACATCGTCGAGCATTTCAAAATACCAACTCACCTTTGCGTCTTCTGCGATATCTATGCGCACTTCGTGTCGCAGCCTCGCGTGCGTTTCTGCTCGCTCTGCTTCATTTTTTATGCTCTCGGTCAAAACCTCTCGTCTTTCTTCTTCTTCTTTTTTCACCTTCTCTGTGCTCTTTTCCAACAACGCGTCCATCTTTCGCCGCGCGAGATTGAGAACGCATTCCACGGTCTCAAAGAGCGCTTCGCTGCTCTCGTCGTCGTGTGCTCCTTCGTTGTCTTCTTTGTCGTCGCCGTCTTTTTGAGAAGAGAAAGGAACAAAGACAAGGTCAGATCTAAAGATACCTAAAAATATCTACTTAAAAAGGAAACAGAGAGAGAGAGAGAGAGAGAGAAAAAGCGACACCGTTTACCTTCTTCTTCTACCTTCTTTGAATTCTTCTTCTCGCACGACAAAGAACCCGCTTCCGATTTCTTGGACGACGTAACCACTTTTGCGTTCTTCTTTCTCGCGCGTTCTCTTCGCGCGCGAATTCTCTTCGCGCGCGCGACGGACGCGGCGGCGTCCAGCATAAATATTTTTTGATTTTTATTTTTAGTCGTCGTTTGTGCTTTTGAGGGAAGTCGTTAAATATATTTTTGTGAAGTTGAACACCGGACTGAACACCAACCACTCCTACGGACTCCTACTCTTGTTCGCGCGCTTGTATCGTTCTGAGTGCGAGCAAAAAGCGAAGAGAGATAGAGAATCAGCCCAAAAAATGTCGATAAACTTTTCGAAACTTCTCGCCCAAGAGATTGAAAAGAAGAAGAAGATGAAAACACCACCTTCATCAAAAACAACAAGAACAAACGAAAACGACAACGATGAAGAAAAGATGAGAAAAAAAGCGGACGAATTGATGAGCGACGAAGTGTTCTTTGCGCAGTTTTTTACCCGGAAACCGATCGAAGATTGGGATACATATCGAGTGCATAGGAGAGATAAACCGGATGAATTCATTCCTGGTTTGTTTTACGTGCCAGAGTTTATACACGAAGAGGAAGAGAGAAGGATAAATCGAGCGATACGGACACAAAAAGAAGCGAAATGGGTGGAGAGCAAAGGGAAAAGGAAAATATTGAACGTACCGGCAGCACCGAACAACGAGAATACGCCTTTATGGATCAACGCGTTAAAGAAAGCCCTGCGAGAAACGACGGCCATGGATGGTCAAAATGAGGCGAATCACGTCTTAATAAATGAATACAACGCGCCCGCCGGTATCGATCCACACTTTGACGGCATCGTGTACAACCCACACGTAGTTATAGTTACGACGACGGGAAGAGCTTTGATGGATTTTTGGCCAAAGGAATCAGCAGACGAGCAAAAAGAGCAAGAACCAGTCGCGCAAATACTTCTACAACCGCGATCTCTTTTGATATATAGAGATGAATTCAACGATACGAACGGAGCCTATTTTTTACGTCACGGAATACGCCACTCGAGCAGCGACGACGCTTCTAAAGCGCATCCGCCATCCGTGGCTACAATTATAGAAAAAGGAGAAGAGAACGTTGCAAACTTGAACAGAAGCGCGTTGCGACATTCAATCGTATTCGTGAAGAAGAATATGGGCGCTTAGTTCAAATATATAGAACCTTGTAAAAACATAAATTTAGTATGAAAATAGAATCGCGCGCGCGCGCGAAACCAGAGAAGAAGAAACAAAGAAGAAAGAAACGAATTTATATATATTAGTACACGAGTTTTATTAACAACTCATCCTCTGTTACGGAGGACTCCAGGCACCATATTTCTTCCAATCCTTGATCCCTTTTTTGTTGAAGAAGTGACCTTTCGGGTAGTATCGAGGTTCGTTGGATGCCACCGCGCCGAACTGTTTCGAAAGTTTCACGTGAATAGCCGGTATCTCGTACTTGATTTCCTGCGTCAAATCAGGTTCATCGGAGATGTAATGTAACCACTGATGCCACTCTCTCGGCACGTTCGCTGGATTATAATCGTCCAAATCTTTGTATTTCACCCACCTCGATCGTCCTTGTTGATATTTCGTATTCTCGTAATATTCGTTCCCGTGCTGATCGGTCCCGACTAGTCTACCTTTCCTCGAATTTAACTGCCACACGGAACCGTCCAAAATAGAGGTTCTGTTGTTTTTTATCATCACGCGAGTGAGTGATACGATGGAAGAAGAAGAAGAAAACGTCGCGTGTTAGTTTTTTGTTTTGTTGTTGTTGTTGCTCGCATCATAAAATCTAATCGCGAGACGACTGGAAAGAGAAAGAGACCCCGTCCGGGGTGACTAAACGATAATAATACTATACGACAAATATATAAAAAAATAAGAAGAATAGAAACACGCACAAAGTCGAGTAATTGCTCTCTCGCGCAGACGACGACGATAAAGACGACAGTGGCAAAGACGCTTTACTCGTCGTCGTCGCTCTTCTCGCCGCCAGTCGTAACGTAGACGCGAGCATTTTTAGTGTGGTTGGCGACTCTCTTTCTTCGATTTTCCCGTTTTTTTTCTTTTTCGCGAGAAAATTTTCGCCCTTTCGCGAAATTCTTTTTTGCAGAAGATTAATTCTTCTTCTTCTTCAAAAGTTTTAGTATTGGTTTTGGTGCGCACTTACTCATCACTGTCGAAGAACAACAGAACGTTTTAAAACACACACAAACAAACAAGAGACTCGATACTCGCGCGTTTCCTTCTTTATCGTCGCAGTAAGAATTTGAGAATTCATTACACACAAAACGTATAAACTCATCAAAATAATCAGAAAGTGATTATTTGTGTGAGCCAAGACACACACAAAAAGGAGAGGAGGATCATCAGAAAAGAGAACTTGAGGAGATACATGATGACGATGATGATGCGACAGAAAACAAGGTCTTCGTCGAGAAGATTTCTTGTCGTTCTTCTCGCCGTGTGCTTATCGTTCGTCTTGATTCAATCGACGACGAACGTGAATGGAGGATTCACACAAGTAGCAGCGCAAGAAGAGGACGATGGAGATGACGATGGAGGAGAAATTAGCAACAACAACAACGAGGAGGAAGAGGAGGGAGAAATAGACACGAAATCAACCGTAGAGGAGGAAAATTTGAACGACCCGGGGTCATTCGGCGAACTTCCCGCGTACGGTGAAAACGACTCGTTCGGGAGACGCACGGGGAGTCGATGGACTGGGGCCGGAGCCGCCATGTTGTGGGACGTTGGAGAAACGTTCGAAAAGGCGTGGGATGCCGGGTACAAGAAGATTTCCACGCACGCGGCGCCTAGACTGTCCGCCGCCCACGACTGGTCTCATAAATACATTCATGAAAACATTCGCGATTACGTCCCGAAGGAGTACTCGCCGTTTGTTGCCGCCGTGATTACGTATTCGTTACCGTTGTTGCCGGTGTGCGTGGTGATTTTCATTTTGAATAGATTGACGGCAATGTTGAGTTTGCAGAAAGTGTTGTTAGTTGTGAACGCTTACAACGCGACGTATTGCTTCATCTTGTGGTTCATCAACGCGCTCACTGGAAACGAGCCGATGGCGAGTTTACAAGCGTCCAACGAAGCCGATTACATCATCTTACAGTTTTTGAAGTGCGTGTCGTACGCGGTATATTTGTTCTTGCAATTGTTTCACATCGCCATTTTGTCCGGAACAAAAGCGGAAACGATGAAAACGGTGGCGATTGGCAACTTCTTCTTATCCGTCTGCATTGGATTTCACTACTTTATCAAAGTTTGGTCTCCAGCGATGCACGGACACCCACCGGCGACGAGCCAAATCACGTACATTTTGTACACGATGATGTTCGGGACGATGGCGTATTCGAGTTACTTGCGAGATCCTCAAGAAAGAGCGCAAGCTGCTTCGGTATCGACCATGTTTGGCGTGGATAAACAGTTTTAACGAAGAGTCCAGTAAAAATGGTTGGATTATTGATTGAACTTGTTGGATTTCTTGATTGAAATTAAAAATCTCATTACTAAAATATTATTACACACAAGACAAGACCCCCTTCTTCTTCTTTTGGTTTTCAACTTTTTTTCAAGCAAAGCAGCGTTTTCATTCCTTATTCATTTTAAACGAGGACGACGACGACGACGACGACGGCGCAATTAAGAGCGAGGAGCGAGAGCGTTTTTAGAAGAGCGAAGAGAGAAGAAGAAAGATGGACACGATCCGATCGACCATTCCTCAAGTGAATGATCTCGAGGAGTATTTAACGAGCACTGGCTTCGCGAAAAAAGATGTGAAAAACTGCGCCTTGTTTTTACAAATGATCGAAGAACATAAATTGAGACGGAGCGCGTCTACGTTCAGAGCTGGAGAGATTGTGTTGGAACACACGAACGAAAAGCTACGCAAACGATCGTTTCTGACGAAAATTCTCTTCGGTTCCAGTCCTTCGACGGTGAACAAACACTTGATTTTGTTGGAGCAAACGTTTATTGCTTCGTTGGATACTTCGAGTACGAACTTGAAACGAGCGTTGGAGCTATTCAACGAGTTAAAAGCGATTGTCGAAGAGACGTTGGGGCAGAAGAATTCGCAACGATTAAAACGCTTAGAGGGTATGTTGTTAGAAGCGTCCGGAGAATTCGACAAAGCGATGGAACACTACGATGCGATATTGGAAGATCAACCGACGGAGCAAAGAGTGATGAAGAGAAGAATAGCAGTTTTTGAATCTCAAAACGATACGAAGAAGTGTTTAGAAGCGTTGAACAAGTATTTGGACGTGTTCATGGACGACGTTGAAGCGTGGGAACACGCTGGAAAGATTTACGCGAAGCTGTTCATGCACGAACAGGCTATCTTTTGTTTCGAGGAATGCATATGCTCGGCGCCGAGTAATTATCACCATCACAGGCGCGTCGCGGAGCAGTTATACGCTTTAGGTGGGTTTGATAACTTACGTCGAGCGAGCATGTATTACGCGGCAGCTATTGATATGTCCACTGGTGCAGATGTGAGGGCGTTGTATGGGTGCATATTGACCCGAAATACGTTGGTGAAGAATCACGCCGGTAGTAGTAACGATAGTAGCAATAGTAACGGTAAGAATAGTATAGAAGCGGTGGAGAATTTGGCCGCCGCGGCGGCTGAACGATTGGAGCAAATGTACGCCATCAAACAGGAAGAGTTACTAGGTATTGTTAGACAAACGGTGAAAGTGAAAGAGGCGAAGAAATGATAAGATTTTTTTAAATATATACCAGTACCAAAACGAGCCGTCGGTAAAAATAGTATCGCGATTTGTGTGTATTTTGCTGATTAAAACTCTTCTTTTTCTATTCTCTCTCTGTTCTTCTTCTTCTTCTTCTCTTGTTCTCTTCTCGTATTCTTCTTCTTATTAGTTGTTATCTTTATTACGTGTTTCTTTCGAGTGGCTGTAACGCGGGCGTCAAGTAGTTGCCCGAGTTCTTTGACGCAACTTGCGTGACGAGCTCGTAGTCGCCCTCGGAGCCTTTATCGTACGCGACGTCAAACGTTCGGTTTCTCGCCTCAGAATCGTGAAGCGACTTCACGCAAACGTCCGCAACATCCGCGCACGAAATAGTTTGCGTCAATCGTTCGCCTTGGTCAAAGACCAACGCCTTACCTCCACTCGGTTCTTCGCTCAACACCGCGGGTCTCACGATGGCGTATTGCAATCCCGATCTTCTCAACGCGCATTCACCGTCTTTCTTGTGCTTCACAACGCGTTGCTTCTCTTCCCCTGGTTCCATGCCTGCGCCAAAGCACGACAGTAGAACGATATCCGCCTCTTCACCTCTCGGGTTCGCTTTGAGATATTCCAAAACTAAGGAAAACTGGTTGGTCGCGCCGGCCAAATCATCTTCCAACGTCTGGTTCGTTTTCGCGTTCACTTTCGCTCGGAACTGAACGCCGATTTTCGCAATCTTGGAAACGTCGAGTTGCGGGACGTCCGCGGACGAGTTCATCGTCGTGTCGTCGACATCTTCTGAAACGAATCGAGACCACGGAATGGATTGCGTTTTCCATCCCAACTTTGTGCGCATGGAAGCGCGGAACAAGTTCCCATCCGTATCGATGACGCAAAGCGAATACTTCTTCGCGTCGCACTTGTATCGAATGGTTAAACCCTCGCAGGAGGACAAATCGATCGCCTTATTCGAACTCTCTGCGTGAAGAATTTTCACATCCGGCGAGATGAGCGTCGCAACGCCGGTTCTCGGCGTCACGAACCCGGACCAACTGGCAAACTTCCAGTTCTCCTCGGACGGTTCAAATTTCACTTTTTGTACAGTTCTTCGAGTCGCTTCCGATTTGGCCGCAGACGTGGACGATTCGCCGCTGCTGGCAGTTCTCCAGCCACCCCCAGCTGCATCGCTTGCGCTTTGGCTGAACTCAGTCGACCATTGTCTCTCACCTTCGAAGTTTTGTGCCCATTTGAAATCCGTCAACATCTTCTTCGACTTGACGGATTGACCCGCTCGTCTCGCCGCCAACGTGTGGAAGTAATCCTGCATCGCCGCGCACGCGTTTTGAACGCCAAGAACCTCGACGTTATACAAATCCGACGTCAACGTTGACGAAGCTCTCGCGCAATACATTATCTTCGCGCAACCTTTCACCGCCTCTCTCATGGTGTCCAAATCTGACACGTCGCCGACAAACACCTCGACGTTGGGCGGTAAAAACTCCTTGTCCGACTCGCGTCGAATCAACGCGCGAACGCCGTACCCTCTCAGCAAGAGCTTTCTCACGATGACTTTTCCAACTCTCCCAGTCGCACCGGTGACTAACACCGTCGTGAACTTCGCCTGCGGATTCGCATCGATCATATCCGTGGTATCGCCCGATAACAAGTCCATGTCGTAGATGCTCGTGTCGTACCCGGCGTTGCCTGGGATGTTCCCGGTAGATTTCTGCAATCGAGTCAACGAGGTGATTTGCTCGAAGAAACCATCGAACATCTCTCTGGATTTACGACCAATCGCGATTGGATTGATGTCATCCGCGGACATGTCTTTGATTTCTTTCTTTTTATTTCTTTTTTCCTTTCTTCTCAGCTTCGCTGGCACATCCGACGTCATCTTTGCCGATGATGACGCTCCTGCAGAAGATTTATCCTCTTTGTCGTCGCTTTCGTCGGAGGAAGCGGACGCGCGAACGACGACGACAGAAGACGAGGAGAAGTTTCTTCTTCCGTTGTTTTTATTGCGCCCTGCGGAAGAGAACGGTGCTGCGGAGGAGGAACCACCACCTTTTAGAGGTGCACCACCTCTGAGAAAGGTGACTTGGTTTTGGACGACGACTAATCTTCGGGAATGGGAAGAGGAGGAAGAGGAAGGCAGATTGCTCGCGCGCGCGGCGGCGGCGGCAGAACTCGTCGTCGCGCAACCAAACGGTGATGATGTTGCCGCAACCACCATCTGACTGTATTTATTTATTTATGTATTATGGAAGTGCGCGTATGGAGAGCGCTTTGAAGTAATATATTTTAAGTGGAGTAATCTCGGATAACTCTCTCTTCTTCTTCTTGTGGCCCCAGAGAGACGCAAAAGAAAAGAAAGAAAAAAAAAACGAAAAAAAAAGCACTGGAGTCTTCTTCTTTCCTTTGATTTTAAGAGAGACCCAAAAAAGAGAAGAAGAGAAACGGACGAGAGGGAGATTCCCACACAGTGAATGAAGTGAGACAACACAACAAAACACGAAAGACACGCACTCTGTGTTATTATTTTCACAAACAGAGAGAGAAAGAGATAGAAGAAGAAGAAGAAGAAGAGATAAAACAGCAGCGATCATCATCTCGATGAGAAGAAGAAGAGAGAAGAAGAAGAAGATTTTAATATCATCGCGCGCTTTATCCTTCCTTCGTCTAAAAGTCAAAAGCACGACAGAAACAACAAACGAATTTTTTCTTTTCAAAAGTCGTTGAGAGGGTGACCGTTTGTTTGATTCTTTCTTACGAAGAAGAGTACCACCGAGTGCAGGACCACGACGAGGACTATAATAACGTGAATAATAATAAAGGACGAGAAGATAACGATGATGATGGCGACGACGACGACGACGAATACAGAAGAAAATCAGAGCAGAGACGCGTACGGGTTTGCGATTTCAAAGGAGAACAAACAGCCCAAAGATTGGAAGGAAGTGCTGAGAAAAGAGGAAGAGGAACGTCAAGTCGCGTGGTACGAATTTTTACGAAGGGGAGAAGATGGTATGACGCCACCGACGCACGCTAAAAGAAAGATGAAATACAACGAGGACAACGAAGAAGAAAAAGACGACAACGACGAAGACGAAGAAGAAAACGACTCCTTTGACGCCGTAAGAGCGGTCATGGCTCTGATACGCGACGACGATAGCGCCGATGACGATGCCGACGACAAGAAGGAGGAGAAGAAGAAGAAGAAAAAGAATACGGACACTACTAGCGACGAAGTATCCAGTAGCAGCGAATTCGATGGAAAACGAAGGAAAGAGCTCGAGATGCTCGTGAACAATGGTTTACCGATGAGTCAACGCGCGAAACTTTGGGAAATTTTTGCAAACGTACCGAGTAAACGCAAGAAAGGTTTATACGATGATTTAGTTCGAAGAATCGAAGAAACAGTGGACGAGAATAATGCAGACGATAATAGTTATAATCTGATTTTGAGCGAACGAAACGGATCGCCTCCGAAAGATGCGAATGATGACACTAACATCAACAACAACAAAGCGACTCTTCCCACGAGCGACGACGACGATAAATGCGAATCGAAGCTTTTTGACATTTACAACCACGTGCAGAGCTTTGCGGATGCAAAAGTGCAGGTCGAGAAGGATCTCCCACGAACCTTTCCGGCGCATCCGTTACTGGAAGGCGTCGGGAGAGATGCTCTTCGACGCGTATTATTAGCCTACGCAAGATACAATCCGAAAGTTGGATACTGTCAAGGTCTTAATTTCTTAGCTGGACTTTTGTTGCTGCTCATGCCGGAAGAGTCCGCGTTCTATGTGCTCGGGACAATCGTCGAGGACATCTTGCCAGGATATTTCGTCACGAAGCAAATGCTCGCGCCTTCGGTGGATCAGAAGATCTTGAGAGTATTCGTCAGTCAAAAGTTGCCGACGCTTTTAGAAAAGCTCGATAAGTTCAACATTCCGTTATCGGCAATTACTTTGAATTGGTTTTTATGCTTGTTTGTGAACTGCTTGCCGTGGGAGACCGCGTTACGAGTTTGGGACGTTTTGTTATTCAAACGTGATCGAACGGTCTTGTTTCAAGTAACTTTAGCTCTGTTAGAATCGCCGTCTATTTTGAAAGCGGTGAAAGAACCTGCATCAGACGTGAGCGCGCTAGCGACGGCGTTACAAAGTGCCGTGACGGAAGCATTCGACGCTTCGGCGCTGATGATGACGGCGACGCTCGGTAACGCAGACGTGACGATGCACAAGGTTGAACAGCTCGCGAGAAAGCATAAGAAATCCGTCGCCAAGGAGATTTTTGGCGCAGATTACCACCAATTTATGACAATGTCCATGAGCTTCGCGTTCACCAACACCACTGGCAACAATAACAAAGACAGCGGCAAGGACGGAGAAGATGCCGATTCGAAGAAATTAGGAGAGATGTTTGAGAAATGGTGCACGCCGTGGAGAGAGAGAAAAAAATATATACAACAGCAAAGCACAAAAAATAGAGAGAAGGAAGAGGGAGTATCACTGACGACGACGCCCGAGCTCGCGGATGATAATATCGACGAGGAGGGCGCGTCACTGGACGAAAAAATTTCGAAAGTTTTACGCTTTGACGAGACGGACGAAGATGGACGACCAGCGAACCACCCGTTGGTGGAAACGCCGATGACGTGCGACTCGGTCCAATCTTCGTCAGCACCAGTAGCAAAACAAAAAGAAGGCGAAGAGAAAGACGGCGGCGGCGACGAAGCGGAGTCTGCACCGACGACGACGACGACGACGACGACGACGACTGGTAGTTTCGGAACTTCATTTAAAGAGTGGATGTCCACGGCAAGGAAAAGTTGGGAATTCAAGAGGAAATCTTCGTCGAAGGAGGTTGAAGTCACCAGCGGCAGCAGCGGCAGCGGCAGCGGCAGCGGCGGCGCCACGGCTGCTCCTGCATCGAGCGAGGAATACGACGAAAATAACGATGCCGTCGTCAAAGAACAGACCTCGAGCGATGCTGCGCCGCTCCACTCGCGCTTGGAAAAGCTCGAGCGAGACGCGAAAGAGAAGGACGACGTTATTCGAAAGCTTCAAAAGCGCATCGAAGCGCTCGAAGAACGATTGCTGCTTTCCTCAAAGTAGTGCGTGTTATTTATATCATATTAAAGCATATTAGTATTCATCGTCATTTCTTTTCTTCTAAAACGCCAATCATGTAATCGTCTACGATATCGAACACTCTCGACGGATGTTGCGGTCCGCGAAATCCTTTACTCGCGTCGCCTCCTGCGTTTTTGGCAATCGCCGCTACTCCTCCCGGGTGTTCCTCCGCGTATTCCGTCACGTCGTACACTTTCTTATCGATAATAATCCACAAATCATCCACCGAGTTGTGTTTCCTCACTTCCTCTGCGCTAATTTTCCGCGTTTTATCTACCACCACCATTTCCTCTTTCTTCTTCTTCTTCTTACTCTTTGAAGAGGAAGAAGAAAGGAGAAGCGCTCGGTAAATGTATAACAAAATCACGCACACGAGACCGACGAAGAACAACCTCGGGTTGTCACTCTTTGACTGCACCGCTTTTGCCGGCTTTTTTTTAAACATTAGTATCAGAGATGTTCGTTCTTCTTCTTCTTCTTGTTGTTGTTGCTGTTGTTGTTGCTGCAGTGACTGCGTGCACGAAGTAAAGCGATGATATGTATTGCGCGTATTTGTTTTTGTTTGTTTGATTTGTTTTTATTTTTTTTTTGAAAAAAAGTTCACCCTTCTCACAACAACACCACAACCTCTTCTCCTCTTTCTCACTCTCATCATCATCATCATCATCATCGTAAAAAAGAAGAAGAAGATGGTTTTGAGACGACGATGAAAATGATGCTCGAAGACGGGTTGGAAACGCTCGCCATGTTCGCGCGAATGCGGTCGGTGGATGCCATCGTTCGTTCAGCGCTCTTGAAAAAACAACAACAACAACAACAAGAAGATGAGGAGGAGGAGTTAAATAATTTTAATGTGAAACAAAAAAACATCAACGCGCTGGACGAGTTGCAACGGACCGCGCTGCACATTCTCTCGCTTCTCGAGAACGACAACAAAACAAAGTTTTACGAGAGACTGTCGTGCACTTCTCACAGTCGTCCGAGTGAGACTGGTGGTGAGACTCATCACGACGACGACGACGATGAGAAAAGGAACACAATAGATAAAACGAGAAGAGACTACATCGACGTTTTCTTGAAGAAGATATTCGTGAAAGCCGAGGCAAGTGGGTGTTTACGAGACGACTTTGCCGAAAAGCACGGCGAGCGTTTACTCGCCTCGGCTTCGTTGTCGGGAGCAAAAGCGGACAAACGAACAGAGGAAGAAGGTGAGAAAAACGAGATGACGAAGAAGATGTTCGTGTACGAGAACGGAACGATACAAGAGACGGGCGAAACGTTCAGAGATGACTTGCTCGACGTAGGAGCGAACAGTCGTTACGAAAATCTGTCGGAAATAACGCTCTCGCTGTCGAAAAATTTGTTCGCCGGCAACACGGGCGCGCACGAATGGACGGCTGGATTCAAACTCGCTGAGTTAGCCATCAACGAACCAGGTTTAGTGTATAATAAAACAGTATTAGAACTAGGAAGTGGCGCTGGTCTTGCCGCCGTAGCTATGTTGCGTTCGCAACCTTTACGATTAGTCTTGACGGATAAAAGTAAAGAGTCGAACGATAACTTGGAAAGGAACGTGCGAGGAAATATTTCCAGTACTACGAGTAGTACGAAAAATAAAACCACCGCGATAAAGAGAGAGAGCGCATTAGATGCGCTCCCGCCAATGCCAACGGGCGAGGACGTGTATCGTAAAGACGTGTTAGCGTCCAAAAATAGGACGGACGAGGAAGAGATGGCTTTTACGTACGAGTGCGAAATCGTGAACTCGTTCGTTTCCATTCGCGAACTCGATTGGTTTTCAGACGAGGAGACGTTGAAAACAGCCGCGGATGTGATAAATCCAGATTTAATCGTCGCCTCGGACGTGGGATACGATCCAGACTTGTTGCCTGGACTCATCGATACGCTCGATGTGTTCCTTTCCAAACGAAGTTCGAATCGAAATTACATGTGGTTAGAACCGGAAACGAGCGAAGACGCGTTTGATATGCTGTTTTCCCCGCGACCGAGCGAAGTCGCGAAACCGTGCATAGCATTAATCGTCAACGCGAAACGGCAAGAGGAAACGAATGCGAAGTTTGACCAACTGTTGAAAGAAAAAGAGCACTTACTCTCGTTTGATGTCACGGAATTCGCTTTACGAGAGAAGGCGTTTCTCGGTTTCGAGGAGGAACGTTTTGAAGGCGTGTCTTCGGAGGAAGAGAGGAGGGACGATGTCATCGTGCGAGTCATTTTTGCTTCGTCTTTGCCGTCCGTGCGGTACATGAAACGCGAAGGGAGTAAAAAAGACGATCCGAGTCACGTGGTCGTCAGAAGAGGACGGTACGTAGTATGAGAAATACTACTACTACGAGTAATAACTCTTCTGTTTGCGGGGTGTGTGCTTTTCTTTTGTTTTTGATTTTTTTCGTTTTCTTCTTGTTTTCGCTTGTTTTCTGACAGCTATTTAAGTACAGCATAGGAAGGTGAAGGTAAAATGGTATGGGCTCACGTGATTGACGTGTCCTTTTTTAAGAAAAAAAAAGAAAGAAAATATCTTCTTTTTCATCAATCGCGTCATCATCGATCTGACTCAAAAAAGCTCTCAAGCTTGATATAATTCTCTCTCGATTCATTCGAATAAAATCCTCATTCAAAACACTCATCAAAACGCTCTTCTTCTCGTCGTTAACTATATAATCGAGAGAGAATAAGTTCTGATACATACTATTCGTTTTATATCGATTCATTTTACTAAGTAATAAAGATAAAGATGGCGTCCGCTGCTCTTCAATCATCCTCGATCGCGATGACGAAAAAGAACCTCGTTTCTTCTTCTTCTCAAAAGCGATCATCTTCTTCTCGAAGAAGTTTACACGTCGTCAACGCGGCACCGCCGACTGGGAACGAACGTCGCGCGATGGAATCCGCGAAAGTTGCGGCGAGAACGAACTTCATCAGCAGCACCGAGGAGTTAGACGCGGCTTTGACCTTAGCCGGCGATAACTTGGTCATGTTGGGCATAATCTCCGACGAAGCCTGCGAGGGATTCACGGACGAACAAGCCAAAGAGTGCAGACAAATCACGGCGTCGATGGCGAGAATTGCGAGAGAATGCCCAGACGTGACGTTCTTGGAATGCGACATCTTGTCCTCTTCCGGCGCTAAGAATTTGGCCGATAAGCTCGGCGTCAAGGACTTTCCTACGTTTCAATATTACAAGCACGGCGACTTGTTGTGGCAACACTCCGGTTTCGGCGCCGGCTCGCACGAATCCATCGCGGAAGGTGTTTTGTACTACGGCGATGAAGGTGCCGGCGGATTGAGAGTTCAAGACTTTTTGACCGACATCTCAACCGAGGCGGACTTGAAGGACTTCTTGGAGTTGTGCATGCCGGCGCAAGAAGTTCCGGGTTTCATCGCTCCGGTTGAAATCGAGTGCGCCAAGCAACTCGCGATTGTCGACGTTTCGGTCGAGAACGATCCGCCGAGCGGATGCTTGAAGATCTTCCCGGCGGTCGTTTCTCTTTCCAGAAACACTGCGGGTGCGACGAGATGGGCGAGATTGATCGCGGACAAGAACAAAGAGTCCAAGGCGTTGGCCAAGACTTTGAAGGTGTCGGAAGTCCCGTCTTTCGTCTTTTTCGCGGATGGCAAGGAGGTTGACCGATACACGGGTTCTGACCGCATGACGTTGATGAATAAAGTGTTGGCGTTTCAAAGAGCGAACGGTGTGAAGATGCCGCAAAAGAGAACGACGAAGAGAATGACGACTGCGGAGGCGAGAGAGATTGCGAGAAAGCAAAGGGAAGAAGCGAAGAAGGCTGGCAGATCGCAATGGTCGTAAAAAAGAGATCTCGCTTTTACCACCGCCATCACATCTTATTAATAAGTAATCATTCACAACATTTTCGCACTAGCATCAGGCCAACAAGAACGGCCAACATAAAAAACAAAATTGTAAACGAAGGAAATACAAACGATATTATTAAACAACCAGTTTCTTACTACAAACTATTTTACTATTGTACAACACAACAATCTGCTTTACGAAAAATTATTACGCCTATCTCACCGCGACGAAGAAGATGGAGGAGGTAAATCCATATCTTTCGTGTGAATGGCTAATTTCTTTGCCGCGATGACTTTCTCCACCTTCAACGCGTTTTGAACCTCTTTACTCGCCGTCATCTCGAAGCTCTTCGCCAACATTTCCGACATCGCGTCCGCGCTCGCCGTTGCGTTTGTATTCGCGTTTTCCAACGACACGTTGAAGATTCCAACCTCGTCTTCGCCTTGAGAGCCAATCTCGCATAGTGCGCCTTCTGGTTTGATGACGTACGCTACCCCTGGAAAACATACGTTTCCGTTTACTTTTAACGTGGCTGTCTTTTCCAGCGCTTGCGCGTACAACCTTCCGCTTCTCACATCCAACTGGACTTGACGTTTGGAACCAATTTTCACTTTCTCCGTGACTTCGTATTTTGATGTCGTCGTTTTTGATGTCGTCGTCGTTTGCTCCCCTTCAGCGACGACGACTATTTTCGGTGAGAGCGACGACGCGTAAATGCATTTAAACCCTTCATCACGTCTTCTAAAATGTCTTCTAAAATGTCTTCTTGTCGTCGTCGTCGTCGTGAAAGAAGAAGATGTTGAAGGCGTAGATATCAGACTTACCTTTCCTCTATCCATTTTATAAATATTTTTTTTGAAGACAACATTTACACCACAAAAAAGAAAGAAACTTACGTAAGTTGTTGTTGTTTGTTGACGTCAGCATAAACATCATTGAAACTCTTCTTCTCTCCGAAGAAGAAGAAGTCAAGAAGAAGAAGTCAAGAAGAAGAGTACTCTTCTCTCTTCTATTTAATAATAAGAATAATAATAAGAGTCAAATGTTAGCAAAAAGCGCCAATCGGACGGAGTACGAGCGCGAACGCGACGAGCGCATCGAAGCGAACAAAAGAAGAATGGAAAAAGTTCTCGGAGACGCGAAGCGTAAAGCTTTTCCATCGTCTTCGTCTGAAAAGGATACAGAGGAGGAGAGAAGAATAAAGAAGATGAAGAAGAGTAACGCGTTGCTTCCAAAATCCAAACCTTTGCTGTTCGGAGCGACGAAGAGAACGAGCGCGAGAGATAAAAAAGTGGTCAACTACGCCGAAGAGAAAGTCGACGTTTCGATATCGACGCCCACTTTAGTCCCTTCTGGTGGTGGCACTGCGAAAAGAGCGTCGTCGTCGTTTGGGACGTACGACCCGCCAAAGACGCGAGAAGAGGCGCAAAAATCGGCAGTGTTTTACAAACCGGCGAGGAGAACGAAGGAAGTGTATCCGGAAAGTTCCGTCTTGAAGCGCGACGAGGCGACTGGGAAGCTGACGTTCAAAAACGTTCCGAGTTCGCAAGCGCACTTTCAACCGAATTTGACGCCGAAAGAAATGATTCAAGCCGGGACGTTTGGTGGGTGCTACTTTAACCCGCGAGGAGGTAAAAAAGGTTTCCTCAAACGTCCAATTCTAGTCACGTCGAAAGAGTTTCCCGAGGAATGGTTCGAGAACATGTCCAAAGGTTTATACGAGAATCGAGTGTATAAAAGTTACCGAAACCTGTATCAAGTGAAAGCGGGTCAAGATCAGCACTATTGGGAAGAACACGGATGGATTAACGAACAAGATCCGAGAGGGTGGTTCCAATGGTATTGCAGGTTTTATCTCGGGAGAAGAACGGCGGACGATGCGAGACAAATATCGCGCTGGACCGGAGTTGGCGGCGAAAAAGGTCGATGGAAGAATAATCTCTTGAACAAGATTGTTTCGTCAAACAGACGTTTCGACGACGCCTCGATTTCACCCGTCGTTCGACAAACAATGTTACACTGGGCGATTGAAGTTACGGAAAAAGATTGCATGAAGTTCGCCAAGAGTAAAGGATATAAACTAAAAGTCGTTTAGTGGATATGTACCGGTGTGTACCTGTGAACATGAACATTGTATATACGTAGTAGTTTTGTATTATACTTGGTATAAAACAATATCATAGTGTGGTAGGTACTGGTTGTAAAAAAACAACAACCAGCCTCTTCTTCTTTTCGCCTCAAACTTACTTGCCGGCGTCCGTGCGTCTTCTCTTCAACGTTCTCAATCGCAGCGCGTTCAACTTGATAAAGCCGGCGGCATCTTTCTGGTCGTACGCGCCGCCGTCCTCTTCGAACGTGGATAAGTTGACGTCGTACAAAGAGGTGGGCGATTTTCGTCCGACGCACATGACGTTGCCTTTGTACAGCTTTGCTCTGACCGTACCGTTGACGTGTTGCGCGGCTTGATCGATGCTTTTTTGCATCATTTCTCTTTCCGGCGAAAACCACATGCCGTTGTAAAGCAACTCCGCGTATTTTGGCATAATCTCGTCCTTGTAATGCATTTCCCCTCGGTCCAAGCAAATGGATTCCAAATCTCTTCTCATGGCTAACAAAACGGTGCCGCCGGGCGTTTCGTACACACCTCTCGACTTCATCCCAACGTATCTGCTCTCGACAATGTCTAATCTACCAATGCCGTTATCTCCTCCGAGCTTATTCAACGCCGTCAACATTTCAGCTGGCGATAACCTCTCCCCGTTCAACGCCACAGGGTCCCCTTTCTCGAACTCCAACTCGATGTACGTCGGTTCGTTCGGCGCGTTTTCTGGGCTTACCGATCTCGTAAACATATCTTCCAAATACTCCTCCCACGGATCTTCCAACGCGTTCCCTTCGTAAGAAATGTGTAACAAGTTAGCATCGGTCGAGTACGGTTGCTCTTGCCTCTTCGACGCGGCGACCGGAATCCCGTTTTTGTCCGCGTACGCCAACAACTTCGTTCTGGAATCTAAATCCCACTCTCTCCAAGGCGCGATCACTTTCACGTCTGGTTTTAACGCGTAATAGCCGATTTCAAACCTGACTTGATCGTTCCCTTTCCCCGTGGCTCCATGGCACACGGCGTCCGCGCCGACTTGATTCGCAATCTCGATTTGTTTCTTCGAAATCAACGGTCTCGCGATGGACGTGCCCAATAAGTACGTCCCTTCGTAAATCGCATTCGCTCGAAACATCGGAAAGACGTACTCTTTCACGAACTCCTCGCGAACGTCAACGATGAAGATATTTTCTTCCTTGACGCCCATTTTCAACGCCTTCACTTTCGCCGGACCGAGTTCTTCGCCTTGGCCTAAATCCGCGGTGAACGTCACGACTTCGCACCCGTACGTGTCTTGCAACCACTTGAGAATGATGGAGGTGTCTAACCCACCAGAGTACGCGAGGACGACTTTTTTCACCTCACCAGACGGACCAACTTTTCCAGCCATTGGAACGAACTTTTTATTTAAGCGATTATTGTTACTACTTCTTCTGTTGTTCGCGTTGATGTTCTTGTTGATGTTGTTGATGTTAAAAGACGACGAAGAAGGTGATGATGATGATGATGATGTTGCGGTTGCGTTGGGGATGCTTTTCTTCTTCTTCGCGACGAGAAGTCGTTTGTTGTTCGTATTCTTGGTGTTGTTGAAGGAAGAGACGAGCAACGCAGACTTTAAGGAATGCGTGGAGAGAGACATCTATCTGTGATGCGTGTGTGACGAGCTCGTTCGTTGTGTGTGCGATGGACGAGGCGATAGATATCGTGTGGGTCTGTCCGCCGTCTTTTTTTATCCACTTTTTATTGAAGAAGAGGAAGGTTTTTTTTTTCGTCTCTTGTTTTTCAAAAGTCTCTTGTTTGTTCGTTTGTGTATTCGTTGTTCGGGGTGGTGTTATTTGCGTTGCATGTATTATTATACTATATTCGCGAACAGACGCTATTCATTTCAAGCGCTATTATTAAACGCGACGTTTTTACTACGATCTAATCGTCTAATAGACTACTTTTTCTCTCTTTGTTTTCGTTTTCCTCCTCTTCTTCGTTCCACTGTTGCTCTTGTGGTGAGCGTTCCCGTCCATCTCAGCTTTCTCGAACGCGGCGACCAAGGCGACGAGTTCTCGCTCTTCTTTTTCCTTCTCCTCCAACGCTTGGATTTCGAGTAAAGTAAGTTTCTTTCCATGTTCGTCATCGTTTGAAGGGAACCAGCTTCCAGGGGAAGTCGAAGAAAACGCATTCGGTGAGAATCCGTAAATAGGACGCGTAGACGAAGCGTTGCGCTCTTGCTGCTTCTCCTCCTCCTGACGCATCAAATCCCGAAGAGGACTTTGTTGAGAAGACGCAGAACCTCCGATGAACCCTTTATTCTTATCGAACGAGGCGCTAGAGCCAAGCCATGGCGCCGGAGAGGAATCTACGACATGCTTTTTCGATTTCGTTCGTCTCGCCAGAGCGGAAAGCGACACCGTTACGCTCGTAGCAGATGAACCCGTCGCATCCTCTCTGTGAACACCTCGCGTCTCGAACATTTCCATAGAAAATTCTTTCTTCGCTTGGGAACCCACCATGGATCTAAACGATGGTAAAGGATTTCTACTTTGCGACTCTTGAATCTCCTTCAAACTCGTAGCGGTGAAACCACGCGATATCGAAGACCTTTCTTGCTCCTCCCCATCCGCTTTCCATTTCAACTTCTCCTTCAATCGTGCTTCCGTTTCGAGGTCCTCGTCGTATGCATCGTTCCCATCTTCGTCGCTTTCTTCGTACTGCCTGAATATGATCGGCTTAAATTGTTTCAATATGCCTCCCGATTTTCGTCTTTCACTCAAGCGTGTATAATCAACGCTTTTTGGCGGCGTCGTCCGCATCGAATTGCGTTGGATTTGCTTTTGAGTGCATTTCGTTGTGGAAGTGAGAGATATTTTAATCGGTTTTGACTTCGATGGTAGTGATTCTGTTTCTGGCGAGGCATTTCTTTTCATTTGCGGTGCTCGCGCCGGAACTTCATTCGTTTTCCCACTCATCACTTCCACTCTCTCCTTTTTCTTCTCCTTTTTCTTCTTCTCTCCTTCTTCGTCGGCGACGACGGGCGCGTACGTCTTCTCTATATCCCAATCGAGTTCTAAAGTTAATTCTCCACCGCCGATGCTTCGTTCTCGAATCCCACTTAAAACAGCATCGTCGACGTGCTCGTCATCGTATTTCGTACCCAGCACATCGTAAACCTCAATAAGTGCGTCTAAATTCAAAGCTGCGAGCTCGTACGCGTACTCTCGCAATAGTTCTCCACTTTCAATGTCTAAATTTGGAAGATTTTGAAGACACTCCATGCAATTACTTAAATCCAACACTTCTTTACAAAGAACTCTACACGCGATGTGTTGTAAACTCTCTTCTTCTTCTTCTTCTTCTTCTTCTTCTTCTTCTTCTTCTTCTTTTCGGGCTTTTTCTCGGATGATTTTAGATTCCGGCCAATTCGAATTAGGCTCCGTCCAATTCGATATGCTCAACGCGTGCTTATCGCTGATCGAAATCGAAGTTGCTCGTTTTACACCCACGACGCGACTGAAGACTGAGCACTCTCCAGATCGCTCGTTTACTTCAAACTCGTAACAATCACCGTTCCTAGCTAGAACACAGCCTCTCGAATTCGTCATCGTGCACGATACAAATGGCACAGAATTAAACTCGTCGACCCTTTGCGCTTCGCAATCATCGAGCTTTTTGGAGTGAAAACGATACAGATCACCGTTCTCGCAAACAAACGCCGAAATTGTATTGCCGCACGACATGCTCACAATCGCACTGCGAGAAGAACATCTTATTTGTTTCGGTTTACAATCTCCAGAACCGAACCGAACGATGGCTTTCGTGTTGTTGTTTTTTCGCACGAGCACGAGCGTCGTCTCATCAGAACATGAAGCGCTCAGACAGTAACCTTCAATGCCGACTACAGCCCTTGGAAATTTGACGCGCGAAATAGCATCGATCTGAAACCCGAGTTGACCAGTCCCATTCAGTCCAAAACTCCAGCATCGACCTTTGGAGTCGATAACGACAGCGTGCGCGTTTCCACAACTCGCATCTACAATGCGTTGCTCTTTAAATGTCTCTCGAGAGATTGGATCTCGCTTATCGTCTCCGAAAATGCGTCTAGGAAACATTTGCATGCTGCTGCTATCGTCTTCCTTGTTGTTGTTGTTGTTGTTATTATTATTGTCGTTAGTGAGACCAGCATCTGACGATGAGGAAAAGAGTCCGAGCGTTTTTCCCATGATAAATAAACTTCCAGAGTCATCCACGAGCAGCGCGAAATTTTCCGAGCACGTGATTTTAACAATCTTTGGTTTCGAGGAAGCTCCACCGATAAACGTCTCGATGCGCGTCGGAAACATATCCGCTTCGCGCTTCAGTGATGCGTTGTTTTCTTGTACTTCACCGTTTCTTTTGCTATAACTATTCCAATCGGTCAGACCCCAGGAATAAACCTCCCCATCATTTGTCGTCGCGAACGAACGAAATCGAGAACAACTCAACGAAGTCACGTTTAAGTGGTGCTTCGCAAAATACTCTATCCGTTTGCATCTATCGCCGTTCGTGTTCGTGTTCCCGGTGCCTAGCGTATAATTCACGCCTGAGCCCCAAGAAAAGACATCCGATCTTCTCAGGCGCATGTGTCTCTTTCTTCCTTCTTCTTTTTCTCCTCCTCCTTCTTCTTCTTCTTTCGACGCTACGGTTGCTATCGTTATCGATAAACTTTCGATCGGAGTGTGCCCTCGAAAACACCTCGGTTGATGAAGCAGATTCACGCTACTCTTCTTCGAGCAGTGTTCCGTAGCGAATTTCAACAACGTTCGAGCGCACGTCAAGTTGGGACCGTGAAGTAAACATCGATGCATCGCCGAGTGGCCCGACTCAAAGTCTCTTTGCACTAAATACTCTTCCAAGTTCATCGTTTTCTTACTATTCGTTGTGTTCTTCTTCTTGTTCTTCTGTTGTGTTATTGAGAAATATTTCTTTGCCTCCTCTAGTATAAACTGCACAACGCGCGCATCTCCTCGAGAACAAGCGGCGTGTAACAGAGATGGGGAACGAGAAGAATCAAACCACGCCTCGCGAGGTGCGCGTGATTGCATCATGCGCGCTTTCACCGTCTCCAAGCTCGTTCCAAATCGAAGAACTGTATTGAGCAGGAACTGAAACTCGTCGTCATTGGTAATGATGATGTTGCTCTCACCCATAGCGACAACGACGACGACGACAACAACAACAACAACAACGACGACGACGACGACGACGACGACAACAGCGACGCTCTGCACTCGTCAAGCAAAAGTGCGTTCAAATCATCATCATCATCATCGCGAAGAATAAATACAAGTTATGAAGAATGCTTTATTATTTTTCTTATTATAAATCGAAAAAAGAGCACATGCAGTGAGATATTATGATTATTATTATTCTTTTGAGCTTTTGCCGGCTTTTCTCGGCGAACGCGAGAGACGCGATTTTTAGACGAGGCAATAGCTCGGGCTTGATTTTGATGAGGAGAAGGAGCGTTTTCATCGAGAAACAACCTTACGGCGCCAGCCCGTTGAAGTCTTGGTTGTTTGCGGTGATCGTATCCGTGGTGACCTCGCGACTGCCGTGCGCGTACAGGTCATCCGACATATCGTCGCGTTGCGACTTCATGTCGGCGCACATCTTATCAAACGTCGAGGCGGAGATGAGATGGCACGTTCTGTCTACTTGCCACGTGATTGGGGACCACGCAGAGCACACGGAGTTGTCTCTGGACGTACCGGTGGTGGAACCGGTGTAGTAGGTGATCTCGCTCCCCTTGTCGCCGTCGACGATCATGCCTCTCATGAGGTCAGGGTAGTAGTAGTTCTCGTCGTTGACGATGGTGAAAATTTGCGCCTGCACACCAACGTTGAGGTGGAGTTGGTTACCGCTGATAACAGTTGCAAGCGTCGGACCATCGATATCGCAGAGAACCCCGTCGTAGAACGGAGTTTGGTATTGGTTAGGCGTACCACACGCGCCGACGGAAGAGTGCGGCCAGTGGACTTCGTAAGTTTCGCCGACTTTCATGCCAACGCAGTGTTGCCAGTCGTATTCCTTGGTGTACATTTCGACCGAGGAATCATATTTGTGGCATCTACCCCCCAATCGAGCACCTTCGGCGAGGAGCTTACGGTGCGACGCAGAGCCTGGTCCACTTCCGGTCTCGTCGTACTGGCCGACGGAGAGATGTTCCGCACCCAAGTGCCAGTGAACGTTGACCGGGCACAGTTTCTGCTTGTAGTACGGCTCCTTGATTGGCTCGTCCGTCCCCACATCCAAGCCTCCTTCGTAACCCACGGTAACGTTCCCTCCGGCTTGCTCAACACCGGCGACAAGTTTGTCGGCGCAGGACCCGTTATCGAGAGCACCATTAAAATACGTCTCAATCGTCTTTTTTTGGCCTTCGCACGTATTTGTACCGCTCATAGGCGACTTGGTAGACATTGGTGCGTGTTCCGGTTCCATACCTGAAACGATATGATCGACGTCTTTCTGCATTTGGTGGACCAAACCGACGTTGGCGAAAACGCCGCAGAAGGTCACCACGCCGAGAGCCACGAGAACCTTGGACATCATCCCCGAAGAGGAGGACTTCTCCACGTTACTGTATTGCACTCCACTCATTTTCTGTTGTTAAAAATCGTTCATCGCGAGGAAAGTGTTGATTGAGAGAAGAAGAAGAAAACGTTAATATTATTGTTGTTGTTGTTGTTGTCAGTTAATAAAAAGAGTGTGTTGTGCTCCTTTTTCTTTAATTTTTCTTGAAAAAAATGCAAAATACGCGGTGGCTGACACGTAACACGCTTGGGTGTTGTTGATGATGATGATGTCGGAAGCAAAAGAAGAAGAAGAACGACAGCGCGCAAAAACCATCTCTTCTTTAAGAAGAAGAGAGGAAAAAGACGAGGCGTGAATAAGAAGGGTTGAGCATCATTCTGCGGTTGTTTTGCGGTCAGTTGCGTCGCGCGCGGCGACTGTCTCGCGCGATGATGATGATGATGATGATGCTCCGTATCTATGATGACGCATGAGCGATGAGAGATTTTGAAAGATAAAATCAATTTCTCAACGCATCTTCTTCTTCTTCTTCCTCTGACGACGAAAAAGAAAAAGAAAAACAAAACGATGAAACGAAGACGTACCTTTATTAGGCTCGCGTATCACTCAAAACACAACACTACTACCTCGTGTGTGTGTGTATTAATTATAGTATTATGAAATGGATATAATTTAATGAGGGCTACTCGTTTGACATGTCTAAGTTTTCTTGGTTTCCTTTTTTTTTTCTTGGTTTTCAAGTTTTCTTGGAGGACACCCAAACAAACACAAACGAGGAGGCTGTCGGAAAAAAAGAGAAAAAAGCGTGAGATGAGATAATCTGACCTAATTGAATAAAGTCGGATAATATCTCTCTGTCCGTTTCTCTACTAAAACACTTCATCGTCCACATCATCCTAATACTACTACTAAAGAACTTTAACAGAAGAAGAAGAAGAAAGAACAAAAGAGAGCGAAAGGAGAGCGAAAGAGAGAAAAAGAAGTCTTTATTGGTGTCCTCGTCTTTCACATCGTCGTTTAGAAGAAGAACATTTAAGATGGTGAAAGTAACGAAAGCGACTTCGAATCCCGACCATTACTCCTCCATCACGTCGTACATCAACGAACCTTTGGAAAAGATAACGCCACCGGAACGACCGAGAACGAGCAAAGATGAGATGTATAAAGTTCCCGGGTTTAAGAGTAAAGATGGATCAGTGAGTACGGGAGGCGTGGCATCTATTCACGTGAAACAGAACGTCGCGCAAGCGTTGGCGACGTTGAGACACACGTTCACGGTGTGCGACGCGACTGCTCCGGATTGCCCAATCGTGTACGCCTCGGATTCGTTTTTGCAAATGACTGGATATCCGTCCGAGGAAATCATCCATCATAACTGCAGGTTTTTACAAGGGAAAGATACGGACCCAGAGAGCGTGAAAAAGTTAAGAGACGCGGTGAAAGCTGGGGAGAGAGTGTCGGTGAGGTTGTTGAACTATCGCAAAGACGGGACGCCGTTTTGGAACTATCTGACAATCGCGCCGGTAAAGTTGGCGGACGGGACGGTGGTGAAGTACATCGGGGTGCAAGTAGACGTGACGGATAAGACGGAAGGGAACGTGGCACCGTCGGTTTTGAAAGACAACGATGGGTTTCCTTTACTCGTGAGATACGATGCGCGTTTAGCCGCGCAGAATTTGGGCGCGTTTACCGAGGTGGAAGAAGCGGTGTTGAGCGCGACTGGTTTAAAGAGTTCAAAGTCGTTCGATGACGATCAGCAAGCTTTAACAAGTCGTAGTGGGATGGATATGGCGTCTACTTTAGAGCGGATTCAAGAATCATTCGTTATTACCGATCCGAGTTTGCCGGATCACCCGATCGTGTTCGCCTCGGACGGTTTCTTATCGTTTACGGGATACACCAGAGAGGAAATTTTAGGACGAAACTGTCGGTTTTTACAAGGAAAAGATACCGATCAAAACAGCGTGAAAGCTATAAGAGACGCGATCGATGCCGGGAGTGAAGTGACGGTCAGGTTACTAAATTACACGAAAAATGGTCGTCCATTTTGGAACATGTTTACGTTAGCGCCGGTGAGAGACGACGAAGGCAAAGTGAGATTCTTCGCCGGAGTACAAGTCGACGTCACCGTGTACGATGACGACGGGACGGAAAGAACGGTGGCGTCTTTTGATAAAACAGAAACCGCAGAGAGAGAGCAAGAGGAATATTCCAAGAAAGCCGCCTCGAATATTGCCACGGCGACGAACAACGACGCCGCGGATAAATTACCGTGGGAAGGTTTACTCGGCAGTTTGAACGGTCCGAAACCACACCGGATGGGCGAATGCGAAAGAGAGTGGAAAGCGTTGATTGCCGTTGTAAACTCGGCTGCATCAGCTGGAAGAGCAAAGGCGAACGCATCCGCAGCGGAAGCAGGAAGACAACTCACGTTGGCAGATTTTAAGCCCGTGCAACGAATCGGCCAAGGCGACGTCGGATCGGTCCATCTCGTCACGCTCAAAAAAGGAAACGATACTACTCAACAAGAAACAAATAGCAAAACGAAAGAAAATACATCAACAAAAACAATAACGAACGAATTAAGCATCGACGGTGAGGAGAAACCGCTAAAATTTGCCATGAAGGTGTTAACGAAGCAAGAGATGATTGAACGAAACAAGTTGCACCGTCTACGAACCGAGTCGACAATCTTACAAATGTGCGACCATCCTTACTTGGCAACTTTGTTCACCGCGTTTCATTCCGAAACGCACGTGTACTTTTTGATGGACTATTGCGAAGGCGGCGAATTGTACGAATACGTCCAGTCGCAACCTGGGAGACGCTTGCCGGAGAAACACGCAAAGTTTTACAGCGCAGAAGTATTGCTCGCGTTGCAATATTTGCACTTGTTAGGCTTCGTTTATCGCGATTTGAAACCAGAAAACGTTTTGTTACGAAGCAACGGGCACTGCGTTATTACTGATTTTGACTTGTCTTTTGTGGCGTCGAGTCGACCGCACATGGTCATGAAGGACGAAATGCCGAAATGGAGACCAATTGATCAAGCACTCGTCACCGAAAAGAAGAAACAGAGCAGTAGTAACCCCGACGGCGGTAAAAATAGTTCCTCCCCGTCATCCGCCGCTGAAACCGCTGCAGCTGCTAAAGAAACAAAGAAAAACAACAATAAAAAATCCGCTTCGCTCTCGAAACCGCCAAAGTTCAAATCTGGAACGCAAAATCCAGTCCTAATTGCGGAACCGTTTGCGTTTACAAACTCTTTCGTCGGTACCGAGGAGTATTTGAGTCCAGAAGTTCTCTCCGGCGCCGGACACTCTGCGCCGGTCGATTGGTGGGAACTTGGAATTTTCATCTACGAATTAGTCTACGGCACGACGCCTTTCAAAGCAAACAGACGCGAGCAAACGTTTGAAAACATCATGAATAAACAACTCGCGTTTCCGGAGCGACCGGAAGTTTCGCAAAGCTTGAAAGACATCGTGACTAAATTACTGGAGAGAGACCCGACGAGACGATTGGGAACGTTCGGCGGCGGGGAAACCATCAAATGTCACGACTTTTTCGGCGACATAAACTGGGCTTTAATCCGGTGGGAAACGCCACCGTACGTCCCCGCAGATGCCGCAATAGCGGCGGCTAAAGGAGACGAAGGTCAGGGAGAAGAGAAAGCTTCTTCTTCTTCAGCGAAATAAAAATGTATCAATCAAACCATCGGCGCTTTTAAAAAAAACGACTACTAGTAGTAGTAAAACCACAATTACGCGTACTATTTATATACTAATAACACTGATGTCACCAAGGCATTCAGGCACTATTTTACGTTGTACTAGTACTACTACTTTTACTACACTACATTTTAAATCGGCGGCACGAACGCTTCGTCCGGTTCGTCGTCGATTTCATCACCCGCCAACGCCTTCACCAACGGGTGCTTCTTCAACTTTGGTTCTAAAGTAACTATCCTATTAATCAAAATTCTCGCCCCGTCCAAATCTTGTCGACACTGTACTTTCAAACTCGCCCAGTTGAACATCACGTCCACGCTTTCCGGATGGTGCGTCAAAGCGTTCAAATAATACGCCTCCGCCTTGTCAATTTCCCCTCGCTCTTGCAACAACATCGCTACGTTATTCGACGCGTCCAAATGCGTCTTATTCGAACACGCTAAAGTTTTCTCGTACTGTTCGATCGCTTTCTCTGGCATCTCTAAAGTTTGATACACGTTCCCGAGCGCGAACTGCGCGTCCGCATCGTTCGTATTCTCCTCCGCTTTCGTCTTAAAAAATCGAACCGAGTTCTCCACGATATCGTTAAACGCCTTGTGAATAGTTTCTGTCGAGTGTATTTTTTCCTCCAAAGCGACTCTTCGCGCAGCTTTGAGTCCTTCGAAGGAGGTTTGTCGAGAGACGCGAAGGATATCTTCCGGCGAGCCTTTCGGTGCGAACGGAGATGCACTTTTGTTCTCATCGTCGTTGTTGTTCGTGTTGTTGTTGTTGTTGTTGTTACGCACATCGTTGACAGCAGCAGCCCTCCTGCGACGATGATGATGACGATGTCGACGAGGCGATATTTTAGCGCAAGAACAACACCTTCGCGACGACGACAATTTTGACGTCGAGGTGGTCGAGGCTCTGACGATAGAATAATAATAAGCCCCCCCGCTCGTCGTCATGCTTCTTCTTTGATAAAAGTTCTTCTTTTCTCTCGTTTACCAGAAACTCTTCTCTTTGCGCGTAAAAAAAGTGGATAAAATTTTAGTCTCTTTCCTCGGGAAAACATCTCATCACAAATAGAGTAAACCACCACTTTCGCGAAGAGATGACGGCGATACAGACGACGATACGGACGACGATACAGACGATGTCCCTATTCTCTCACTCCGCTTCTTTTTTGAAAACAAACGCTGATACTAAACCTCCTCCCCGACAACTCGTCGAAAAGGCGTCGTCCTCGCGTTGCAAACTTCATCGTTCACAAACTGGAAGTCGTTTAAAACGGTGTCGTCAACTCCACGCCGTCGTCACTCTCGCGAAGAATAAAACTGATGACGATGAAAACCACGATTCAGATGATGATTCAGACGATTCAGACGACGCGTTTATTCAACGACTCCTTCTCAACAACAACAACAACGATGAGAAGAACAAGAGTCGGTATGATTGCCACTCTTTGGAGGACTTTTTGGACAGAAAAAAGCTGTCGAAAATCGACTTCAACAGAAGACGGTTCAAAGTGTTTTCGAAGTTTCCCAACGACAATCGCTTGATTTTCGCTCTCTCAGGCGAGTTACAAACTCGAAACGGATTCGAAGGCCACACGGCGAGGTTCCGCCAAATACCAGATTTTATGTATTTAACCGGCATCAGCGAACCGGATTATTTCCTGTTGAGCACGTGCGGACCGAACGAAGAAGACGTGAAGACGGTGATATTATGTCCGAGAAAGACGGAACAGATGAAAGTCTGGATGGGCGCGGGAAGAAGCGTTCAGGAGATTCAAGAGACGACGATGTGCGACAGGTGCTTTTACGTGGACGAAATCGACGACGCTATGGAGTATTTGAAGAACAACGGTAGTAATAGCAATAGTAACAGTACGGAGAAAAATAACGACGAAGGAGAGGAGACGAGGAGTAACAATAAGGGAAGAAGGGCGTTTAAGATTGCGCACTCGAAGGTGGTTTTTGTCGCGCCGGAACTGGACGACGTCGCGTTGAAGAAGCGGTTACAAAGCAACGACGCTTTCGTGAAATCAAAGACGTGGGGACCGTCGATTAGCGCGAACGCGACGTCCTCAAATTTCAGATTCGATTACGTGGCGCTACCGGATAAAATCGCGCGCCAAAGAGCGATAAAAACCAAGGAAGAAATCGAAAGGATTAAACGCGCAAACGACGGGTCCTCGGACGCGCACATCGCGATGTGGCAATTTTCGAAACCAAACGAAACGTATGAGTTTCAGTTGGAAGCTGAATTTATCGCGGCGTCTACGAAAAGGAATTTGCGCGAACTCGGGTACCCGTGCATCGTCGGGAGCGGTAAAAACGCGGCGATTTTGCACTACGAGGAGAATAGCGCGTTGTGTAAAGAGAAAGAAATTGTATTGGTCGATGCCGGCGCGGAGTGCGAAGGGTACACCGCGGACATCACCAGGTGTTTTCCAACCGACGGGAAATTTACCGAAGACGCCAAGCTGCTCTATAACGTCGTTTTAGACGTGCAAGTCGATGCGATTGAACGCTACACGAACGGCGCTCTTTGGGCAGACATCGCTCGAAAGGCCAAATTGAAAACCATAGAAGGATTGCAAAAGAAATTGGGCGTGGTAAATGCAGATGCAGATTTGAACGAAGCTTTGGAAGCAGGTATCTCGGAAGTTTTTTTACCGCACGCGTTGGGACACTATCTCGGATTACAAGTTCACGACGTAGGACCAAACTCTGGGACGCCGTTACCAGTAGTGTTAGAAGTCGGCAACGTGATCACTTGCGAACCGGGGGTATATTTTGTCGAAGCTTTATACGAGAAAGCGTTAGCGAACGAGAAGCAAAAGAAGTTTTTAAACAGAGAAAATATTGAACGGTTCGCTAAAGTAGGGGGCGTGCGCATCGAAGATAACATATGGGTCACCGAACGCGGGCCAGTTAATTTAACGCGATGCCCGAAAACAGTAGAAGACGTTGAAGCCGCGTGCGCTTCCGCGTAAAATAGATTTGCACCTAGGTACACATGCAGTGTATTGTTTACTACTGTTACATTACTATTACCGCGCTAACATGTTGTGGTTTAAATTCGCAATTGGTTTCTATACGTTATTGCTCGGATCATTCTCTTCTTTGACCTGTTGTAAAGGCGGTGGAGATCTCCGTCCGCTTGGACTTTTCCGAGTATCGTAGTCGCTCGGACGAGTCGGGGTATCTCCGCTTGCAACATCGCCACCGCCATTAGTCGTCGGAGCGAGATTCTCTACCATCTCTGACGTGTCCACCCCGAGCTCTTCTAGCTCCGCTAAATCCATCTTACCTTCCGCGACGGAAGTTTTTCTAAAAAACGCCCCGGCGGTTTCAATTTCCGAATCTCTCGGCATGTGCTCTTTCAAAATCGCCTCGACGCCCATCTTCGCGATCGCGAACTCTCTTCTCTGGTGTTCGTCTTGTATGCTGTCTTCCATGTTGCCGATGATGGACATGTGTTTCTTAAATACCGCGGAGGTTGTCCTCGGCAACACCACTCTCTTCTTCTTCTTCTTGCCTTGCTTTTCGCCAGGGGGGCTCATATCTCCAACTCTAATCTCGTACTCACCCCAACCGTCTACATCTTCGTTATTGTCGTTATTGTCGTTATTATCGTTATTATCGTCGTTATCGTTATCGTCGTCTGATTGTTCGAACGGCGTGTGCCTCGCCGATGGATTTCTCGAGGAAACCATGCTCGCGATTTTCGAAACGACTTCTCCGGCGAAGGAGTTCCTTCGACCCGACGGCGAATCATCTATAGATCCTCCTCGTTTACCATTCACCGAAGAGGGCGTCATGATGTTCCCATCGCCATCTCGCATCAACTCTCTTCTTCCATCATCTTCGTCTTTTCCATCGCCTTTCTTGTCTTCGCTCATGGACGACCCCGGCGCGACATCCGTAAATTGTTGCTTGTTCGTATCTAAATTTAACCATTTCGGACCTAGATTCGAAATGATCAACATACCAACCGGGGCGGTTAATATGATTGAAAATACCGCGGTCGTTAAGATATCGTTGCCCCATTTCACCCACTCGTCGTAATTCTCTTCTCCACTTTTACTTTTCAAAATGCTCTCCAACGGGTCGCTCGCTAACGCCGCTTGCACCGTCGCTTTCGGCAACCACGACAACGCGACAAACGCTCTCTCTTTCAAATTCAAATCCCCGCCACCGACGGCTAGATACGCGACCGGTAAGCGTACGCACAAACCGATGAATAAAAGTAACACGGATTTTGGTATAGTCGACGCGGTTAAATCTGCAAACTTTACCGCGCTTCCGATGACTCCAAACAGCAACGGTTGGAACAACGTTCTCCAAGCTCGAGATAAATCCACCTCCACGGAATGCGCCAATTCCGGTCTCGGCCCCAACGAGAACCGGTCTCGCTTAAATGGATTAATTGGAATCGGTAAAGCAAACGTAGGAATTGGACATCTGCCAGTCGTCCACGCTTTATTCGCGGTGATCCCCATCGCTAACGACGCCATCGCGCCGCCGCCGCTAAAATCGTACTTTCTCCCGAGAAACATCATCGCCATCCCGAGTTCAAACGTCAACAACGATCGCTTCCACGGCTTATTCCATATCGCCGTCGCGCCTAAAATGACGTATCCAGCGAACGACCCGACAATAATCCCTAACGCCACGTCCGTTGGTCCGTGCATAATCGTCCACCCTAAATTGTTGTGGTCGTTCGATTGAATGGCGAAGGACTTCATAATCGTGTACCCGGTAATCGCGACGACGTCATCGAATGACGCCGCGGCGACGACTAAGCTCGGAATACCTTTCGCGACCCCGTACCCTCTGGCTTGTAAATCAAACATGCCCCCGACGACGACCGCTGGCGATACCGCGGCTAAAATAAACCCCAGAGATAACCCAAGCGGCACGCTCAAATTAAACAACGCCGTCGCGACGAACCCCGTCACGATCGCCTCGCTCAACCCGGGCATCACCGTCAACCTCGCCGCGGCTAAGCCAACCCTCTTAAAAGCTACTAAATCCAACTCCAAACCCGACCGCATTAAAATCACGGACAACCCAGCCGCTCTCGTCGCCGAACTCCACTCTTTCGGCAACGCCTCTACCAACCCTCCCGGGACGTTACGCAAGCACAAACCGCTCAACAACATCCCGAGCAACGGTGGGACATTGATGAGCTTCGCCAACGTCGCGCCAACGTGCGCGGCAGCCCATATGAATATCAAAGAGAACACCGCGCCGCCCGGGATGACGACGACGTTATTTTGGTTCACGTTCGGTAACAAAACGTCCCCGAGGACGCAATAGAGCATCACCCAAGTGGTGAAAACTAAAAGAATAGTCGCCGTTCCCTTGGGTACCGACGGTGCGATGGAAGGAATGTACGCTCGAGCGACGTTCGTGGCCGATTCTGGCGGTTGTTGTTGTTGTTGTTGCTCTTGTTGTTGAAACTCACTCTCACCACCACCACTCCGAGGCGCATCCGAATCGTCGTTCTTGTTGTTCTTGTTTTCACCCGGGAGAGTTCTCGTCGTCTGAATCGTCTCAGCCTCCATCATCGTTTTTTCAAAAAAGTTTCCAAAGCTGTCTTTTATATTACTACGTATCGTCGAGTTCTATTCAACGCGACGCGCACGTTTAGATGATGTTTATGATGATGATGCTTTGTATATCTTATAGTAACTAACGCTTTTTCCTCTCTGCTTCTTAATTAAGAAAACGAGTAGTTTAAAGAACTCTTTTTCTCGCGTCGCACTCCCTCAAAAAAGCAGTTTAGAGAGTGAGAACGAGCCGCAAACACCTTCGCGTTTTGCAAGAAGAACTGAAATCCTCAAACCCTCAAAATCGTCGTCGTCGAAAGGAGGAACAAAGTGATGATGATGATGATGAGTATATGTAATATTATAACGAAAATGAGATAAAAAAAATGTCAACCAAAGGACAGAAGGACACACGAAAATGGTAACCAAAAGGCGTTCTTTTATTATAACATCTGATTTTTGACAGGAACATTCATCATCATCATCCAAATATCACACAACAAAATAAAATTAAAACCAAGCCTTATTATTCCCTTCGTACTCTTTTAATCTCTCTCTCAAGCGAAGATTCTCACGGTCCAAACGCTCTAACTTATCGTTTAATTGCGCTTTGATTTTTCGTTCGGATTTAAGGAGGCTTTCGGCGTCCACACGCATGCGTTCTGTGTGTTCGAGTTTTGATTGTAAAGAGGCGTGCGCGTCGACGACGAGACGAGCGTCGGCGCGGATTTGGTTCGCCTCTTCTCTGGCTTGCGTCAAGAGGTGATGAAGTTCTGCTATCTTTTTCTCGTCTTCTCCGTCTCCTTTGCTGTTGTTGTTGTTGTTGTTCGTCGATGGCGTCGTCGTCGTCTTCCCCGTAGTCGTCGTCGTTTCTTTGGCAATCGTAGTACCCCTTGTTGGGAACTCGTTCGGTAACTTATACACTTGTAAATCGTTCCCGCAAGAACCGTTATAACCCCCAAACGTCATTAAAACGGACTCGTTACCGTCCACAGATTCAAAGCTCACCGCGCTCATGCCTTCGCCGACAAATTTTGGACTTTCAAACTTCATAAACTCGGGGTTGTTCTCGTCGTCGGACGTGATCCATTTCACTTCGTTCAAATCTAAAATCGCGGTTTCCAGTACGCCGTTTTGGTTGTTCCCGCCGCCAATGATTAACGCGTACCGGTCGTTCTTTAGCGACGCGACGCAATGACCGGCCCGAGCTAATGGAGTTTTGCTAACATTATTGTTCGAAGAAGAAGAGGCGGATACCGCCTTCCATTTCCCACTCGACACGTCCAAGGCGTATAAGTCGTCGAAGCACTTGAAAGAGGCTCCCGTGCCACCAAAAATGATCATCTTATCGCGGCCCCACGGGATGGCGACGTGCTCGGCTCGCGCCGCCGGCGTTACGAAAGTCGCCGACACCGACGCAACCGCCGCTTTTTCCTTTTGATCCTCCGAACTATTTCCCGTCAACGCGTTCGTATTCTCATCGCACGCGACCCAACTCATAGTTTTAAAATCTAAGCGCCAACAATCGTTCAAATATCTTCGATCTTCGTCTTCGCCGCCGAATACGACCACGTCGCCGTCTTTGCCTACTTTCGTGACAGACATGCCTCGTCGAGCGCACGGGCCTCTCTTCCCTTTCACGTGCACCGGAATCCACGCGCCTTTGAGAACGCTAGTAGAAGAAGAAGAAGAAGAATTTTCCTCCGCTTCCATCAACGCCAATCGAAAGACGGCTAAATCGGTATCGTTGGCCCTCTTCGAACCCTTTGAAAACTTACCTCCGAACGAATACGTGTACCCATCTTTCAAAGTGATCAATCTGTGACCACTAATCGGCGCTAAGCTCTCTTTCTCTTCCTGCTTGAAACTCTTCCCCCATACTCTTTCGTCTTCGGTGTATTCCATCTTTCTCCATCTCGACGCGGCGACGTCGAACGCGTACGTATCGGCGACAAATCGCCCTCGATAACACCCGCCGGAAACAATCATCTTCGATCCATCGCCGGTTAACGTCGCTCCGTGTTGGTATCTCGGACACGGTGGTTTCGAAGTAGAAGTTGTAGTAGTAGTCGTCGTTTCCCACCTCCCCCTCTCCATCGCTTCCGCCCACTTTGCCACTTTCTTCACCCGCGCGCACGCGCTCGCGTTGTTACTATTCATCCTCTCTTCCTCCGTCATCACTTTCCCGAAATTCTCTTTAATCTCCATCGTTTCTTCGTCGATCGCTTCGTACCAATACTTATCTTCCTCCTCTAAGAGCTTCACGTACAATCGCATGGCTTCAAAATTCGACATTTTCCCCAAATTCGCCCACGTTTCGTACTTCCCTCGTTCCTCTCTCGTCATGTGCCATTTGCTTTTGATTTCCGTCGGGCCGTGCATAGCTTGCGATTTTAACGCGTATAACAGTAACCTCGTTTCGTCCGTGAACGTGGATTCCAGGGATGGAAGTTTCGCCACTTTCGTCGCCGCGTGGAATCTGTTATTTAGTATCATCGAAAGAGAGAAGAAGAAGAAGAAGAGATGAGATTTTCCGTTAGAAAAAATTGGCAGTTTTGTTTTCGCCAAACACGATATTGAATATAATCTAACAGAGAATACTACTTGAAGAATACTAAGAAGAAAAACGAGAAGACAAAACGTACTTGTCCGGGTACGCCAGCGTCGCCATTATTGTCTTCTTCTTATAAATAACTTTGGACGATGATTTTACTCTTTAGAGTAGTAGTAGTAGTAGTAAACAAAGGAGAGATGTGAAGAGAGCGAGAGAGAGAAAAATGAAGTCTCTTCTGTGTCTGTTGTTTTTCCCCTTTTTGTTTTTTTATTTTTTTATTTTTTTTGTCAAAACACCACTGTTTTCGTTGTTTTTTGATGAGAGAGAGAATTTTTGTTGCAAATGTGTTGTCCTGTATTATAGAAATTGGTTGTTGTCTTCTTTAGTAGGACGCTTTAGTAGTACGAAACTTTTGATGATGATGATACGGATGATGATGATACAGATGATCGAATAATAATGAGAGAAAATACTACGAGTAGTATAACAACAATAATGGATGCAAAAATCGAGAGATGCGTGGAACCACTTTTTTCCAAAGGAGGAGGAGGATTGAAGAAGAAGAAGAAGACGAAGACAAACGACGACGACGAGAATAAAGACGACGGGGAAAAGAAAAACATTCTTCCTGCGTTGATGATGATGAGAACAAAAAGAAGAAAGATTTTTGAGCTGACGACGAAAGTATACGCCTTGTGCGCGTTAAACGGCGATTTAGATCTCGCGAACGCGATTGAACGCGTCGATTTGTTGCTTCTCGCGCTCCAAAGTGATGATAATGATACCGATGATACCGCTGATGATGATTCAGAAGACTTTAGTAGGAGTTGGGCGAAAACGAAAATCGAAAAACAGTTACGAACGAAACAGAGGAGATTGAAAGAACGGAAAGATCCGTTCGCGGAGAAAGAGTGGGTGAGATTTTTAGCGAGAGAAGAAGGGAAAGAAATTCTCGAGGAGCTGTTCAGGATGGTGTTGTCGTCGTCGGTTTCTTCTTCCTCTTCTTCTTCTTCTTCTGCTGACGAAGATATACGAGAACTTTTTTTCCACCGGTACGTGGTGATGTTCGTGACGAAAGAGAAATACGACGCGCGAGCGCGAGCGAGTTTACGGAGGATGGCGAGCGTTTTAAACGAATATTACGAGGAGTATATTATTGTAGATGGTGACGATAAGAGTACTAAGAATCACAAGAAGAAAAGAGTATTCATAGATTGGCGAAAAGATGTGTGCAAATTTGAAGCGGCGTTCGCCTGGCACGTGATTCGAGGCGCGAGGGAGCAAATGAAACGAGCGACAGAAGGAAGTGGAATAGAGAGTACTGGGACGACGACGACGACGACCGGAGGTAGCTGGTTGATGTCGAAAATACGTGGAGGAGGGGGAGGTGGAAGCAGCGCATCCGGGAGCAGCGTGAGTACTGTTAGCGAAGAAGACGCAAAGAACGTGACGTCTAAATTTGGTAAATATCTAACGTTAGGGGCTGCCGCGGTGGTGGGCGGTAGTTTGTTGACGTTGACTGGGGGGTTAGCCGCGCCAGCTCTAATCGCCTCGGTGGGAGGTCTCGCCGCGTCGGGTTCTGTCTTTGCGGTTTTTGGTGTCGGGACAGCGTATGTTTTGGGAGTTTTAGGTACGACGGGTGTGACTGCGATATTTGGCGTCACCGGCGCCGGTTTAGCCGCGCACAAAATGTCGAAGCGAATCGAACAAAATTTAGAGATTTTCCGAATTTTACCGCTCCGAGACGGAGGATTGTTGCTTGGTAGAAAGAAGACGAGTAATGGTGAGGACAAAGACGAAGATGAGGAAGACCAAGGATTTGATACCGTCATGAACGCATCCTTAAATGTCGTGCTGTACGTTCCCGGATTCTTAAAGTCCGGACCGGATGAGCTGTTTGACGCGTTCGGGTCGAAGAACGGGAACTATTACGCCACCGTAGACGGCGACGGGCCGCTCGGTTTGCGCGTGATGAAGGTTAAATCAAAGGAAGACATCAAAAATTACGCGGAGAAGAGTGACCGATTGAGAAAACTAGCGCATCTGGGTGGAAACGAGTACACCAATAACGCAGATATCGATGCTGATACTCTATTAATTGTCGAACACGATGCGAAAACTCTGGACGATAACAGCGGAGTGGCAAAAAATGCAGGCATTTTAAGCGGGTCCGCGATTCTTTCCTACCACATTCTTGAAACGAACGAACGCATAATTGTTGATAGTAACAATAGCAGCTACCAAGCTCACGTGGCGACGTTGAAAGCCATTGAACGTGCACCGAGACCGGTGCGTTTGCAAATGCGCAAAATACAAAAGCTCGAAATCGATCGCGAAGAGATTGCCGACGTCGCGCTATCGATCAACGAAGACTTGGAAGAACTGGTTGAGAACGTCGCGAAGGAAGAAAAAGAAAGGGAAGAAACTGTGGATTGTGAATCACCGTCGTCTCATTCGTCGGCGGAGAAACCGAAACCTCCAGCAAAGAAGGAGGATGTAGATGATGTCGGGGAGAGAGAATCGAACGCAAACGCAAATCACCAAAATCTCTTGATGAGAACGCTCACTCGGACGATATCGTCGCCTACAATAACAACGGCAACAGAATCAAAATCAGCGGCGGAAGAGGAAGAAGACGAAGCGATGGGTACAAACACAAACTGGCCGATTCATAGCGGCGAGCAGTTTGTCCTGGAATGGGAAACCACGGAGTTGACCAATTTAGGCTCCGCCATCAATTTCTTCGCGAGGAAAACGTTAGTCAACGCCGCCGCGCCGCAAGCGTTAGGGCACACCGTTTTTGCCGGTCTCGCGGCGTCGGTCTCGTGGCCGGCAATTCTTTTAGGCGGCGCGAGTTTCATCGATAACCCATGGTCTGTTCTGAAAGAACGCGCGCAAATCGCTGGAAAAGAACTGGCGACGATTCTTCTGTCCAGAGAACACGGGAGAAGGGCGGTAACATTAATCGCGTACTCTACTGGTACGTGCGTAATTCTCGAGTGTTTGAAAGAGCTCGACCGAATGATTGAAGACGGGACGTGCTTGGAAAAAGACGCGTTAGGGATTGTCGAAAATGTCGTTTTGATTTCCGTCCCGGTACACGTGGGAAGAAAAGATTGGCGGAAAATTCGACGAGTGACATCTGGTCGTGTCGTGAATTGCAGAGCGAAAAACGATTGGGTTTTGCGATTTATTTATAGACTGAAATCCTACGACGTCATTTCCTCGTTAGCGGGAGTCGTGCGTCAAAACTACGAAGGCGTAGAGGATATTAAATTAAGCGGCGATATTTGCTATGCGCACGGCGATATTCCGAAAGCCATGGGAGATATATTGAAAGTGGTAGGGTTGGAAACGGATGAAAGTTCGAATGCATTCGGCGATACCGCAGCAGCTCATAATATTCGGGAAGACGAGAACGAAAGTTCCTTTGAACAAAGAGGAGAGAGCAATTCGTCGATCGTCTTGAGCGAGTCCGATTACGATAGCGAAAACGAAGCTGATTTTGCCGCGCATCAGGAGACGATATACTGAATCGGAAGGCGTATTTATCTTAGTCTTCTAGTCAACGTCATCATTGTAACTATAAATGCTATTTTCTTGCTACAGCTACTTATGCACATAATATTTTATGATTGAGTGCCTAAACCTGCGCTCGCAGAAGTATTCTTTATTAAAGTGCGCCAAAGTTATGCCCTGGCGGTAAATTCTTTCTCGCTTCCTCTCTTTCCTTTGAGTGTTCACTTGTTCGTTTCATCGCGTGCATCGTCAAATTGGCCACTTCCGAGGCGGATTGGGCGCGCACGAGTTGACTCATCTGCGGCGCCGTGCTCTGCAACGCCTGCATAAACGACCCAAACGTTATGAACGCATCGATGTCGTCCAACGGACTTTGCGATCCTTCGTCGTCTTCGGCGAAACCTTCGGAATCCGAATCTGAGAAATCCTGCTCCTCAAATTTAGATTGGTCGAACTCTAAAGGCTCAGCGCTACCGCTGGCTTTGACTCTGTCCAACGCTTGTTGATAGCGCATTTGCGGCGTCATCTCATCTGCATCCTCGTCCTCCTCAAAGTCTTCGTCGTCGCGGTGGCGCGAGTACTGTTCGTACACGTCGTTCTCTCGAGATTTCGCGGCGTTTTCGAGGTACGTTTTAATACTATCCTGATATCGCGAATCTTCCGATTCGATTTGTTGGCGTAAATCTTCCAACAGTGAAACTAAATGTTTCATCAAGTGCATCAACGATTGCTCGTTGAGCAAATTTTGGTTATTCGCCTCCGGGCTTTGCATCAACGCCATCAAACCGAGCGCGACGATTTTCTTGTCGTGCACGCGAAGAAAATGTTTGCGTTTCTTGGACGATTTCGATCGAAGTTCAAGCATAGCGACGAGCTTTTCCAAAACCATCGGTAACGCCGGTTGTAAATGTTTCACCGTCTGGTCCGCGTTGTAAATCAGCCCGTTCATAACGACTCCCATCAACAAGTCTTGCAAAAATCTCGAATCCGGTTGGAACTCGATGAGCGATTGGACAGATAACTGTAAATACAACGGAAGTAAATCATCCACGCGCCCTTTGCAGTTTGCTAAAACGCACTCCATCAACTTAGGTGCAGTCATCATGTCTTCTTCCATGACTTGTTCCGGAGTGAGCACCTTCTCGCAAATTTTATACGTATCCTGTTTCGCTTGCGCGCTCGAGACGAAAATGTCCGTGTTTCGACTGATAAAATTATCCATCGGAATCAGAACGTGTTCGAAATACTGCAACGCCCAACCGTTATTGAGAACGGCGAGCATTTTCGGCCACACTTGCCACATCTCTTGACTAATACGTGGTGAATAATAGGTGATATACCCGACAATTTCTAACATTTCCTCGAAAAGGTCGATATCGATTTCCATTCGTAAAATGATTGGCAATAAAATATGTTCGAGTTGCGGATACACCTCTGGGAGCGACGATACGGACGTTAATATGGTCGATATCGCGCGCAAACACCCACTCGATTGCATGGCTTGAAAATCGTCATCATAATCTGCATTTCCAGTGCCTTCGTTATCGTCTTCCGCGTTCGATCTCTCTTCTGCTTCTTTTATGCACTTCCAATACGCCTGCGCCAGGTTTGTCGTCATGCCTAAGGCGTAAGGCGCAATCTCCTCGCCAAACTTTTCCGTGATAGTTTCCAACGTGTACACGATATCCTCACTTTCTACTTGGTCCATGATTTTGAAAAATTCATCCAATAATTGCGGTAAAATTGGTTTCAAAGTTTCTAAATCTTCCGAGTGATCGATAAACGCGCGCAACGAACACACGGCTTCAACTTTCACCGGCAAATCTGGGTCTTTCAAGCAGTTACACACGTTCCAAAACAAATTTACAAAATTTTCCGGGTTGTTAAATTTTATATCCGCAAACTGCGCAGCAGTCCAACACGCTTTCGCGCGAAGATTACCGTGCGGCGATTGAAACGACGGCAGGACGTGCGCGACTAACATATCTTCCAGAGATTCTTTATAACCCTTCTCAAGTTTCAACACGCCGCTGAGTTGCCCGACCAGATATAACGCCCCGTCTAATCTCGATCGATCTCTGCTCGCTAAATCCGGTATTTGCGCGTTCGCTTGCAACACTTCCACCGCGCAATTTACCACCGTGCTGAAAAATTCCGTCTTGCGTTTCCCGCCTCTGCTCAGTTCGGACAAGAAGTTTACCGCCGCGTGTCTCGGCGAATACATTTCCTGCATAATATCTGCCGACCGTCTGACAAACTCTTTTGGATCGTCTCTCCATAACTCGTCGTCGCTGTTATCGTAACATAAAAGCGGGAAACACACTTTAGTAATAAGATCTGGCATCACCGGCTTCATCGCCTTGTACGCCGCCGCAACGTGCACGGCGGACACTAAAAACTGCAGCGCTAAATTCACTATTCGGTCTGGCACCCTTGTCTCGATGTTTTTCCCTAACGAGCTATCTGCCAAAGTTTTGATGTTTATGTTCACTAAACTCTCCACAAAGTGCGCTTTGAAAAATTTCGCCAGATCCTTGTGTTCCTCCTTTGCCAATTTCACGTTCCCGAGCCGCGTGAACAATCGACCCATGACGTGTTGCGCCCACTTCTTCGTCTTCCAAAACGGCCACTGCTTAAATTCTAACTCGTCCTCCGTCACGTCGCATTCGATCACTTTCGACGCATCTTGCATGCTGATCATTTTCAACGGCGTCTTGCAATCCAAAATTTGCAAGAAAGTCTGAACCCAACCGGCGAGCGCCTCGAAAGGTTGTCCGCCCTCTCCCGCGTGTTGTTGCCTCATCGCTTTCGGTATGTCCAAATACGTCGCCGACCAAAACGTCTTAATAATAGCCTTCGCGTACTCCCCGACCATTTGCTCGACGACGATATCTTCTCTCTCTTGCGATTGCATCATTCTCTCCAAACACCCTCTCAACATAATCAACATCTTCGGAAACGCCCTTTCTACGCACGGATTCAACACCTCCTCCCTTTCCATTTCGCGCTTAAACTCGAACTTCCTCGTAATCGCGTGCATTGCCGTCATCCCGACCAATTTCCTCGTGTCCGAGCTCCCATCGTCCATGGAACTCAATATCCACTCCATCATTTTCCCGGCGTCCCATTTTTCCGGGAAGTCCTCTCTCACGATATCTTTCACCGACTCTTCCATTTGGCTTCTCACTCTCGCGCGTAAACTCGGATTGGACATGATCTCTAAGATATTCTCCCTCACGATCGCTTTATCCGTTTCAATCATCGCGAAAAATGTCGTGTGTCTCGGCTCCCAGTGTTTCCGAACGTGTAGTTTTAACTGAATACTCGCGCTCAGTTTTAACGCCTCGTCGGTCACATTTTCGGCGGCGATGAGATACAACAAATCGGTCGAGAAGTTTTCCCTGTTGCTGTTCGTTTCCAGCCATTCTTCCGCGCTGGAACGGACGAGTTTGTCGGGGGAGAGCGTGCAGGAAAGTATTTGCGCCAAATGCGAGAGTCGTTGCTCTTGCAGTTCGGTCATTTTATATGAAGAGAAGTCTTCGTGTCCGTCTCAAGAGTGAAGAAGTTAAAGATGAGAAATTTTTCAAAGAGTTATATAATAAACGAAAGAAGAGGAGAGTACACGTACGAAGGCATTTTTTAGCAACGACGGAAGGCGGCTGTAATATTAATAATAATCATCTGCTTTTACCTCAAACTGTTGTTATTATTACCAGGAGTACTTGGCGTCTATGAATCTGTCTTCGTATTTCTCCGCGGCACCGTCCCAGGTGTAATCTTTTTCCATGCCTCGCATTTGTATTCCGCGGAAGCTCTCTCGATGGTCTCGGAACGTCCCCAAGGCGTAGCCCATAGTTTCTCGTAACAAATGAGATTCGGCGGAATCGAAGCGCCAGCCGGTGCCGGCGTTATTGAATGGATCGTACGGCTGGACCGTATCTCGTAAACCACCAACCGAGTGGACGATTGGGACCGTGCCGTAGCGCATGGCGTAGAGTTGGTTCAAGCCGCACGGCTCAAATCTCGAGGGCATTAATAAGCAATCGCACGCCGCGGTGATTCGATGGGCCATTTTCACGGAGAACCCAACCCAGCCTCGAATTTTGTCTTTGTTCCTTTCCTCCATACCTCTCAGCGCGTTTTCTAAATCGTCTCGACCGGAACCGAGCATGACGAGTTGGACGTGGTTGTCGCGAAACCACCCCTCGGAGTCGGTGATTAAATCGACGCCTTTTTGGTCGTCCAATCGGCCGATAAATCCCATGAGTAAAGCGTTTTCATCCTCCGGTAATCCGAGTTCGCGTTGTAAAGCAAGTTTACACTGTTTTTTTCCACCATCTATTCCGTTTGCATCTGGAGTGTACGTTGTATATCCGTCCGACATTAAGTGTTCGTCGGCGTCGGGACTCCACTCGTCGTAATCGATGCCGTTAACGATGCCGGATAACTTCCCTTCACCAAACTCTCTCACACACGGAGCTAGCCCCCAGCCACCCATATCGGTGGAAATCTCCCACGCGTACCCTTCTGATACCGCAATCACTTTTGTCGCTAATCGTAAACCGGCTTGCATGATGTTCATGCACTCTCCGCCGAACGGATCGTCCAAGTAAAATTTATCCTTGTACTTTCCGGCATCCAAACCCAATCGATCGAACTCATTCAACGGACCACGACCTTGATGCGCCATATTGTGAACGATGAAACACGATCGAGCAAATTCGTACTTGCCGTAATCGCGGAAATAGCCTTGCAAATACACCGGTAACAACGCCGCGTGCCAATCGTTGGCGACAAAGATTAGATTTTCGTCTCCGTACGGCACGTCCCCGGGCGCGATGCAAAACGGTAGCTCCAACGCTGCTTGGCACAAAAGTGAGTTTCGAAAGTTTTGTGCTTCGCGATCGCCGGAATATATGGAATCTCGCACGTGGTGATACGAGTTATGATCGACAAATACGATATCCACGCCGTCTCGGTAGTGATGGAAAAAACCAACTTCCACGTCTTGGCCTAAAACTTTCAACCGTATTCTCGCGCCGGTATCGATACCTTCTTCGTACTCTTTGTATCTTGGAACGACGGTCATGACTCGATGACCTCTTTTCGCCAATCCTTTCGGTAAAGATTGCATGACGTCGCCTAAACCTCCGGTCTTTGAAAACGGCGCGCACTCGCTCGCGACCATGATGATGTTCAATTTTTCTTTACATTTAGGAGCTTCTTCTTTTTTGACTTGCTGAGGAGGCGGAATTGATGTTGATGTTGTTGGTGGTGGAGGTGGAGGTGGCGGCGGCGGAGGCGGAGGCGGCGGAGGCGGCGGAGGTGCTTGCGCAACTGGCATCGGCGGTGGGGGCGGCGGCGGAGGCGCCCGGGCGGCGACCGCCGCGGCGACCCCCGGTATCCCCGAATCCACGAAAGAAGAAGTATTACCACCACCACCACTGCTATTATTATTATTATTATTATTATTACTATTCCACGGCACTCCCTTCGCGTTCGTCGTGCTTTCTCTGGCTACCTTTTCCAGCAAAGCCTTCTGTAACCTCTTCCTCTCTTCCAGCTGTTCCAGAAGGAGTTGTTGTTTTCGAAGCAAGTCTTCGGATTCTCTTTGAAGTCGAGCGACGTTCTCGTACGCGTCGTCGTCATCCTTCGACCCTCTGATGATTTCTTCTCCTCTTCTTCTTTCGGGACGTCGACGACTCAATCTTTTCAGCTGTATCGCTTTGTTCCTTTCTCCTCCTCCTCCTCTCGTCGTCGTCGTCGTCGTCGTCCTACTAAAAGTCTTCTTTTCCAAAAATAATGATGACTCATGTGTTTTTATCCCGAACGAGGAAGAGGAGGAGGGTTGCATTCTTTACCAACAACAACACTCTGTTTTTTGTATGTGTTGTTAGTATTCGTATTGTGTTCTTAATAAATAAACGAATCTCTCTTCTTTACTGAGAGAGTATTAAAGCGTCTTCTTCTTAATGTATGTATGCTTAAAGTTGAGAGTGAAGAAAATGATGCATCACGTTGTGACTCCACACACTACGAGAATATCTCTCTTCTGTGTGTTATCCGAAAAAAAAAAATTCTCTCTAAACTCTCTTTTGTTTGCCTGAAAAAGACAGAAGAGAGCTTTTTGCTTTCTTTCCTCATGCAGCAGAGAAAGAAAGAAGGATTTGTTGTTTCTGTTGTGTTTCTGTTGTTAAACGACTCAAAGTACATTTTTTTCTCATCAGTCTGTCTGTCTGTCAAAACGTAGAAAAGACGACAAAAAACGAAAGAAATTCTTCTTAAAACTTCGTCATCATAATGGTGTCTGCGACCAACAACACCGCGATGATGATGACTGTTCGAAGAACAGTCGTCGTGAAGCACTCCGACTGCTGCGCATCATCATCGACGAGGAGAACATCATCAGCGACACATTTTTTAAGAAGAGAGAGAACAACGAGAGGATGGAATAC
>Ga0209505_1000178_pt1 | contig 52025 bp, 58 predicted proteins | sample COGITO_mtgs_1103_2_FD_184794 | JGI IMG/M metagenome (GOLD analysis project Ga0209505, IMG submission 184794) | Pelagic marine microbial communities from North Sea - COGITO_mtgs_110331 (SPAdes) (version 2) | ecosystem: Environmental > Aquatic > Marine > Epipelagic ... | reverse complement strand
CTAATTTAATTTGATCATATTATGCATTCTGAGAAGATTGATGAATATACTAAAAATAACAATACTGCTTTACAGGGTGGTGGACAAGATCGTATTACCTCACAACATGAGAAGGGCAAACTAACTGCTCGTGAAAGAATTGATCTATTACTTGATGAAGGTACTTTTGTAGAAATTGACCCATTAACAACTCATCATTATTATGAATATGACATGCAGAAAAAGAAATTTTTTACTGATGGTGTAATTGGAGGATATGGTAATGTTTCTGGTCGTCAAATCTTTGTTTTTGCATATGATTTCACTGTATTAGGTGGAACATTAAGTCAGATGGGAGCTAAAAAAATTACTAAATTAATGGATCATGCATTAAAAACAGGATGTCCAATTATTGGAATTATGGATTCTGGTGGCGCTAGAATTCAAGAAGGAATTATGAGTTTAGATGGATTTGCAGATATCTTTTATCACAATCAACTAGCTTCTGGAGTAATTCCACAAATTACTGCAAGTGTTGGACCTTCAGCAGGTGGTTCAGTGTATTCTCCAGCAATGACTGATTTTGTTATAATGGTTGAAAAAATTGGAAGTATGTTTGTAACTGGACCTGATGTTGTAAAAACTGTATTAGGTGAAGAAATTTCATTTGAGGAACTTGGTGGTGCTAATACACATGGTTCAAAAAGTGGTGTTGCACATTTTGTTGCAGAAAATGAATACGAATGTATGGATTATATTAAAAAATTAATTTCCTTCTTACCTCAAAATAATACTGAACAACCACCTAAACTTTCAACTGATGATGATCCAAACAGATTAGATCATAATTTAATTAACATTATGCCTGAAAATCCTTTACAGCCATATGATATGAAAGAAATTATTAATTCAATTGTTGATAACCATGAGTTCTTTGAAGTTCATGAATTATTTGCACCAAATATTGTAGTGGGATATGGTAGACTGAATGGTAATGTTGTTGGAATTGTAGCTAATCAACCAATGCATCTTGCAGGTGCATTAGATATTGATTCATCCAACAAAGCATCACGTTTTATTCGATTCTGTGACTCATTTAATATTCCAATAATTACTTTAGTTGATACACCTGGTTACATGCCAGGTTCTAATCAAGAACATAATGGAATTATTCGTCATGGAAGTAAATTGCTTTATGCATACTGTGAGGCAACTGTTCCGAGAATTACTTTAGTTATTGGAAAAGCATATGGTGGTGCATACATTGCAATGGGAAGTAAAAATCTTAGAACTGATGTTAACTATGCATGGCCAACTGCCAAATGTGCTGTTTTAGGTGGTGAAGCAGCCGTCAAAATTATGAATAGAAAAGAACTTGCTGCTTCTGATGATCCTGAATCTCTTAAAAAAGAATTGATAGATGAATTTGCAGAAAAATTTGAGAATCCTTACGTTGCTGCATCTCATGGAACAGTTGATAATGTAATTAATCCTGCTGAAACAAGACCTATGTTAATCAAAGCATTAGAAATGCTTGCAAATAAAAGAGAAAAACAATTACCTAGAAAACATGGAAATATTAATTTGTGATTAAAGATGATTGAAAAAGTACTTATCGCTAATAGAGGAGAAATTGCATTACGTGTAATTCGAACTTGTAAAGCACTTGGAATTAAAACAGTTGCTGTATATTCTGATGAAGATACAAATTCAATGCATGTTAAACAAGCAACTGAAGCATATCATATTGGTGAAGCAGCCCCTGCAAAATCATACCTTAATCAAGAAAAAATTCTAGATGTTATGCTATCATCTGGTGCAGATTCAGTTCACCCTGGATATGGTTTTCTTTCAGAAAATGATGATTTTGCAAGTCTATGTGAAAAAAATAAAATCACTTTCATCGGCCCTACCGCAGATTCAATGAATCTTTGTGGTGATAAAATGAAATGTAAAGCTGCAATGTTAAAGGCTGAAGTTCCAACTGTACCTGGAAGTCCAGGTTTAGTAAAAGATGCAGATGATGCAGAAAAAATTGCCAATGAAATTGGTTATCCTGTAATGCTAAAATCTGTCTATGGTGGTGGAGGTCGAGGTATTAGAATTGTAACAAATGATAAAGAATTACGTGATGGTTTTGAATCCGTTACTGGAGAATCTATTGCTGCAGTTGGAAAATCTGCAATATTAGTTGAAAAATTCTTAGAAAAGACTCGACACATTGAATATCAATTTGCTAGAGATACACAAGGCAATGCTGTACATATCTTTGAAAGAGAATGTTCTATTCAAAGACGTAATCAAAAATTAATTGAACAAACTCCTTCTCCTGTAGTTGATGAAGAAACTAGAGCACGTGTAGGTGAATTAGTTGTAAATGCTGCACATGCAGTTAATTATACTAATTTAGGAACTGCAGAATTTTTGAGAGCAGATAATGGTGAATTTTATTTTATTGAAATAAATGCCAGATTACAAGTTGAACATCCAATCACTGAATTTGTATCTGGATTAGATTTGGTAAAATTGCAAATAGATATTGCAAATGGAGAACCAATTCCGTTTAAACAAAATGATCTGAAAATGAATGGATATGCAATAGAATGTAGAATAAATGCTGAAGATACATTCATGGATTTTGCTCCTTCAACTGGACCTGTTCCTGATGTAACTATTCCTGCAGGACCAAGTGTTAGATGTGATACCTATCTTTATCCTGGATGTACCGTTTCTCCATATTATGATTCATTAATGGCAAAGCTTGTCACTTGGGGTCAAACATTTGAAGAATCTAGAACTAGGATGCTTTCTGCATTAAATGATTTTTACATTCAAGGTGTTGAAACATCTATTCCTTTGTATAAAACAATCTTGAATTCTGATGAATACAAAAATGGTGATCTTTCTACTGATTTCTTAAAACGTTATGATATGATTAATAGATTAACAGCAGACCTTAAAACAGAAAAAGAAAATAAAACTGATGCAGCTTTAGCTGCTGCAATTATTCATTCTGAATACTTTAAGAGCCGTATACAAAATACTACAAGTCATAATTCTCATTGGAAGGATAAACTGGATTGATAATATGACAAATTACAAAATTCAGGATATTGAAAAATCATTTGATGGAAAAATTATTGAAAATCTTGGAAATAATGATTATGTAATTAAAATTAATGATGCTGAACATAAATTAAAAATTATTACTATGAATTCAAATGGAATAGAATTTATTTTAAATCAACAATATCATAAAGCAAAGTATCTAGAACAATCTACTAATGAAATGAATATTGTAATTGATAATGTTCCAATTGTAATTAATTTACACACTCATTTTGATAAAATTGTTTACAAAAATTCTGGTGGTGGAGCAGCTGGTGGAGTACAAAAATCACTAAAGAGTCAAATTCCTGGAAAAGTTGTTTCAATTTCAGTTGAACATGGGGATAATGTAAAGAAAGGTGATGTAATTTGTACTTTAGAATCTATGAAAATGCAAGTGGCAGTTAAGGCACATAAAGATGGAGTTGTAAGAAATATCAAAGCTAAGGAAACTGGAACTGTTGCTAAAGGCGACGTAATTGCTGATATAGAATAAAAAAATTATTTATTTTAAAAAGTTTTTAATTTCATCATAATTTGGTTCTTTTAGTGGATCTTCTGATACCCATTTGTAACCAATTTTTCCATCTTCCATAATTATGAATACTGAGCGTTTTGCTGCATTGTAATCTTTGATATGTAATAGATCTTTTAACAAAATATCGTATTCTTTGATGGTTTTACTAGTATAATCTCCTAATAATGGAAAATTGAAGTTATGTTTTTCTGCAAATGCTTTGTTTGCAAAAGGACCGTCATTACTAATTGAAATTATTTGTGCACCCATATCTGAAATTTCTTTCCATGAATCTCTAAATGTACATAATTCGACTTCGCATACTGGTGAACTAGCTGCTACTATGAATGATAACACAATTTTTTTACCTTTAAATTCATCCAAAGTCCTCATTTTCAATTCTGTGTCTGGAAGTTCAAAATTTGGAGCAAGATCGCCTATATTTAGTCCCATGATCGGTTACTTCCTATTATCCTATAATTACTTTTCAAATTTTTCTTTTCCAAAAACTTGATCGAAAAAACGAAGCATATCTTATTATATAAAACTCAGAGATGAAAGTTAAATTGGTCGGAGAAATAGCGGGCAATTATAGCACCGTAGTATTGATGTTTGGGTTTGCAGTGGTCGCAATGGCACCTGCATTATTAATTTCACGTATGATTTCACCACGTAAAAAAAGTAATCCTGTAAAATTTTTGCCAATGGAATGTGGACAAGTTCCAAGTGGTGAAGGAAGAACTCATTTTATGATGCAGTATTACCCGTATATTCTGATGTTTGTAATTTTCGATGTTGTAGCAATTTTCTTGTATGCTTGGGGTAGTTCTCTTTTAGAACTTCCAAAAAGTGCAACTTTGCCAATGATGGGATTTTTGGCAATTATCTTTGGTGCGATGTCTTTTGCACTTTATCAATCAGGGAGACGAAGAATATGGTAGTTATTTATACAAATAATGTTAATGGGGGTTGGGAATAAAATTGCTTAAAGATTTAGTAACACCAGAAAATGCAAATGTCTTCATTGGAAAACTTGGAGATATTTTGGAAAAAGCAATTGACAAACCATTGGGCTATGCTATCAATTGGGGTAGAATTTGGTCACTTTGGCCTGTGCATATTGAAACAGCTTGTTGCAGTGTTGAGTTTGGTGCAGCATCAAGTCCTAGATATGATGTGGAAAGATTTGGTATCATTGAAGCATTTGGTTCACTTAGACAATGTGATCTAATTGTTGTTCAAGGAACTATTACACGAAAAATGGCTCCACGTCTTAGATTAGTTTATGATCAAATGCCAGAACCAAAATATGTGATTGCTATGGGAGCTTGTGCAATTACTGGAGGATTGTATTTTGATTCATACAATGTACTTCCAGGAATTGATGGAGTTCTTCCAGTTGATGTCTATGTTCCAGGTTGCCCACCTAGACCTGAAACTCTCATACAAGGATGTATTTTGTTACAAGAAAAAATTAAGAGAATGAAGGCTAGGAAGTTTGTATAATGAGTTCTGATACTGAAACAAAACCAGCAGCAAAACCAGCAGCAAAACCAGCAGCAAAACCAGCAGCAAAACCAGCAGCAAAACCAGCAGCAAAACCAGCAGAACTACCTGCATTTGAAAAAAGTATTTCTGATAAAATTGTTGAAAAATTTGGTGATAAAATTGAAGTTGAATTTGTTAAAGAAAATAGGGTTGGAATTAAAGTTAATAGAGATGATATTCATGATGTTGCAGAATTTATTCGAGATGGACTAAATTATGATCATGTTGAGTCTGTTTCAGGTGTAGATTACCCACAAGATAAAGAAATTGAAGTTGTTTATCATATTGGATCTTATTCTGATTCATCCTTGGCAAAACAACTACTTGTTTTAGCAACTAGAGCACAACGAGAAGAAAACCCAATTCCTGGAAAGGATGCAACAAAATTACCAACTCTTAGAGATATATTCTACAGTGTAGAATTTCATGAAAGAGAGGTTTTTGAAATGTTTGGAGTTTACTTTACTGGTCATCCCGATAATAGACGATTACTTTTGCCAGAAGATTGGGCAGATTTACCACCTCTCAGAAAGGACTTTGCAATAAAAGGACGATAGATATGACTGCAGAATTACCTCCTGGATTAGCAATCCAAAAAGTTGACGAGAGAATAATGACTCTCAATGTTGGACCACAACATCCTGGTTCTGGACATATGAGAATCATTGTACAAATTGATGGTGATTATATTGTTGCATGTGATCCTGATCCTGGTTATGTGCATCGTGGAGAAGAAAAAATGGCTGAATATAGAAATTACATCACAAATATTCCCCATTTAGAAAGACCTGTAATTCATGATTCTTGTAATGCACTTTATCCATATGTGTTGGGTGTTGAAGAACTACTTGGTATTGAAGTCCCAGAACGTGCAAAATATGTTCGAGTTATTTGTTCAGAATTAAATCGTTGTATCTACATCATGTATTGGCTTGCAATTTATGGTATCTTCTTAGGTCACTCTACAATGTTTATGTGGCCAGCAGGTGACCGTGAACTCTTAATTGATCTAATGGAAAAAATTAGTGGTGCAAGAGTAACACATGCACACTTTGTTCCAGGTGGAGTTAGAAATGATTTACCTCCAAATTTTGAAGAAGTATGTTTGCGTCAAGTAAATTACTTTGAAAAACGTATCAGAGAATATGCTGCAGTATTTTATGATAATCCAATTTTAATTTCAAGAACTCAAGACACTGGTGTACTTTCTCGTGAAGATGCAATTAGACTTGGAACAACTGGTTCTGTATTGCGTGCAAGTGGAGTTAGTTATGATCTTAGACAAAAGGAACCTTACGATGTCTATGAAGAATTAGATGTACATAGTCCTGTAATGAAGGAAGGTGATTCTTATGCAAGATCAAAAATTCCATGGCTTGACATGTTGGAAAGTTGTAACATAATTAAACAAGCATTGCAAAAAATGCCAAAGTCTGGTTCTGTTAGAGTAAAACTAAAACCAAATCCAAAAGGTAAAGGACTTGATTCTGTTTACAAACGTGTAGAATCTGGTAGAGGTTCTTTAGGATGTCATATTGTTTCTGATGGAAAAGTTGAACCTTATCGACTAAAACTTAGTGTTGGTTCTTTTAGAAATCTTATTGCATTACCATATCTTCTAAAAGGTGAAAAACTTGGTAACATGCCATCTGTTTATTGGAGTCTAAATTATTGGCCAGTGGAGGCAGACCGATAAATGTCTGTAATTGCACCAAATTTCAAACTTAGTGGATTTATCAAATCTATAATTGATGATGCTGTATGGTTCCTTTTGATATTTTCATTAATTGGTTTCCCAGTTGTCATGATGGTTTTATTTGTAATTCCAATGCCTGTTATTGATGGAGAATTACTTACACCCTTTCTTGCATTTACTTATTTAGCTGATCCAACGCGTACACTCCCAATTGTTCAAGCATTCATGACAACTGATATGTTTAAGATAATGGCTTTTCCAGGATTTGGATTTGCTGCATTATTAGCAGCTGGAACAATTTTTGTTGAAAGAAAAATGCTTGCAAAATTACAATTAAGAGTTGGTCCATTTTATTGTGGAAAAGTTGAAGGTATTCTACAATTAGCAGGTGATGGATTAAAATTAATTTCAAAAGAAATTATTATTCCTGCCAAAGCTGATAAACCTATTTTTTGGGCAGCGCCAGTTTTGTTTGTTGCATCAGCTGCAGCATTTGTTGCATTAATTCCTGTAGCACCAGGTTGGGTAGTTGCAGATGTAGATATGGGATTGCTTGCAGTATTTGCGGTAATTGGATTTTTCCCAATTGTAACAATTCTTTCTGCATGGTCTGCAAACAGTAAATTCCCATTCATTGGAGGAATAAGAGCATTATTCCAAATGGTCTCATTTGAAATTCCATTAATCTTGTCTCTGTTGGGAGTTGTAATGGTTACTGGAACCCTTAATTTGTCAGAAATTGCTGCAAGTCAATCGAGTTTCCCATGGATTGTATTTTTACCCGTTGGAGCAATTGTATTTTTCATTACTATGCTTGCCGAATTAGAAAGAATTCCGTTTGATTTACCTGAAGCAGAAAGTGAAATTGTTGCTGGATGGTTAACTGAATTATCTGGAATGATGTATGGACTTGTTCAATTAGGAACATATCTCAAACTTTACGCCTTTGCAGCATTGTTTGTTGTATTATTCCTTGGTGGTTGGAATGGCCCTATGATAGTTCCACCATTCCCTATGGAGCTTGCTACTGAAGGAATTGAGCTTGGTCCTGTAACTGCAAAGATAGGTGGATTGGAACCATTACTTACTGAAGTGATTACTCAAGAAATGCTTAATGGAACTTTGATGTTTGTTCTAAAGACAGTTGGTGTTATCTTCTTCATATTATTACCAAGAGGTGTTTTCCCAAGAATTAGAGTCGATATGTTACTGAATCTCGGATGGACTAAATTGATCGGTCTTGCATTCGTTAACATCTTTATTGCACTAGCTTTGGTTTACGCTGGAGTGCTCGGACCAGGAGGTTTACAATGACAAATACTGCTACAGGCATCATACGTGCACTAAATTCTGGAATTAAACATATTGCAACAAAACGATTTACTCTTCGTTATCCTGAAGAAAAACTAAAGTTTGTAGGTGATGGCTATCAATTTGATCCTTCCACAGGTGTTGGTATTGCTGGATTAAAGGGACGTCATATGTTATTCCATGATCACTGTACTGGATGTCAATTATGCTCAATTGCATGTGAAGGAGTTGCTGAAGCAATTGCTATGGTTAAAGTTCCAGAAGAACAAAAACAAAATAAAAAATCCATCATGCCTCAAATTGATTATGGAAAATGTGTCTTTTGTGGTTTATGTGTTGACGCATGTCCATTTTATGCACTTTACATGACTAACGATTATGAATTATCCTCATTTAGCAAAGAGGGTTTGATCTATACCCCTGCACAACTTGCAGTCAAACCATATGTTGAACAAGATAGTGAAATTATAATTACTAAATATGGAGCTACCCATGGCTGATGCTGCATTTCTTGCATTAACAGTTATTACAATTGGTTCTGCAATTGCCGCACTTGAAATGAGATCTTTAATTTATGGCTCTATTGCATTAATGGGAACTCTTGGTGGAATTGCTGGATTCTTCTTTTTACTTGATGCACCGTTTGTTGCATTGTTTCAGTTAGCCGTTTATGTTGGGTCAATCGCTGTCTTGATTCTATTTACTGTAATGCTTGTAAAAAGAGAACTTATCTTTAAAAAAATTGAAGATAGAAAAAGAAAATTTGCAGGAATTGGTTTGATGTTAATTATTATGGTATCATTAGGTGCTGTATTCTTAGATTCTGGAATTAAAACAATAACTACTGATGAACCACCAGTTGATTTTAGAGATATTGGTGCTGACTTTGTAATTTATTATTGGCCAGCATTAATTCTAATGGGTTTGATTTTAGCCGGTTCAGTAACTGGTGCATTAATTTTAGCAAGAAGGGAGGATGTGGAAAATGACCAACGAGTTAGTTGATTTTACATTAGTTTCTGTTGCTTTATTGGCAATAGGAATTTACGGTCTTGCAGTAAAACGTAATTTCATTAGAATGTTATTTGCAGTTGAAATTATTATCAATGCAGCAAATCTTAATCTTGTAGCATTTGGTAGATTCTTGCCTCATGCTGGTGGTCAAACTTTAGCATTATTCTCCATAGCAATTGCAGCAGCAGAAGTAGCTGTAGGATTATCCTTAATTATTGTAGCATACCGCATGTATCAAAATGTCGATATTGCTGACTTCAGGAGCTTGAAAGGGTAATGGAATATGCATTATTACAGGCAGTTTTCCTGCCATTACTGTTATCTCCAGTAGCATATATTCTTGGAAAAAAATTTGGTCCAACCCCAGCAATGTGGTTTACATTTGCAATTTTACTTTACACCACAATTCTTGTAATTAATGCAGCCCTTTCTGGAACAGTAGAAGAACATTATCCATGGACCGAACAATTTGGTGAATTTGGTTTCTTGTTGGATGGACTTGCATCACCATTTGCAATAATGATTTATGTCTTATCTACAATATTGGCAATTTACTCTAAACCATACATGATTCATAAATTCCATGAACAATTTGAAGAAGAACAAAAAATTAACAATTCTCAAAGTGGTCAAACATCTGTTGTTGAATCAACTGCTCTTTCAAGTTATGTGAATGCTAAATCTGGTCTTTACTTTGCACTTTATCTTGTATTTGCAATGGGAATGCTTGGAACAGTTATGTCCACAAATTTGATTGAATTTTATATTTTCTTTGAGGTCATGTTGATTCCTGGTTTCTTTTTAGTTGCATTATGGGGTGATGGACCAAGAAGAAAAATTGGTTTAATGTTCTTATTTTGGACTCATGCTGGTGCAGTTGTTTTACTATTAGGATTTTTGATGATAGGACTTACTATTGGTAGCTTTGACTTTGCAGATATTCAAGAATCTCAACTTCCTGGAGATATTGCAATGTATTCTGCTGTTGCAATTTCAATAGGTCTTGGTGTTAAATTGGCAGTTTTCATGTATCACATTTGGCTTCCATATGTTCACGGTGCAGCACCTACACCAATCAGTGCATTATTGTCACCAGCAATGATTGGAATTGGAGCTTATGGTCTCTTTAGATTAGTTGTTGAATTTTTACCTGTAACATTTTCAGAACTTGCAATTTGGTTCCACATTTGGGGTCTTGTTACTATGATCTATGGTGGTGCAATGGCATTAATGCAAGATGACTTGAAACGTTTTCTTGCTTATTCTAGTATCAGTCAAATGGGCTATTTGTTATTCGGTATAGGATCAATGTCTGCATATGGTCTTGCAGGTGCTGAAATGATGTATGTTACTCACGCTATTGGAAAAGGTATTCTCTTCATGATGGCTGGAATTATTATTGTTAAAGTTGGAACTCGAAGTTTCTCAAAACTTGGTGGACTTGCTGGTAAGATGCCCATCACTGCTGTTTGTGCGGTTATTGGTGCTCTAACAATCATGGGCGTACCACCAACTAGTGGATTTATGGGTGAATGGATTATGTTTTACGGTGCATTAGAAACTGCAATTGCAGAAGGTTCTACAGTTAGAGCAGTAGCATTTGGATTAGGTCTTGTTGCAACAGCACTTACAATGTCTTACATGCTTTGGATGTTAAAACGTGTATTCTTTGGTAAACTTCCTGAAAATCTTCAACATGTCAAAGAAGGAAGTTGGTATATGACAATTCCAATGATGGTTCTCGCAGGATTTTCAATTGTAGTTGGAATTTATCCTGATATTTTCTTGAAAACAATTATTCCATACATGAACGGAGTGATGGGGGTTTAGATTATGGCAACTGAATTAATGGGATTTGAAATTACAAGTGCATGGTTAATTTGGATGCTTCCATTTGCTGCAGCATTAATTATGCCAGGTATTGGAAAACTATCTCAAAATGCAACAAAATATGTTGCAGTTGGATTTGCTTTAATGAGTGCTGTGTCTGCAGCATCCTTAGTCCCTCTTGCATTAGAAGCAGGTGAAGTTCATAGCCAAATAATGTGGATTGAAGCACTTGGAATTAAAGCTGGTGTACTAGCAGATCCTCTTTCAATTATAATGGCAAACGTTGTTGCTTGGATTTCCTTCTTGATTATGATTTACAGCACTGGATATATGAAAGGCGATAAAGACATTACAAGATTCTGGTTCTGGATGATGTTCTTTATCGGTTCAATGCAATTAATTGTATTATCTGATAACTTACTTCAAGTATTCTTTGGTTGGGAAGGTGTTGGACTTGCATCATATGCATTGATCAGCTTTTGGTATCGTGATAAAAAGAAAGATCATGTTGGTGTTGAAGGACGAACTGTTCTTGGAATGTTAGATTACTATTCACCAACACACGCTGGTATGAAGGCCTTCATCATGACAAAAGTTGGAGATGTAATGATGATTGCTGGTATGCTTTTGATATTTTTGTTTGCTGGTACTTTTGGATTTAAAGAATTAATGGGTGACACTGATTGGGCAACTGCGATGGCTGCTCAAGGATTACTAGTTCCTGCATTTGTTTTACTATTTGGTGGTGCAATGGGTAAATCTGCACAATTCCCATTAAACGAGTGGTTGTTAGAAGCAATGACTGGACCTACTGCAGTATCTGCATTAATTCACGCAGCAACAATGGTCAAAGCAGGTGTATTCTTGGTAGCAAGAATTGGTCCACTTGTATTTGCATTGGGTGCAGCAGGAATTTTAGCAGATCAATTCTTTGAAATTGTTGCTTGGACAGGTGCAATTACTGCATTATTACTTGCAACACAAGGAATGGTTAATCCTGAAATTAAGAAAGTTTTAGCATATTCTACTGGTTCTCAAATTGGTTATATGATGATGGCATTAGGTGTTGCAGGATTATCTCATCAATATGTTGATGGTTACACTGCAGGATTCTTCCACTTAATCTCTCACGCAATGTTTAAAGCTTCATTATTCATGGCAGCAGGATCCCTCTTGCATATTGTTGGTTCTAGATTTATGACAGATATGGGAGGTCTGAGAAAACAGATGAAGAAAACTTATGCTTTCATGTGGGCTGCAGGCCTTGGTTTAATGGGAGCACCATTTATCACAACAGGTTTCTGGAGTAAGGATGCAATCTTTGCTGCTGTATATGAATCTGGAAATGAATGGGCATTACCATTATTCATTATTGCAGTTTTAACTGCTATAATTACAGCATTCTATACAACAAGAATGATTGGTTTGGTATTCTTTGGTAAGAAGAGTAAACATATTGAAAAGATGGAAGAAGAAGGACATCATATTCATGAAGCATCAGTATCTATGTGGGTTCCATATGGTATTCTTGCAGTACTTACAATTGGTATTGGTATTATTGGATTATCTGCAGAAGAAGGATTACATCATACATTTGAATATTATCTTAAAAACTCATTTGGAATTTACAGTTCCCATGCAGCAGATGAATCTTCAATATTGCCAGAATTCTTACAAGGACTTAATCCAGTTGCACTTGGTGCATCACTAGTAGCATTTGCTACTGGTATTGGACTGGGTTACATCTTTTACATTGGTAGATGGGTTGATCCTGTTAAATTTGTAAATTCAAATATTGTCTTTTATTCAATTCACAAACTTTTCTTAAACAGATGGTATCTTAACGCAATTGTCTATTGGTGCTTTGTCACAACACCATTATGGTTAGCAAGAGGTGTTTCTAGATACTTTGAGAAGACAGCAATTGATTACGGTATGAATGATGGAGTTCAAAAAGCAGTTAGTTGGAGTGCTAAAGTAATTCAGGGCACTCAAACTGGTGTATCCCAATCATATCTATTTGTATTTGGAGCAGGATTATTATTCGTAGTCTTGATATTGTTGATATAGGAGATTTGATGACATGTTAGAAATTACTTCAACTCCTCTCGTAATAATGGCCATATTGGGTACTGTTGGTATCCTTCTTCCAATCATTAGTATTGCAAGAAAAGAACAGGGTTCTAATTCATTTTATGCTATAATTGCATTTTCTGCATTAATCGTATCTATGGGATATGTTGGATACCAATTCATTGAAGATAATGTTTCTCCATCTGCATTATTCTCTGAAGATGTTGTAGTTGATGATGCATTTGGTGGATTCTTTGCAATAGCTATGTTGATAGTTGCTTTGTTCACCACTGTTGGCTCTTTTAATTATATGAGAAAACATAATTCTCCTGCAGTTTACTATTCTCTAATTTTACTTGCAACTATTGGTATGGTTCTAGTTGCATACTCAACTGACCTTGTAATGCTATTTGTAGCATGGGAGCTTATGAGTATTCCAACATACATTCTAGTTGGATTTATGAAAAAGAATCCAAGCTCAAATGAAGCAGCTTTAAAATATTTCTTGTTTGGTGCATTATCTTCTGCAATCATTGTTTATGGTATTTCACTTTCATACGGATTAACTGGTTCTACAAATATTGGAGAAGTCATTCAGGGTTATTCAACACTTGACCCATCACTGCTTCCACTTGCGTTACTTTCCGTTGGATTGTTTATTGCAGGATTTGGATTTAAAATGGGACTTATTCCATTCCATCAATGGCTTCCTGATACCTATGAAGGTGCACCTGCACCAATTACTGCACTTCTTGCAGCAGCAACCAAAAAAGCTGGATTTGCTGCAACGATTAGAATTGTAGTTTTGGGAATGGTAGTTTTACATCTTGATTGGACTCTGGCACTTGGTATTATTGCAGTAATGACAATGACTATTGGTAATGTTGCAGCAATTATGCAAAAGAACATTTCTAGAATGTTGGCGTATTCTAGTATTGCACATGCAGGTTACATCTTGATTGGACTTGCAGTAGCACCACACAGTTCTCTTGGTTTACAAGGTTCTTTGTATCAAATAATGAATCATGCCGTAATGAAAGGTGCTGCATTTATTGCAATTGCAGGAATTGTCACAACTCTTGCAGTAACTCATATCGATAAATTACAGGGACTTGGAAGACGAATGCCTATTACTGCTTTAGGTTTGGTAATTGCACTATTTGCTTTAGCTGGTATTCCTCCACTTTCTGGATTTTGGAGTAAATTGATGTTATTTGGTAGTGCCTTAGATGCAGGTTCTGCATTATGGTGGGCTCCATGGCTTGCAGTTGCAGGTGTATTGAACAGTGCATTATCACTTGCTTACTATGGTTGGTTAACTAGAAAAATGTACTTTGAAGGTGAAACTCAAAAACGAGTTATTGAACCAAAATCTGTTATGGCCGTTATGATATTCTCCACAATCTTCTTGGTAGGATTTGGTGTTTATCCAGAACCATTGCTTAAATTTGTAGAACTTGCAACTCCTGTTATTGATTTAGGTATTATGCCTTAAACGAAGTAAATTTAATTAATTCTTCTAAGTTTATTTTTGCATCATTGTCTGGGATTTTTCTCAAAAATAATCTTGCTTTCTCAGAATACTCTTTTAACAATTCTTCCATTTTGTTAAATCCGTTTCTAGGATCTACACTTTTCTTAATTAGTAAATTAAATAATTTTTCTTCATTTTTCCAATCTAACAAATCATCTCTAATTTGATATGCAATTCCAAGATTTTTTCCATATCCTGTTAAGGCTTCAATTTGTTCTTCTGTTCCGTTTGCAATTATACCTCCAATTCTAGCTGAAACTTCAAATGCAGTTGCAGTTTTGTATTCTATAACTTTTAGATAATCGTCAAATGTAATATCTCCACTATCTTCTAATCTTCCTTCAATCATTTCTCCTTCACTCATTAACATTGCAGTTGTAGCCAAATCTTTTGTAATTCTGGCATTATCTAATCTTGATGAAATTGCAAGGATTAATCCTAAAACAAAATCTCCTGTTAATACACTTGTATTATATCCATATTTGACATGAAATGGATCCTTTTGTCTTCTCATAGTTTCATTATCTATGATATCATCATGGATGATTGATTCCATATGTAAAAATTCAACTGCACATGAGGCTGATAAGACATTTTCATCTATCTTGCCTATACTTTCAGCAGATAAACTCAAAATAATCGGTCTAATTCTTTTTCCACCTTCTAATGAATATTTTAGAGGATCGATAAATTCTGATTCAGAGTATAGTGCAAGTTCCTTATCTAAAGCTTGATCAATTTTCTTGATATATTCTCCATATGTCTCCAGTAGAGGGTTTATCTCAATATTTTTCCTGTCCAAGATAATTGATCAAAAACCTTTGTTATTACTAATTAAATCTTGGTGCTTTTGTAGGTATTTGTAGTAAAGAGATGGTGCTCCAGCCGGGATTTGAACCCGGGATCACTGCCTTGAAAGGGCAGTATGCTTGACCGGACTACACCACTGGAACCCATGAAAATTTTTCTCTTAGATCATAAAATCTTTTGCTACACAACAAAGATTTTTGTATTGGCAGAATTATTGTTGAATTATGAACCTAATTCAGAAAATTGATCAAATTATTGAAGAAAGAAGCCTACTAAAACACCCATTTTATGAAATGTGGTCTGATGGAAAATTAACTCAGGAATCTTTAGCAGGATATTCAAAGGAATACTTTCAACTTGTAAAAGCAGTTCCTGAATTTATGACACCGATTATTGAAAAAGCACCAAATTCTGTAATCACTGAATTAACTGAAAATCAACAAGAAGAATCCGATCACATAAAACCTTGGATTAGCTTTGCAGGAGAACTTGGTGTCTCTAATGATGAATTAATTTCATATTCAGGATTAGATAAAACCAAAAAAGCAGTATCCGACTTATCTGAATTAATGACTACTTTTGATGGTGGCGCATGTGCAATGTATGCATTTGAAAAAGAAATTCCAAAAATTAGTCAAACAAAATTAGATGGTTTATCTGAATTTTATCAAATAACAAATGATAATGCAACTGAATACTTTAAACTCCACACTGAAGCTGACATTAGACATACCGCATCTTGGAGAAATATCTTAGAAAAATCAAATGCTGATACAAGTAATCTAATTGAAATTGCTGAAAAATCTGTTTCAGCACAAAACCTGTTACTTGACAGTTGTTATGAAGAATACTGTTAACCTCATAACATTTTATACCTCAAAAAAAATTTATGACTTTAGGGCCCGTAACTCAGCCTGGTAGAGTAACCGGCTCATAACCGGTGAGCCAAGGGATCAAAGCCCTTCGGGCCCATTATTTTCAATTAGTTTTAAAATGAGTCTATACACAAATTATTGGCTGCAATGAAGAATCAGAGTTATATCTGAAATTGATGATTGGAAGGCATTTGTCTGAGCTGCCCAAACTCATTTACTAATTTGCTGCTTTACTTTATCTAGAATATCTAGACCGATTAATTTTTGTTCATACAATACTTCGGCAATTTGTAATATGTTTAAAATTGAATGCATTTTTACTCCAAGCTCTTGTAAAGCTTCTGTAGCCCCTTCCATTCTGTCTACAATTACATATGCATCTTTTACTGGAACATTTACTTCTGTTAATGATTTTGTTGCATTTAGAACTGAACCACCTGTAGTTGCAACATCATCTATCATTACAACTTTCATTCCATCATGAATTTTTCCTTCAACAGATTTTGAAGTACCATAATCCTTTGGTTTGCTTCTAACATAGATTAGCGGTTTTACTGTTTCAATTGCCAATGCTGATGCAATAACTAATCCTCCTGTGGGAACTGAAACAATACTTTCAAAATTCTCTAATCCAATATCTTCTGTAATTTGATTTTCTAGATACTTTACCATCATTCTAAATTCTTGAGGATAACTTGGAACTAATCTTAAATCCACATAATATGAACTACTTTTTCCACTGGCTAGTGTAAAATCTCCAAATTTTATTATCTCTTTTTGATGTAAAAAGGTCACAAATTCTTTCACAAATTCCATATCATATTTCACTACATTGGATTTATTTTGGTTTGTATTTAGTATCTATTATGCCTGAAATTTGGTTGAATTATGGGATCACAGACGTGGTTTTAGATATAAAGGCTGAAAATTTAGAGCAAAAAATTGATTCTGATGGTAAAATTATGGATGATTCTGCCATTTCTGAAAAACTCAATTCTTTAGATTTATCCAAACCAATGGAATTAGTAGTATTGCATAACTCTAAATCAATTCTGAAAATTATTTCATCTTTATTTACATTATGTGAACAAAAATCAAAACCATTCCCAAAAATATTAGCTGAGAAAAAAATTCTAAATTTAGTTAAATCTGGATTGCCTGAAGGAAGTTCAATTAATGAATTTGATGATGTTGATATTTCCAATTCAAATCTTGTATTTATGGGAGAGATGGGATTTGATGGTTTATTTGGTTATGAAACTGTTGCAACTCGTCTTATCAAAAAATTTGGTACTGAATCTATGCTTTCTGCATATGCAAAAAGACAAAGTAATATTCCAACACCTGGACAATACACTGAAAGTTTAATTGAAGCAAAAAAGTTTGCTGATAATTTTGAAATTCAAGCAATTGAAATTATTGCAAATTCTGAAGGAATACTTGATTTTACCATTGATCATCCTTCTAAAACACTTTCCACAACTAAAATTTTAGAATCAAATTCGATTAAAGATGTCGGTGAACATAAAACTATGATAATGAGTACTGGTAAGGATGCAAGTAACGATACTTTAGGAAATTCTTTATCTTCACTTTGGAACTGCTCAAATGCTATCAAAAAAGATGGTCTCGCAATTTTAGTTGCTGAATGTAAAAGCGGTTTAGGTTCTGATGCAATTCAACAATATATTGAAGACCGATTAACTTTGGAACAATTAAAAAATCCTACAAAATATGTTGATGGAATGGAAAACTTACTATTTTTATCAGAAATACAAAAAAACTTTCAAATTGGTTTGATATCTATTTTACCTGAATTTTATGCAAAAAAACTTGATATGATTTCTTTACCTGGAATTAAATATTCTATGGATTATATTTTAAAAACACAAGGTGCTAGACAAAAAGTTGCAGTTGTAACTGATGGTGCAAGACTTTTTCTAAGGTAGAATCCCTGAAAATAATCCTGATGGTAATGGTGCACATAGAACTGCTAATATTATAATTCCAATATATGCAAGTTTTCTATTTTTTGTAAGTGGAGATATATCATCAAGTGGAGTTGCACTCGGATTCTTGGTTGACATTACTAAAATTAAGATTGCCATTAACCAATAATTTAGCAAAACAAGTACTAACATACTTCCATAAGTTGCATACCTGTGGATTTTTTGACCTAACAATGTTCTTGCCATATGTCCACCATCAAGTTGCCATGCTGGAAGTAAATTCAAAAACGTAATTAAAAATCCAATCCATGCCGCAAACATTACAGGTGTCATGATCACTTCGTGACCTGGTCCTCCTTTACCAAATACTGCCAAACTTGCAGTCATTAGTAATGGCTCTCCTTGTTCCCACTCTACTAGAATTTGTTCTGCAAATAATCCTTCAGCTATTCCTTGATCTAAAATTGGTGCAGTATATGCTCCATATAGTGAAACAATTATTGTAATTACAAGTCCTGCAATTGGCCCTGCAATAGCTACGTCAAATAAAATACTTCGATTAATTGTTAATCCTTTTGATTGAATAAAAGCACCAAATGTTGGAATTCCTAGTATTGGTAAACCTGGAATAAAGTATGGCCAACTTGTTTTTAATCTATGTGCTTTCGCTGCAACAATATGTCCAAGCTCATGTGTTCCTAAAATTCCTAAAAGAGCAAGCGTATAAACAATTGCCATTTGGAATGGATCTCCAATTTCAATAATTGCATTTGTTCCAGATGTTCTATAGTAGCCATCAATCATTACAAATGAAATAACAATTGCAAACAACAATCTCGGTGTCCAAGTTGCATTGAGCCACTTTCTAGATTTTTTTATTGTAAATTTTTGAATTTCAATATAAATTCCATCATCTTTTTTTAATAATTTACAAACATAATTTCTATTTTCTAAAGCTCTTGCTAAATCTTCAAATTTTGTTTTAAATTTAACATCTATAATTTTAAATTCTAAAGTGAATTCAGTTTTTGTAAATTCTCCTACATTAAAAATTGAATTTACTAATGAAATAATACCTTCTTGAGAATCTTCTTCCATCTAATTAATTATCTCTTATTCCATTAATGATCTTTTTGTTTAAAATTAAATATTGATGGTTTTAACTATAATCATGCAAGTAATTTTGAGACAATTGGGTGACTGTAGCATACGTAGAGCAGATCCAAGCGATCTAATCTCAGTTATGGAAATTAATCTCAAAACCTTACCTGAACATTACTCTGATTACTTTTATGAATCATTATTACAAGAATTACCTGAAGCATTTTTGGTCGCAGAAATCGATGGCAAAATAGTTGGATATGAAATGTGTAAAACTGAATTTGGGTTTTCTAATTTTAAAAAATTGGGGTTTGTAAAAAAAGGACATGTGGTATCAATTGCTGTTCTTGATGAACATAGAAAAAAAGGAATTGGTAAAGCTCTTGTTGAAGAATCTGTAACTGGGATAAAGGCTAGAAATTGTGATGAATTTTACTTAGAAGTTAGATGTAGCAATACTGATGCTGTTCGTCTTTATGAAAAACTTGGATTTGTAATTAGACAGGAACTTAATGCATATTACCGTGATGGTGAATCTGCATACTTAATGGCGATTGAATTAGATTGAAAGTTGGAATAATTATTGTACTTGCAGTTATGATGATGATTGGTTCATCAGCAAATGTTTTTGGCGTTGTACTTGTATTTTTAGACAAGGATGTATATGAAATTCCAACTCCTGAAAAACCATTAACCATTTTTATTGATTCTCCTGGTAAAGTAACCATTTCTGTAAGCAATGGTGAAATTGCAACAATATTAGGTGAAACAACTTCTGGCGAATTTACAATTTATCATGATGACTATAATTTTGTTGAGGGTACAATGTTAATTGCAAATCACATTAATGATTATACTCTTAAGGAGTGGACAGATGTTTCAACTTTTTCTAAAAATGTATCCACTGAACCTGCAAAAGAAACAACTAGCGTAAAATCTGGTAATGGTGGCGGTTGTTTAATTGCAACAGCAACTTACGGTTCAGAACTTGCACCACAAGTTCAACAACTCAGAGAGTTGCGTGATAACCAATTACTACAAACAGAATCTGGAAGTGCTTTCATGATTTCATTTAACGAAATGTATTATTCATTCTCACCAACAATTGCAGATTATGAGCGTGAAAATCCAATGTTCAAAGAAGCAGTCAAACTTACAATTACTCCAATGCTCTCTACTTTAGCAATTATGGAAAATGCAGACTCTGAATCAGAAGTCTTGGGACTCGGACTCTCAGTTATTGCATTGAATTTGGGAATGTATCTTGGCGCTCCAGCCATAGTCATAATTAGTATTAGAAAAATTTTTTGAGAAGATAAACGATAAATAACTCACAGAAAGTTTTTTCACATGGATAAGCGTAAAGGTATGGGAGCTTTAATTTTCATACTTTGTATAGGTGGATTTTTTGTTTATGCATATTTACTAATGTTATCTGAGTGGTCTCCAATTGTTTTACAATTATCTGTCTTAATGGCAGTTGGTGGTATTCTTGGAATTATTGCTTGGATTGGATATGTCATGGCAACAACTAAACCTACATCTGCAACAATCACATCTGCTGATGATTCATCTACTTAGTAATTTTTACATCTACAACTGTTTGATAATATCTCGGACCAACAGCTCTTACTATTTTTGAACCCAGAATTTCTGATTTTACTGATGTAATTTTTTTATAATGTTCTTCAGTTAATTTTCCAGCTTCTGATTTTTTATCTGCATGAATGTGAGAGTAATAATGAATAATTCCGCCACTTTTTGTTGTATTGATTGCAGAATCTAAAAATTCATCTGATCTTTCTGGCAATAATGTTAAAGTTCTATCTGATTTATCGATTAATTGTTCTTGAATTATTGTTGTTGCATCTCCATTAATGGAGATTACTTCACCTGCTAATTTGTTAATCCCAATATTTCTTTCACATAGTTTTGATGCTACTGGATTTAAATCAAGACTGTATACAGTACATTTTTTCTTTTTTGCAGCCATAATTGAAAACATTCCTACACCTGCAAACATGTTTGTCATTACTTCTCCATCTTTAGTCAATGTTGCAATTCTTTCTCTTTCTGTTGATAGACGAGGTGAAAAAAATGCATTTTCTACATCTACAATAAATTTACAGCCAAATTCCTTGTATTCTGTTTCAGTATTGTCTTCACCTGCAAGAATCTCGAGATTTCTTGTACGAAAATCTCCTTCTACTGCTGATGATTGATAAAATACACTTTTAACAATTTTAACTTCATTTAGTAAAGTTTCGCCAATAATTTTTTTCTTGGATAATAAAGAATCAGGTATTCTAACAATAATTATACTTCCTATTTGATCAAATGCTGAGATTAATTCGTCACTTTCTTTAGATGTTAATACACTTTCTAGTGACTTTTTTAACATTCGAGTCAATGCTTGTAGTAAAAGTTTCCTGATTGCTTTTGATCTTTATCTAATCTACTTTCTATTTTATTGACTCTTGGTCTTAGACTTTTTTCATCTCTTCTAAATGACATGTCTAGTGATTTTAGGAATCTATTCATAGCTTCTGATTTTGGCATGGGTGCCGTTGCTGTTCCTGCTTTTCCTGACTCTCCTTCAAATATTATCATTGAATCTGACATTAAATCCATTAACTGTAAATCATGGTCAATTATGATTGCTGATTTTCCAAAAGAACGAACAAATTTTTGTAAAAATTTTGCAACTGCAATTCTATCTTCAACATCTAAAAATGCTGATGGCTCATCCAATGCATACAAATCTACTTTTTGAATTAAACATGATGCCACTGCAATTTTTTGTAGTTCACCCCCTGAAAGATTTTTTACAGATTTATTGTACAATTTTCTAATTTTTAATGGATCTAGGATTTGTTCTTCCTCTTGACTTCCTTCAATAGGGCCTCCATTTGCTTTTTCTAAAAGTGCTATAACTTCTACATCAATATCATTTTGTAGATATTGTGGTTTGTATGCTATCTTGATTTTTTTATCAACTGAACCTACATCTGGTTTTTGAACGCCTGCAATCATTTTCATCATTGTAGTTTTTCCTAGAGCATTGGCCCCCATTATTCCTAAAACTTCTCCTTTTCTTACTTTTCCAGGCTCAATTGACACTGAAAATGAATCAAATTTCTTCTCTAGTTTTGGATAATTTACAATATCTGTACCTTCTTGGAAAATATCTGTTGATGATGATGATACATCCATAGAAAATTTCTTTTCTCTAAATCTAACATTTTCATTTGGCAAATATCCATCAAGGAATACATTGATTCCAATTTTAGTTGATAAAATATTTGAAACAATTCCATATGCTGTTGGTTCACCATATAGCACTTCGATATAGTCACTAAGAAAATCAAGTAATGTAAGATCGTGTTCTACAACCATTACACTTTTTCCAATTTTAGCTAATCCTTGAATTACTCTTGCAACACCTGTTCTTTGAAAAACATCATTATATGATGAAGGTTCATCAAAAAAGTAAAATTCTGTATCTTTTGATGCAGCTGCAGCCACTGCAATTCTTTGTAACTCTCCTCCACTAAGTTCTTTCAAACTTTGTTCCATTGAATTTTGTAATCCTAATTCTCTAACTAATTCTCTAGTGATACCTCTTTCGTCATATTTATCAAGTAATTCATTTCCTGTACCATCAAATGCCTCTGCAAGATGATGAATTTGTTGTGGTTTTATTGATGCACGAATTTCATTTTTTTCAATTTTTTGAAAATGTTGTTTTAACTCAGTTCCACTGTAATGTTTAAAAATCTCATCCCATTCTGGTGGATTTTCATATCTACCAAGATTTGGTTTTAGTTTTCCAGATAAAATATTGACTACAGTACTTTTCCCCATTCCATTTCTTCCTAGTAGTCCTACAACTTCCCCTTTTCTTGGAGTTGGTAATTTGTATAATCTAAAGGAGTTTGTTCCATACTGATGAATTTTATCAGTAGCTAACTCACTTGCTAAATTTACAATTGTGATTGCATCAAAAGGACATACTTTGACACATATTCCACACCCATTACAAATATCCTCATCAATTTGGGCTTTTTTTGATTCTTCATTAATTGTAACACATTCTGCACCTGATTTGTTTACTGGACAGTATTTTATGCACTCTAACCCACATTTTTGTGGCTGACATAGATCTTGATCTAATACTGCAACTCTGTGTGTCATAGTTGTAATTCGATATTTTCTTTGCTTTATACCTATTTTGAGTAGATTTCATATCTGTCGTTACCTTAATACATTAGAATTATGGACTGATTGTCAAGCCGGCCATAGCGTCAGGGTGCGACCTAATCCCGTTCCGAACTTAGAAGTCAAACCTGATGTCGCTGTTGTGCTACTAAGATGCGAGAGCTCTTGGGAAGCAACAGTGCTGGCATTTTTCTATTCTCAATCAATCTTTTAATATCCATTTTCTGTGGTTGAATTGATTTCAATGCCAAATTGTAGTGTTTGTGGAGAAAAATGTGATAATGATATTAGATTACTAAATCACATGATGGAAAAACATGGATGGAGAAATCCAAATGTTGGAACACCTGATAGAAATAGCAGAGGTTACTAATTTTATAATTTTTGTAAATAATCTAAAACTAATCTGACACCAAAACCTGTAGCACCTTTTGGATTGTATGGTTTTTCTTTTGTTGCTGCTCCTTGAGTCCATGCAACTCCTGCAATATCTAGATGTGCCCATGGTGTATCTTCTATTGCACTTTTCAAAAATGCAGCAGCTGTAATGGTTCCTGCTGCTCTTCCTATACCTACATTTTTGATATCTGCAACATCTGATTTTATCATATCCATGTAATCTTGTGTTAATGGTAATTCCCAAATTTCTTCTGTTGTTGTTTTGGATGACTCTGTAATTTTCTTTGTTAATTGTTCATTGTTAGATACTATTGCAGCTACATTATTTCCTAATGCAACAATACATGCTCCTGTTAATGTTGCAAAATCAATAATTGCTTTTGGTGAATATTGTTTTTCACCATATGCTAAAGCATCTGCTAAAATGAGCCTACCTTCAGCATCTGTATTTAGAATTTCTGCAGTCTTTCCATTGTATAATTTTATGATATCTCCTGGTCTGTATGCCTCCCCACCCGGCATATTTTCTACTGATGGAATAATTCCGACTACGTTAATTGGTAATTTTAATTCCGAAACTGATTTCATTATTCCTAACACTGTACATCCACCACATTTATCAAATTTCATTTCATCCATACTTTGTCCTGGTTTTAATGAAATTCCACCCGTGTCAAATGTAACTGCTTTTCCAACTAAAACAATTGGTTTTTGATTTTTAGGTCCACGATTATGTTCCATCACCATTAATTTTGGTTCATTTCTACTTCCTTTACCTACAGCTGTAATTCCTCCAAACCCTTTTTTCTTTAATTCAGGTTGTGAAATTATTGTACATTTCATTTTATTCTTTTTAGAAATATCTTTAGCAAAATTTGCTAATGTTGTAGGAGTACATTCGTTTGGTGGTAAATTTGCAATACTTTTAGTAAATATTGCACCTTCTGCAACAGCTTCAGCAATTTTGATTGCTTTTGAAATTTTATTTGATTTAGAAACTATGATTGTTATGTCTGGTGATTTATCGACTTTTTCTGTCTTAAATTTATCAAATTTGTATAATGACATTTTTGTACCTTCAATTATCTGAGAAACTGATGAAATTGAATCCATCACAAAAGTTGGTGGTACTATGATTGAAAATTCTTTTAATTTTAATTCTCTTGCTTTTTGTGCAATTTTACCTGAAACAAATCTTATTGTATCTTGTGTAATGTTTTCTTTTTTACCAATTCCTGCTAAAAGTATTCTTTGAGCCTGTTTTTTATTTGGTACTGGAATAATTGTTAATTTTCCCATCTTACCCCCCATGTCTTTTAGAGATTGATTAATTACAAATGATGTTTTTGTATCCAATTTCGGTAATCCTAAAACTTTGTTAGAATCCTCTAACACAAATCCACATAGGAGCTCTGTTTTTCTTTTAGTAGAATTTTCAGTTTTAATCTTCACGATAAAATCTTGTTTTTTAAAGCATTATTTAGATTTTCTATAAATCAATTTTTTTACTATTTGTAATGAGTGTAAATGACCTAACAAATACTGCTTTAGCACTTTTACAATCCTCACTACAAATGTTGTTCATTTGAGAAAATTTTGTTTTTCTTGCTTTTGTAGAATAAATTGCTTTAATTAGTGGAAATAGTGCTGCTCTTCCTCCACTTGCTCTTTTTTTATCAATAAACCAAAACATCTCTAATGCTGATTCATCTAAAATTTCCTTTCTAATTTTTATTCCAAAATTTGAATAGTGTCCTACCATTGTAATTTTACCTTTTGCCAAAAAATTTACAATTGTTGCAAATTTTATACACACATAACATTGATCATCAAAAAGCACAATCGGTATCTCGTCTTTGATTTCCATAATTATCTATAATTGCGATCAAATTAAAATTTTACAGAAGTAGATTTTTATTCGATTTATGGCGAAACGATCCAGATGGGTCTTAATTATTATCAAATTAAAAAAAATATTCTAAGAGCTCGTAAATTAGTAATCAAGGCAACTAATACGGCTGGTTCTGGTCATCCTGGTGGCTCTTTTTCGATGGCTGAAATTTTAGGCTGTTTATTTAACAAACATTTGAAATTTGATGCTCAAAATCCTCAATGGGAAGATAGAGATCGTTTAGTGTTATCAAAAGGACATGCTGCTCCTGGTTTGTTTTCTAATATGGCAGTAGCAGGATATTTTCCAGAATCTGAAATTGAAACTTTGCGAAAATTTGGTAGTAGATTACAGGGACACCCTGATCTAAAATGTCCTGGAGTTGAATTTTGTGGAGGTTCATTGGGGACAGGGTTGTCTTATTCTGTTGGAATTGCATTAGCTGCAAAAATTGATTCTAAGGATCATCATGTCTATACCATTATTGGAGATGGTGAATCTGATGAGGGTCAAGTTTGGGAAGCAGCAATGACTGCCTCCAAGTACAAAGTTGATAACCTAACTGCTTTTCTTGATAGAAATTTCATTCAACAGGATTCTTACACTGAAAAAATAATGCCTTTAGATGAAAAATTAGAAGGTGATGATATTACTGAAATGTGGAAGGATGCATCAAGATGGAAAACTGGTGACAAATGGAGATCATTTGGTTGGAATGTTCTTGAAATTGATGGGCATCGAGTTGAACAAATTGATGCTGCAATTACAAAAGCTAATGCAACTAAAGGAGTTCCTACAATAATTATTTCAAGAACTATTAAAGGAAAATCTTTGGAGCACATGGAAGATAATCCTCAATGGCACGGTAAGGCACCTGATTCTGATGTTGTACCTATAATTAATTCTGAATTAGATTCTCAATTTTTGATTGCTCCTTCAATTATTGCAGGTGATATGTCTAATCTAGAAAATGAAGTTAAAAGATGTGTAACTGGAAGATCTGATTTAATTCATCTTGATGTGATGGATGGTCAATTTGTTCCAACCAAAACTTTTGATCATAACAAAATCAAAGAATTAAGACCCTTAACTGTAATTCCATTTGATACACATCTTATGATTAATGAACCTGTAAAACATGTTAAGGATTACATTGATGCTGGAAGTGATATTGTAACTGTTCATGCAGAAGTTACTGATGAATCTAGTTTTGGAGAAATTCATGATATTTTAAAACAAAACCAAGTTGGTGTTGGGTTTGCAATTAATCCTGACACTGAATTACCCGAATGGTCTCACAAATTTTTGTCTACTTTAGATCAACTTATTGTAATGTCTGTAGTTCCTGGAAAATCTGGTCAAAAATACATTGAAGAAACCCATGATAAAATGGCAAGACTAAATTCTACTCTTAATGAACATAATTTTTCAGGCTGCATTGAAGCTGATGGAGGAGTAAATATTGAAAATATTGGCTCTGTATTTTTAGACGGTGCACGTGCTTTTGTAGGTGGTGGTGCTATTGTTGGACAACAAGATGTTAGAGCTGCAATAAAAGATTTTAGAAATGCAGTTTTAAAATCAAGAAGACGTATGTTGCTTGATAAAGCAAATCAATTAGGAGGTTCTGATTTGGTCAATAAATGGATTGGATTACATGTGATTGGTGCAAAACAAGAAGAAATTAAAAAAATTGCACAGGAGTCTGGATACCTTTGAATGAACCTGTAATGACTGACATGCGTTCAGAATATTCAAAGTCATTGATTCAAGTTGGACATGATAATCCTAACGTTGTTGTTCTAGGAGCTGATACAACTGATTCATTAAAAACTTCTGGATTTGGTAAACAATTCCCTGCTAGATTTTTCAATGTTGGTATTGCTGAAGCAAATCTTGTTACGGTATCTGCTGGATTAGCTGTATCTGGAAAAATCTCTTTTGCAAGTACTTATGCAATATTTTTACCTGGAAGAGCTGTTGATCAAATTCGAAATAACATTGCATATCCTTCACCTCCTGGCAAAAAAGGCCTAAATGTAAAATTAGTTACATCTCATGGAGGTTTATCTGTTGGACCTGATGGTGGATCACATCAACAAATTGAAGATATTGCAATTATGAGAGTAATTCCAAATTTTCGTGTTTTTATTCCTGCTGACACTATTTCTGTTTCAAAATTAACTCAATTGATGGCATCTGAATATGGTCCATTTTACATGAGAATGGCAAGATCAAAAACGCCTATTGTACATTCAGAATCTCAAGAATTTAAAATTGGCAAAGGAATTACTGTAAGGGATGGCTCTGATTGTACAATTGCAGCATGTGGAATTACAGTTAGAATGGCATTAGAGGCAGCAGAGATGTTGCAACAAGATGGAATATCTTGTAGAGTTTTAGATATGTTTTCAATCAAACCTATCGACAATGAAATTTTAGAGAAGGCTGCACGAGAAACTGGTTGTATTGTTACAACTGAGGAACATAATATTTTTGGAGGTATGGGTTCAGCTGTGGCAGAATCTGTATCTGGATCTTACCCTGTACCTATCAAAAGAATTGGAGCCCAAGATATGTTTGGAGAATCTGCACGTGATGCAGAAATTCCTTTACTTTTAGAGAAGCACGGAATTACATCTTTTAATATGGCAAAACAAGCAAAAGAACTAAGGAGTAAAAAAACATGAAAATTTTTCTTGATACTGCTAATTTAGAATCTATAAAAAAATTCAATGACATGGGGTTGTTAGATGGAATTACAACAAATCCTTCTTTAATGTCCAAAGAAGGTGGTAATCCAAAAAATGCAATGGAAGAAATTACAAAAATTATTCAAGGTGATGTAAGTTTAGAAGTTGTTAGTACTGAATATTCTGGAATGATGGAAGAAGGTAAACGTCTTCGTGAATATGGTAATAATGTTGTTGTTAAAGTTCCAATGACTCCTGATGGTCTTAAAGCTTGTAAATCATTTTCATCTCAGGGAATTCCTGTTAATGTCACTTTGATATTTTCTGCAAATCAAGCTTTACTTGCTGCAAAATCTGGAGCAAAATATGTTAGTCCATTTATTGGAAGACTAGATGATATTGGCCAAGATGGAATGAATTTAATTAAAGAAATAAAAGAAATTTTTTCAAATTATACTTTCAATACTCAAATTCTTGTTGCAAGTGTTCGTCATCCGCTACATGTTATTGATGCTGCAAAAATTGGTGCAGATGTAGTAACATTGCCTCCAGGAGTTTTAGATAAAATGTTACAACATCCTTTGACAAAAATTGGGCTGGATAATTTTCTTGCAGATTGGGAAAAACTTAAACAAAAAAATCCTGATACTAAGATATAAGAAATCTTTGAAAAATATAAGAAAAATAAAATCCAAAAAGGAGTTTATGTTGTACCTTTTCTTGAACCAGTACCTCTGCCAGTACTTCTTGTTTTGCCTTTACTTGAAGGTCTAGCTTTTGGTTCTGGTGTATCTGAAAGCTTTCTTCTACCAGTACCTCTACCTGTAGAAATTGTTCTGCTGCCTGCAGCTTTCTTTCTTTCAGCTTGAATTTTTTTAAATTCTTCACCTGAGAATTTGAGATCGCCTACATCAACTTCTATAGTTCCAGTACCTCTACCTGTTCTAACTTTTACTTTAACCATGTTTTTACTAAAATCATCACCGACCTTTTATAAGATATGTCTATAATTTTCTTGTAAAAACAATATATCATAATTTCAATTTTTTATGATACATTAAACATCCTTTCATTATTGATTTGTACCATTACTGTAAAATTATCTTAATTTAAAAAAATCGCTATGAAGAAAATATTTCTTATTTTACCTGCTATTGCATTTGCAGTACTTCTTTTGAATGGATTTTATGGACATTCATTATTTGCATCTCCCTATGATCAAGACATAAACAAATATTCAATTTATGTACATTTTCAAGAAGAATGGAATAGTTTTCCTGTAAATGTTTTATTTGAAATAACAAATGTTTGGTCTAATCCAAATCCTAATGATCATGTTTACTCTACTGACTTCTCCAATGTTTCTAATTTTGATAATTATAATTTTAACAATTTACAATTTCAAGACAATCGAGGTTATGTTGAATTAAAACATCAATTCAGTGATTGTAATTCAAGTTGGAAACCTATGACATATCGTTATGCAATTGATTCAGTTCGAACTCAAATTGAATTAATTCAAGGCTCTAAACTCAACAGTGATACTTATGTTTCAATTATACCCAATGTTAAAACTATTAATTCAGTTGAATCAAATTATTATGCTCAATTCATTCCAATTTGTTCTGATAAAAAAATTACATCTTACGAATATTCTATTTCTATTGATGATCGAAATTCTTGGTTTGATGTATATTTTGTTGACTCCAAAAAACAATTTGATAATTATTTAAAATCTGAAAAATTTAATTTTTATACAAATGATGGTTGTTTTGGAAAAAGTTATACCAGTTTTAGTGGAATTTGTGAAAATATAGATGGAAACTCTGGATTATTAATTTTAATTCCTGATAATTTGAGTCGTTCTTTAACAAAAATTGAAATAAATCTTCATGAAAAAATTTAGAAAATGTTTTTCTAACTGCTTATCCAGCCTAATTTTTTGAAATATGTAAACATCATAATTGCAGGTATTGCAGATGCAAGAATTATGACTATGAATGTAGTAAATGGACCTAAAATTACAGAACTATCTCCAATTCCTCCTGGTAAGTTGACATTCATTCCATAAAATGTTCCAATTACTGTTGAAGGAATAGCTAATGTGAAAATAATGGTTAAAACTGCCAGTACTTTGTTTGTTTTTTCATTACTTAACACAAAATCTACATCTTTGTAAATTTCCATAGTTTCTCTTGATTCATCTAATGTCTCTATGACTTTGTCAATGTGATCAATTACATCATCAAAGTATAGTGCAAGTTCATCATCTGAATTATCTGAAAATCTTTTAACATTTTTAGCAATTTCTAAAACAAATCTCTTTAGTGGTACGGATATTCTTCTTAATCTATTAATCTCTCTTCTCAATAATGCAATACTTCTTGCAACTGGTTTTGACTCATCAAATACATTATCCTCCATTTCATCTAAATTAGCAATAATTTTTCTTGATGTGTGTAAAAGATCATCTACTAACACATCTATGATTTCGTGAAGTAAATCTCCTGATGATTCTCCTAATAATCTGTTCTTTAATTCCTCATCTGAATTTGATATGCATGTTTGTACTAATTCTACTAATGGTCTTAGATCCCCTTGATGCACTGTCACTAGAAAATCTTTTCCCATGAATATTGATAATTGACTATTTTTTGATATTCCAATTTTTTGTGCTAGTGGTGGAAAATGTAAAATTACAAAGAAGTGATCATCATAACTATCAAGTTTTGGAAGTTCAAATTTTGTCATACAATCTTCTATGTTTAATTCGTTGAAATTGTATTTCTTAGATAATTTTTCTACATCCTCTCTATCTGGATTTTGTAAATCTATCCATGCAAATCCATTACCTTGTAATGTTTCTATTTTTCTCTCAATAGGCGTATCTGATGATTTCTTACTTGAACGTAATCTATTGGTGATGAATCCTCGTCTCATGGTGAAAAATACCCAGAGTCTACAAATTTAAAGCGATCGTTACTCTCTAACTGTAAATTTTCTTGTTACTGTCAACCTATTTCTAATTTAAATTTGAGGCTAATCTATTTGGTTGAATCTTAAAGATTATAACTTGATAAGAAAACTAATTTTTCTGTGGCCCTCGTAGTACAGTGGTTAGTATAGAGGATTGTGGATCCTCGGACAGGAGTTCGATTCCCCTCGAGGGCCCTGTATTTTCAAAATATCCCAAACTTACTTGATTCCATTTCTTCTTTAATTGCAACTTTGAATCGTGGGGATTCTTTTTCAATCTTTTTTGTTAACCATGTGAGAAATTTCTTATCTGTTCCTTTACCTTTTAATTTTTGAAAATCTTCACCCATCATTGATTCCAATTTTTGTATCAATATTCTATTTACACTTAATACAAAAAAATGCCATCCGAAAGCAAATTCTGAATCTGTCATTACAAAATCATCTTCTCCATGCACCATTTCTTCTAAAAATGTGAGTTGATGTGTCAGCGCTTTACTTGTTTTATCATAATCTACTGCAGACACATTGATGTTTAATCTACTTTCCATAGCCTCTTTATGGGTATACAAAATAAAAGGCTTGCACCTATTTCATTTTAGTAAATATTCAAAATCTATATCAAAATGCATTTTCATAATACTGATATATGTTTTAATTGATTCTGGAATTTCTTCTGTACATACAACCCCTAATTCTTTAGCATTAATCCAAATAATTAATGTCTGTATGATTGTAAGAAATCTATCGTTTTTAACTTCGGAACCAGAAATTGATTTGGTATATCTTTCTGCAAATTCCCATGCAGTAACAAAATCTATACATTTTACACCAAAAACTGCTAACAGCTGTGCTTGCAAATTTTCTGCTTTTTTGAATGGTACTTTGTTAATTATATATGGAAAATTTATTTTATCTGGAAGGCAGTTTGGTAGCGGTCCCCATATTGTAATTATTTTAGTTTCTGGTTTTAGTTTCTCAAATTTTTTAATCATTTTTTTGATTATATTTTCATCTGTAAACCAAAATAATATCACAGTTGCATCTGATATGTCTGATTCTTCAATATTTTGATGAATTACTTTAACATCCATATTTTTCTCTTCAATAGTTTTTTGTGCATTTTGAATTTTTTCTAAATTATTATCGATTCCTATGGCTTTTTTTACTTTAAATTCGTTAATTGCAATTTCTATTCCTTTTTCATTATTGCATCCTAGATGAAAAAATATGTCATCCTTTCCTAAATTTGAAAATTTGAATATTTCTCTAAACGATTTTTCAGGTAATTGAACATCCTCGCCACTAAGCAAATTTTTTGGAAGTGTTTCTAAATACTCTTCAAATTTCAATATCTATTCTACTTTAAACAAGAATTTATTCTCTTATGCTTTCTAATTTTGACACTGCTTGCCATAATTGAGTTCTAACATATGATGGCATGTTTGGGTCTTGTGTTACATCATCTAGTAGACTGATTGTATTTGCAGCCCTAACTGAAAGTGAATATTCCTCTTTAACTAAATCTGTGACAAGATCAGTTACAGATTTTTTAATTGTTTTTGGAGTTGAATTTGTAGATGCAATTAGATTCAAAGTATCAATTGCTTCTTTCATTGCCTGTTTATTTTGAGCCTCATCTGCCATGATTAACATAATTTGTTAAAAATTAGCAGTATATAGTTACATCTCTACAAAAACACTATCTGATTCAACTGTGACATTGTATGATGTTAAATTTCTTAATTTCATTGGAAATTTTAAAAAATTCCCTGTTTTACAATCAAATTCTGCTGCATGCCAACCACATGTAATCGTACATCCATCTAACTTACCTTCAGATAAACTAGAACCTGAATGGGTACATGAATCATCTGTTGCACAATACTCTCCATCTATATTTGCAACTAGAATATCTCTGCCATCAATTGAAACTTTAATCATTTTTCCAGGAGGAATTTCTGATACTTTTCCTGCAATTATTTTACCCATGACACTTTTTATTTGTTCATTGTTATTATTTTTTTGTATATGGAAATTAGGAACGCAACTTCTTTTGATAAAAATTCAATTATGAGATTTTGTAAGCATACTTTTTCTTGGGGAGATTATATCGATAAAGTTTGGCCTTCCTGGTTGGAGGAGGGAAATTTATTTTTATTTGAACAAGAATTACCTATTGGAATTTGTCATGCATTCTATTTTGAAAATCAAATATGGATTGAAGGTATTCGCATAGATCCAAATTTTCGTAGACAAATGGTAGCATCAAAACTTGTTACCCATGCTGAATTAATTGGAAAAAATAATAATGCATCATTTTCTTATATGCTGATAGATACTGAAAATAAAAATTCAATTTATATGGCAAATTCCTTAAACTATGAAATATTTCAAACATGGAATTATTATTCATTAAATCCTAAAAAAAATCCAAATTTTAAAATTGAATTTGTAAAATCAATTAACTCTGATATTTTTCCTTTTTATGTGGATTCATGGAGATGGATTGAAACAACAAAAAAGATTTTACTTGATTTATCCACACAAAATAAAATCATAAGATCCACTTTGAATGGTAAAACTTCTGTTGCCATAATTAATGATTACAAACATCTTGATAAAATACTAATTGTTACCTTGTTTTCAGGCTCATTTGAGACCTTGTTTGAAATTTTATCTTATTTACAAAATCATGCATTTGAAAAAAATTATGAACGAATTCAAATTTTAACTAAAGATGAATTAGAGTCATTTAATTCCTTAGAGTATAAACTTTCATTTAATTTAATGAAAAAATCTTTAATTTGATTTAACAACTTTTATTGTGTTATTTAGTATTCCTAAACCTTCAATTTCCATTTCTATTTCATCACCGTCTTTTAGATATACTGCATTTGGTTTGTTTAACATTGTACCTGCTGGTGTTCCTGTTGAAATTATATCCCCTTTTTCTAATGTCATCACTTTGCTAATTTTTGCTATTATTTCTGGAATTTTGATAAACATATTGCTTGTTGAGGAGTTCTGTCTTATTTCTCCATTGACTTTTGTTATCATTTTTAGATTCTGAGGATTTTGTATTTCATCTATTGTTGTTATCCATGGTCCACATGGTGCAAATGAATCAAATCCTTTTCCTCTAGTAAACTGTTTATCTTTATTTTGAATGTCTCTTGCAGAAACATCATTGAAAATCATATAACCAAAAATCATTTCTGATGCATTCTCTACACTAACATTCTTACAATCTTTTCCAATTATTAATGCCAATTCAATTTCATAATCTAACTGTGTAACAAAATCTGGACATACGATATCTGATTTTGTATGATTTAGTGCTGTTCTTGGTTTCATTACTAATGCTGGGTCATCAGGTGCTTGCAATCCTTGTTCTTTAGCGTGATCTGTATAATTGAATGCTAAACAGATTATTTTATTTGGATTTGGAATGGGTGCCAATATTTTATACTTTGAAATATCTTCCCTGTAGTCTAATTCATGTGTTTTATTTTTTATTTCATTATACCATCCATCAAACAAAAAATCTTTGATATTGATAGGGATTGGTACGCCTGTTAATTCTGTTATTTCACTTTTTATAGCTATTTTGTTGTCTTTAAGAAAACCATATGTTTCACTAGTTCCATCTGTTACTCTAACTATTCTCATATTTCATCACTTATGTGTAAAAATTGCTTGATTTTGTGAATCTTTTCTACAATATCCAAATCTAATAAATTGTATTTCTTCTCCTTCTTTTAATTGTAAGTAATGTGGTTCACAGTATACATTCATTTCTTCTAAACTATCTTCATTAAATTTTTCATCAATAAATAATATTTTTGGGATAATAATTTTAATTTGATGTGCTGTTTTTTGTGAAACCCACTGTATTTTTGAAACTCCCTTGATGTCTCCATCTTTAACATATTCTCCTTCCATTTCTTCTCCTTGCTTTGTAATCAAAATATTTCCTAATCCTAAAAGTCTAATTTGTTCGCCCTCTTTGATATTTTGTGCATCTTCTCCAGAAATATAGAAATTTCCATCAACATCAATTTTTCGTTTACCCATATCATTTATTGGATGATTTGAAATTTCCACAGCTGTAATTGATAAATTTTTTACTGAAAGTTTTTTTGGATTACTAACCATATACAATCTGATACTACTTTCATCCACAAATTTTCTATTAAATGCTTCAAGAGAATCAAATGGTGCAAGAGTATTTGCTTTGGTTAAACCCAATGACATGATGAATTTTCTTATTGCTTCTGGTTTGATTCCTCTTTTCTTTAATGCCTCTAAAGTTGGTAATCTAGGATCATCATACCATGAAACTTTACGATCTTCAATTAATGGTTTGATGATTCTTTTTGAAATTGGCATTCCTTTGAATTCTAATCTTGAGAAAAATCCTTGTTGTGGTTTTCTCATATTTAGTGAATCGAGAATTGCTTCGGTCAACTCTTCTCTTAATTCAAATTCTTTTGAACGAAAAGCATGCGTAATTCCATCAATACTATCCTCAATTGCAACAGCAAAATCATAACTTGGCCAAATTCTATATTTTTCACCTACTGTGTAGTGTTTTCCTTCTATTATTCTAAATAATACTGGATCTCGCATTACTGCATTGTCTGCTTTCATATCTCCACGGAATCTAACAACTGCTTCCCCTGGTTTGAATTTAGTTTCCATTTTCCCCCAATTACTGATATTTTTATCCACATCCTCTTTACTACATTTGCATGATTTTCTCTCTCGTCTATTTTTGCTAATTTCATCTCTTTTACATTTACAAACGTAGGCTTTTTCAGAATTAATTAATTCCATTCCTTTTTCATAAAATACTTCCATGTCATCTGAAGTACTTTTCACTATGTCAAATTCTATTCCTAACCATTCTAATCCAACTTTAATTGCTGCATGATATTCCATTCTTTCAGCTTCAGGATTTGTATCATCCATTCTTAGAATGAATTTTCCTCCATACATTTTTGCATATTCGGAATTAATGATAGCAGCTTTTGCATGTCCTATATGCGGATAGCCATTTGGTTCTGGTGGAAATCTAGTAATTACATTTCCTTGTTGTGCATTTTTTAATTCCGGTAAGCCTTCTCTTTCTTTTATTTTTTCTTTAGGTGCTAAAATCTCTGGAAAGTTTTCATCAATTTCTTTTTTTTGCTCATCAATTGATAATTTATTTACACTTGATACAATTTCAGATATTTCAATTGAAATTTCTTTTACTTTGGTTCTAAATTCTGGTTTAGTTCCAAGAATTTTTCCTAAAATTATTTTATCTCGAGTTTCCCCTTCATGCTCAAATGCATTTTGAAGAGTCATTTTTCTAATTTCTTTTTTAATCTCTTCTTCCATGATGGTTTCCTCAATTGTAACTATACACTTCGCTTAACTACGAAATCCAATAATGCTGTTAATTCTATTTTGGCAGTTCCTTTGTATTTTATTAGTGATTTTTCAGATTTTTCAGCATATTTTAGAGCCTGATTTCTGACCTTTTCCTCGATACCTAAGGAACGAATTACTTCAACAGCCTTGTTCAGATCCTTCTTTGAAATTTTACTATTACCAAATGCTTTTAGAATTGTTTTTTCCTCGTTACCTTTTGCTAATTTTATTGCCATTAAAATTGGGAGTGATTTTTTACCTTCTCTTAAATCATTTCCTACTGGTTTCTTTGTAACTTTAGGATCTCCCATAACTCCTATCAAATCATCTGTAATTTGAAATGCGATTCCTAAATTTCTTCCAAAATCTGAAAGATTTGAAATATCTTTAGGTTTGTTTGTTGCACAAATTGCTCCCATTGCACATGACACATCAAATAATGCTGCTGTTTTTTTACCTATCATTGTAATGTATTCTGCTTCTGTTGGAATTCTTTTTTCATCTGCCATTTTAATATCTAATAGTTGACCTTCACAAACATCTACACAAGCTTTTGCAAGTCTGGATATTAGATGTGTATTTGCATTTGGTGATAATTTTGATTCTGAAATGATTTGAAATGCTTTTGAAAATAATACATCTCCTGCTAAAATTGCAATTGGCATACCAAATTTTTTATGTACTGTTGGAACCCCATGACGCATTTCATCATTATCCATAATATCATCATGTACTAGAGTAAAGTTATGTACCATTTCTACTGCACTTGCAGCAATCATTGCAGTTGATGATTTGCCCCCTAAAATTTGGCAACTTCTAATTACCATGTATGGTCTAAGTCTTTTTCCACCATTAACAATAAGATGTCCTGCTGCATCATAGAGTTTTTTTGGATTTCCCTTTAATTTTGAATTAAGATATTTGTTTACAATTTTTGCATTATTTTCAATTTGCTTAGTTTTTTTCATTTATTAATCTCCATTTTTCTGTTGGAATATGAGTTTTAATTGCTTCTTGTAATCCTTCATGCACTTCACTATTCATCCATGAAGTTAAGACATTTTCATGTTTTTTGAGCATAGATTGATCCGATTTTTCAAGTAATTCAAGTGCAATTAGCATCCATGGACAATAAATTTGAGGATTTATTTTAATTTCAGCAATTAGTTCTTTTGCTGAAATCCATTTTATTTCATCAATTTCTCCTTCTATTTCTTTTAACTCTGTATTTTTATCAATCACTCCAACTAGTGTACCACAAACTTCATTTTCAGATCCTACATCTTTGTATGGTACATGATATTCAAATTTATGAAAATAATCTAATTTTCCTGAAATTCCTAATTCTTCAGGCATTCTTCTTTCTCCTGATGAAACATATCCTTCTGATTCTCTTGGATGACTTGCAAATGTTCCATCCCAATCTCCTGGCCATAGCATTTTTTCTTTTGCTCTTTTTGTTAACACTAATCTTCCATCAATATCGAATAATAATGCAGTAAATGCTCTATGTAATTTTCCATTTGGCAAATGACATTTTACTTTTTCTTCTGTTCCAATTGGATTATCGTTTTCATCCACTAAAATTACAAATTCTTCAGGCATTTCTTTTTCCTCTAAACACGGTTCCTTTAAACTCTCTATTTTTAACCGCTGCTACAATTCTTTCTGGTTTTTTACCATTAACAAAAAATACATTCATACCCATTTTGGAAATTTTAATTGCTTCTTCTACTTTTCTTGTCATTCCTCCTGTTACGTCCATCTTATTTTCTGACATTAATGGGATGTTTCCTTTTAATTCTGAAATCAATTTTTTTGATTTGAAATCTGAATAAAGTCCATCTTCATTTAATGCAAAAATACACAATCTTGGTTTTAGTACTTTTGCAAAATGAGTCATTATTTTATCTCCTGATAGAATGTATGTTTTATTTTGACCAAACCATAATGCATCTCCATATGTTATTGGAATTAAGCCTGATTTTGCTATTTTTTCAACTTCTTTAATTTTATTTAAAATTGGTTTATTACCTGACATAAAATCAGCTGGAGGTAAAGCATATGGATTTAATTTATTTTTTAATAGTGAATCTAAAATAATTTTATTTAATTCAATCATTGAATTTTTAATAATTGAAACTCCTCTAATGTCGTATTTTCTTTCTTTTGTGTGCATGTCATATTTTACAGACCAATAATGTCCATATGACCCACCACCGTGAACGATGATTATTGGCTCTTTAATTTTTTTCAAACTTTTTGATAAACTATCAATTGTTTTTCTTCTTGCTGATAATGGTTTTTCTTTATTTGTGATAATTGATCCACCTAATTTTATTAGAATCATGTTGTACCAAACTAACTAGTCAATTAAAAAGTATTTAGTCCTTTGAAATCAATTTTTGTTGAAAAACATTCGTAATTATTATCTTTGAATTTTTTTAGTATGTTTTGTAAATTTGATTCGTTTGTTAATGCAAAAATACATCCTCCACCTCCTGAACCCGTTATTTTTGCTCCAAAAGATGATTCTTGTCCTATTCTTATCATCTTTGTTAATTCTTTATTTGAAATTCCTATATTTTCTAAATATTTTTGATTTTGATTCATTTTTTGTCCTATTTCTTGTATTTTATTTTCTTTAACTAATTTTAAAACATCTTCTACTAATTTTGATTCTAAATCTGATAATCTTGAAAATTCTTCTGTATTTTTATTTTCAAATTCTTTAACTTTGGAAACCATTGATTGTGTTGAATGTTCTATGTTTGAATTTATGATAACTAATTGGAAATTAGGCTCATATTCAATTTTTTTAAACCCCTTATTCTTGCCATATTCGATTATTCCTCCATATGTACAAACAGTACAATCTGCACCTGATGTATTTTCAAAAATTGTTCTTTCAGCTTCTATTGCAAGTTTCAATACTTCTTCTCTAGATATATTTCCAAATAATTTGAAAATTGCTGCAGCACCTGCTACACAACATGCTGATGATGAACCTAATCCTGCACCTAACGGTATTTCTGAATCAATCTGAATTCGTATTCCTGAATCTTTGTTTTCTATTGATTTGTTTGCTAAATAATAAAATGGTTTTAGCGGTGAATTAATTTCTGAAATTGGTTTACCTGGTTCTAGCTCTAATTTTCCTATTTTAGAATTTATAGAAATTTTCCTTTCACTGGTTTTTTCTGCAGTAACTGTAACTCTTTTGTTAATAGAACATAAAATTGCTTTAACTCCATATACTACAAAATGTTCTCCAAAAAGAATAACTTTTCCTGGAGCTGATGCTATAGATTTCAATTAAATGCTAGATGAGTTTATTCTATTTCCTCTTCGGTATGCTTTGCTTCAAAGTCTTCAATTTCTTTTTTCATTGATTCATTTTCTTTTAATTCTCCCTTTTCGATGAGAATTTGACGAACTAGTAACCAGTACATTGTTGCTAATGCTCTTCTTCCTCTGTTATTTGCTGGAATTATGATGTCTAACTTTGATGTAATATTTTCTGTATTTGAAAGACCGATAACTGGAATTCCTGCATTAGTTGCTTCAATTAATGCTTGCTCATCTACTTCAGGATCTGAAATAAAAACTATCTTTGGTTCAATGTAATATGGTAATGATGGATTTGTTAAAGTTCCTGGCATGAATCTTCCAAGATGATGTTTAGCTCCTGTCATTTCACAGAATTGCTCAATTGGAATTCCTGCATATTGTCTACCTGAACATACTATGATGTTTTCTGCACCTACTCTATTGATAAATTTGGCAGATGTCATGATTTTTTCTAATGTCATATCTCCGTCTAACATGTAAAGTCCTTCATCGGTTGTTTTTGTGATAAATGATTTCATGAATTTTGTCTTGACATTGGTTCCTACTCTTAGTCCTGATCTCTCTATTAACTTCTTAATGTCTATTGCTTCAGTTTGTTCACTCATGACGATTTTAAATCTCCGCCATGCCACATATAAAATCATGCCCTGATAAACGTAATAATTCGTTTAATTTCGCTACTCTTTCACCTCCTACCACGCCTACTTTGAGCATTTTTGACTTTGTTGCTATACCTATGTGTGAAATCTGAGAATCTGTTGATTCTCCAGATCTATGTGATGTAATTAATTTAATATTATTTTGATTTGCAACATCTGCAAATTCAAGAGCATCAAATAGGCTACCTGCTTGATTAACTTTCAAAATTGCTGCATTACATGCTTTTACGTCGATTGCTTTTGTAAGGATATCTTTGCTTGTAACAGTCAAATCATCTCCAGTTACCAATGTATTTGGGAATTTTGCAGTTAATTCTGCCATGTCCTCAAATGCTTCTTCATGAACTGCATCTTCGGCATAAATCAATTTGAATTTATCAATAATATTTGCAGCAAAATCAATTTGTTCCCCTGTTGAATTTTCAAATCCAGATCTATCGTATAGATACTTTCCTTTTTCTTCATTCCATTGTGTTGATGATGCAAAATCCACTCCCAATGAAACTTCTTTACCTAATGTAAATCCTAAATTTTCACAAGCTTTTGCTGAAACTTCTAATGCTTTTTGATTTTCTAATTTTGGAGCCCATCCGCCTTCATCTCCTCTTCCGTTTGTAAAGTTAGGGTCTTCTTTTTCTAAAACTTTACGTAATTCTTTATGAACTGCTAAATTTGTTTCAATTGCATCTTCAATAGTTTTTGAACCTGTTGCACAAATTAAAATTTCTTGAATATCTGGAGTTCCAGGTCCTGCATGTGCACCACCACCTAAAATATTTCCTAATGGAAATGGACATTTAACATCTGAATCTTGTGATAATGTTTTGAACAATGGTTGTTCTAATGATCTTGATGCTGATTCCATTGAAGCAATTGTTACTGCAAATGCAAGTGCTCCCCCAATCACTGAATAATTATTAGTATTGTCTAAGCTTTTCAAAGTACTATGAATTGTTTTCAAATCCGATGAATCTAACCCAATAAATTTTTGAGAATTCTGTGTTAATATTTTAAGACTTTCTTCTGGACCTCCATTTGGAAAACTAGTTGCTTCATACTTACCTACACTTGCACCTGATGGTGCACAAACTCTTCCTAGAAATTTATTATCTGATTTTACATCGACTTCAATTGTTTTACTACCTCTACTATTGAATAATACACGTCCTTCAATTGAAGTAATTTTAGACAAATTAATCTAATTCAGCTTGAACTTCTTGTTTTCTTTTCTGAATTGATTCATAGAATGGAATTACTTGTTGAATTGTTTCAACAGTAGTCAAAAGCATTCTTCTACAACAATATCTGTTAATTTGTAATTCATTTAGAACTTTCTCAGGATCTTCACCTGCTTTTAGTTTAGTTTGATAATCATCAAATTTATCTGCAATCAAGTTTCCACATGTAAAACATCTAACAGGAATTAACACGTTCAAAAAAGTCGTCAAGGATTATAAAAACCATACATGGATCTTTTGTTGCGGATGTCGCCCAGCCTGGCCAAAGGCGCTAGCTTGAGGGGCTAGTCTCTTAGGAGTACGTGGGTTCAAATCCCATCATCCGCACCATTTTTTTAAAATTATTTTTCTAGTTTTTCTAATGCTTTAATTAATTCAGTTCGTCTTTTTTCTTCTGTAATTGCAGATCTAACATCATCTACTAAAATTCTATTCACATCAATTTTTCGTCTTGCTTCTTTTACAACTTTATCATATAATGAGAAAGTATAGAGCTGAAGATACAGTCCTTCCATAATTTCAAAAAATCTTACTGCTTCATCAATATTACCAGTCCTCATTTCATCAAAGACACGTCTTTTCAATTCTCCTACACAATCTAATAATCCTAAAACATATGATTCTGGCATCACTGCTAATTTTTTATCTGATGGGATATCTTTTTTTTCAACAACTGCAATTAGACATGCGGCTTCAACAAATTCTTGTTCTGGTGTAATGAGGTACCTTCTTAATTGTCCTGTTGCTTTTTTCTTGTATTTTTTTAATAATATCTCAGCTTGTTTTAAATTATTTTTTGCTACTGTTAATTCTCCCTTGTGAACTGCAATGATTGCTTTACTACATAGAATAATTATTTCTCTTGTATTTTTTAACAAAAATTCCCTTGAATCTTGGGTAACTGCTAAAGATTTTGTTATTTTATTTAATGATGGTTTTACATTTTTTAATGTCATGTTTGACATCATTCTAAAACTAGGATAAAGCCGTTTGCTAAACTCTTATTTTGGTAATCATTTTGATGTACAGTATGGAAATAACTGTAGATCAAATGTATCAAATTGAAAATAAAGGTCATGATATGGGTTTTTTAAAAAAGTTCATGATGGAAAATGCTGGAGCTGCAGCAGTTAGACGTTTACTTACGAAATTCGATAATATAAAATCAAAAAATATCTTAATTTTTGTAGGCTTGGGAAATAATGGTGGTGATGGTTTGGTGATGGCTAGACATTTAGCTGGATATGGTTCAAACGTTACTGTTATGCTTCTTGGTGATCCTGAAAAAATTAAAACTGAAGAAAGTAATTGGAATTGGTCTATTTTACAAAAAATGCCTTCGATAACTCTAGTGTCTGGAAATTCTTTAGACTTTGATTTCAAACCTGATATAATTATAGATGGAATTTTGGGAACTGGAATTTCTGGTGACATTAGAGAGCCATATGCCTCTGCAATTAATTATATCAATTCAATTGATTGTTACAAATTTGCTGTAGATGTTCCATCAGGATTAGATCCTCAAACCGGAAGTACTGCTAATATCTTTACCAAATGTGATATGACTGTAACATTTCATAAAATGAAACAAGGAATTCCAAAAAGAAAGGACTTAACTGGTGAACTCTATGCAGAAAAAATTGGAATACCTGTAGAGGCCGAAGAGGGAATTCTATGATAGTACATCAAATACCAGTTGGACCCATGCAAAATTTTTCTTATATTGTAGTTGATGAAGATACTAATGAATCCATAATTATTGATCCTTCTTGGAATTTAATGGAATTAGAATTAATAATTAAAAATGATAATTTAAAAATAAAATATATTGTAAACACCCATTACCATGATGATCATACAAGAGGAAATCAAGAAATGGTAGAATCCACAAAAGCCCCTATTCTTCAACATGAATTGTCAACTTTGAAAAATGATGTTACTGTAAAAGATGGTGATTTTATTGAATTTGGTAATTCAAAATTAAAAGTCCTTCATACACCTGGACATTCTGATGATAGTATTTGTTTGATTGGTGATGGAAATATTTTTTCTGGTGATACATTATTTGTTGGCAATTGTGGAAGAATTGATTTACCTGGAGGCAGTGCATCTAAACTTTATCATAGTCTTTTTGATGTATTACACTCTTTAGATGATGATTTAGTATTATATCCTGGTCATAATTATGGTCCTACTGAAGTATCTACGATAGGAAAAGAAAAAATGACTAATATGATAATGCAAAAACGAACTGAACAACAGTTTCTAGATATGATGGGTTAGTGATCTTTTTGGAAGATTTTGAATTATTTGGAAATGTTGGTCAGGCTCAAAATTTTCTTGAATCTGTAAAATCTGGACGTTTTCTTCTTTCATTTGTTATGTCGTATACTGAAACTTGTGAAATTCCAGGAATTACTATTGCTGGTCCAAACAGTGAATCTATGAAATATACTCCACCAGCTGATGCAGAATATCTCCATTATGGATATTGTAAAACAATTGATAATATTCCAATGTCTCCTGATGGAAAACCAACTCCTGCACTATTAACTAAAACAGCTTTGGAATCTGCTAGTATTCCTCACTTAACAATTAATGCTGGAAGTAAAATAACTCCTCAACTACCTTTTATTGAAACAGGTTTATCTTGTGGAAAAAATATTTCTGTTGAATCTGCTATGACTGATTCTGAAGTCTCTAATGCTGTTGAATTTGGTAGAATTGTTGGAAGAAATATGGCATCATTAACTGATTGTTTGGTCATTGGTGAAAGTATTCCTGGTGGAACAACAACTGCTTTAGCTGTATTACGCGCTTTTGATTTTAATGCAAAAACAAGTTCTAGTATTCCTACTAATCCTATAAAATTAAAAAATGAAGTTGTAAATTCTGCACTCAAACGAATAGATTCTGATCATCCATATAGTATACTTGCAAAAGTTGGTGATCCTATGATTGCTTTTGTTGCAGGAATGTTAAGTTCTGCATCTGCTGTTTCTAAAGTGATGTTAGCTGGTGGAACTCAGATGACTGCAGTTTTAGCATTTGCATCAAAAATTGGATTTAATGAAGAAAATACTGCCATTGGAACAACTTCGTATATTACAAATGATCAAAATGCTAATTTTACAAATCTTGTTAAACAGATTGCAGATATTCCTGCAATTTCTGTAAACCCTGGATTAAATCATTCAAAACATTCTGGATTAAAGGCATTTTCTGAGGGCTTTGCAAAAGAGGGTGTAGGCGCAGGAGGTAGTATTATCTCATCTATGTTAAAAACTGGTAATGATTCAGCAAAATTTTTGAATCTTGTAGAACAGGAATATGACCGATTGTCTAATTTATCTCCAAGTTAGACTTTGGATAAAATCAAAAATTAAACAAATTTTTAGATAATCTAAAAAAATTAAACATTTTTTTAAAATTTCTTCAATATAGTTATCTTCATGTATAAGATTAGTTCTTTGTGACCCAAGTTATAGAATATGAAAATCTTGTAAATCGACTTTTCAATTTAGATGAAAATATTCGATTTGTTGCAGTTGCAAACAAGTCTGGTGAAATTCTTGCTAAAGGTTCAAAACCTGACACTCAGTTGTTTTTATCCCCTGAGGAAACACAAGAAACTCTACATCATGCAATAACTGCATGGAAATCCAGGGAAAAACATTATCCAAAAATTGGAGAAGGACTATACACTTTAGCAGTCTATGAAAAATTACGACGCGCAACAATTCCATTACCTAGTGGAAATTTACTACTTGTAACAATAGATAATGCAGGAGGACAACAACAGATCATGGATAAAATAATCAATGAAGTAAAAATTCATGATTATACTGGCTAAAATTATTAGAATAATACTACTTCACAGTTACAGATTTTGCTAAATTTCTAGGATAATCTGGATCTGTGTCTTTTTCTAATGCTGAATAATATGCTAGTAATTGTATTGGAATAATTTCTGAAATTGGATATAAAATTTCGCTAATTTTTGGAATTTCTATCCAATAATCATAAACATCACTTTCTATGTCTGAAACTCCGATAATTTTTGCTCCACGAGCTTTAATTTCTCTTGCACTTGTTAGTGTGTCCGTATATGTTGAATCATTTGGATTAATGATTATTACAAAAACATCTGTATCCATTAATGCAAGAGGACCGTGTTTCAATTCCCCTCCTGGAATTCCTTCTGCATGAATGTAAGTTAATTCTTTTAATTTTAATGCTGATTCTATTGCAATTGGATAATTTATGCCTCTACCTAAAATGTAAATATCTGAAACATTTTTCAACTCTTTTGCAATTTTTTGAATTTTGTTTGGATTTTCAATCATTTTTGAAATTGATTCTGAAAATTCTTCAAAATTAATTGTTATGTTTTCACTTAATTTTTGTACAATTTTATACAATATTATTAGTTGTGCAGTAAAGCTTTTTGTTGCAGCGACACCTATCTCTGGTCCACAATTCATCCCAAGTACTACATCTCCTTTACGTGTAAGTGATGATGTAAGTAAATTAACAATAGAAATAATTTTGCAGTTCATTTTTTTTGCAATTCTAACTGCTTCTAAAACATCTGCACTTTCCCCACTTTGGGAAATTGCAATGAATATTGAATTATCTTCTATTGTCTCTGGTGCAAATTGAAGTTCACTAGCTATGATTGGTTCTGATTTAATTTTTACATATTTTGACAAAATTTGTTTTGCAATTAATGCTGAATTATAACTCGTTCCACTCCCTGTGATGTAGATATTTTTAGCATTTTTGATATATTCCACTGCTTTTTCTATTCCTTCTACTGTTGTTTCTCCTGCCTTTAAGATCACATCTGGTTGTTCATAAATCTCTTTTAGTGTAAAATGTGCATAATCACCTTTGTATGCATCTCCAAATTCTTTTGAAACTTTTGTAATTTCATGTTTAACTTTTTCACCATTAAAATCTAAAATTTGAAATTCTTTATTCTCTAAAATTATGAAATTTCCACTTTTCATGTATATTGCATTATCTGTATATTCGATAAATCCTAAAACATCACTCGATAAGAATACATTTTCTTTTCCTACTCCAACAATTAGTGGTTCATGATATCTTGCTGCTGCAAGTTGACCGTTTTCAAACATTGCAACAAATGCATAATGACCTTTAATCTCTGAAACTGTTTTGATAATTGTATCTTTAACATTTTTTGTGGATTCGTAATTTTTTTGAAGTAAATTTGCAATTATTTCACTATCTGTTTCACTTTTAAAATTATATCCGTCATCTTCTAATTGTTTTTTTAATTCTTCAAAATTTTCTACTATTCCATTATGTACTATTGCAATTTTTCCAGAATTACTTGGATGTGGATGTGCATTAAGATCTGTAACTTTTCCATGAGTTGCCCATCTTGTATGGCCTATACCTGTTTTACCTGGCAATGTGTCTAGTTGAATTTTTGAATTTACTTCATTTACTTTACCTGTTCCTTTTTTTAATTTAATTTGATTTTCTGATTCTGTTGCAACTCCTACACTGTCATATCCTCTATACTCCATTCGTTTGAGTCCCTTTACAATAATTGGAGCTGCAGTATCATTTCCAGAGTAACCAATAATTGAACACATTGTAATTTTATTTGCTAATTAGGGGTATTTACTGATAATGATGCTTTGATTAGTCTGCTTTAGGTGCTGCCTCTGCTGCTGGAGCATCGGTTGCTTCTGCTTTACTTCCTTCTTCACCTTCAGTTGCTTCTGCTTTAGGTGCTTCAACCTTGGTTTTTTCTAACATTTCTGGAATTTTTGATTCTGGACTAAAATGAACACTTTCTTCTTCTGCTACTGTAACTGTGTATGATGGAATGTCTACTTTTCTATCTCCAACCATAATGTGACCGTGGATAACTGCTTGTCTTGCTTGATATGGTGTTTTAAATCCTAATTTGTTTGAAACAATAGTTTGTAATCTTCGTGCAAGTAAATCTGTTGGTTTTAAATTAAGTACATCATCTAATGTTGCATCATTTGCTATTAGACCAATTCTTGAAAGTGATTTCAATAATATTGGTTCTTTTTCTGCTCTAACTTTTTGTGTTAATGCAAGTAGTGATCTTGCTTGTTGTCTTACGCGAGATAATTCTGTGTGAGCTTTCCATAATTCTCTTTTGGTTCTTAATCCAAATGTACCAAGAGTTTGTAACTCATCCATTTTTAATTCATAATTAAGAGGTCGTTTTGGTTTACGCCAAACTTTACGTGGATATTTAGGATCTCCCATTCAAAACACCTATTCTTTTTTCTCCGCTGGAGGTGCTGCTGCTGGAGCTGCCTCTGCTGCTGGTGCATCACCTGCTGCTGGAGCTGCCTCTGCTGCTGGTGCACCTGCTCCACCTTTCTTAACTGGTGCTGCTAATCCACCTTTTGCTACACCTACTGCTCCACCTTTTCTTCCAGATGTTCTGGTTCTTTGTCCTCTAACTTTTAGACCACTTAGATGACGATAACCTCTCCAACTGGCAGTAATTCTTTCTCTTTCAATATCATTTCTTAATGTAAATGGGATGTCTGATGTTAACAAATGCAAATCTTTTCCAGTTTCAATATCTCTTTGTCTATTGAGAAACCATAATGGAAATTTTGCTTCAACTGGATTTAATATTAATTTCTCAATTGCTTGAACATGTGCTTCAGTAAGATGACCAATGTTTGAATTTGTATTAATTTTTAATGTTGATGCAATTGCTGTTGCAAAATTATATCCTATTCCTTTGATTTGGGTTAGACCTAACAGAAGTTTTCTCTCTCCTGGAATATCGTTACCTACGATTCTTACAATGTGTCTATATTCTTGGCTACTCAAGTATTCCAAAATTCTAAGAAACCCCGATAAAAACCATTGCTAGGCGTTAATCTTTTTGAGTTAATGATGTGGTTTTTTGAGAGATCAGAACTATTGTATGGTTCATTTTGTGCTATTTGACTTGAATTTATCTAAAGTCCTCATCATTTGTCCAATCATTCCCTTGAACATTCCACTGATTACATTTACAGCATTTTTTTACTCCTCTCTGAGTATCTATGTCTATGCAAAAACAATGCTCTCCTTTACCTGATGGATCCTGACTACAGAGTTTTTGCATATTTTAGATTCATTTTATTTCTTAATTATTCTATTGACTTGAACGATTCAAAAAGTTATTACTTTCTAATTTCCTGCATTTAGATAATGGCTGAATCCTTTAATCGAGAAAAAGTTATTGATTGCATGTTTGATCCTATAAACTCTGAAATATTGGCAGAATTAGAAGATGGAAAAAAACAATGCTCTGTTTTATCTGAACAATTTTCTATGTCTAAATCTGATCTTTTAGAAAGACTTGATTATTTGATAGAATGTGAATTTTTAATTAAAACTGATGAAAATGATCAGTGTTTTATTTCTGCAAATACTGAAAAACTTGGATCCTTACTTGAGGACAGTGATGCTTTTGATGGTGCAATAAATGGTTTGGAAAAAATGGATAGTTATCTAAACTGATTTTCTTTTATTTCTGATTTCATATATTGCTAAAATTACTAATCCTATCATTCCTATAATTATACAAGACGAAGAAATACTTGAAATTATGAATTTTTCATTTGCATCTGGCAATGGACCAATTGCACCAGCCACATAGCTTTCTTTATCATCTGAACTTTCAATAATCAATTCATAATTTCCAGAATCAAATACTTTGAATTCCTGTTCTATGGTATCCTCATTAATTTTTTCTGAAATTATTTCAAAACCTGAAGGATCTAACATTTTTACAGAAAATGTTTTTTCCTTAAAATCCATTACTTGAACTGCAAAAATTCCAACTGGCGTCTCATTTTTGTCTAAATTAACTGAAATTGTAACTATTTGTCCTGAACTGACTTTTCCATTACCTTGAATTATTCCTTCTAATGTGACTTGATTTTCAACTACTGATGTTGCAATACCTGCAACTATTAGTATTCCAAAAATTACTATTACTAATCCTGTTTTTTGCACGTGATTTGTTTTATTTTCTTTATTTTAAACCTAATTTTTGATTTCAAACTCTACAAAAAAATTAGACTGGGCTAAAAAAGTTAGCTCATGCTAAATTTAAATAATCCTGACTGTAGTATTTTTTGTTGACATGAAAAAACCCATTTTAGTTGGAACTATTGTTATTGTTGCAATACTTATTGGAATTTCAGCCATTTTTGTACAAAACAATGATGATGCAAAAATTAACGATATTGAAAATCCTGATAGTTATTCTGAGAAAATTGCTATTACAACAACAACTAACGTTATTACAGATTTAGTAGAAAACATTGGAGGTGATCATGTTTCTGTTACTGGATTAATGGGTCCTGGTATAGATCCTCATTTGTATAGACCTAGTGCAAGTGATGTCAAATCACTACAGAATGCTGATATTATATTTTACAATGGATTGGATTTGGAAGGGAAGATGGGGGATATTTTTGTTAAAATTGGAAGAGAAGGAACATCTGTTTTGGCAGTCTCTGAAAATATTTCTCCAGAATCACTACTAATGTTGGATGCTAATGGTAATTTTGATCCACATATTTGGTGGGATGTAGAACTTTGGACAGAAGCTGCAAAAGTTGTAGCAACTGGATTAAAAGAATATGATCCTAATAATTCTGAAAATTATGAGAAAAATCTTTTAGAATATCTGAACCAATTAGATTCACTTAATTCAAATAATTTAAACAAGATTAATTCAATTCCTTCAGAACAAAGAGTTCTTGTAACGGCTCATGATGCATTCCAATATTTTGGACATACATATGGTTTTGAAGAATTAGCTATTCAGGGATGGAGCACTGATAGTGAAGCTGGAATTAAAGAAATCCAAAATTTAGCTGACGAAATTTCTAAACGAAAAATCAAGGCTTTGTTTGTAGAAACTTCTATTTCTCCGGCAACAATTGAGGCTCTAAAGGCAGCTGTTCAAGATAAAGGTCATGATATTGTGATTGGTGGGGAATTATTTTCTGATGCTATTGGAGAAAAAGGAACTGCTGAAGGAACCTACATTGGAGCATTTACTCATAATATTGATACAATTGTAAAGGCTTTGAAATAATGGAGCAAAAATCTAGTAAGAAAAATTCTGAATCGGAAAAAGAATATTCTGTAATAATTAAGAATCTTTCAGTTACATACCGAACTGAACCAGCATTGTGGAATATTGATCTTAATTTTCCTAAAGGACAGATGATTGCAATTGTTGGTCCAAATGGTGCAGGCAAGTCTACTCTAATTAAGGCTGTAATGGGATTAGTTCCAATTACTGCTGGTAAAGTGAGTATTTTTGGAAAACCATATTCCAAGAATCGAGACAAAGTTGCATATGTTCCTCAAAGGGGTTCTGTTGACTGGGATTTTCCAACAGATGCATTAGATGTAGTTGAAATGGGATTGTATGGAAAACTTGGATGGTTTCGTCGTCCTAATTCTAAAACGCGGAATTTAGCAAGAGAATGTCTGGATAAGGTAGGGTTATCTAATTATGCAGATAGACAGATTGGACAATTGTCTGGAGGACAACAGCAAAGAGTTTTTCTGGCTAGGGCTTTAGCACAAGATGCTCAGATTTACTTGATGGATGAACCCTTAAACGGAGTGGATGTCATTACAGAAAAAACAATCCTCTCTATTCTTGAGAACCTAAAAAAAGAAGGAAAAACCATTGTTATGGTTCATCATGAACTTCAGACTGTTGACAAATATTTTGATTGGGTTGTGATGGTTAATAGAAATTTAATTGCTAATGGACCAATAAAGGAA
>Ga0209505_1000174_pt1 | contig 52540 bp, 37 predicted proteins | sample COGITO_mtgs_1103_2_FD_184794 | JGI IMG/M metagenome (GOLD analysis project Ga0209505, IMG submission 184794) | Pelagic marine microbial communities from North Sea - COGITO_mtgs_110331 (SPAdes) (version 2) | ecosystem: Environmental > Aquatic > Marine > Epipelagic ... | reverse complement strand
GTTCCCAGATATGGCTTCTACGTCTGTAAATACGAGCTGCGTCGCGACCGTCACGTTATCGCAATCCTTGTAAATCGGAGAGCTTCGCGACGCAACATACTCCACTCGTCCTGTCACATACGAACCGATCGATGTAATCTTGACGTAACCATCAATTGAATCCGTCCACGAATAAATGCACGCTGTTGGTGGTGGCGAAGGCGGTGGTGGTGGCGAAGGCGGACTCGGCAGCGGCGGCGGCGAGGGAGGGTAGCTGTATTCAACTTTAGGCGTACCTTTTCCAAAAGTAGCCGAGGTGTAACACGAATTTCCCGAATCACATTGCGGACCTAAGAGAATAGTCAACGACGAACTCTGGCCGTTCGTCACGTCCGTGTTGTCGCTGATATCAATTCCATACTCTCCCGTACACATCGCCCCGTCGTCGAAATCGCAGCTTTCTATACTTCTCAACCCGATCGAAACCAATTTTTTGTTATCAGTTATTTCCAAACCTTTATTGTAAGCGTCGGAACCAATCGATCGCGTCAACGCATCGAGAGAAATGGCGGTCAAAGCGTCGTTTCCGTCAACGATTAACCTCGCCGTGTTCAAAGTTAACTTTGGCAAACTAAATTGCGCGAGCGCGGCGTTTGAAGACACGTATATGCCGTCACTGGTTTCTAACAGTGGTAAATCAATCGTCGTCAAAAGAAGGCACGAATCAATCTTCAACTCTCCTCCGATCGTTTCGAGTTTACTCGACGACACGCTCGTCAACTTTGTGTTCGACGATACCTCAAAATTGCTCGAAACTTGCGTCAACTCTGGAAAAGAAAGCGAGGTCAACTTCGCGTTCGCTTCGCCGGTCCCCTGGCCACCGATTTTGATATCACCGGCAACCGTGACGAGATTGGGAGCGCTGAAAGATGCCAACGCGCTTTGACCGTTGACAATAAAATTCCCATCGATGGTCTTCACGCCGGTTAAATCCAGCGAAGTGAGGGAGGAGGAAGAAATAATCTGCAAACCTCCTTGCAATACTCCGTCAGAGGTGACGTCTTTGCACGATGTGCCTGAAATCAACGCGGTGAGCGTATCTTTCGTGCACGTGAGCGAAGAGCACGTGCACACGCCAGCTTCTGTCTCCCAATACGACGGTGGACCACACGTATTACCGCACGCTTCGCACGCGTCCGCGAAGGTTTTTTTACAAACGTACACATCCGCAAACTTAGCGTCTCCCCCAAACATATCTTCAAACGTACAGCCAGATCCCGGTTCCCACCTGGTAATATCTTGCACGAACGAAGTCGCGCCTTCAAACATACCGTTCATATTTTTTACCTTTCCCACATTCCAACCGTCAATGCCTTGATCAAACATGGAGGCGAACCTAAACATATCTTGCATGTAAGTCACTTGCCCGGTGTTCCAGTTCGAAATATCTTGATCGAAGTTTGTCGTGCTGGCAAACATCTCCGCCATGGTCGTAACCTGTGAGGTGTCCCACTTCGTGATGTTTCCGTTAAAAGACTTGTCTTTGAAACTTTGCGCCATGTTTTTAATCGCGCTCGTGTCCCAATCCTTCATCGACCCCCATTTTGTCATGGAGCAATCGCCCGTAATGTCCAATGGCCGTAATTCGCCCGTAATGGCCGGGTACGAAGCGCTCAAACACTCGTCGACTGCTTCTTTAAACTTATCGTCCGTGTCAATCGGACACGATTCAAACGCAACCTTTTCCAAAGTCTCGTCTTGTAAGCGATAATACGTTCGAAAGTCGTTGAAAAACTCATCCCCTGACTCGAATCGGTCGTCGATGGCAAACGTCGTCGTCGCAGAGGCGTCGTCTTCGTACGCGATGTCCGTGATCGAAGCCTTCGTCGTTCCACTCGTCTCCAAATCCGTCGCCGTCACGCACGGGTCTGCGATATTGCAACTCAAAGAAGAGTCGCTATTCGAGCACAACGGCAACGAATAATTCAGCGGTTGATGATAGTAAGATTGGGCATCGACTGCCCAAAACTTCCCGCTTCCCGTTCTTGAGAAAAAACAGTCGCACGCGAAGAACGCGATCAGCAGAGAAAACAACGTCGTCGCTTTCGATCGACCTCGTCTCGATGTTGCTCCTCGCGCGTTCATGTTTTTTTCTCCTTTGCTTCCGCTGATTTTTTGGGTCGACGAAAGCGCAAGAGTCGCGATCGTCGGCCCTCTCGACCGAAACAAAAATTCTCTCTCTTACTCTTACTCTTACTCTCTCGAAAGGCGAAAAGATCGAGGTAGGCTTACCGCGCGATCGCTGCTCTCAGCGCTCGAGCCGAATTCGCGCGATCGTATGTACGTTTTCCTCTCTTTTTTGTAGTTCTCCCGCTACACAGGTGAAAAGAAGAGGAACAAATTGTTGTGCGGATGCGAGAGCGAAATTCAAACAGTGATGAGTAAAAAGTAGGTTAAAAAAAATCTGTTGAAATTTTTTTGTGCTGGCGAATTTTTTTTAAAAAAGTTTTCCTATGCAAAATCTCTTTCTGTTGCTCTCCAATGCATTATGGAGGAGTAAACTCTGGAGTCGTCGTCGAAACGATCGCCGCCGCCGCGCTCGTCGTTTTTTCCTCCAGAGTTTTATCATCATCATCATCATCATCATCATCATCATCTCCTCCTCCTCCTCCTTTTTCTTCTTCTTTGTCTATTTCTATCTCTTCTATTTCTATTATCTTATCTAAATCTTCGTCTTCTTCGTCGCGTAAATGTTCGTGGAAATAGTTTCGGTGCTCCGAGACTATGGAGTCTTTGACGTGCGTCACTTTCTTGCTCACGACGTCGGCGCCGCCAAAGACTTGGAGCCAGTATATTCCGGCGAGTTCTAAGTGGCGCGCGAGAGGGAACCATCCGATTTCGCGTGCGAGCGACCAGAGGAGCGACCAGGCGACCCAATATTGAAGTTGCGCGCGGAGTTTTTCCGTTCGCGATGTCGTTATTCTCGTTCTCGTTCTTTCCTCCTCTTTGTTTCCTTCTCCATCTCCAGTGTTTGGCGCGCGCTCGTTTGTTATTAAGAAGAACGTGTTTTGCATCTTCCCGTTCACCAAAGATGTGTTGATTGCTGCTTTCGTGGACGAGTTTGAAGATGAAGACGTGATCGTTTCCAAGGATTTCAAGCAAGGAACAAAGACGCCGGCGATGGCGCATCCATACCTACAAAACATCCCCGGAACGAGGAAAAAGAGCGAACACACCAAAAGAGCGCCGGTTGTGTTCTCCAACGCGACGCGCGAAATTTCACCCAGCCGCGGACTAAACATGCCTATGATAGAAACGCACGCGCGCAACCACACGATGATGACTCTTTTCGACGCATCTCTGAGTTTCCTCGTCAACGCGTTTCTGTAGCCGACTAAACCGCCGCCGCGATTTTTCGTCGTGAGCTTCCTCCTCGCTCGTCTTTGTTTCCTTTCCACTCTAGTAGGTGGTAGCGGTGGTAATTCACCTTGACTGAGGCGATGACGACGTCGACGACGAAGCTCACCGGTGTAGTCTTCATCGTATTTGTCGCCTCGTCTTTTCTTTCTTGATGAGAAAAGCCTCAAAGAAGATTCCGACGCCGCCGACTCTGAAGACGAGGAATTCAGCATATCCTCCGCGTCTTCCTCGATTCTTTTCTTCTTCTTCTTCTTGTACTTGATACTTTTATTACGCGCCTGTTTATCATTATCATCATCATCATCGTCATCATCATCATCGCGACTTTCATGATCGATGCTATCTTCAGATCTATCGTCGTCGTCTTCGTAGAATACGCCATCCTCTTCCGCATAGTCGGCGTCCGTTTCTTCGTCTACGTCCGAACGCAGCGCCGAAGCCATCATCATCGAAAGACTCGAAGCGCTACCGCTACTCTTCATGTTCATCTCCCCTCTCCTTTTCTTCTCCCTCCTCCTTCGTCTTCGCGCCGACGCAAACCTTTTATACATCGGCGCAAACACCGTATCTACGGTGAAATACGCCCCATTCATGAGCGGCATCTCTAGCCAAAGAACAAAGACGCAGCACATCTCCAGCCAAGACGGCCAAAACAAACTAACGCTGGTGGATAGAAAAGGCACGTCCGCTAAAAGCGCTAAAGGGCCAATCGCAACCCAATATCTGGCCCATTTCTCAATCTCCTCCTCCTGCTCCTTCGCTTTCGCATCTGCGTTTTCTCCGTCACCGGCGTCGTATTCGTCGTTCTCTGCCTCCTCCAATCTATCACCTTCTAACGCCGTCAACGTCATAAAAATTGGATATAAAAACCCAACGCTCGCGAAACAATACCTCGTCCTCAACACTGAAACCCTCAACACGGTTGGCACCGCTCGCGTTACGACCACCTTGGCGCAATAAAAGAAAATCGCGTGCGGCACCACCTTCCCCAAAAAACCAAGAAACCTCACCGTCCTCTTCCGAAATTTCCCTCCCGACTCCGCGATAGCTCTAGGAACCGCTTGGGTCCAGAACACCTTCAACCGTCGCATCCTTCTCGTCCACCTCGCCAACGGTTCCCACACTTTCCTCCTTGCCGCTCTCTCCGCTTTCCTCCAACTCTTCCACGCGCGTTCCTCGATTACAAAACGTTTCCGTTCCACCGCCGCGCGAACCATCATCCACTTCGCCCCAAACCGTCTCACCAAAACCTTCCGCGCGACCAGCGCGCCGTTGCGCACAAACGAAAACAATAGAACACACGCGATGCCTTTTCGCGCTAAGGAAACAAAACTCCCGCGCCGCGCGTAGGAGGCCCGCGCCGCCCCGTCGCCTCCCGCTTCGGCGGCGTCTTCATCCTCGTAATACTTCCCCCGCCGCGACGACGAATGCATCATCACAAACCTCGCCATCCACAACCCTACCCGTTTCCCTCGATCAAACGTCGCTCTTTTCAATCGCATCGCCGCCGGCCAACTCGCCTTCGCGAATAAATACGCCGCCGCTCTCGCGCTGCGCAGCGATAATTCGAGCAACTCGTGCGTCTCGAGCGAGTCCACGTCCTTCGAGACCGACGAAAACGATTCAGACGGCGACCACGCGCCGCAGGCAAACGTGTCGTCGTCACGAAGAAGCGTCTTCTTTTCCTCTTCTTTCTCGCCGCTTTCGTCGTCTCGTTTTTCAGAGCGGTCGAAATCGTCCTCCTCGTCCACTCTTCCTGGCGGTTTCTTCCGACGACTTTTCACGCGCAGACCGTCGGCTGCTTTTGCGCGTCGAGACGACGACGAGGGAAAAAAGAAGGGCGAGGATCGCGTCGAGGGGTGATGATACCACCACCACCGTCGGAAACACGAGGCGAACACGACGCCGAAGAGGAACGCGAACGCGAGGTGTCTTCTCTTCGTCGTCCGCGTCGTTGATTTATTCCTCCTCCTCGACGAGGGAGCTTCCTCTTCCTCCATTTTGAATGAAGATTTTCGCACGCGCGAGCGATAGAATGTGCGCGTAATAAAGCGACGACGGAGGAGCGAAGCGCTCATTAGGGTTTACTTTTCGTCGCGCACCGGTTGATAGTATCGCGTCGTCACCTTCAAAGGACGCGTCTAAAACGTGCTCGTGAAGGGCGTTTAAGGAGGCGGAATGAAACGGCGAAATCTTGGTCTCGTCGTTTTGTTCGCGCTTTTGTTCGCGCTCTCGCGCCTCGCGTGGACGACGAAACAGCGCTCGAGTTTGCCGCTGATGTCGCCGTCGTCGTCTTCTTCTTTTTCTTCGACGACGACGTTTGCTCTCCGGGACGGCGACGGCGAGCGTGGAAGCCGCGAAGAGGAGAAGAGTTTGCAACGAAAAGAAGAAGGAGAAGAAGAAGAGGACGAAGAGGAGGAGGAGGAAGAAGAAGCCGCGACGACGAAATCGTCGACAGGAACGGATGAGATGCCGTGGTTCCCGGAGAACATGGAAACGAGAACGCGGGATATCACCGCGGAAATTAGGAAAACGCTCGTGGAAGAGAACGGATGGAAGCGACCGAAGATATACACGCGGAGAGAGGATACGGACGCGTTGAAGATGTTCGATGGAATTGAGAAGGAAATCGAGACGTTTAAAGGTGACGCGGAGGAGTGGAAGAGAGTGCACGCCGTAGGTGGTGCGGATTCTTTGGGCGTGGTGTACATGGCAACTGGGAATACTCGGTTTATCGATCGAGCGGCGATGGTCGCCAGTCGATTGAAAGCGCACTCGAAATCTAAGTTGAGTAAACGAGTTCGATTTTGTTTGTATACCGATCGCAGTTTGTACGAGAGTTGGATGAGCAAGTTGGTGGAGACGAGAGAAAAAGTGGAGAAGGAAGGCTGGGATACCGTCGGCGTGACGGACGGTGGGGGATGGATTTCGCCGATCAATTCCAGAAAGAAATACATGCTCGGGAATCCGTTCGACGAGGTTGTGTTTTACGAAGGGTTGGCAGACGTGTTGGTGGACGAGAAGTCGGTGAAGCAAGTCGAGAAGAGCGTGGCTAAACGAAAGTCGAGCGGTGGAAAAGCGACGAATACGAATTTACCGCTGATATTTTTCTTGAAGAAGATTGTTTCTTTAGCGGGAGCGCCGTACGCGAGAACGATTTTCGCCGACGGCGATACTTGCTCGTGCGGCGATTACGTTGGGGAGATGTTCGAAGAATTAGAAGGAAGGTTTCCATCGGATCTAGAAGTCGAGACTGGGAAGGTAAAAAGCAATAGTAATAGTGGTAGTGGTAGTAGCGATAGCGATAGCAATAGTAATATCATTAAAAGGCAAAGGAGAAAGGAGAGTAGCGCAGAGCCGGTGCCGAAGAATGGATACGATTTCATGCACATCGTCGACCCGGCTCGTAACCAAGGAGGCAATCATCTCGGTTATGATTTGCGCGAATTTTACGAAACATCGATCACGTATCGAGAGGCTAAATTCAGAAGAGTGAACAAAACGTTCGAGGAAAGAAACGTCGGTTTTATCGTCTATCGTCCGAATAAACTCACGACGACGATTTTTAGACAGTTTGCGGAGCTTTTACTCGGCGCGATCAACCATAACGCGATGGTACGAAACGAACAACCCGCGTACACGGAAGTGCTGTGGATGTGGAAAGACGTCATACACGAACGCATTCTGAACAATCGCAACGACGTGTGCAGGAAACTTTCGAAAGGCGAGAAGGAGTATTGTCAGAAGCCGCCTTTCAAGCCGCACAAGTTGGCGAGACCGGGACCGTTGTGTAGGAGAGGTTGTCGGTTCGCTCACGAGAAGTGCGAATGTTGGAAGAATCGATATTTGAACTCGCAATATAAAGGTGGTGGTAGTGATACCGGTAAATGGTCGAACGCGACAGTTAACTAGCGTTTTATGCGTTGAAAATCATTGAATGAAATGAAAAATTTTTCTATAGCGTCGCAAAATTATGCTCGTCGAGTTTCGCGTTTTGCATCGCGCACTCCCTCAACCAGTTTCCGTTGACGATGAACAACCCTCGTTTTCTTCCCCATTTTACTTTCTCCGTATTATCCGCTCTCGCTAGAACGTGCGTGACGTTGTCGTTCATCGCCGTCGCAATGGTCGCTCCTAGTCCTACGGCTACGAGTAAAAGCGGGTGTCGATCTGGTCTTTCGTCGTTCGACGGCGTAATGCCGCTCGGTAAAATGACGCACCCTTTCAGAAGGAGTGAAGAGGACGCTGGATCAACACTCTCAACATTACCACCATTTTCGCCTTCACTCGCCATGCCGTTACGTTCAAATACTTCTCGCACGTCTTTATGATCTTTCTTTTCTCGATGACCACTACCATCGCTAAACGCCATCATTCTATGCGCAACCGTCAACACCGCCAAGACGTCTTTCAAAACTTCTCTGTGTTTCGCCGGCGCGCCTTCCTCCTCCGCCTCGCCTTCGTCCAAACCTCTCTCCATGACGCTCGACTTCTCCATTTCCCTAAAACTCGTAGCCGATTTCCGAAAGAAGTGGTATCTATCCACGCGTATGAGATTCCTCGCGTGTCTCGGCCACACCCGGCTCGTATCGTCCACGATCATCGTACAATCGTCCCCGCCTAAAACTATATCTAAATCCTTCGTCTTTGAACACGTAGAATCGCTATTACCTATAATCCTTCCGTGGAAATATTTCCCTTCCGGATCAATCAACGACGCCATCTCGTGCGCGTAATTCTTATCCCCCATCGTGTACACGTGCATCCTGCATATCTTCGACGCTTCTTCCAAAAATTCAAACACGTACGGTCGAAGCTTCGTATACGTCGAAAAGTGACTCAAACAATACAAATCCGGAAACCGAGGCCGCCTTCCGCCACCCGCATCTCCACCACCAACTAACCCGAGCAACTTACTCCTCAACTCGTCCTCCTCCTCCCTCTTCTCCACTTTCCTATCCAACGACTCTCTCTCTTCGTCGTTCAACTCGTCGAACCGACAGGAGTTCAACAACGTGTGGTCCAAATCCAACACCAAGAAAAGCTTCCCTTGATTCAACGTCGCCATTCTCTCCTCGTTCTTCGCCTCCCTCAAGAGCTTATCGGAAACGGTTAACCCTTCGTGTAAGTATCGCACGGCTGTTTCCGCGTTCGCGCCGCCGCGCTCCTCTTTTTTTTCTTCGTCTCCTCCTCCTCCTCCTCCATCATTTTTTACCGTCGTCGCTCTTTGCCCGCAGTGCACGCAAATCCCAAACATAAACGCCGGGTGTTCGCACTCCTCCGCGGAGTTCGTTTTCTCGTTGTTCTTCGCCGCATCCCCGTCTCCGCGCACAAAAGTTCCCGCTCCATCGTTCACCACTTTTCGTCGCTTCACCAACCGTCTCGCGCCGAACGGAATGTTGCTCGTTTCAATTTTCCCCGTCGTCGTCTGCACCGTCGTCCGCGCTTCCTCCTCCTTTTTCTTTTTCTCGCTCTCTTCTTCTTCTTCTTCTTTTCCTTCTTTCTTCCTCTCCAGGAGCGATTCGGTCATCTCTTTGGCCAGAGAGTCCTCGCTGCTGCTGCTCGTCGCGCTGCCGTTGCTTTTGTCGTTCGACATTCTTTTTTTTTGAAGCATCGACTGACACAAAGAAAAAACGTCTTTTTTTCTCTCTCTCTCTCTCGCATGTCTGAATGCAAATACGCTTTTTGTGCGCGTTCATCATCCTCGGCGCGCGCGTAACAAAACATAAAACGCGATGACGCACACTTCACGCGTTATGTGTATATATATGTGTGTGTGAACGAGAACAAGCGCACTTTTCTCTCGTCGTCGTCGTCACATCATCATCATCACACTCTTCCCCTCCTTTTTTGTATTTTTTCCTTCTTTTTTGCTTCATTCTTTTTTACGCAAAATCTGCTTTTACGCACAAAAATGGCTCGTTTTTCCCTCCTTTTCCTCAGCCTCTCCTCCGTGTTGCGCATCCTCGCTCTCGCGTTTACTTCGGTGGGAGTGTCGATGGTAACGGCGGCAGATTTTGAAGGTCGAAATGCTCCTGTTTTAGATTTCGGTGGGAAAATCGGGAGCAAAAACTTCGAGCGCGGGAGGAAAGAGGAGGACGAAAGGAAAACAGTTGGCGAAAGCATTTTGGGGAAGACGGTGCCTCCTACTTTTACTCTCGAAGAAGAGGATACCACCTTTGAGGAGGAGAATACTCACGAGAAGAACGAGAACAAATGCGAGGAGTGCTTATCCTTCTTGCACAACGCGACCGAGAAAGTCCGCTCGAAAGAGTTCCGAGCGAGACTCTATAAAGTCGTGGACGAGATGTGCCAACGGGTTTTCCCTGACGATGCAGGGGAGGAGGATGATAAAAAAATCGCCGAGTGCGAAGCGCTCGGGAAAACGTACGCGAAGAGAGCGATCGAGTACGTGAAGACGCACGAAGAAGAGACGGACGAGTTCGTGTGCGAGAAGTTGAACCTGTGCGCGGATGATGATGCTACCGTTTTCGATGCTTTGAGAAGGACGGTTCGGCGCGCGCGAGAAACGTTTGCCTCTGGCCGCAGATTCTTCGCGTCTTCTTGGTTTCATCCTTCTTCTGCTTCCTCCTCCGCGTCTCCTCCAACCTCGCTCTGCGTGTTTTGCGAATACGGAGCCTCTAAGCTCGCGGTTGCGATGAACGACCCGGATTTTGCCGCCGCCGCGAGGCGAGATTTCGTCGCCGCGTGCCGAGCCGCCGAGGACCGTTTTTCCGATAAAGAACAAAAGTGCGAAGCCGCCGCCGCGGAGTACGAATCAAAAATCTACGACGCCGTGCAAGCGTGGTTGGACGACGGAGAGGCATGCGAGGATCTGTTCAGCTGTTAAATCGTGCGATTTTGCGAGCGTTCAATGCGCAAGAGAGAGAGAGACAGATGTATAAATACAACGTACACATATAACACTAATAGGACGAAAGTATCTGTAACACCACACTTCAAGCCTCTGTTTCACGCGCGCGCGCGAATATATATATATAATACTAAATGTCCTCCGCGTGCTTCGCGGGGACGACGACGACGAGAGGTTACCACTTGACCTCTTCCACCGCCTGCGGTGCCGCTTCGGCGACTGCGACTGCGCCTTCCGCCGCTCGTTCTCCGCGCAAAACCATCACCAATTTTCCCCGTCGTTCGAGCGCGATGACGACGACGACGACGACGACGAGGGCAGCGGCAGCGGCGGCGGGTGAACACCTGGCGTACGAAAAATGCCTCGCGCTCCTCGCGTCGACGCCACCGACCGTCGCTCTCCCTTACCATCCGACGCAAACCGTCCAAAACGTCGTCCGCATCGCGTTGGAGGAAGACGTCGCAAACGTCGGCGACGTCTCGTCGTTATCGACCATCCCGGAAGATTTACGCGCGACGGCGACGTTACTGGCGAAAGCGGACGGCGTTTTAGCCGGGGAACACTTAGCGAACGAGATTTTATCCATCGTGGACGAGGACATCGAGGCGTTCTGGCAAAAACGAGACGGCGAGGAAATCGAGAGAGGGGAGATTTTCTGTTACCTCAGAGGGTCGGCGAGAGGGATTTTACGCGCGGAACGCGTGGTGTTGAATTTTATGCAACGCATGAGCGGGATCGCGACGCTGACGAAAAAGATGAGCGAAGCGGCGAAACCGGCGAGGATATTAGAGACGAGGAAAACGGTGCCGGGACTGCGGGTGATCGATAAGTGGGCGGTGTTGATTGGCGGCGGCGAGAACCATCGGATGGGATTGTTCGATATGGTCATGATTAAAGATAATCACGTGGCGGCGGCGAGAGGGATTAAGAACGCGTTGGCGTCGAGCACGACGTTTTTGATTGAAGGTGGAGAGAAGTACGAAGGTGTGATGATTGAGTTGGAGACGAGGACGATGGAGGAGGTTAGGGAAGTGTGCGGTTTGTTGGAGGACGCCGGGACGGACACGAGTCGCGTGCAGAGAGTGATGTTGGATAACATGTCGATGGAGGATATGCGAGATGCGGCGGGGATGCTGAATAAGTTTGGAGTAGAAACAGAGGCGAGTGGGAACGTAACTTTAGAGACAATAGGTGGGATTGGCGCGACCGGGGTGACGTTTATTTCGAGCGGACAGTTGACGCATTCAGTGGTCGCGTTGGACATTTCTTTGAACATCGAGAATAACCAATAGTTCTTTTTGTTGTTGTTGTTGTTGTTACAAATATGAATAAATACGTACTATATATTGTAGAAAAGGAAAGAGAGAGAGAAGGAGAGACGAGAGAGGTTATAAGTGCACCTCGTACTCCAGAAATTCCAGAATTTCGCCTCGCTGTAACGATTCAGTCAACCAATCGTGTCGGACGACTATTTTCCTAGATTCGCTCAGCGCGCTTTTAATTTCGCGACTCAATTTTTCGCTCGATTGAATAACGACGGCGTGTATCTCGTTTTGCTCCTCTTGCGCTCGTTTTAATGCTTGGTTCAACGCTTTCTTGGTCATTTTCCCGCACGTCATCACCGTGTTTGCGCCGGCGTGGAGCATCAAGTTTGAAAACTCGTCTTGGAAAAACGTGTTCCCGAGTAAAAGAAACGACGTGCCTTGAAAGTTCAACTTTGTCGGTTGCGTCGCGTTTTGACCGTCGTTTTCCATAATTCTGTTCTTTTCCAAGGATTCGCGGACCCATCGGACCGAACGTAATCTCGCACCAATTGCTCGCGCGTATAAGCACTTCGCGGTTTCTTTCCTTTTTTCGCTGTTGTTGTTCATCGTCGGGAGGACGACAATTTGCTTGCGCGCCGGAACGCGTTTGCTCGAGCTGAACTTCGGAATGCTATCGAATAAGCGGCCACCATTTTCGGTAATAGAAGCGCGCATTTCGTTCATCACGCGCGAGCTTGGCATGCTCGTAATCATGAAGGATAATCCGGAAAAAAGAGCGGTGGTCTTTCCACCACCACCACCACCGGTGATTGATTTCCTCTTCTCCGCCGAGTCTTCGACGGAATTTCGTCGCCGACTTTGTTGTACGCTTTGGGTCGATTTCCGTCGTTTATCCGTCGCTGATTTCCTCGATTTTGTCGCGGTAGATGTTTGTTTTATCGGCGTCAAGGACATACTTATGGTCCTAGCGGCGGCGTGGACGGACGAAGTTCGTCGCATTCGGACGTTTGATGCCTTTGCTTTTTGACCTAACGACCTCGAGGCGCTCGCTACTTTTTCCTCGCGTCTTTCGTTCCATTTAATCACGCGTTGTTGCGCGCTTTCGTCTCCGTCGATGGCTCGAACGTGCATTGGCCTACACGCGTTGCACGAACTGTAGCGGCACTTCGGACATCCAGAGAGGTAGTTCGACCACGTTTGCCCTTTTGACGCGGACGAGAACGTCGCCGTCGACGTCGGCGTTTTGCTCGCCGGCGGCGGCGGCGCTGCTTTCTTCTTTTTGGTGAGAGAAGTAGAAGCTGGAGGCGATGTCTTTTGCGTCGTCGTCGTTGCTGCTCTCGCGCTTCTTCTTATTTGAGTTGTACCTCGCGGCACAAACGGTGGTGGCTGAGGCGCTTCTTCTTCTTCTTCTTCTTCTTCTTCTTCCTCGATATCGACGTCTTCTTCTTGTCTTTGCGTGTCGTCAAAGAACTTTTTCGGTTTCCTTTTCCTCTTTGACGCGCGCATAGCGTGTGAAGAAATCTCACTCGTCCTCTTTCTTCCGCGCGGTTCTTCGTCCTCCTTGTCTTCCTCTCCAAATTCTTCATCGTCGTCGTCCTCCAAATCGTCAAAGTCTTCTCCTTCGTCCTCTTTCCCATCTCTCGCATTTCTGCAATCATCATCGTCCTCTTCCTCTTCCTCCTCCTCGGACGAAGACATTTCACCATCGCCGAGTATGACAGGCATGGAGAACTTTACGTTCTTTGGTCGATGCAGCACACCACCTTCGTCGTCTTGTTGCGTCAGTTGCGATCGATACACGATTTCGTCCTCCTCCTCCTCGTCGTCGTCGTCCTCTTCGATTTCGTCCTCTTGGTCTGTCTCGTTGACGCGTTGCGAGTAATATTCAGCGAGATCCGGCGACTGGTTATGTTTTTGTTCGTTGTCGTCGTCGTCGTCGTCGTTCTTATAATCGTCACCATCACCTTCTTCTTGTTCTTCTTTTCTATCTCCTTTACTTCGTTCTGTTTGCATTTCCACGTCGCTGGAGTTTGGATTTAAAGACTGCGGCGCTACGCTTTCAATCCCAAACGCTTGTTTCTTTCTCGTTTCCATTTGTTTCCTCAGCGCGTTTTCAGCGGCTGAGGCGACGACTTTAACCGTCGCCACGTGCGCGTTTCCGGACGGAGCCGTGGCGGAAACGTTCTGCGTTCCCACGGAAAGTTCCGTGGCGGGAATAACGGAGCCTGCGTTTCCACGTCTCGGCGGAAGCGGCGGCGGTTGTTTATTTTTCGCCGGTGGCGCATCCGCCGGCGTGGCCAGAATTGGTGCACCAGCACCTTCTTCGTCGTCTTCTAATGCTACATCTAGCGCGGCTTCCGCGGCGGTATCTTCTATGACGTCATGTGCCGCATCGTGTGCGCGTTGCTGCGTGTCTTCTTCCTTGTCTTTTTCTTCTTCTTTTTCTTCTTCGTCCTCGGACGCGATGACTTGCGTGCCTACAATTTCTATCTCTTCGTCATCCTCAGATTCCTCCTCTTCTTCTTTTTCTTCTTCTTCTACTACTACTACTACTTCTTCTTTTTCTTCTTCTTCTTCTTCTAAATCGTCCTGCGTCGCCGCAATCGTCGTCACGGGCACCGGTTCCGTCGCTCTTTCTTCTCCACCTTCCTCTTCCTCTTCCGCAAAACTCGGCTCTACGCGTTGCGTTCCTTGCGGATCAACCGTCTCGCCTCCGGCGATCCCGCTCGCTCGAAACAAATCGTTCCTCGACTGTCCGACGCTGTTATTGTTGTACTCATTATTATTCGTTTGCGTTTGCGTCGGCGTCCCGCCGTACTTCTGCGTCCTATCTTCTTCCTCGTCTTCTGCGCCTCTTATTTCTTCTTCTCCTCCGTCTTCTTTTTCCTCGAACACTGTTCGTCGCTCTTCCATCTCTTTCTCTTCTCGCGCTTTTCCCGCGCCGTCGCCCTCGCCTTCCTCCTCCTCCGCGACCACCGTCTCTTCCGTCTCCCATCCTCTCGATTCGAGTTCAAACGTCCTCTTCGCGCTCTCCGTGTTCATCTCCGTCAACTTCTCCGTCCTCTCTTCTCTCTTTTCAATTTCGTTTTCTTCGTTTTCTTCTTCTTCTTCTTCTCTCCTCGTCGTCGTCCTCGAAAACGTAAACTGGTCCATGTTTTCTTTTTGCCTCGCCATCTTCAAAACCATCCGACCTTCCCTGGCTAAAAACGACTCCTCGTCGTCCTCCTCGTTTCCTTTTCCTCCTCTTCCATCGTCATCGTCTCCGTCGTCTCGACGTGCTCGACCTTCGGCGGCGGTCGTCCTCCCGACGACATCACCAAAACCACCAACGAGGGACAACGCGGACCGAATCGCCTCTCTCTCGCCACCAGCCACGACGGCTCGTATCGCGTTTATTTCGTTCCCTCGTTTCGTCTCTTCGCACTGCAGGAGTAACTCTCGCTCGGTCGTTTCTAGATCTGTTTTCGTGAATCGAAAGTACGAATTCTTTGAAGCGTTTGGTGTTGTTGTCGTCGTTGGATGATGATGATGATGATGAGGAGGTTGTTGTTGTTGTTGTTTCTTCGAGGAGGAAATCATGTATATCGTCGTCTCTCGCGCTCGCTCTCGGAATGCGTTCACACGCTCTTCTGTCTGTCTCTCAAAACTCCCAAACGCTAAAATTTGTTCTTCTGAGCGACGACACCGAGAGACTGAGAGAGACCGATAGAGAGACTTTCAGAGAGAGAAAGGTGTGATGTGCTAAAAACAAGCGTCGTGCGAAAAGAATGGCGCGTTTGAATGTTTGACGACCGCAGAAGACTCGCATCGCGAGAGAAAAAAAATCGAAAGAAACACGAGAGCAAAGAGAGAAGCGAACCCCCCTGAAAAAGAAAAAAAAGCTCTCTCTCTTTTTTGTTTTTGCTCTTTGCTTCTGTTTCTCTCTCTCTCTCTCTCCTCTCTCTTGTTTTTTTTTTTTGGCTCTGCGTGCTCTCTCTCGAAGTCTTTCTCTCTCATCAGGAGTGTGTCTCGTTTCCCTCTTTCCCGCAATTCTGATGAATCTGCGAGAGGTTTTCAGAGAGCGCCACTTTGCTGCTCAGAAACGCGCGCGCTTCAACGCGAGAAAAGAGAGAGAGAGAGAGAGAGAAAGAGACGAGAGAGAGCGCGCGCGCGCAAGCGAACACTCTTTACCGACGGAAGTTTCTCTCCTTTGCTCTTTCTCTCTGCCATTACCGCGAGGAATTAACCACCACACGGAAGACGGAATATTCCTTTCTCTCGTGTACGAGGAAAACAGAAAACTCGCATGTTTTCCCTGGGAAACCATCATCATGAAGACGAAGAGGAGGAGGAAGAACCACCGACGCCGATGAACGCGTCGCTCTGGCCTTCCTCGAATACGAATAACAATAATAATAACAACAAAATCGGATCGAGAGAGAACGCCAAGGAGAGGAGTGGTGCGAAGAAGAACAACCAAAACCAATCGAACAACAACGGGATGTCGACGTTCGATTTCGACGTCGATGTGCCCGGGGATTTGGATTGGTTGGATGGGTTTTTGCGAGTCGAAGACGACGAAGACGAGGAGGAGAACGAAAATCAAAACGCGGATCAAGCTTGGGGGGTGGGGAAAGGCGCGGCGTGGAAGACGGAGGCGATAAAAACGACAGGAGGGAAATCCGGCGTGAAGAGAGGGAGAGATGTGGCAACGGCGTCCTCGGCGGAGAAGAAGAAGAAGAAAAACGCGGCGAGCAGTACGAGTAAGAAGAAAACGATTCAGACGACGACGCCGCCGGAGACGACGACGACGAAAGCGGCGAGTAATAATAATAACAACAACAACAACAACGGGAAGAGTAGCACTAGTAATACCAATAATAATAACAACAACAACAACAATAACGCGGATTCAGATCGGTGTCGATTGCGGTGGACGCCGGAGCTTCACGCGCGGTTTTTGAGATCGGTGAAAACGCTCGGCGGTTTGGATATCGCCACGCCGAAAGGCGTCGTCGAGCTGATGCGAGTGCAAGGGGTGACTATTCAGCACGTGAAATCACACTTGCAAAAGTACAGATTACAAGAGCAGCAAATGAGCAAAGCGACGTCCAACGCGCGATCGAAGGCGTTGAGCATCGGGGAGAGGAGTTTTTTGACGTCCACGTTTGTCGGGCTGCCTCCGATAATCGCCAACGAGGAGAAGGTCATAGCGAAAGTCGCCTCGATTATGAACAATCAACGACCCGGGGCGACTACTTCGCCTCCAAACGCCACCGCGAATAAAAATACTAGTAGTAGTCCTGAAGGTACCGAGAACAACACCGGCAATAGAAACAGTACGCCAGGAGGAGATAATAGCGACGGTACCATCATGTTAGGAGTACCGCCACTGGATGAGGAAGAGAAACGCAGACACATCAAAGCCGCGCGAATGGCTGTTTCGGCAAAGAGAAAGAGGGATAAAGGTTTGCGATTCCCGGACGAGGATGTAAATACCTCAGCGGAATTGGCAAAGCTCGCGGCTGTGAATAAAAAGTTGATCCTTACCAACGACGTTCCCAGAGACGACAATTTTAAGAATAACAACGACACAGACGACGAGGACGTCTTCACGGCGGCTCTTCCTCACATCTCGTCGCCGTTGAAGGCGCCGATGATGATGAAATCAGCTTTAGGCGGCGTTGGCGGCGGCGCGAAGTTGCCCGAAGACGTCTCGGCCGTGCTGCTCAGACAAATCGAGATGCAAAAACAACTGCACGAACAACTCTTGAAACAGCGAAAGTTACAAACGGCCATCGAAGAGCACGGGAAGTATTTACAGAAAATCATGGAGGAATCTGCGACGGAGAAAACGTCCAACTCGTAGTAGCGCGGCGTGATTGATGCGTTTTCTGTATCGTGTATTGAGTGTATCTATGTAAAATTACAGCAAAAAAAATTCCATCGAAGTGAGTCTCGGGCTCCTACTTCTCTCTCTCAAACCTTGCCTTTTCCTCCTCCTTCTCCCCCGGTTCCTCCTTCTCCCCCGGTTGCAATGTTTTCCTCGTTTACAAATCTTCGGAGCATCTCCTGGGCTACTCTTGGTTGATCCAAAGGAACCATGTGCCCGGCCTGGCTCACTTTCACGAACGAGAATCGTCCGTCGTCGTTTTCTATGACTTCTCCACCCGTCCATCCTTCTTCTTCGTCGATAACGAATGGCGACGAAAACTTCTTCGCAAACTCTTCTCTGCCGCTCCACTCCATTTTTCGCGTCCAATCTAAATTGCCGGCGAAATTACAAATAAAATCGCTTTCGCCGGCGTAAATCATCCCTCGCACGCCGTTTTCCAACATTTCCGGAATGAGCGGTTCGTAATCTCTCATCCAGTCCCCCATCATCTTCTCGTGAACCTCCATATTGCACGTCTCCCACTTGCGATTGCCGACGCCGAGCGCCTCTCGAGTCGATTTTTGATTCAGAAATTTCCCGATTGGCGAGAAATCGTAACATAAATCGCCCACGCATTCTTTTCGAATGTCGTACACGTTAATCGGCTTCCCGCCTTTGTTCTCAGCCGCAATCTGCAGCAACGCGTTTGGAATGTTCTGACAGTACTCCACGGCTTCGATGCACTTTTTCGATACCGTCGCGTTGGAGTATCTCTTACCGTTCTCGTTGTTACATTTTTTCGCTTTCTTCTCGCACGTCTCTAAATATTTCGCGTTCACATCCTCGCCTTGTAACGCTGTCACGATTCCAACTCCAACGGAATACTTCGCGTACGCGGCGTATTGAATTTCCGGATCGGTTAAACCGTTTCCAATTGCGAAGCCTTTCAAATTCAAATTCACGCTCCCTTCGTCGTTCTTCGACGCGACGAAAGCTCTGTGAGCGACCGCCGGAACGTAATGTCCCGCGTAACTCTCGCCGGTGATAAATAACGGATTATCCGCCAATTCCGGCCTGGAGAGGAAAAAGTCTTGAAGAAACTCAAAGATATCGTTGGAAACCGTCTCTTCATCGCGAGCCTCGTCCGTGTTATCCGACGTCCAGCTAAACCCAGTGTTTACCGGCTGATCGACGTAGAGCAGATGACCGACCGTATCCCATCCGTATTTCGTTTCTTTCAAAACGTATTTATCCTCCGAATTTTCGTCTTTGTTTTCAATCACTTCGAACGGTCCATTTTCCGCGAACGCGGCGAGCTCAGAGGAGCAACCCGGGCCTCCCGTCATCCAAAGTACGACCGGAACTTTCTCTTCGCCTCCTTTTCTACCTCCTTTACTCGCTTCTCCTCCTCCTCGGTGTTCAAAGAACATGTAAAACATGTGCGCGTCGTGCGTCGTTCGATTCAACTTAAAATACCCCGCCGCGCGTTCCAAAGGCGTAGCGTTAGTATTACTCGCCGTCTCCTTTTCCTCGTCTGAGAAAATGATATTCCCGGGAGGAAACGCCATCGATTTCTCTCGCAACCGACTCGTTTTCTGCGTCCAAAGAACACCACCGTCGTCATCGTCTGTTTTCTTTGTTTTTCCAGCGAAGATGAGATCTCGTTCATTCCTCTCAAAATCGGGAAAGAGGTCAACGACGTCTTCTTTCTCGTCGTAAGAAGAATACGGACGACCGGAGACGAATACAGACGACGACACAGACGCCAGAAAAAGGAGAAAAAGAAGCGTCTTCTTCCGCGACTTTCCGCCGCTTCTTCCTCTTCCTCTCATCTCTGGGTCGTCTCGCTTTTAACTGAATTTTCTCCTTTTGCGAGATTTACGTTTGCACTCCGAATATCGTCGAAAAATGCGTCTTTCAGATTGAATGACAACGAGAGGATGACTCCAGGACAACAACAACGACACCGATAGCTCAACGAATAGTGAGCTCGACTTGATCGCTCTCTGTTATTACTACTACTAATGGCGATTTATCCAAGAGATTTTTATTCTTCTTTGGAGAGCAAAAGTGGACCAAAAAATCGATTGAAAAAGAAGCAAAAGAGGACAAAAAAACCAACGAGAGAGAAAAGAAGCAGAGATCGCCTCTTCGCCTCATCAATCATCACAAAACACACACGCTCTCTTACACTCTCTATATATATTTAAAACACCATGGGCATCACGTTCGCGAAATTGTTCCAGCGCCTCTTTTCGAAGAAGGAAATGCGCATTTTGATGGTGCGTTTGGGAGACGTTCTGGTTTTTCGGTCGTTTGTTTAGCGGTTTCTTTCTTTCTCTTTCATTTTTTCTCTACCGCGCGAATTCGTTCGCTCTTTCGTTTTTGTGGGCGAAAGAGCAGCGAGAGAGAGGAGAGATTTTTGAATCGCGATGATTTTTACGCGCGCGTTGTGTTCCTCCTCAACGTGCCGCGCTTGGATGCGAAGCGCGCGCGTGGGAGAATGAGACGCGTTTACATGCGCGCAATATGAACGCATCGTTCGATCGAATTGATTCTCGCGGGAAAGACGTGGAACCAACCGCGAATCTCGTCGGTTCGTTTTCAAAGCGCGTGCAGCACGGAGGAGTCCCTCTTTCGCCTAAAAATTTTGGTTCACTTTTACGAGAGACGTTTTTCGAGTCGATTTTAGCACTGACGCTCTCATCTCTCTTTTTTTACTCTAAACGCGGAACACACACACAGGTTGGTCTCGATGCCGCCGGTAAAACCACCATCTTATACAAACTTAAGCTCGGAGAAATCGTGACGACGATTCCGACCATCGGTACGTTTTCGGTTTTCCTCCTTCGCGTCTTTACGAACGGGTTCTTTTCCCCTCGTTTTTTTGTCTTTCACTACTTTGCGCTTAAAATTGGGATCGAGCGGGCGAACGAGAAACCGCAAAAGCTCTCGTCCACTCGTTTTCTTCGACTTTGAGCGACCGAAAACGACCAAAAACAGAGAGGAGGGAGTTGCAAGTCAAAAAAAAAACTTATTTTTACTATCTCGCGTTCAATATAACAACTCACCACGATCTTACCGAACCACTGAAAACGATACAGGTTTCAACGTCGAAACGGTCGAATACAAGAACATTTCGTTCACGGTGTGGGATGTCGGAGGACAAGACAAAATTCGTCCGTTGTGGAGACACTACTTCCAAAACACGCAAGGCTTGATCTTCGTCGTGGATAGTAACGATCGCGACCGTATTTCCGAGGCGAGAGATGAACTTCACCGCATGCTCAACGAAGACGAACTCCGCGACGCGGTGTTGTTGGTCTTTGCGAACAAGCAAGATTTGCCGAACGCGATGACTGCGGCTGAAATTACGGACAAACTCGGATTACACTCGTTGAGACAAAGACACTGGTTCATTCAATCTACGTGCGCGACTTCGGGCGAAGGCTTGTACGAAGGTTTGGACTGGCTTTCGACGAACATTGCAAACAACTAATAGAAAAACGGAGAGAGTGGGAAAGAGAGAGAGTGGGAAAGAGAGAGAGAGAGAGAGAGAGAAAGTGGGGGGTGGAGAACGAGAGGAAGAGAGTTGGAGAGATCGAGAGAGAAAGGAAACCGTCTTATCAGAATTTGAAGAGAAAGAAAGCTGTATTTAGTAATAATAAAATATTGATTGTTTGTTTAGAGGGAGAGAAAGAGAGAAAGAGAGAATGTAGAGTAAGAAATGAGGAGGAGAGGAATATATCGAATCAGAGCGCGAAGCACTCGAGAAGAGAGTACACGACGAGGACGACGATGAAGCCGCGACGTGCGGCGAGTCGTTTGCGCCCACCGTTCTTTTTCGCACATATATAAAAATTAGCCGGATGTTTTAGTAATAAAGGCGTATATAATAAGATAAGAGCATACGCGCACATACATACACATACATACACGTTACACAGAATCATCACCTCTAATTTTCGCTATTCTCTTCTAACTTTACTCGACGTCGTCCGCGTTCAACGAGTTACTACGCCCCCGGCGACGACGACATCGATGTATTCCTCTGATTATACTCCTCCGCTAATTTCATCAACTCTTTCGGGTCTATTCTTCGACTCCCTTCACTCATTGTCGTGCTCAAATATACCCTCTTAATATAATTCGATATCGCTGGCGCGCCTTTCCCTTTCGGTCTGTTTTGCAAAACGCTCGCCATCAAACACGACGCGTTTTCTACGATGGCGTCCTCCTCAAAACTCGTCTTCCCAATCCCAGCGTGCACGATCGAATTCTTCTCCGCTCTGTACTCCACTCTCCCTCCACTCTTCGCATCTCTCACCGCCTTCCCAACCTCCGCGGTTAACGTTCCAACTTTCGGATTCGGCATCAACCCTTTCGGCCCGAGCGTCCTCGCCAAGCCGGAACTTTTCAGTTTCGGCACGATCCCCGGCGTCGCCACGCACACGTTCACTTTATTCAAATCCTCAAACTTCCCGCTCTTAATTTGTTCAATCAACTCTTCACCTCCAACCGCGTCTGCCCCGGCCTGTCTCGCCATCTCCCGATCCTCCTCGTTCTCCGCGAACGCCAACACGTAAAATTTTTTCCCCGTCCCGTTCGGTAAGTTGCACGTCCCTCGAACAATCATGTCCGACCGTTTCGGATTCACCCCTAACCGAATGGACATCTCCACCGTCTGGTCGAACTTCTTCTTTCCTCCCATAGCTTCTTTCGCCCACTGAACGGCAGAGCGCACGTCCGAGATCGGCGTCGTCGTTCCGTCGTCGTTTACCACCGTCGCTCGGTACATCGGCTGCGGCAGTTTCCCCGCGAGGAGGTGAAACACGTCCTCCTTTTCACCACCACCGCCTTCTTCGTTTTGCGCTTTTTCTGTCGCCGCCGTTGAAAACAGAGACGACGAAAACGCTGCTCTGAACGTGGTGGTATTGCTGCTCGCGTTCGAAGTCCTCGCTCTCGTCGAGAGGAAGAGGAGGAAGAGATGCTTGCCTCGTTCGAGCGATGATGATGGTTTTTGCAACAACGGGGCCATGTGGTAATTCTTCTTTATTCGCGTGCGTTTGTGTGCGGAGTAAATCGTTGAGCAACTCGCGTCCGACGACCGAACAGAGAGAGAGAGTGGGCGAACACTTTTAACCGCTCGTCGTCGTCTTCGGTGCAAATTCACCTCTCACGCTCTGGATGATCTCAACAAAGAGTGTGGCGCGACAAAAGCCACCGCGTGTGTTTGTTCGTTTGTTCAAGCTTTTGTCTGACAAAAAGAACGCTTTGACTACTGAGAGAGTAAGGGAGAGTACCCTTTTCTTTCTTAAAATTTAGGGTTTAAGTGCGTACGTCCTACTCACATTTGAAGCTCTGAGTGCTTCTTTCGTACTCCGAAACAGAAGAGAGATCTCTTTCGTTCGTTCTCTCGAGACCGCAGAAATTCTCTCTCTCTCCCTGTAAAGGTATATTTCCATCGTCATCATCATCATCAGACGACGACCGAGGCCGCGAACGACGAACAAAAAAGAGACGAGATCTAACTCCGCTTCTAGCTGCGATGACGACGACGACGACGACCACGACGACCGAGAGAAAACAAAACTCGAGCAGATCGTTCCCTTCCTTCGCGAAGAAGAAGTCAAACGAGACGAAAAACGACGATTCGAACAAAAAATCGTTCACCCGAGATGACGTCGCGAAACACAATCGCTCGAACGATTGTTGGGTCGTCGTCCACGATCGCGCGTACGACGTGACGAAATTCGTCCCGAAACATCCCGGGGGGAACATGATTCACGTCAACGCGGGCGGGGAGTGCACGGCGCTCTTTGAGTCCTACCATCCGCTGAAAGCGAGGAAGGTGCTGGAGAAATTTTATGTCGGAGACGTGGTGGGTGATGAGGAAAAGGAGGAAGAAGACGAACGCGGAGCGAGGAGAAGAACGACTTCGATTTCGACGACGACGACGTCGACGAAGGAAAACAAACAGAAGTCAAAATCTGAAATGAAAGCACCAAAGTACAGATCGAACGGCGAAGAGGACGAGTTTCATTACGAGTGCAAACGAGCGGCGGAGAAATACTTTAAAGAGAACGCGTTAGACCCGAGAGAACATCCGGAAATGTGGGCAAAGTCGGTCGCGATTTTATCCGGAGTCGTTTTGTTTCATTACTTATCGTTTTTTAGCGCAAACGTGGCGTTTTTCCCGTTGGCGTGCGTGTTTGCGGTGTTGCACGGAGTGTGTAAAGCTGAAGTTGGGGTGTCTATTCAGCACGACGCCAATCACGGGGCGTATTCGAAGAATAAGAAAGTTTTGCACGCGATGCAGTTGACGTTGGACATCGTCGGCGCGAGTTCGTTCATGTGGAAACAGCAACACGTGGTTGGACATCACGCGTTCACGAACGTAGAAGATATCGATCCAGACATTCGATGCGACGAGAAGAACGACGTGAGACGAGTGAATTACATGCAACCGCACGCGTTTTTCCACAAGGCGCAACACGTGTATTTAGCGCTCATGTACGGATTGTTGTCGTTTAAATCGTGCTTTTTCGACGACTTCTCCGCGAGAAAGAACAATAAAATCGGATGGGTCACGGTCCCGAAATTCGAACGACGAGAAGCCGTCGAGTTTTGGGGATCCAAAGCCGTCTGGGCGTTTTACTACCTCTACTTGCCCTTCAAGTACTCCCCGCACAACGACTCGTACGCGAAGCTCTTCGCGTTGTGGACGCTGACTGAATTCACCACCGGATGGCTCCTCGCGTTCATGTTCCAAGTCGCTCACGTCACTCCAGACGTGGAATTTTTCAAAGTGGACGAAAAAACTGGCGTCATTAGCTCGAACAAATCTTGGGCGGAAGCGCAACTCGCCTCCTCGGCGGATTTCGCGCACGGGAGCAAATTCTGGACCCACTTCTCCGGCGGATTAAACTACCAAGTCATCCACCACCTCTTCCCTGGCGTTTGCCACGTCCACTACCCGCAATTAGCGCCGCTCGTCATGGACGTGTGCAAAAAACGAGGATTGGAATACGTCGTTTACCCGACGTTTTGGGCCGCTTTGCGAGCGCACTTTCGCCACTTAAAAAACGTCGGCGGCGGTGCCTTCAAAGTGCCGAGTCTTCACACCGTAGGTTAATAATACTAATACTAATGATAACACAAAACGAATACATACGCGCACACGCATCGCATCGCGCTCGTCGTCTTTTTTCAACTCGTCCATCGCGGTTGTTCTCTTCTCGGTTTTTCCTCTCGCGTGCGAAAATCCGCACTTCCGAGACGCACGAAACACAACTTTTATTCAATTTCAGTCAGCTCACACGAGAGAGATGCCGCCCGTGGTCAAAGACGAGAGGAAGAGTGGAATACGCGGTCTTTTCAAGACCACCGCGCTTGCCACGGTTGTCGCCACCTTGACGAACGTCTTCTTCTGGAGTAAGAAGAAGAAACCGGCGGTGAAGACTGTCACTTTGCACAAGACGCAAATTCGTAAACTGTACAGACGAGTGTGGAACCAACCGGAGCAGATTTCCCGCGATCACGCGTGCTCGGAGTACATCCACCCGGAGCACATCTTGATCGATCCATCGAATCCGAACCCAAAACCAGGCGTGGAATCGTACTGCAACGGGGTGAACGCTTTGAGGCAAGCGTTACCGACGATTAAGATGTACATCGACGATATGATCGAGCAAGGGTGTAAAGTGGCCGTGCAGTTAAGCTTCGTGGCGAGTTTAGGGGAGAGAAAAGCGAAGTGGACAGGGACGGCGGTGATGGAATTCGAGGACGATTTGATCGTCAAGACGTGGATTAACACGGATAGTATCAGCGCGATGATTCAGTTAGGGTTGGTGAATGATTTGTTGAGGACGAATAGCGGTATCGGGAGCGAAGTCGCGACGACGACGGCGGGAGGAGCGAAAATTACGAACAAGGTGCCGTTGAGAAGAGATAAAGAGGCGGTGGCCGCGGCGCAGGCGCTTTTGGGGAGAACCGAGGAGCACCCGACCGAGGTGTTAACTGGGAAGGAATGGTTGGAATATTTCGACGCGATTCAAGAGGAGGAATGGGAACACGGGAGTCAGATGAGTCAGAAAGAATTGGAGCTGCAACACGACGATTTAAGCGGGTTGGACGTGGTGGTTTAGGCCACTCTTTGCTGTACATACTACACGCTACTACTACTACTACTACTACTACTATTGTTATTATACTAGAACACATCGATTAGTTTTTAAAAACGACTTTGGATTCTTTATTATGCCTTCTCCCCGCGCCGAGCGAACTTTTTCTTTAAACTCCCAAAGATTCTTTGACATAGTCTACCGTGATGAGTTGAGTGACGACGATGAGAACAGTCATTGGTATTCTTTGTCTCAAGCCTACGAACAAACCAGAAACCGAGTTGTCGTCGTCAACAAACGCTTCGCACTCTTTTTCTTCCTCGTCTTCTTTACAATATCGTCGCGTCATAATCGTATCCCCGGGCTGAGATGCTACCGTTGCGAGTACCCCCGCTGCAATCGCTGACATCAATCTCAACGCAAAAAACAACTCTCCGTCCCCTTCTTCTCCTCCGTATACTCCCAGCGTCCCCTTTACGAACCCATTCACGAGGACGTCGTACGACACCAATTGCACCGCAGTGTACGGGATCATTTTCAAATACACCGGCAACAAACTCTCCGCTATGTCCTCTAGAAAAGCGTCAAATTCTTCGCCAACCGCTGCGAACAAACTCTTCTCCCGCGCGTACGTCTCGCTCTCCACAATCTTCACTCTCGCTCTTTCAAACGGTACCAACGCGAAGCTACCGACCGCCTCCGCTACCATCGCCGCCAACACCAACTGCGCGATATTCCCTCCGCCGTGAAAATAATATCGTTTCAACGTTTCAAAGCCGCCATATTTACACCCACCCTGTATCAAATATCCAAAAAATGTGGCCCCTAATCCTCGAGTTAACGCTCTCGCGCCTTCGTCTTTGACGATTTTTCGCGCCAGTTCCCTCGCGCTCGCATTCGAATTCAACTCCGGATTTAATTGTACTTTCGTTTTAATGACGTCCAAAGGCACCGATAAGCAATGGCTCGCAAAACATCCGATGCCGCCGGCGGAAAAGTATTTCAAAACCGCCAGGACGATTTCTTCTTCGCCATTGTGAAGCTCCTGGAGAGACGCCCTCGTCGTCCTCGTCTTGGTAAACTTCCTTTTCTTCTTCTTCTTTCCCTTTTGGGGAAGCGGCGAAAGGTGTTGCCCTTTTGGGGAAGAAGAAGATGACGACGAAGGACGGAGCATCGCGCCGAGACGAACGCGCATCATCATCTCGCCACAGAGGAGGAGGAAGAGGAGGAAAAGGAGGAGGAGGAGGGCGTTTGATTTCTGTCAAAAAACGAACGCTCCGCCAAAAAGAAGTGAGGGTGGATAAAAGAGGTGTGCATTTGATATCTACTTTAGTTTCAAGTTTTACGAGACACCAGTCTTCTCTCTCTCTAAGTCCTCGACCGTCTCAAAAACCCATCGATTTCGCGGACTAACCCGTCCAGATTCTCCAACTCTTGCACTTTCCTCTGGCTCCCGTCTTCGGCGGTGGCGGCGCCGCTGCCGGGTAAGACGGTCTCCCTGACGTCGTCGAACAAACCTCTCAAAGCGCCGAGAGGACTCGGATCGTCTTTGCGAATGCCGAACGAATCGAAAAGGGTCGTCGACGCGTCGAAGGCGATGTTGGCGGAATCGACGATAGACTCGGGGAGAATTTCAGTCGGTAACGGCTGCCAGAGCGGGGAGATGTGATCGCCGGGTTGCGTTTTGACGCTGAAATCAGCCACTCCGTTCGCGCCGCCGGTTTCGCTACTACTTTCGTTGCTGCCGCTACTACTTCCGCTACTACTTCTACCGCCGCTATTCACTTCCGTCAAGACCGCGGCTAAAACCGCCGTCTCGTCGATCGTATCGTCCCGAAACTTAATCAACAACGTGTTCGGTCCGGAATAATATTTTTTAATCAACTCCTTCGCCTCCTCCGGCGTCGGCTGGAACTCCTTCCTCCCGTTGCTCACGTCCAACAACAACGGCTCCAACTGATCCACCACGGTCAACAACTCCTTCACCGCTTCCGGCGCGAAACTTCTCACGTTCCTATCGACGTCCCTCAAACTTTCTCTCAACGGCGATGCCGCTAACGGCTGCAACACCGGCGATATCGCGGATAAACCAGGCACAAAAACCTCCGCAAACAACGGCACCGCGTCCGTCGCCGGTTTGTTGTTGTACGAAATCAACACCAACGCCTCTCGATTCAACTCGTACCGAGAATTAATCAACGCGTGAACGTGCGCGCCCATCGAGTGCCCGATCGAAACTACCGGTAACGTCTGTAAATCCGCGTCCAACTTTGCAAACGCGCGATCGAACTTAAACTGGCAATCGTCCACCACTCGCAAGTGGTCGAAACTCAGCTCGTACGGCGTCGCGACGACGACGCACGAGGATCGCGCGGCGAGCTTTTCCAGAAAAACGCGATACGTGAGCTGAGGAGACGCACCCACGAACGCACCGCCGATGAAATGGCACACGCACGTTGGTTTCTTCTTCGACTTCGAGAACGAAGACGACACAGACGACGACTCTTCCGCCACGGCTTCCTCCTCCTCCTCTTCCTCCTTTTCGCTCCCCCCAAAGTTAAAGACGCCTTCTTTCGTCGGATCAAACACCCACGAATCGTCCACTTTGCGCCAACCTCTGCTTTCCGCGCCTTTCGTCGCTTCCGCTAAAGCTTCCAGCGATCGTTCGAGGTCTTTGAACGGTGTCGTTTCCGTGGTCGTCGTTCGCGAAGAATCCTCCGAACGTGATGACGACGACGACACGAGCGACTTCCCAAAAGCATTTCTTCTCGTTGTTTTTGTTGTTGTTCTTCTTCCTCGAGAGGAGACGAAGACCGCAGGGTGTGCTGCTGCCGCTGAAGATGACATGCTGGGGTGTCGTTCAGTGCTCTGAACAGTATCGAGTGCGGAGAAAACAGCGCGCGCAAATTGAAGTTGAGAAAAGAAATGTAAGACAATTAATTGTGTGTTGTTTTCCTGGAGCAGTCGAAAAGTGAAGCGACGAAAGGAGGATGCGTAAAAGCTACACATACTACGCGTATATATATCGTTTAAAATTACTTCAACGGAACAAACTTCTCGCCACCAATACCTGCTCTGCCGTGCGAAATCGGCTTGTACGTGATGGCATACTCCGCTAAATAAGTGCCCACCATCTCCGGCTTGATTTCAACCGTGTTGAACACTTTCCCGTTATACACGCCGACGATGGCGCCAATCATCTCCGGCACGATGATCATGTTTCTCAAATGCGTTCTGATCGTTTCTGGCTTGTCCATCCCTTGCACCTCTCTCTTCGCCTTGCGGAGCTTCTTCACCAACGCCAACGGTTTGCGGCCGAGACCTCTGCGGAATCGACGTCTTTGGCGAGCGCAAAAGAGTTCGACCAATTTGTCCGTTTTCAATTCGAGGAGTTGTTCGAGGTCGACGCCGCGGTAGGAGAACTTTTTAAACGCTTTCTTCGTCTTTTTGGACGGGTCGGTGACCAAGGCGTCTTCTTCGGACGTGTCTTTCGGCTGTTTATTATAATTCATCGTATGAACATATGAAAGAGAGAGAGAAAACAAGACGCTTTGGTTAGTATTTGCTTGGACAGAGGAAAGAGAGAGAAGCCCCAAAACGGGAGCGAAAAGAAAAAAAGCCGTCATCAGCGCGCGCTGTCCACCACCACCCAAACAACACCACCGCCGGCGAACGAACGTCGTTCGCGTGCAAAAACATTACGCGTTTCATCCAAATCCGCGCGTTCCGTTCGCGTTCCACCTTCGCGACGGGAGACGGGAGCGGAGCGAAACGTCATCATTTTTGCGCGTCGTTTTCCCAGTGCGTGTTGTGAGCGCAGCATTTCCAAAGAGAGAAAAAGAGAGAACGGGGGCCCTTATAAGCCGCCTCTGCCTTCTTTGCGAACGAGCGTTCTCCTCTTTCTCTCTCGATTCGAACGAGAGCGAGATTCTTCTTTCGCGAATTTTTGCGTGACAACACGGAGAGACCCCGCGAGGGATGCTCCTGCGCGCGAGTAGAGACGTACCATGATAAATTCTTTTACTAAAGTGTGCGCGAAAGTTGTTGCGAATTTTTACGTGGAAGTGCGTCACAAAAAAAGACCAAAAGAGGCAGAAACGACTCATCATGGGGAGTAATACAGAGCGCTGACTTTGACTCTTTTTCGCGGAGAAAGAAAACAGAGAGAGAGAGAGAAAGAGAGAGAGTGAGGCCCTTAGGAGTGTTTTTTGAGAGCAACTGAAAACGCGTTCGTGAGAGACACGAACGAGCGCGACACGAATCAAACTTTGCGGTGAAATGGAACGAGAAGAAGAGGAAGAAGAATTGGTAAAGAAGAAGCTTCGCGACGAGAAGGAAAGCGGCAAAAATTCTTCCTGGGTGGACTTGGAACCGCTCTTGCTCGAATGCTCGCTTCAAATGCGATCGGGAGAACTGATCCACCAAAAGTCGTTCGGTTTGTTCGAGGCGATGTCGGCGGTGGAAATCATGGATCCGAAGATGGACTGCGGGTGCGTGACCGGCGGCGGTGGTTTTGGTGAAACGTCGTCCTTAAAAGAGGAGGACGAGAACGAGGACGTTCGAGGAGTGCGGTTACTAAAAAGAGACGATGATATCATCGCCGCGCTGACATCATCGAAGGAGATGAAAGTCGTCGTGGATATGTTAATCGCGAGAGAAAATTCCTGGCACGTGGGGAACGCGTTGCCGCCGACGGTGTTTTCGTGCTTGTATTTGAAAGAGGAGGCGTTGAAGAAGTTGTCGTCGTTGTCGCTGTCGTCTTCGCACGCGTGGCCGATGAGGGCGTTCGAGGCGCTGATGACGACAACCTTACCGTTCGTTGGATTGATAAAGAAGATGGTGGAAATAGGAGATATTTTTGAAGAGGAGGATTTCAATCCGCACGATTACGGGTTGAAAGTGCCTTTGCCGGAGTGGATGCAGAGGAAAGAGAGCGGCGCGGGGGTGACAGCGGCGGACGTTTTGGACGGAGACGCGTGTGTCGCGAAGTACGAAGAAGTGTTGAAGGAAGGGAAGGACGCGTATGGGGACTCTGAGTTATATCGGAGGATATGTTTGAGGTTCGCGTTGTATCGCGCGTTCAAACGGATCGCCGACGTGCCGACCGAGGAAAACGGAAAGAGGATTAAGAGAGATTTCGAGGAGGCCAGAGCAACCGCGAGACGTATTCTCGAAGAAGAGGATATAAAAGGTATTAGTAGTACGAATAGTGATAGTAATAGCAACAGAGGAGAGATTAATGGTGGTGGTGATGGTGATGATACTAAAGATGATGAAGAACACGCGATGTTTGACGCTTCGGCGTGCGCGCACGCGCTCGGCAACTCGCCGCCTCGCGTCGTCGAGTTGTTCACCGTGAAGCAATCGTACGAGTATTACTTGAAGTTATTGGACGAATTAGACGTAGTAATTGAACGTTTATACGATTCAGCCGCGGCAACGACGACAAGAACGCATTTGGAGTTATCCTCGGACGATTTCTTCCGTAAATGTCGCGATATTACCGATCGAGACTTCCTGGCGTTGTCGCGAAGCGTCGCCGCGTACGTCTCCACCGTTGGCGGCTCGACAGATTCTCACTTAGGCGTCGACTCGGTAGATTTATGCTTGCGATCTGTTTTCGCGCAAGTCCCAGAGAAAGTGAGAGTAGACGATTCTGAGCAGAAGTTGAGCTCGTTTCAAAGAGCACCGTTTGAATACGTCGCGAGTGAAATAAAAAAAGGCAATTACAATGCCGTCACGGTGACGTGCGAAGATACTGGCGCACAAACAGACGGCGATCCCATTGAAATCTTAGCGACGTTTAAAGACGAGTGTCAGCGGTCGTGTTCGTTCCTTTCGCGCGCCTATTTTGCGTCTCCATCGCGAAGGCGGCGGAAGCTTCGCCGGTGTCTCGACGAGCTTTCGCATTTGCAAGTCGCGTGTTCGCACGTGGACGCGCTCGGCGTCGCTTCCTTATTTTTGAAAAAGAACATAAAGAACGGAAACGATGCCATCGACGAGGAGAAAGTGCATGAATTTTGCGCCAGAGCTTTCCAGCTTTGGGCCTCGCGCATCGTCGCCGACGCGCAGTTTGACATCTTAAAAGTTGGTTTCCAATGCGAGCTGTATAAAAGCTACGAGTTGGCGTCGGTGTATTGGTACATGGACAATTTAGTCGTACACGCGCTCAATGCCGACCAATACATCTACGAAGCCTTCAACTGTAACACCGAGGAAGTCACCAAGAAGTCTATGGATACATATCTCGAAGCTAATATATTTCGAGTGCGAAGTAACGCCGCGCAATGCGTCCTCGTCGCGCTCGAAAAAGTCGGGCTCATCAAAATGCCCAAACGTACTTTCACGCTCGCCACCGCGGAGGCGCGTTTTTTCCAACGTTTCGCGCACTTCCAAGCTAACTTAGACCCGGTGCCTTTATTTTGGGACGACTACGAGAAGCACGTTCGTGGCTACGAGAAACGCCCGGCGGAAATCTTACTCCGTCTGGCGCACGGTCAACTCCAACCGTTGATTGAAATGTTATCGCAGCAAATCGAAAGTTTGCAAAAGAAGATGAACAACAAGAAGAACGAAGCTACCGCCGCCGCCGACGACGCCGAGGACCAAAAAGCAAACGAAAACATCGCATCATTGCGCGCGATGCAATGCCTCGCCTCCTTAACCGCGACCAAAACGAAATGCGCGAGACTTTCAGCCACGTGCAAACTCCTCGGCACGCTCGCCGAAGACGACCTGCGAGGGACGTGGACCGTCGACGTCCTCCAACCACCGTTTTCTTCTTCTTCCTCCTCTTCTTCTCACGAGGAGGCCAAAGAGTACGACGTCTTCTTCGCCTTATCCGCCTCGCGAAAAGCCTGAAAAAAAGCGGATGTAGCAAAAGCGTATATTTAGGATATGTAGCAGCATTATAACGAAGCGTTGTCACTCCAATTGGCCACACAAGAAATCGCTTTTTGCGCAGAATAATGCCTCCTCCTTCTCAACCTCCTCGTAATGATCGCGCTGAGAACACACTTCTCTCCTCATCTTCCTCGATTTCACAAATCCGCGCTTTGCTCCGTCGTCTGACGTGCTCGTCGTCGTCAACTTCGCTCGCCGGGAAAATCGACGCCGTCGAATCGATGCTCGAACTCTCAAGAAGAAGAAGCGGAAAAGGGAACGGTGGTCGAGGAGAAGACGGTTTCACGACGACTGCAACACAAAACGACGATTCTGATGACGACGACGATTTAGACAATACTAATAGCATTCCATGGGCCATCGATATCGTTCGAGCGAACTGCGTGTTGCCTTTGCTTGGAATCGTTCAGTCTGTGCGAAGAAACGCGCTCACGTTGGAACCGATCGAAGAAGAAGATGAAGGCGGGGATAATGCGGACGCGTTGCGTTTAGCGGATGGAGCGTTGTTACTCCTGGCAGAACTCGCGAACGTTGGTCAGAGTGTGCTCGAAAGTGTTGGATTCGAAGTGATTCGCGACGAGGAGACGGGTACGTGCGCGTACGTGCACGCGGAGTCCGGGATGCGCACGAACGAGTTGCCGAGAGTTAGTGCGATGATGGACGATACCGACGATGGGGAAGGGGATTGGCCGTTGGATGTTTTGTGCGAGTGCGTGAGTTTGTTGGCGCCGAGTGGCGTGGACGAGAAGAGGGGAGAGGTTTTGTGGCAGGTGAAGGTGGTGGACTTTACGTTAGGAGAGGAGGAGAAAGGAGAGGAGGATTTAGCCGTGGTGGACGTGGCGTTGGAGGAAGAAGGAGGAGGAGCGGATGGTCGCGACGTCGCGAGGGCGTTAATTCGGGGCAGTTGGAGAGGGTCGAATGGAAAGGTGGAAGGCGAAGTGAATCCAGAGGAGGTTTTGGGGTGCGCTTTGGATGCGTGGAAGGACGCGATGTTCGCGTCCGCCGTGCACATGGCCAGGGAAAGAAAACACAAAAAATCTCTTAATTCATCCGTCTCGCTGTCGTCGTCGTCTTCGCCGACGACTGTTTTGATTTTTGGTTTGCGCGACGGGTCGTTGCCGACCTTTCTCGCTCGACGATATCCTCCGAACGAGTTAGAGTGCGTGGTTGTAGAAAACGATAATCGCGTGGTGGAGTTTGCGGAGAAGCATTTCAAGTTTTCCTCGAAACAGCCTGGAGTAGAAGTTAAAATGCTTCTTCCAATGAATGAATATTCGTCGGACGCGGAAACTCGAGACTTCAAGTGCGACGTCATTCTCGTGAGCGACGGAGCGCAGTACCCGGTCGAAAAGTACGTAAACTTGGAAGGCTTGACGATACCGGTTGTGGCCGTCGCGAACGCGAAGACGCTGCCGCACGCAAACATTCTCGAACCGACGTGGTTAGGACCAAACATTGTGCGGTGCGTCGATCCCTCGATTGAAGCGAACGCAGAGGAGGATGTAGAAGTAGAAGTAGAAGTAGCAGTAGAAGAAGACGCATCTCGTGCGGCCAAAAGACGTAAACAGAGCGGTTTAGAGGAAGAAGAGAATACCAAAAAGGTCGACGCCTTTTTCAAGCGATATAGCGTTAAAAGCACGGACTTGTTACTTTTCAATTGCGGATCCGAACTGCTTATGCGCGCTTCGAAAGAGACGAAATTAGAGAATTTACCCTTCGTTATAGATAGCATTGACCGGGTTCCAGGCGCTTGGAACGTAGGTGGTAATACTAGCGCCGAGGTGGAAAAGATGGAGAGCTTCACCGTTGCATTCGCGGAGAACGAAGACGATGGTTTCGAAGATAAAAATGCGCATCAAAACAACGCATCGCACGCGAGAAAGAATCTGGACACTTCCAATGCGGCGTTTAGTCTCTTTGGAGATGATGATGACAACGACAATACAACGGAGAAGCAAAAAGTGGCGGTGGACGAAGATGTAGCCGCCCGATGGGAACGCCTTTCGGAGTCACCGGCGCAGTGCGCGTCGTATTTCACTCGCGAACGCATCGCCGCGGTACAAGATAGAATCAAATCTACCCACGATTGGAGTCTCTTTCAAAAAGACGTGCGCTTGTTGGGATACGCTTCGCCGAAGAATTCGGCAAATGTCACGGCGTCCAAAGAAGAGGAGAAAGAGTTGTTGATAAAATTTAGCCGCGTGGTGGAAACTTTGAAACGGAAAGGATACCCGGCGACGCTGGCGTTCGTTACCGATGTCGCCTGGGAGATTGTCTTGAAACTATGGACGATTGCGGAAGAAGTGTACGATCACGAAGAAGTTGTTTTGGAACCGTCATTTGCGGCGTACGCGTTGGAAAAACCAGCGTCGATCCTGGAAAAAAAGAAGAGCGAAAACGGAAATAAGAAATACGTCGGGCAGAATTTTGGACAGCCGCACCGCGACTACGCGCGCGATGACGACGCGCTTTCGCTTTGGCTTCCACTCAACGATGTAGACGTGGATAACGGATGTATCTACGTACTTCCAAAAGAGCACGATCACGAGCGAAACGCTTCCAAGAACGGCAGCCATAAATCGAAACCGGACTTCCCGATTGAAAAAGCCGTCGCTTTAGCACCGGTAGAAGGTGGCCGGGTTCTGGGATGGTCCGGCGACGTCGTGCACTGGGGAACGTCTTGCCAAGCGTCCAGCGCTTTACCGCCGAGGCAATCCATTGGCGTCGCGTTTCGGAAGAAAAAAGCGAACGACGCGACCGGAACCGTAGGCAAAACGCCTTCGATGACCAAATCGGAAGCGTTTTCCTTGGACGTTGCGGGACGACTGAAGGCAATTACCGTCGCGCTCGGCGCGTTTGAGCACTGGTATGGAAGCACAGATTCTATCAAGGCTAAAATAAGCTAAATTTGCTAGTACTACGGTGTGCATTAATGAGCTAGTAACTATATTGAGTATCCTAAACGTGATCAAAATCAGGCGCTTTTTCGGCGAAATAACTCGATCCTTCCTCTTGAAGCGTCTGTAAAACTTCAAACACAAACGCCGTCAGCGCCGCGCTTCTCGCCGCTTTCTTCGTTTCTGCTCTCATCGTAACTTCCACATCTTTCTCTCCCTTCTGTTCTCCTTCTTTCGGTGGTGCCCCGTTCTCCATCTTATCTCTCACTAACTCCACCAAGCGCTTGAACCGCTTCGGATCGTCCGCGGCGAACTCTTTCTTCGCGCTCACCTCCGGCGCGAACGTCCCGTGCGCCTCTCTTTGCCTCCTCGCTCGTTCGCCGTCCGCGCTGCTATATTCAGCTCTCGAGTAAAACTTCTCCGTCGCTCGCTCCCAAATCGCCGCTCGCGCTTCTTCCCCGAGAGACTCCGAAAACATATCCGCGTACACATCCAACATTTTCTGGTTGGAAAAAACGTTGAATTCGTTCTCGATTGCATCGTACGCTTGGACGTAGTTCGCTCTCAACATCTCTCTCGCTTTTTCCAGCTCCTTCATCTGTTCTTCCGGGGGAAAAGAAGATGTCGTTACTCTTTGTTGTTGTCGTTCTTCTCGTTGCCTCTTCACCCCAACCATCGAGAGGCCGAGTAAAATGCCGGCGAAAAGAAACAGACATTTAAGAATGTTTCCAATCGCGACGAGGTCTTTTCGTTTCCTCGCTTTCGACCCCGAGGTTGAGCTTTTGTTCGACGACGAGGACTTCGATGAAACCTTCTTCGTCGTCGTCGTCGTTTTCGCGTCGTCGTCGACGCCTTTTTTTCGCCTCCGCATCACGCTCTGAAATTTGTGCAGAAAAAGCTCTTCTTTCGTGAGTTGAGTGTTTCGTGAAGATGTGAAGAAAAAATTTCCTTCGCGAGCGAAAGTCATCATCGCAGCACATCAATCCCGGCTCTACTTCATCGTCTCATCCCGCAGTTCATATTCCAATCTCTGAAAAAGTAGACGATAGTCTTTTCCAATGTTAATGGTGCTCCTTCCCTTCGCGATGGTTCGGGTCGTTGTGCAAAGCGTGCTTCGCCGAGGAAACGAACACGTAGACGTGGACGAACGCAAAGACGAGGACGAAGAGACCGCGGATAGAAGGCGAATCTCGGAGGAGGCGGAGAGCGAGGGAGATTGACGCGTCGAGTTTCTGACGACGGGTGGTATTGCCTTTCTTGAGCGCTTTTCTATCGTCGTCGTCGTTGTCGTCGATGAGAGTTCCTTCGTTTCGGCGCGGGGCTGCCGCCGCGGCGGTGCGTCGTCGTTGCGTTCCTTTTTCACCTCTCTCTCCTCCTCCTGTTGGATGGACGTTGAATTCGTCTAAAACGCTCGCGCGATGCGAGGCGGCGTTGCTGTTGTTCTCATTTTTACACCTCGCCAACTCTCTCTCCGCGTCGGATTTTTGCGACTCCAGCCCTGCTAACTTCATCCTTCGAAATTGTAACTGTTCGTCCAACGAACGTAGTCGACGTTGCATTTCCGCTCGATAATCGACCGAGTTTTCGCGATACCGCGCCTTGTTTTGGTTTTGTTCGTATATTTGTTCGTCTAAAAGTTTCAACTCGCGTTTCGCCTCCTCGACGAGACGGTTGAGTTGGCGCCTGCGCTCTCTCTCCTCCGCGTTTTCTTCTTCTTCGGTAGCCTCGGCGGCGACTGTCCTCGTCGACACAGACACGGACGTCAGGCGACTTCTCTCAATTCTCAACCGTTCCTCTGCTTCCGCTATTCTCCTTTCAATCTCCTCCACTTCCTTCTCCGCCATTTTTTTCTCCCTCTCCGCCTTTTCGCTCTCCTTCCTTCTCTCCTCTTTGGCCAATCGACACTCCCTCGTCGTCTTCTCGCACTCGCCTTGGTCGTTCTTCATGGCCATCACCCGCTCCTCCTCGAACCTCTCCAACTCCATTCGCGCATTTCTCTCTCGTTCCAACAACCGCTCTAATCGCATCGATTCCTGCATCTCGTGTTGCCTCGCTTCCATGCGTTTCTTCGCCTCCTCTTCCTCTCGAAACTTCCTCTCGTTCGCTCGGGATTGAAGCGTTTCCACGTCCGCCTCGAGCGCGCGCAGCGCCGGCAAAAGAAGCTCCGTTTGACGACGCAAACTTTCCCGTCGATGTATTGCGTCTCCGTCCTCTCCGTCTTCGAGAGGAGAAAGATGAGGTAAACGAGGCGCGTCGTCGTCCTCATCGATGGCATTATTAAGCGCTCTCAAAATCTCCTCTGCACTCTCCAACCGTTTCGCATCATCCTCGAGATTTTCTCTCCTCTTCCTCTCGTCCTCGTCGTCGTTTCTCCCGCCGCCGCTGATAAAACCTCTCGCGGTTATTTCCTGTATGACTTTGTTCGTCACGAATGGTAAGTTTTTCGCGATGGTTTCTTTCAAATCTCCGTCCGTTTCTTTCGATATCGTTTGCGCCGTTTGGTCCAGGTGTTCTAAATTCGAAACGAATGTATTCACGAAATTCATCTTTCTTTCTCTCTTTGCTCTGCAGGTGAACCGTTCAGAGATTTTGAGACCACGAGTAGACACACACACACACACAGAGAGAAAGAGTCGAAGCAGATCGACGACTTCGGCTTCTTCTCGATTCGCGTTTATTCGTATGCGTGTAAAGTAAGCGTCAAGAATGTCGAGTGATTTGAATTTTTTACTCGACAGAAAAAACTCCATTTTATCCACAAACAACCACCGAAGAAAGGAGACATGTTCGCGCGAAACGCGTGCGATTTCTCTCGCTCTCTCTGACAACATGACGACGAGTTTTGCATCGTCGTCGTCGTCGTCGGTTTGTTTGTCGAGAAGTTCTTCTTCTGCGACGTCAAAGCTTTGTTTGAGGAGGAGTAAAAAATGGATTCCCCTCAGCGGCGAGGGAGGAAGGAGACGAACGAAAACGCTCAGAGTTTGGCGAGAGATTAACGAGCACGTGACTGCGGTGGTGGACGCCTCGTTCAGAGAAGAAGAAGACGAGGAGGAAGACGAAGAGGAAACCGAGGGGTTAGGAGGCGTCGTTTCAGACGCGGCGGCGTTGGAGATGTATTTGAGATTGGAATCTGGGAAGCAACGAGAGTGCGTGGAAACGTTCGTGAGCGAAGAGGCGAGGGAAAAAACGTTGAGCGCGACGAGCGTCGTCGATGTGGAAGAACGTCGCGGAGATGAGAAAAATGGAAACGAAACAATAACGAAGAGTATGAAACTCCGGGAAGCGGAAAGAGCGGCGGATATCTTGCGGACGCACGGTTTGGTGTTTTTGAAATCCGTCGTCCCGGAGGAGACGTGCGACGAGATTTTAGCAGACTTGAACGCGATATGCGACGAGTGTAAAGAGACGTACGGCGACGCGTTGCGAAGGACGGACGTGTTGCTCGGAGTGGGCGACGACAACGGCGATGACAGTGGCGATGGTAAAATCATTGGGGTTAAAAAAGCGTTAGAATTCGCGTGCAAAGAAGAAGGAGGGAACATACGGAACATCCTCTCCTTCGTCGAGGACGCCACGGAGGACGCGGTGTTAGTTGAGCTCTCCGTCCTCGCCACGGAGAAAGGCGCCGACCGACAGGTATTGCACCCAGACGTCGCCTACGACGCCCCGCACGAAACCCTGTATTCCGTTTTCATCGCGTTGCAAGACGTCACGCAAGACATGGGTCCGACTCTGTTCGTTTTAAACTCTCACGACAAACAGACCCACGACCAACTCCCGAAAACCAAATGGACCGAGAAAGAGTTCGACGTCTTGCGAACGAAACGAGCAGTCGAAGCGCTTTTGAAAAAAGGCGACGCGGTCCTATACAACGCGCGTGCGTTCCACCAAGGCGGTGAAAACACGAGCGGTCGCCGCGCGTTGTTGACGCTCACGTTTCTAAAACCTCCCGTCCCGCCGGAGCCGACCAGGCGAAACAAAGAGTGTTTGTGGAGCATCCGCGAGGACGTGTTTCGGAGACAAATCACCGCGAAAGACTTAGCAACCGGAGGAGAGTAGACGTCAAAGTCTAGTTAGTACGTAGGTAGTAAATGTGTAACGTAATAAGATGATGGTAAATTGAAGATCATATTTAGTCCAAAATCTCAAGTAGTCTCACTCGACAGGACGAGACCGTTATCCACAAAAGAAAACGCTCGCTTCCCCTTCTTCTTCTCGGATACATAAAATGACGACGCGCTTGGCACTCCGACGCTTTTCGGCGATTCCTTTACGTCGCCTCGGAGACAAACGATGGTATTCAAGCGCCGCCGACGGCTTCGACGCCACTTCATCGTCCTCTAAAGCGCAACCGCCCAGCGAAGCCATCGACGGTTTCTCGGTGTTTCCGCAAGAACTCCCATCGAACGCGCAAGACCCATCGAAGGACGATTTCATCAACGACGCGACGTCTCCACCTCGAACGCGAGAGCAACAGATGGAATACAACAAACACGAGAGTTTACGAGACTGGTTAGGGAGGCAAAGCCGGAAGCGGAGCGTGGACGAGATTGTCGTTTTGACTGGGAACATTCACCGAGGAAGCGAGATATTGCACAACGCGGTGTATAACAAAGGGACCGGGTTTAACCACTCGGAGCGGGAACGCTTAGGCGTGAGAGGGTTAGTGCCGCCGAGATTTTTCTCCATCGAGCAGCAAGCGGAGAAGATTTGGCAGCAACAGGTGGTGATGCGAGAATCGAACGCGCCGAAGATTGCGCGGTGGCGTCATTTGCAGGCGCTGAAAGATAGGAACGAGACGTTGTTTTACCGATTGTTGCAAGAGCACGTGGAGGAGTTAGCGCCGGTGATTTATACTCCGACGGTTGGGGAGGCGTGTTTGAACTATTCGCGTTTCTTTCGACGCGCGAGGGGGATGTTCTTTACCAAAGACGACGTCGGGCACATGCACTCGATGACGTATAACTGGCGAGGAGACGTGAAGATTGTCGTCGTGACGGACGGGTCGAGAGTGTTAGGGTTGGGCGATTTAGGCGCGCACGGGATGGGGATTTCGGTTGGGAAGTTGGATTTGTACGTCGCCGGGGGTGGGTTTGATCCGCAGGAAGTTTTACCGGTGTGCTTAGACGTCGGGACGAATAACAAGAGCTTATTGAACGATAAGTGGTATTTTGGATTGAATTCTCAGAGGTTGGAAGGGGGCGATTATTACCGCGTGATTGACGAGTTTATGCGCGCAATTCGACACCGATGGCCAAACGCGCTCATTCAGTTTGAAGATTTTCAAACCAAACACGCTCTGGAGATTTTAACGAATTACAGGAACGATTATTTGTGTTTTAACGACGACATTCAAGGCACGGCGGCGGTAGTATTAGCCGGCGTATACGGAGCGTTGAAGGTGTTGGGAGGAAAGGACCGATCGGAAATTCGAAAGCAGAAGTTTGTCATGTGCGGTGCCGGTTCAGCGGGCATGGGTATCGTCGCCATGTTACACAAAGCGGTCGTGAAGAGCGGCGGTTTGAGCGAAGAAGAAGCTTACGATAATTTTTACATCATGGATAATAACGGGTTAATTACGAACGAGCGTAAATTGGAGTTTCCGAGGGAAGCCGCGGTGGAACCGTTCGCAAAAGCGAGGAAAGCGACAAAAGAGTTACCAGACGGCGCTTCCTTGTTGGACGTAGTGACGAAATCAAAGTGCACCGCTTTACTCGGCGCATCGACGGTAAACGGGTTGTTTACCGAGGACGTTTTACGGCAAATGGGCGAGCAGAACGAACGGCCGATTATTTTCCCTCTGTCCAATCCAACCTCGAACGCGGAGTGTACATCGGAAGAGGCGGCGAAAGCGACCGACGGGAGGGCGGTTTTTTCAAGCGGATCGCCTTTTGAAGACGCGAAAGGCGCCGTCTCCGGACGACTGATGCGCGCGAACCAAGGGAACAATTTGTACATTTTCCCCGGGCTCGGATTAGGCGCGCTGTTGAGCGGTGCAAAGACGATTTCCGAGGAGATGCTGGTATCTTCAGCAAAAGCAATCTCGGATATGCTCACCGAAGACCAAATTCGAAGAGGTTGTATTTTTCCGCTGATTAAAGAGATTCGTAACATCTCGGCGAGAGTCGCCGTGAGGGTCATAAAACAAGCCGCCGAGGAAGGACAAGCAAAAAGAAGCGTAGTGGCAATCATAGAATCGGATGATGAACACGACACAAAGTTGTACAAGTATGTCAAAAGAGCTCAATACGTGCCTGAGTATAGGCCGACGGTATTTCCAGTCGAAGAAAGTCGGAGGACGGTTGACGACTATTAATCAATGCGCATACGTAGCAAACAAGAATTGTAACATCGACGGAGCAGCAGCTTGCACTAAAAAAAGAAGAAGATACGCGCGCCTATCTAATTGTTCGCATGTGGACGCACTGTAAATGGATATTATATCGTTCTCATAGTATTATTATTATTATTAACAATGGATCTTTCTTTTGAATTCTCGAGCGCGAGTTTTACAGTTTTAATCAAAATTCTCTCTTACGCCGCTTTGACCGCGTCGGTCAACGCCTTTGCGGTCGCCGCGATGCCGTCCCAATCGCTGTTTTTGATCTTCTCTTGGTCAAACGCCGGCGCTACAAAACCTACCGAGGACGCACCGTTTCTTAAATAGTCTTGGCACGTGTCCAAATCGGTTCCGCTCGTCGGGTTAATTCTCAAGTGCGGCAACGCCGAAGAGACAGCTTTCACCCACGCCGGTCCGCCGGCGACGCCTGGAAACAACTTTTGGATCGGCGCACCCAACGTGTACGCGTAGTGTAACTCAGTCGGCGTTTGGCAACCTGGCATGCACACGATGGTGTTTTCTTTGCACCACTCCACAACCGACGGGATGAGAATCGGTGAAACGATAAATCTCGAGCCCGCGTCCATGGCTTTCTTTGCGTCGTCGACGCTCAGCACCGTCCCGACGCCCATCATAACGTCCGTGCGCTTGGCGAAGTTTGCAACCGCGTCCGCCCATCCCGGTGTCGTCATTGTAAACTCGACGAGTTTAAACCCACCTCTCACGGCGGCGTCCATGGCTAACTCGACTTTGCCTTCGTGCAGCGTGCGCAAAACCGCGCACGCTTTGTGCTGAAGAATAGTCTTCAAAACTTCGTCGTAATCCGATTGCGATCTCGCGTACGACGACATGTTGCGCTTAAACATGGCGTTGTTACTGTTTCTCGTATTGTTTCTGCTGCTTCTGACATTCGTTCCTCCTCTATAATAATTATTACCGAAATACTTTTCTTGGCCGCCTCTCGCCGCGGAGTGCATCCCTTTCATGAAACCTCCAGTCGGCGTAATCCCTTTGCTCGTCAATAATTTCCCCAACGGCGAATCTTCTTTGATCATCTTCGAGTGAAACGGATAATATCTTCCCGGTGGCCCTGGGTTTTGCTCCAACTCCGTCTTCACCACGTCCTCGATAATCTCTCTCGAGTGCGCGATATCGTACACCTCCTGCGCAACCGCCGCGGGTATGACCACCGCCCCGTCTTGATCCCCAATGATCGCATCCCCTGGTCTCACCGTGACCCCACCGCAATTAATCACCAAGTTACACGCCCACGGTTGGTGCACGTGCGGTCCTTGCCTCGGCGTCGTCGAGTGGCAAAACACCGGGAACCCGTATCCTCGCAACACCGCGGTATCTCTCACCGACCCGTCCGTGACTAAACCCGCGACTTTCTTCTGCATCAAACGTAAAAACTTAATGTCCCCACCGACGGATTCCCACGGCCCGACCGAGTTCATCACGATCACCTCTTTCGGCCCGGCGAGCTCGAACGCTTCGTATTCCGGACTGTCCATCCCGGCGGGTTTATCCTTCATAATATCCGGCCTTTGCGGGACGAACTGAATGGTAATCGCCCGGCCGATCGTTTTCGGCTGGCCTTCCGTCAGCGGCCTCGCGCCCATGATGTGCGACGTTGGCCATCCCATCACCCATAACCCATCGATTAAAGCTTGCGTGGATAAAGTCCCGAGTTTTGCCAACAACTCGTCCGAGATTTCCGTCGCGTTTCTCGGGGGTCCCGAGGCCATGCACCGGACCATCATCACGGCGGTTTTATTCGTCGTCGTCGTCGCGGTGTTGACGATGGGAACGGTTGGAAAAGAACCACCAGTACCACCTGCCCGAAAGAACAGGGAAGATGAAGCTCGGAGCGTTCGCGACGACGCGCGACGAAGCATTTTGTGTGTGTAGTAAGGAGTACCTCTTTACGGAGAAAAAGTGACCGAAAGCCCTTCTGCTCCTTATCCTCTTTTTTAACGAACTTACTGTTTTAGGGTGTTTAGGGTGTAGGTTTTAGGAGTGGTGTCACTCACCTCAAAGGAGTACTGTTACTATTACTATTACTATTATTATATTCTAATTCTACAGATCGAGCGAGGGTCGGTGCGGGACCGCGTCTGGAACGGCGACGACGAGTTCGACGAGTTCTTCGACGTCGTCGTCGTCTTTTTGTCGTTGGGCGTCGGCGGTTGGGGTCGTCGTTTCCGTTTCCGTCGTTTCGGTCGTCGTCGCTGAAGAAATAATTTCTTCGCGTTCCTCCGCGCGACTTCTCGCGACGCAGTACACGCCGACCACGGTGATTGCGATGCCGGCAAATTGAATCGCTTCCAGCGATTCGTCCAGAAACGTCAACCCAAAGAGCACCGTGAACGCGACTTGGACGCCCGAGTACACCGTCGGTAAGACGCCGTTGACTCGGGTAATCGCCCAACTGTTAATGCCGTGCGCGATGACGGCGCTCCCGAACCCGGAAAAGAGCACGCCACCCCACGCGTACGCGGGGACCTCGTTTTCCCAATCTATGTCTATGAAAATCTGCTTCAATCCTCCGGCGAAGAATATCCACGTCCAGGCGAAAAGAGTCGCTCGAAACAGAAACGTCATTCCGTAATTCTTCATCCCGCTCTTCGTCGCTTTCACCACCATCACGACGTAAAACGAATACGAACACGTTTGCAACAGTAACAGCAACACGTCCTCGACAGACGGACCAACCTCGTCGAAAATCCTGTGCGCTCTCACCGCCAACACCGTCCCCGCGAAACCGAGCAAACACCCGAACGCTTTCAAAAAACACATCCGCTCTAAACCAAACGCGAACGAAAGCATAGCCGTGCACACCGGCATCAGCGGCTGCACGCTCGCGACCGCGATCGCTCCAGACCGCTCGTTACACACGAACACGAGTAAGTACGCGATCCCTAAAAAAGTCCCCATCGGTACGAACCAAAAGCGTTGCTTCCAGGAAATATCTTTCGTTTGCGTCGGTTTTTCCATCCGTCCAAAGAAGTACAAGAACGGCAACGCTATCGCCAATCTCAGCGTACAAAACGCAAACGACGGAATATGTTTCAAAGAAGGATTCGCCAAAGTGTGCATGAGCGCGAATATGAGTTGCACCAAAGTCAACGCCAAGTGCGTGGTACACGTCGACGGCGTTTCGTATTCTTTTCTCAGCCTCGTTTTTATATCTCCGCTGTTCATTATATAGAGTTTCCCCAAACACTCACTGTTCTTTTCGTCTTCTCTCGCGCATCGCTTCTCTCTCTCTCAAATCCTGTTGTTGTCTTCTTCTTCTTCTTCGCGACGACAACGAAAACTCTCTGTCTCTCTGTCTCTCCGTCTCTCTCTCTGTCTCGCGGTGGTAGTGATACGTGGTCGTGGTAATCTGTCGCGCAGCAGTCCTCGTGTGTGAAAAGACGACAAACAGTTGTTTTTTTCCTCTTTTTTTTCAAGCTTTTGACATTTTTTTCCTCTGCTTCTTGTTTTCTTGGGCAAACAAACAAACACACAAACTCTTTTTTAAGTCAAGCGAAAACATCGTGATTTTCGGTCTCGCTTTTTTTTAGACCGGACCAAAAAAAATTAACTCGTCGCGATCAAATAAAAAATCGAATTGATGAATTTGCTCCTTTGAGAATATTCTTCGAAAATTCGTTTTTGTTTTTCCTCAGACACATCTCTTCAGGAGAGATATAATCTCTCTCACCTCTCTCATCTCTTTTCTCTCTTTTCTCCGCAAAAGGTGTTCGCAAAAGGCGAGAGAGAGACGAAGAAAAAGAAGCGCATCTCTCCGTTCTCTTCTTCTCTCTCTTTCTCAGTGGGAGATTTTTAGCGCGCGAGTGTCCTCCTCCTTCTCCTCCTCCTCCTCCTCGAAAACACGTACCCCCACATCTTCGTTTGGTTTCCGTCCGTTGAAGAAGAGATTTTGGAGAGATAAAAAATGACGAGGAAAGAAGAAGAAGAAGAAGAAGGATGTGCACCGCCCGCGACGCCGTCTCTTTTTAACTTGCGCGAGACGTTCTCTCGGCTGGAGCTTTCGCGCTCGGAAGAAGAGGAGGAGGAAGAGGAGGAGGAACAGGAGCTGCGCGCGTTGTTTTCCTCGGCGCACGACGAGGCGTCTTCTCGTCATTCTTCGGACGACGTGTTGGTGTTTTTAGAGACAAAGACGAAGAGGAAAGACTTTGACGAGAGTAAAGGAGAGGATGATGTAGACGATGACGATGACGACAAAGAAGACAAAGAGAATGCTGACGATTTATTAGTAGACGACGAGGACGACGAGGACGACGAATCGAGTTTACCGTCGTGCGCGATTTGTCTCACCGCGCCGGCGTTGGAAAACTCGTGTTTTACCGTCCCGTGTTTGCACTCGTTTTGCGCCAGGTGCATCGTTCGGTGGGCGAACTTTCAAGAGGAGGAGGAAAACGAGCAGAGGAAAAAACGCGGGTTGTCGTCGACGCATCATCAGCACCATCGTCACGGCAGCGGTGGTGGCTCGAGCTTTGCCGCGAAGTGTCCGTCCTGTCGAGTGCCGTTTGAGAATTTGTTGTGCTATCGAGAGTTGGACGGGTCCGTGCATAAGCTTCGCGGAGAGTTGGATTTACGGGAACATCCGTTGTGTTTGTTGAAACGCTCGAAATGGTTGGGTTTGGAAAAAGACGAGGACGAGATGCACGGCACGAGACGGTCTTCGTATGAAGAAGATTCGTTCGAGGAAGAAGATCGTCGAGATTTTCATCGCTATCATCAAATGAAGTCATCGAACAACAAGAGCCCCGCGTATTACGACGACATCGACGACGAGTACTTCGCGAAAAGAGGCGGCGCGAGAGTTGTTATTGGGAACCGACGATTTGGCGCGAACGGCTTCGTGGCAAGCGGACGAGCTTTGGCGCGACCGATCCAGCAACCGTCGGTGAAGAAAGAAAAGATGAGGGCGGCTGCGTTTTCGTCTTCGCCGAGCAATCAACACTCGATGACGAAAATGAAGGCATCGCCAACGACGAAAATAACGAGCGCTTCGCCGCCAACGCCGGCGGCGACCGCGAAAGGAGCGTTGTTAGGCACCACGCCACCGCTTTCGTCGTCCACGCCGGCACCGAAAGGAAAGAAATCCATGAAAAAGCAACTCCAAAACGAGAAGAAGAGACTAAAAGATCAAGAAAAAGCGGCGAGACGATTAGCCACGCGAAAAGAGTACCAAAGGAAAGTACCGATTGAAGATTCGCAACCGCGCATGGCCGAAGGGTTTAAGACCGAAGAAGAAGAGGAGGAGGAGGAAGAAGAGGAAATAGGGGAAGGCAGCAGAAAAGAAGAAGAAGGAGCGAACGAATCGCCAAGGATGGTTTCGTCGGCAATCGTCGCCGAGGTCATTATGTAAAATTCTAATACTTGTATCATCATCATTGTATAACAACAACAAAAAAAAAGCCGAAAACGTTCCAAATGCACATATTTTCTCCGCCGCCGCCGCCAGATCAATTACCTTTCGAAGCGTTCAAGACGGTTTCGCGCATGCCGGCGTAATCGGCTTTTTGACCCTCGTTGAACAACTCAAACTGTCTCGCCGCTTGGCCGACGAACATGTCCAACCCGCTCGCGACGGTTAAGCCGCACTCCTTCGCCTCTCTCAACAATCTCGTCTCGAGCGGGTTATACACCGCGTCGAAACAGACGACCGCGCCAGATTTTTTAATAGCTTCTTTTGGGCACGGCGTTTCATTTACTCTCTCGCCGACCATCCCTAACGACGTCGTGTTCGCGATGACGTCTATTTTCAAATCCCCGAAATTCCCACTCGCGACGTCTTCGACAGAAATTGACGTACCACCGCACGCCTCCGCCAATGCATCCGCTCTATCTTTACTTCTATTCGCAACGACTACGTTGGCTTCTTTAAACTTTGCACCGAACGCTAACCCTCTCGCCGCGCCTCCCGCGCCTAATACTAACACGGTCTTTCCTTTCAACGCCTTCGAATCTGTCGTTTCTGCCGCGTCTCGAGGAATCGTCGGATCCAACGCCTTTTCAATCGCACCAATCGCGGCGACGTAATCCGTGTTGTACCCGCGAAAAGATCCGTCTTTTTGTCTCACCAACGTATTCACCGCTCCAATTTGTTTCGCCACCGGGTCGACGTTCTCGCCGCAAAATTTCAAAGCTGATTCCTTGTGCGGAATCGTCACCGAAAACCCAACCCAATCGTTGTTTTTGTTGTTAAACAAACTCTCATTCTCGACAAACTCCGCGAAATCTTTCACTAATAAAGGCACGTAACACTTATCATCCACCTTTGCGCTAATCAACGCTTTGTTGTGCAACTGCGGCGATTTACTCTGCGCGATCGGGTTCCCCATCACGCCCAAAACTTTCGTCTCCCTCGTTTGCGAAGTGTTCACCCTGTACAACTCGCTCAAATCTCGCAACGTCGGCTGCCCCGGTGCCGACTCGAATCCGGCGCGAATACTCCCAAACGTTAAATAACTCCCGAGCTTTGTCGCTAACAATCTGGAAATCAACCCGTGTTCGCTCATTCCTAAAACCGCGCACGGATATCCATCCCCTCTCGCTTTTTCTAAAACCTTCGCCAACCGTCCAACGTCGTTAATATCCTGGCACACGCACGCGATCTTCGCGATGTCGCACATGTCATTCGCTCGAATCTTCTCGTACTTTTCCTTTAACAAAACGTCCAACGATGGCGTCAACTCGTACTCGTGACTGCTACAAATCAACATCTGCCCCGGTCCTTTGATAACGCCATCTCTCTCGTCCGGCTTCGCCTTCGCGAACCGCTCGATGGCTAACAACTCGCAATCCACGTACGTCGCACCCGCTCGAAATCCTTCCCACAAACATCGCAGTCGCGTCTCTTCGTCGCCGTCGTCTTGCCCGCCTTCCCACGTCGGTCGAAACGTCACCACGCACGGAATCTTCGCCACCTTCTCGCACGCCTCCACCAACTGTCCGATCGCTTCCTTCATTTTCCTCTCGTCCGACCGAATCGATTTCTCCAGAAAATCCACGCGTAACTCCACGATATCCGGACGACTGTTATTACTACTCCTTTTTGCGAGGTGTTCGATTTCAGAGACGCATTCAGACACCGTCGAAGATATGATGGAGGTGGTCAATTTGCACTTGAAATCTTTCATCTTCATCTCCATCGAAGAAGACGACGACGACGACGAGGCCGCCGCGGATGCCACAAAACCCGCTCGCTGCTGCTGCTCGCACTTCTGGTGCGTTCGACGACACCGAAAACTGCTTCGTAAACGCCCTCGATCTCCTCCAAAACTCGACAAAGATTCACTCGATTGTTTTTCCCGACAAAAGATAAGCCTTTGAGCGGATGGAGAAGAAAACTTCTCAGCACAGCTGGTCGTGGTCGTCCTCGCCCCGCGCGGTGGTAAAAGGAGAGAAGATGCAACAGTCGAAGAACAACTCCAACTGTGAGTGATCATTTTAAAAAGGCGTCGTGTGCATGCGCAAACAGCAAGCGCGAGAGAATACCTTTTTTTTGTGCAGTTCTTTTCCCGAAAAGAACTGAAGAATTGAAGAGAAAATTGAGTTTTTGCTGCAAACATGTCGCCGAGCAACATGGGAACAACGAGCGCTGAAGAACGACTATCACGTGCTTTTGGATGTTCTGTTATTGCTGAATAGTATTAAATGTATATAATTATTATCGGTACTTGCGCGGAAGCGAGAGAGATGTACTCTTTAAGTCGCTTTGACCTGAAACGCAGACGTCACACACGCATACATTTTATAACTGAGCAACAGCAGGAGCAGCAGCAGCAGAAACTCCTTGAGAAGAGCTCATTCTCTATTCTCTATTCTCTTTTCTTTTTTTGGGGTGGGTTTGGTTCTAAATCTATCTTCTAATCTATGCGTCGTCGTCGCGGGAGCGGGCTTTGCGGGCGCGAGAGTTCGGAAACGAACTTTGATGAACAATGTCTTTTACTCGTCGGCGTCCTTGGAACTACTCCCGTTGTTGTTTACGTTCCCTTCTAACTCGTCCAACACTCGATCGTAAAACGGTAACATTTGTTCCAACGAGGATAAAACCACTCCCGCGCCGAGGAGAACTTTCAACTGCTCTTGCAAGAAGAACGAGTCCGGAGCTTGCAAGTTCAATAAAAACACGCCAAACGCCGCCGAAAGACGATACGCGTTCTTCTTGTTGTAGTTTTGATGGTACCTCTCCGCAATTGCGAATCGAGTTTTACTCGGATTTCGTATCTTTGTCGCAATTGGTCGTCTCTGCTTCATCATCGCGTTTTCGTTCATCGCCTCGACGTACGCCCGCACCTTTTCGTATTGCGCTTCGCTTTGCGGCCAGACGGCGCTTTCGTACTGCGCCGAAGCCGTTCGCCGCGTGGCATCGTGCGAGGCAAAAAACACGTCCAACAGTTCCTCTATCGTCACTTTAGTGGTATCAAATCGTACTTTCAGCGCTTCCGTGTTCCCGTCCCCGCTGCAGACCGATTGATACGTCACCGCTCTGTCCATGTTTTTGGTATCACTTTTCCCTTCTGCGCCTGCGTACCCGACGGTCACGGAAAGAACCCCCGGAATGGATTGAAACGTTTCCGAGGGGGTCCAAAATCATCCCAACGCGAGCCATAATTCCTCCTCTTGTTCTGCAAATGATGATGACGATGTTCTCGACGATTTAGACGACGTAGATGATGATGAAGAAGAAGCGTTTAGGAGTATTCCCCGGGAAGTGACGACGACGTTTCGGAACGTGTTTTTCGTCGTTAAAGAGCGGCGGATGATGCGGGAGGAGGCAGAGGAGGCCGCAACTCCCGACGAAAGGAGTGTTGATTTTGTTGATGCCATCAGAAAACGAGCGAGCGATCTCTAACGAGTATTGGTATTCGTCGTCCGTGTTCTTTTGTGTGACGAAGGATGATTTTTCTCAAAGTGAAAGATATGGTACTGTAGATATACACGACGTAAGTATGATGTTTATATTAAATTACAAGTTTTGTCTCTCTAAAAATGTATATATGCTTCTTGTTTTCTAAATATCCTTTCTCTCTGCTCGCTCTGCAAGAATCGCGCCGAAACGCGCTTTTTGTTGTCCTTCTCTCTTCCCGTGCGTGTTTACGCGGAAGATTTTTTAGAACAACGGGTTGCCGTTGGTAAACTTCTCGGCCAACACCAAGGCGACCAAACCGACCATGGCACCTCTCCCGTTGGTCAATTCCGCTTCCGGTCTGAACGGGCCCAAGGTGTTGCCCGGCGCGGTGACTCCGTCCGGACTGGACTTCTTCAACACCGGCGCCAACGAGGCGGCCAAGATGACGACGGCGCAAAACGGCGCCAAGAACAAACCCGCGCCCGGGTACGTAACCGTATCCGAAACGCCGTCAGCCAACGTAAACGTTCTCGTGGAGAACACTTGTCCCCACAAAGACTTGTTTTGGGTGATTTCGGTGTACAAAGCAGCCATCCAGCCGATTTGCGCGACGCGGCCGTTGATCATCTCGATCGCGGTCGGGTTCGTGAACACCTTCATGGCGTCGTCGAGGAGTTGCGTGTCGTTCCCGAGCGGCGCGGCTTCGGCGACGGAACCATCCGCGGGGTCGCTGTTTTATGAGAGAGACAAGAACATGTTTGGAGAAATACGAGTGGAAAGAAGTGAAATTGGTCAGTCTTTTGAGGAATATATCGACGAATAAGAGCTTGAGAGTGTTACGAAGCACAGAGAAAAAATGCCACCGAGGCACCACAAAACGCTCCTCTGACGTCATCACGGAAATTGATTAATGGAAAAGTCCACGTCACTTCACCTTTCTTTCCGTGCAAAGCGCGCGCAGATCAGATGCGCATCATCGAGAACAACACGAAAAGGACAAAGAGTGAAAGAATGTAGAGTAAACGTACATCATCGCTTGCATCGCTCTCGGCGCTTGCGCTTGTTCACCCGCCGGTGTCGCGTCCGCCATTTCGAACGCCTTCTCCGCGGATTGGACGGCGTCGGCGACGGTTTCGTCCATGGACCCGTTTTCTTTCGGCTCGACGACTGCTCTCAAAGAAGAAGAAGCAGATCGCTTCGACGTGGAGGCGAGCTTGAACGAGGCCACTCTTTGGCAGGTGTTGATGGTTTGTAAAGAAAACATTGTTACGTGTAAGTGTGTGTGAGTGTAGGTGCAGTCTGTGCTGGTAAAGTGACGCGAAAGTGGCTTGAAAAATGGAAAAAAGGTGAAAAAAATTCACGGGTTCGTGGCTCTCCTTCGTCCTTGGAAAGAAGAGGTGAAAACGCGCGAAAAAAGCGGTTGGTGTTTCTGCGGCTCAAAACGAAGGCCTTTTTGCTTTTTTGCTTCATGTATCGAAAAGAGTGAGTTTTTAAGAAGCGCTTTATTTAGTTTGTGTGCGTGTCTCTCTCTGTGTGTTATTACAAGTTAGTATTCTGATTCTGATTCTGATTCTGGCACGTGTAACTCCCCGTGCTCGTATCGCCAACCATCTGGTAAAGGACAGTTGTTGTCGAGGAGGTATTGTACACATTCGGGGTGGTTGTTCTCGTGCGCTCCTTCTAGGGCGTACTCGTCCCAAGGCGCTTTGGCGGTTTCGTGTAAGTACTTCAAACAGTCCAAGTGGCCGTTCCCGGCTGCATTCGAACACGAAAATTCGTTATATTGATCATACTTACGCTCAACAAGATATTCGAGTATGTGAAGATGACCATTTAAAGCCGCCATTGAGGCAGTTCCCCAAGTCCAAGTCCAAGGCGCTTTCGCTTCTTCGCGTAAGTATTTGAGTACCTCGAGATGACCGTTTTGGGCAGCTTCTGCACACGCCCACGTACCGATAGGACACTCATTTGCAACGCAATACTTTATCATTTCCAGATTACCTTGTTTTGCGG